>Ga0207018_1006_pt1 | contig 42672 bp, 42 predicted proteins | sample Alteio_BWMinCont_52_FD_153476 | JGI IMG/M metagenome (GOLD analysis project Ga0207018, IMG submission 153476) | Enriched cells from forest soil in Barre Woods Harvard Forest LTER site, Petersham, Massachusetts, United States -... | ecosystem: Environmental > Terrestrial > Soil > Temperate forest >...
AAATTCACACATATTGAAGTTTGGCTTATTGAGCTTTATATGGGTCACTGCCTTTTTTCCTGCAACTGCCCAGAAGGTTACGCCAATTACAAAGGCTAACCAGGAAGTTGGTAAGCAGGTCAAATTGTTTGATGGTAGCTTGTATTATAGCACTTTTGAGGAAAAAGGGTTCAAGTTTTGGGCATATGATCTAGAGAAGAAAAAAAGTAAGCTTGTAATGAAGAGTGATGAAAATATCGGTCATTTTTTCGTGGCAGGCAAAACGCTTCTTTTCTCTACGGACAAAGGACATCCCGGACAAGACGGTAAGTTGTATTACCTTGACGAACATCACAAACCGATTGAAATTATCATGATGGATGAAGCCAAACCCGATGTGGAACCTGGCAAAGGTCGCACCATTGAGGTATATCCATTTCGCAAAGGTTTTTTAATCCTTGCCCCTGTTAGGGATCTTGGAATGATGTATAGGTTATATCGCTATAAGCCTGGTAATGAAAAAGATTCGGCAAAGATGTTTTTCCCGGAGAATTATTTTGTAACCCAGGGGATGATCGTTTCACCTGATGAAAAGATGATCATTGCAAATGTTGAAGTTACCCCACCGCATCCGTGGGAAAATACTAAGGCATTCTGGAATAAATATTCTCAAATGTTTATTATACACAATGACGATAATGTGCAGAATTATGAGAAATGGATGGACCATGCAGTATTTCATGCCGCAAACTTTAAATATACCAAGCGTACGTGGATCAACCTGCACTATAAGGAATTTAAGGATAAGGGAGATGCTGTATTTCACCATTCTATTTTTGTAGTTACAGCGCCATCTGAGAAAAAAGGAAGTATGCCGCATCATGTTGCCGAAGCGGTAGATAGCTCTCTTTTTATGTTCCAAAAGAAAGTCTGTTATTATGTTGCGAATAAAAATATTTTATACCTGGTGGCTTCATTTGAATATCCGACTTCCTACCAGTTAAAATACGGTAAGTTTACTGGACATAGTTTCGCCGGGTATAAGCGGATCTATGGACAGTTCCCTTTTGATGATGTACTGTATATGGTGACACAACACAAAGGGGATAATGATTACTACAATGTGTGGACATTGAAATATAAGTTTGATACTGCCGAGTGGCTTGAAGCCCACACCTTTATGACTGTAAACTATAACGACTATCTGAGTGCTACGCTTCCGGTAACAGCCCCATTGAGTACTTTTAATGATACTATCGGGAATGCACTTTATCTCGATGCACCGAGCGCAGGAACCAGGAAGCTGTACAGACTATCTAAAACCGGCACTAACCCAATTGATCTAAACGGACATGAGATATCCAATATCAAAAGCATTATAAAATACTGGCAGGGAACTCTAATTGCTAAACAAAAAGGACAAGGCGATACAGATCTTTTGGTAGTAAATTGTAAAACCGGGCTGGGTCCCATTTGCAGTCCGGGAGACAAATACCAGGAAGGATATGACTTTGAATGGAAAGGCCATTTGTTTTTTGATGTATATACAGCACAAACCAAATCCCCCATCAACTGGCATAGCGATGGTACTCTGGAAGGCACAAAACGACTTGATCTCGGGGACTTAAGCCTGCATCTCGATTTTTCTAAACCTTACGTTGCAGAAACCAGCATATTTCTCTGGGGACGCGTCCAGGATAAGCAGGAAAATAGAGATCAACTGTTTGAGATGGAGATGTGAGATGAACCACTTGAACTAATGAATGATGATAAGTAACATTTCAAAAGCACAAACTGATGTATGGGAATGGAAAGAAAGGGCTTTTTTGAGCCTGGTTTCAATTCCAGAAGCCAAAAGAATAGCTGCTATTAAAAAAAATGTAAAAGCTGCTAAAGAGTTTATTATCAATAAACGCAAAGAAAATAACCTATTAATAAAATAAGCTTTGTTTTTTAATTAAGCAAAAGTGGATAGGTTCTGTACGACTTAAGCTTGCATCTCGATTTTTCAAAACCTTATGTTTCAGAAACCAGCATATTTCTTTGGGGACGTGTTCAGGATAAGCAGGAGAATAGAGATCAACTATTTGAGATGGAGATGTGAGGGGGAAATGCTTTCCTATTTTAATGCAAAATCGACTAATTCAGATTCAGGAAGATTTCCATTCATGAATTGAATTAATTGATTGCATGCAATTTGAGAGAACTCGTCAAAAACTTCTTCCACGGTCCAACCAATATGAGGTGTAAGCATCACATTATTCATAGTACGCAATGGAGAATCCCGAGACAGTGGCTCCTGCGCAAAAACATCTAAACCGGCTCCAGAAAGATGTCCAGATTTTAAAGCATCAATTAATGTAATTTCATCAACAATTTCACCACGAGAGGTATTAATTAAAATTGCTCCTTTTTTCATTTCATTTATTCTTTCCATATTAATCAGTCTTTTTGATTCAGGCGATAAACGCAAATGGATGCTAACTATATCACTAGTACTTAATAGTTCTGACAAGGGCAATCTTGGATAGTCGCCAATTTGTTCGTTTTTGCTACCGGGTCTTTCCCATATCACCACTTCCATATTAAATGCTGTTTTTGCAATATGTGCAACCCTGGTACCGTGCCTGCCCATACCAAGTATTCCCAGCCGTCTATTATTTAAAGTTCTCCCGGTAAGCAAGGGCCATTCACCTTGTTCCATTGCATATTGAGCCTGGGGAATTAAATGCATGATTCCTAATATCATTGCCATTGTTAGTTCAGGAACGGACAAGAGAGGCGCTTTTACTTTTCGCCCAAGTACAATGGTAATATTCCTCTTTTTAGCTTCCTCGATATCAATATGATAGGCATGGCCACCTGTTTGCAGGATAAGCTTCAGATGGGGTAATTTGTCAAATAACACTTTTGATAGTTTGGTACGCTCCCTTATCGCCATTAAATAGACGGCATCCTTTAAATAAGAATCAGAAATAGAATCAATCGAGTCCTTTAAAAATTGAATATCAACCAATTCGTTTATGACATTCCAACACTTATTTTGCGCAATATTTCCCTCCCAATCATCAAGAACTAATAATAATGGTTTCATACCTCTTTCAATTATATTAATTAGAAGGAATCCAGACCGTATGATTCAAAATTAACATTTTAATTCAATGGGTTGAGTCCTAAAGACAACCAATTTTTATTATCTTCGTCTTTATCTATTTAAATTGAACACATTAACAACAAACATAATATGATAAGATTATTTACAACTTATAAATGGATATATTTTATTGGCTTAATTATTCTGGTATTTTGCCAATCCATTAATCTTAAAGCGCAGCCCAAAACACTCCCTTATGTATGCGGTTGGGATAATATAACGCAGCAAGCCGAATGGACGGTACACCAGGTAAAAAGTACTAAATATTTTTCGTGGAGTGATAATTCATATCTGAGTCATGACTATCCTGTTGGCAATCCGGGCACTGATACTGTGGAAGACTGGATAGTTTCTCCTGCGCTCAATGTTACTGGCAAAAGCGTAATATCATTCAGCACCAATGTTTATATAATATTCACAAAACAGCCAACAGATTATTTCGGTGTTTGGTACAGCAAAAAAAGTTCAGACCCTAAATCAGGGGATTTCAAAGAACTTGCGAATTTAACTTCCTTTGCTTCAACCAATTTCAACTATTGGCATGACACCGCCGGTATATTATTAAACGATTCAGGAGCTGCTGTATATATTGCTTTTAAATATGGTGAAACCGATAACTGGTTTACAATAAAAGTGGATACGCTGCTTGTAAAAGGCATTCATACTGCGGGAATTGAAACCCCAAATAATTTGTCAAATAAGGAGGGAATTAATATTTATCCCAATCCATCAAATGGCAGTTTTAATGTCAAATTACCACCTTCCATGGTTTCCAAAAATGTAAGTATAGAAATTTCCGATCTGGCAGGCAAAAAATTATTAACTGTAGAAACCAATGGGGAATCAAATATCCAGGTTGATAGTCATGCATTAAGTACTGGGATCTATCAAGTTAGGGTTAGAGGCCAAGCTTATGTTGGTAAATTGATTGTGCAATAACACGACTGTTATTACCGCGATATTAGATTTTGACATAGTGGCATATTTATAATATTTCCCTTCTGGCAAATAGAAGATTAATATTCATGATGTCTAATTTCTCCACATCTTTGCAGTACAAAATTAAAAACAAATCAAGATGAATATATCAAATAACAAAATACTGATAACCGGAGGTGCAAGTGGAATTGGCCTGGGACTTACTGAAAGATTTATACAGGAAAATAACACCGTAATTATTTGTGGCAGAAGGGAATCAGTTTTAAAGGAAGTCTCTGATAAATTTCCAGCTGTAATTACAAAAGTATGTGATTTATCAGTTGAATCAGAAAGAATTGGGCTTTACAATTGGATTGAAGAAAACCATAGCGATATCAATGTTTTGATCAATAATGCGGGTATTCAACAATGGATGACCATAGAAGATGCTGATTTTTACCATCGCATGAAAAATGAAATTAAAACCAATATCGAGGCTCCGCTTCATTTGATTTCACTTTTTATCAATTTAAAATCTATTAAAACAATTATTAATGTTACTTCGGGTTTATCCTTTTCACCACTATCCAAAGTACCCGTTTATTGTGCTACCAAAGCATTTTTCCATTCCTTCACGCTATCTGCCAGGCACCTGTTAAAATCTAAAAATATTGAAGTGATTGAAATGATTCCGCCAGCTTTAAATACGGATCTTGGCGGCAAAGGCTTGCATGATACTGCCCCACCGGTAAGCGCTTTTATAGAATCAATTTTTGAGCAGCTAAAAGAAGGAAAACATGAACTTACTTTTGGATTTAGTGAAGCAATGGTAAAAGCCAGTGCAGAAGATTTGAAAAACACGTTTCATAGGATGAATCCGATTTAAGATCCTATTTGGTTTAAACAGAATGATTGGCTTTAGTTGTTCAGCTATTATTAGAATCCTTTTAATGTATAAGCAGTTTTAGGCATATTTCAACACAGCTTCTTAATCTGGAACTACCAATTCGAACGCAGCAGCCTAAATAGTCTTAATTCGATTTATTAAATCTTTCTTCATTTCTTCTGAATCAGATGGACCCCATAATTCTGAAAGTTCTGACTTGCTGAATATTTTTTCAACTGCCCTAATTGCCAACAATTCTATTTCATTATTAATCACGGCATTTTGGCTAAATTCTTTTAATTCATCCCGGAAGTCTTCTGAGGGCCTTCCTTTTATGGCAGCAATTATTTCTGAGGCTGCTATTCCAGCACTTGCTGCGTCAACCTCTATATATCCAGCATAATTTATTATTCCCTCTAATTTATTAATTATTAGAGACATACCCTCATTATCTAAAAATCTATCAACCCAGTTTAAGGCTGAATCATTTTGAAAACTTCCGCTACCCCAAGCTCCCATAATATTTAATAATTTAACTTGTGCCGTTCCAGAACTATGTTGGGGCGACCCGAATAATAATCTCTTAATCGTTCTTCAACGAAATCGGGTGTCCATATTGTAGCATATTCTAAATTCTTGCATTCTTCCTTAGTTGCACGCCTTGAATCTAATTCATGAAAAATAGTGTATGTTCCAGGGTATCCAATTTCCTCTACGTAAGTCATTGGAACTTCCTTAAGATTGGCTTCTAAAGGCATATTACCTATGACTGTCCAACGTCCTGTTTCCACAGCATCACTAGTTACGACAATCTTAAACAAAATTGGTTTCGAAACAATTTCGTTTATATCTGCTTCCTTATTGGTCTTAAAATCGTAGAAAGCCAAAAAACCTCTATTTATGATGCGTGCATATGTGTGAAGGTTATCATCAAAAATAACCTTTACAAAATCACCAACATTTTCTTTAATTTTTATTTTCTTCATATGATTTAACCTACTTCCACAATCAGTCTAAGTTGCAACGTAATACTCTCAAATACATATATTTACATCAATTACCCAGGCAATTCATATTCAAACTCATAAGAGTGTTTACCACCATCATTTGTAATTGATAATGTTCCGGATAATCCTACTAATTCATCTGTCCCTGAATCAGGAACTACAGTAACAATTAGAGTAGCTTCTCCCCTATTCATAGTCCCGGAATGTTGAAGCACAAAACTTCCTTTTTTTCCATGCAAGCTACCTTCTGCTCTTTCTATGGCAACATATCCTGCTGAATTCGGAATAGATGTCCCCGCACTCAACATTTGCCCTTGCGTGGTAGCTTCAAGGTCTCCATGAAACTGTTTGTCAATTGTTAATCGTCCGAGCATAGGCACTTCCCTATCTGTTTGTGGTTCAATTTTTACCTCAAATGTTCCAGTTGCTTTATTTTTAGGCATAAATAATATTATTAGTTGTTTAATTTAATGATCAGCTATTTGATATATTTTTTGAGATACCCACATATTTTTAAATAAGTGAATTAGGCAACATTAACAAAAAGTCGAGCGCTTTTGAATAGTTCAATTCAGAATATTCCAACCCTAATTTTCTAAGATTATTATAATAAGTATGATGATTTTCATAATAATATTTTTCACTTTGGATATACCATGCTTTTGCCCCAAGTTTTTCAGCTAAAAACCATTTTTCAATTAGCCTGGCGCTCCTTCCATTGCCATCATTCCATGGATGAATTTTCACAAATACAAGATGTATCATTGAAGCAAAAAAGAAAACTTCTTCCAAAGCCAATTCCTCTTTTAAAAGCGTATCGATATCATTATACAGTTTTTCGATTTGCTTTTTTACTTCAAAAGGTGTAGCCGCTACATATTCTATTCGTCCATCAGGAGTAGTTACGTACATATTTCGAGTTCGAATTTCACCTTGCTCAGCTTTTTTAAGTATATTTAAACTTAACAAGTTATGAGCCTCTGCAATATTATTTCTATCTAATTCATGTTTTTGAGCAAATATGTAAGCGTTATATAAATCGTCAATTTTTCGGGTATAATCTGGTAAAAAATCTATTCCAAATTTCTTGTGTTTTACATAGGAATCCAGGTCTATTTCTTCACCTTCTATTTTACTTGAAAAAACAGATGACACGGAAGTGTAAAAGCTGAAAGTAGTTGTAGAAATTTCGGCATCATGTAATGAATCAAAACCAGCTTGCAATCCTCTCGGCACAAGCTTTTTATATTCATCAATTAAGTTTGTAGATATTATTTCTAAGTTTTCAATCATAGCTTGCGACTACACTAAAAGTCTTTTTACCAACGCAAGTTAGAGGTTTTGTCTGATTAAAATTTTTCAAATAATGGATAGAAATATTTATCAGTCAAAGAAATTCGTAAAAAAATATTCTGCTTTATATTCGCATCAAATATAACTTGGCTTGACTCATATATAATTAAAATTGAATACCCAAATGAAAGACCAGGAAAATACCCCCGTCAATTATGCAACCGTCAATGGATTAAAAATGTACTATGAAATTCATGGAACCGGCAATCCACTGGTTTTGCTTCATGGAGGAGGATCTACCCTACAGTCAACGTATGGGCATATTTTGCCCGAACTTGCAAAATATCATAAAGTAATAGCAGTAGAATTGCAAGCTCACGGACATACTGCTGATAGAGGTAGACCATTGAGTTTCGAGCAGGATGCAGATGATGTAGCTGAACTGCTCAAACAACTTCATATAGAAAAGGCAGATATTATGGGTTTTAGCAATGGAGGTACTACCACCCTACAAATTGCAATAAGGCACCCTGAAATAGTTAACAAATTAATTCTTGCTTCGGCCAATTATAAGCTTGATGGTATGCAGCCTGACTTCTTTGATGGATTTAAACATGCCACATTGGAGAATATGCCAAAACCATTACAAGATGCTTACCTGGATGCAAATCCTGACCCCAAAGGACTTCAAATTATGTTTGATAGGGATGTTGAACGAATGTCTGCATTCAAGGATATAAGTGATGATGACATAAAAGCAATTCAGGCGCATACCCTTATTATCAATGGTGATGCAGAAGTAGTTCGTGTTGAACATGCCCTTGAATTATCTCATACACTTCCACATGCAAAACTTGCAATTATCCCTGGAGGACACGGAGATTATATAGGCGAAATTTGCTCACCAAACATACAGAGCAAAATACCTGATTTAGTGGCAGCTATGATTGAGGAATTTTTAAAATAGTATCCTTCGCTCTTAAAAAACTATAAGAAGAAACCTGTATTTCAATTTTAGTTCTTTAAGGCTTCTCCAGTAAAGATTTACTAATCGATTTCCAAGTGCTTTGAATTTCGAATGCAGAAATGAGTTTATTTTCAATTTTTATCTCTTTAATCAACCCAGCAAATCGCCTATTACCTTGATTACTATTGCCAATCATAAAAGTTGACTCACTGTTTATAATAGGTTTATCATTAAATAAATTATTTGAGACCAACTCACCATTATTAAATATTTTTAATGCATTATTTTCCATCATTATAGTTACATAGTTCCATACATTATCTGCCAAATGGAAAAAAGTGCTGTTTAAAATTGATTTCCCATTCCCAAATCTAAAATAATATTCACCTTTTACACCCTTATTTTGCTGAATTGAAAATCCTTTATTCATTTCATCTACATGTTGAAAATTACTGGCAATTGTTGCAGATTCAACCTGATTATCAGCCGGCTTAAGAATAAGTTGTATGGTAAAATTATTACTAAGTTCTATTGGGGAATTGTCAATACCTGGCTTCCCAATACTATCCGTAAAACCAACATGCATAATTGATTCACTCTTGGGCAATAATAAATTCACATCTTCCTGGCTGATAACTGTTACATTATCCCTGTCAACCAAATGATTATAATGTAGATGCGAAAGAATGTCAGCAAATTCTCCAAAATTGTTTGAGTTCATCACAAGATAGTAATGTTGATCCAAAAGGGGCTGGAGACTTTTCTCAAGATCCTTTTTAAATATCCATGAGCCTAACGGATTATTATATCCTACTGGAGTATAATGTCCATAATAATAGTAATAAAAATCATAGCTCCAGTGAAGAAAAAATACCTTAGAACTATTATTCGTTTCTCTTTTTACAACATCATAATCTATTGGAATATAATTGAATGGCATAGAATACTGTGATTTTTTAAAATTCGTCACCTGGGCACCTATTCTTGTTGATATTCTATCAGAATAATAGTATGCAGAAACAAAAATGAAGACGACAGGAAGTATCCATGCAATTTTTGACTTGTAATTAATAATATTTTTAGATTTCTTTGGCGAACTTTTTGAATTTGAGGATATTGATTTAAAATAAAAAGATGATTTATAAATAATAAGATCAAAGAATATAAATAAAACAAGTATCAGGCTGGTCGAAATAACAAGGATATTATTTTCATGGCTCCTGCCAAAGAAATACATCGAATTCCCCAGAGCAAGTGCCACAATAAGCAATGAAATGGAAAAATAATTCGCCGGAATTTTTGATCTGAGATATGATATTAAAAGCACAGTCGAGCTTAGTAAAATAGGTATATACCAATAAAATGAAATTGGAGAAATCGGCAGGAATCCAAAGCCATATTTGGCATGAGCAAGCGCACTTTGTGATACAATGCCGCCCAGAAATATTTGACAAATAATTAGTGAGACGATAATAATTATTAAATTCACCAGGCTATTCCTAATCTGACCTAAAATCAATGTGTATATTGATTTAAAGTTTAATTTTTTTTCTTTGATAAGGTCCGCAATTCCAAAAATGGCTATTGCTGTTATAAAGATCAAGTAAGAAATCAGGTATACGGTGCCCAAGCTTCGATGAAACATGAAAAGAAGCGCTAAAGTTAAGCCAACTGACCAATGATTATACCCTTTTTTAAAAGCGATTAATATTAGGATCATCCATAAATCTAATCGCAACGGAGTAGCAGGAAAAATAAAGTAATCCTCCATACTTCCATAAAACCTGGCAATGATTACTGCAAAAACCAGGAATACAGCTAGTCCTTTGTTTAAGAAGAAAGAATTAGCAAACCAAAACAAGGAAAGAAATAAAAGTAGAAAAGATAATTGTCCCAGAACTGGAAATAAGGCTAAACTCAGGTTAAGTTTCATCCATATTAAAGCAAGAAAAGATAAAAAAATATCGTATTCAAAATATATATCAGATATTTTAGCCCCATGAAGCAATCTTAATGCAGGAGCAAAGACGAAAGCCAGATCATCAGGACTTATTACGAGAAATGGAAGAAAGGATATAAAACCAAGAACAGGAATTAATAACCATAATGTGTATTTGCCGTATTTATCGTTAATTATATAAAATCCAAAAGCAATCAAAATTAAAATAATAGGAACTAATAAATTATTTGATTTAAAAATAACGGATCCTTCTGCAAATGGAGGGAAAAAACCAATTTGAAAAAAGTAAATTGCTGAAACGATAATCATCCCCGCAATGATAACTTTATAAATATCTTTATTTTTCCTTAATCGAATAAATAGAGAACTTAAAAAAATAGTAATACTAATATTTGCAATTACCATAATAAAAAGCGCATAACTCTCATATCCATCACGTTCAAAAATGTAAGCACTGGTTATTGGTGACACATCTGCTTTTGAAACGTATGCGCTAAATGACCTAATCCAGTCAGCAAGAGAAAAGAAACTTAGCCAAGATAAATAACTAACTGACGCTGACAGTACAATAACTTCAATTATGGGAATATTAATATTTTCATTATTTAATTTAATATCAATTCTGGCTGACAGTAAAATGGTATAAATAAAAGCTAAAATTAAAATAATTAATAAAATGATAACCATTGTGATTGATCTTGATTGCTCACGCTCCATTTTCCTCGCCCTCAAAAGTTCTTTTTGAAAGTCAATATTTGGGTCAATTTGAATTGCTTTTTTTGCAATATTGATCGCGTCGCTCCACCTTCCAGCACCGTAGTAACATTTAAAAAGATTAGAATAACTTGCTGGAAACTTTTCTCCGGCTTCATTACATTTTTCTCCATATTCTATCGCTTTAGGCCAATTTTCTTCTGTGATATAAACAATGGAAAGCCCATAGCAAGCGCCTGGATTGCCAGGAGTAATACTTAATGATTTATAGCAGTACGCTTTAACCTTATCATATTCTCCAGGATTGAAAAAGCTATAAGCATCCTGGTTTAACTGGTCGCTCGTCAGGCCTTCAGGCACTGAAATTATTTTTTCAACCAAATTTGGATCATCGTTATGATCAGATTTACAGCCAGATAATGCAATACAGCACAATGATATTAAACCATAGAAAGAAATTACTTTTCCCCTTTTTAAGTAATTTAAAATTGCTTTCATAAATAGTCGCCCCCAAAGATTGAATTTTTGTTAAATCAATAATTAAATGTATCATTCTTCGCTGGTAAACCTACTTACTATAATTTTAAAATGCAATAGCTGATAAAAAATAAAATAAACCCGCATTTGCTTCGTCAATCGGATTTCATTTTTATCCTGAATGCTCCTGGAGTAGTCCCTACTATTTTTTTGAATAACCTTGTAAAATAGGCATGATCTTCAAAATTTAAACGGTCAGCTATTTCTTTTATGGAAAGATCATCGTGAGTTAATAATCTTTTGGCTTCTAAAATGATACGGTCATGGATTAATTGTGATGTTGTTTTATTTAAATATTTCTTACAAAGATCATTTAGATACTTAACTGAAAAATTTAATTCCTTTGCGTAAAAAGCAGGAGGCCTATGTTCCATGTAGGATTCATCAATAAGTTCATCTAGTTTTTGTATATGCCAAATTCCCGGACTTGAACTAATATTTTCACTTGAGAGAAAAAGGAAGCCCAATTTAATAATAAGAATATCCAGATAGTCTCTAATAACCTCTAAACTAACTGATTCATTTTGATATTCTCTTTCAACATCTTCCAGTAATCCGGAAAGCTGTTCTTTAATTTTTTTATTATCAATCTGATGTAATTGATATTTAGCGTGGAAGAGAGGAAAAGAAGTTATCTTTTTGTTAAAATAATCTTCAATAAATTCCTTTTTGAAAAATAATATCCGCCCTTCTGTTTCGGGTGAAAGTGACCAGTTATGCACCTGTCCTGGAAATAGAAAAAAAATAGAACCCGGCGAAACTATGTACTTCATAAAATCAATTGTATGAATACCAGTGCCAGATGAAAAATAGACAATGATATAAAAATCATGCCTGTGTGGCTTAGTTACAAATGGATGTTTACTAAAATGTTCAGCCAGGGTATTGAAGTAAAATTTGTCATTTGCATTTTTAGTATCAAAGTCATTAATCTCATACACAACAAGTTTTTCAGCCATATATCCTTCCTGAATAATTTCGGGTAAAGATAATGGTATAGTATCTATTAAGAATGAGACTTATTCGCATTTACATCATATTTGAAAAATAAAGCTATCCAGCCTGCTCTACCCCATCGAAAATTAATGGGTGATAATACCAGGTACACAATTGCTATTACAGACATTATTGTGCTTAAATTTAATGCTCCGGCTATTAATTTTATTAATAATAAAGATATAACCAATTCTATAATTGCAAAACCATAGCTAACATACATTGCCCCATAATAATAACCTGGCTCTTGTTCGAAATTTAAGTGACAAACGGGGCATTCTTCATTCATTTCCATAAACTTAGTTGGCCTTTCAATCAATGAATATTTAAACATATCTCCCTCATGACATCTTGGACATTTACAGGATATTACACTTGATATTGAGTTTTTCATTTTTTTGATCTTTAAATTGTAAAGCAAATTTCGAACTTATTTATCTCAACAGCCTTGCACAGATGTCTGGTATACTTGTACCAAAAGCGGGTTTAATGGCAAATTTTCAATTTTTCTCTATATAATTCATCTATCTAATGCTATAAATAAATAAGCGCGAATCCATCCAAAGATGCGCGCTTATCACATCCTTATTGAAAGGCTATTCTCAAATATCATTTTCGTTTATTTAAGCCATTCTCCTGCTGTCATTACTTCTGCCTGGCGTGGAAATATTTTAGTTGTCAATACGCGATGTACTTCCTCATCAGCATCTGCGCAACAATCAGAAAGTACGGTGGATGTATAGTCTTTATCTGAAGCTTCTCTAAGAGTAGAAAGAACTACGCCACTGGTAGCAATTCCAGAAAGTACAATATGCTTTATACCCATTGATCGTAACAGTACTTCCAAATCACTACCAGTGAATGCACTAACCCTCTTTTTGATTACGACAATATCTCCTTTTACCGGGGTAACAGAATAATGTATTTTCATAGCATCCTCATTATCAAGCTTAAATCCTGGATTATTTTTTATTCTTTCGAACATTTTACTGGATGGACTGATCTCAGGATATCCTTCACGAAACCCTATGACTACATAAATCAAGGGAATATTATTTTCACGGGCCTTTTTTATTGTTTTGGATAATGTAGTAAGATAATTTTCGCTGTCTTTAAGCATCGCTACGGTAGCTTGTTGCACATCCATTACCAAGAGTGCTGAGTTTTGAGTGTTTTGTTCCATTTTTAGTTTTAATTTTATAGTATTATTATTTAAGATTAGATTTCTTCAAGAGTTGTATCACCAATTGCTTCTAAGTCATCTATTTCCTTTCTATTAATATTGTCATTCCTTAGGAATTTAAAAAATATCAATGCAATTATAATAGCCATTATCCCTTGGCAGAATATGGCATTTGGCGCACCTATTTTTTGAGAAATTATCCCGATGATTAGACTACCAATTGGCAGCATACCGAATAATGCCATGGCAATAAAACTCATTACCCTACCTCTCATATGCGCGGCTCCTTCTACCTGTATTATTGTATTACAAATAGTACTCTGAGACATTGTCCCAAAGCCGCAAATTACTGCAAACAGCATTGCCAGAGGAAAGTAACTTATCCGCGAAAACAATATTAAACCAATGCCAAAAATTATGGTATTTACTAATAATATAATTTTAAGATTTGTCCCCGGTTTTAGTGATGCCAAAAACAAAGTACCTGCAACGGCACCCAGGCCAATGAAACTATTTATATAGCCAAAGGTAGTTGCGTTGCCTTTAAAAATAATTTTTGCAAAAACGGGAAGTAGCGTATTATATGGTAAAACAAAAAGACTTACCAATGTGAGCATTAACATCACTACTCCAATTGTTGGGGTTCGCCTTATATACGTAAACCCTTCAACGAGATCAGCCATTACTTTCTTTTTCACCAATTTTGGAACATAAGCAGGCAGCCTCATAAGCAACAAGGAAATAATAACAGCGAGAAAGCTGGCACCATTTAAAATAAAACATACGCCAGCTCCAAATTTTTCCAATATGATACCTGACAGTGCGGGACCAATTAACCGGGCTATATTCACAATAGAAGAGTTAAGCGCCAGTGCGTTGGGCAAATCCTCCTTGTCATAAATTATTTCATGGACTAGGGGTTGACGTGCCGGCACATCAAATGCATTTATTACGCCGAGTATAGTGCTAAGCGTAAGTATTTCCCATACGGTATATTGATTTGTAAAAGCCAATAAAGCAAGCAAAACAGCCTGAACCATTGAAGCTATTTGGGTGAAAAGAAGCACTTTATATCGGTTATATCTATCTGAAACTATGCCACCTATTAACGAAAATAGAAAAGAAGGGAATTGGGAGGCAAAAACCGTAAGCCCCAGCATAAAAGTAGAATGAGTCATAGAATAGACTACCCAACTCACTGCGGTTCGCTGCATCCATGTACCGATCAATGATGTCCCCTGGCCTGTGAAATACAATACATAGTTTCGGCTTCTAAATGCCCTAAATGTATTAATGTTCTTAAATAGCTTCATTCAAAAAAATAGACTAAAATTAACAAGTGGTCGAAAAAGCATTAAAAAAAATTAATTTTTTAACCCATTAATTATAATATGACTTAAAGTCTTGATTGCTGGTTCCAGGTTCTGGTCATTTTCTATTACCATTTCTTTTTCTAACCCCTTTAAGCCACTCAGCAATACAAAGACCAAAACATCCTGATCCTTTTTTTCAATTTTACGCAATTCACCATTACTTATTCCAACAGTTAAAATTTCATTTAACAATACGCTTTCTACTTTCACAAATCGTCTTCGTATGGGATAGGTATATTTGTCTTTCCTTCCTGACTCATTATTTCCATAGGCAATATGATAAAGGGCTCTTTTCTTTCTCAAGGATTTTACCATTGTTAAGCAAAAAGCATATATTTTTTGTTCTATAGTTGTCTCTTTACCAACAGATTTAGCTATGTCTGCATGGATCTCAGCAATTTCTATATCCATTACGGCATTCCATATTTCTTCCTTGCTTTTATAATAATAATATAAAGAGCTTTTGGCCTTGCCTACCGCATTTGCCACATCTTCCATGGTTACTTCATGCAGGCCATCCCGCTGAAATAATTTCTGAGAAGTACGTAATATTTGTTCTTTTATTATGTCTTCCTTGATTATTGAAGTACTTGACATTTTCTATTTATACCAATTAATTTAAGGCAAAGTTAGACTATTTTTCGACCAATATTTAATTTTGGTTGAAAAATAATATGCAGGCCTTTGATCATGTATAGTGTAAAAAAAATAATTATTTAAACAATAGTATTTAAGACTAAAATATTTATTCACCTTTAAGCAAGTTTCCTTTTGGGCCAACCCCTTCGATGTGTACCAGGTAAGAACCATAATGCCCGGATACTGAAACTGCAATTGCTGAGGCAGTAAGAACCACAAATACAAGGACTTCAAAAACCACTTTTCGCTTCATTATGAAAAAAGTAAAAGATTTAAGAACAAGGGCTGCTGTGCTTAGCCAGGTAGTATAATCCGCAAACTGATGATGAACATGGAAAATATTTTTGGCCTCCTGGCTAAGAGCTTTAGTATCAGGATGAGCATCGAATATTTCTGATGCCAACCATGCTCCAGCGGTGCCAGCTGCTAAAAGTATGAGAACCGCAAGATTCAAATCTTTTCTCCAAAAAGAAATTAATTGCAAAAACGCTGCAAAAAGTAATAGCACGATTGGAAAATGGACTACTAAGGGGTGATAATTTGGGAAATTCCAAAGATTGGGTGAAGTACTTTGAACAGGTATATTAGTGCCCGAATGAATAGTGTCCTTTATTTCAGTATTTGCATAAGCTTTATTGAAGGACAATATATTATTTTGAAGCTGCAAGAAAAAGCATATAATGATGATTACCAAGTATTTTATTTTCATATTTATATTTTATTCTTAGAATTTAAGAACATACATATTCGTGAAGCAAAACTATGCAAATCAAATTGAATAGTTTCGGGTGTCTAAAAATTCATAGTCTAATTTATTTTTAATAATTTTACCCCCATCTTGAACAATACGAGCAAATAAGGGTTTTTTAGTTAGGAAATTGATAATAGGTCTTCATGGGAGGCAATATATTTTTATGGGTAGGCTTCAATTTATTCATAGTATTTGCACTACTTATTGATATATACGTATTCAATAAAAAGCCTCATGAATTAAAAATAAAGGAAGCGCTTGTATTAACGGGTTTTTGGGTTTCGCTAGCAATTATCTTTGGATTAGGGGTTTATTTGAAATGGGGATCAGAATATGCTCTGGAATTCGCAACCGGTTATGTTATTGAGCAATCATTAAGCATTGACAATTTATTCGTTATACTATTATTATTTACTTTTTTTAAAACTCCACCTGCTTACCAGCAAAAAGTTTTGATTTGGGGAATTCTCGGTGCAATTTTTTTCAGGATTGTATTCATACTCACAGGTATAACACTAATTAATAATTTCCAGTTTGCCATATATATCCTGGGTATTTTTCTTATTTTTTCGAGCATTAATATGCTTTTTGACAGTGAAAGTAATGTGAACCCTGATAAGAATATTGTAATAAGAATTTTCAGAAAAATTATGCCAGTGACAGAATCCTTCCATGATGGGAAATTTTTTATCAGGCAAAATAAAGTTCTTAGCGCTACTCCCCTATTTATAACCCTTATTGTAATAGAAACAACAGATATTGTATTTGCAATTGATTCAATTCCTGCTATCATTGCTGTCTCACACCACTCCTTCATTATTTATACATCGAATATATTCGCGGTACTAGGTCTGCGATCCTTGTATTTTGCATTAGCAGGTCTTATGAAATTGTTTCATTTTTTAAAATATGGTTTGTCTGTAATTTTGATTTTTATTGGCGCTAAAATACTATTAACTAAAGTGCTTATATCCAATAATATACATATTGATATTAAATATGATTTGTTAATTATCGGTAGTATAATCGCTCTATCTGTTTTTATATCTATCCTATCTCCTCAAAAAGTTGAGGCTCAAAATGAGGAATGAAACCAGGAAGCTAAGAAATTGGTAAATAAGTGATTTTGTGAATTAACCCTTATTCCTTATTCCTTTCTCCTTACCCCTTTTCCCCAATACCCACTTTTTCCTATATTTGCAAAAAACCGCAAATAGAACTATCACATTTTGAATAAATTTAAGGGCGTATTCAGTCTCGTTGTTATTGTAGCAGCGCTTGGCTATTTTGTTGATTTATATGATCTTGTATTATTTGGAGTTGTGCGTGATGAAAGCCTGACTGACATTGGTTTAAAAGGCCAGGCACTAAAAGACGCCGGTATATCTTTATTAAACTTCCAAATGACCGGATTTTTAATAGGGGGCATATTATGGGGGATTTTGGGAGATATGAAAGGTAGGCTTTCAGTTTTATTTGGAACGATTATTCTCTACTCTGCTGCAAATATTGCCAATGGGTTTGTTCATGATCTCACAACCTATTCAGTTTTAAGACTCATAGCTGGTATTGGCCTTGCTGGGGAATTAGGGGCCGGCGTTACCCTCGTTTCTGAATCTTTGCCATTGGAAAAGCGAGGATATGGAACCATGATTGTTGTTGTTTTCGGTGCATTTGGGGCAGTATTAGCTGCAAAAGTTGGCGATATAGGTTGGAGAAATGCCTACTTTGTGGGTGGAGGGCTAGGCTTTATGTTACTTCTTCTTCGCCTTGGCACCTATGAGTCTCACATATACACCAGCATTAAGCACACTGATATTAAAAAAGGCGCTTTTCTGCATTTGTTTACATCCAGGGCAAGATTCTTAAAATACCTGAGTTGCATCCTTATCGGGCTTCCTGTTTGGTTTACAATCGGTGTTCTTATATTTTCTGCAAAAGAATTTGCTGCATTGGTTCACGTTAGCGGCCCCGTAGTAACAGGCAAATGCATCATGTATAGCTATTTTGGTCTTGCAGCGGGTGATTTAATTTGTGGTATGGCAAGTCAGCTATTAAAAAGCCGAAAAAAAGCAATAGTTATTTTTCTATTTACAAGCATGATATCATTTTTATGGTATCTTTTTGTCAGAGATGTAAGTGTTTCATATTTTTACTTTTTGTGCTTTATGCTTGGGGCATTTACGGGCTATTGGGCCATTTTTGTCACAATTGCATCTGAACAATTCGGCACTAATCTTAGGGCTACTGTAACCACTACTGTTCCTAACTTTGTTCGTGGAGCAACTGTTCTAATTACATTATCTTATGTAGCTTTGCGCAAGTTTTTTGAAAACCATACTGGTTCTTTAAATAATGCCGTGATGATTGCAGCGTTGATCGTAGGTACCACCTGTATCTTACTTTCGCTCGTAGCAGTATTAAATATTAAAGAGTCCTTTTCAAAAGATTTGAATTATGTTGAAGAAATAAACTAACCGATTAGAATTTAATAAAATGGATATCCACGCTATATTACAATGGTTAAAGCCTGAACACATTATACAATTTGGCGGCGATTGGGCGCCATATGTCGTTATGGCTGTCATATTTGCGGAAACTGGCCTATTAATCGGTTTCTTTTTCCCGGGAGATTCATTATTATTTACCGCAGGTTTATTGATAGGTACACATGATATACATTATAATATAGGGTTGTTTGCGATAGGGGTTTTTCTGGCAGCCGTATTTGGAAATACAACTGGTTACCAGGTTGGCAAGGCACTGGGGCCTAGATTATTTAAAAGGGAAGATTCATTTCTTTTCAAAAAGAAATACCTTGATATGACTCAAAATTTTTATGAGAAATATGGAAGAATGGCAATCATTGCAGGGCGATTTTTGCCAATAATTAGAACATTTGTTCCCGTATTAGCTGGAGCAATAAAACTAAATTTCTCGAAGTTTACTCTTTATAATATTATAGGAGGAGCCGCATGGACTACATCGTTTATTTTGATTGGATATTTCCTTGGAGCTAGGTTCCCCGGCCCAATCAAAAACAACCTTGATTATATCGTTGTATTCCTGATTATCATTACAATTATACCTGTAATAAGAACATACCTGAAGGAACGTAAGAGACATCTGGCAAGCCAAAGCAAAGTAGAAAAATAGGCGAGTTTTCTCTTACTTACAACTGATGACTTACGACTGATGACTATTAAGTTTACTCTTCTTTATCCCATAAAAGAAATAGATAAACAGGCCAACAATGAGCCAGATCACGAATCGAAGCCAATTAATATAGCCAAGACCCGTCATTATATAAAGGCAGCTTAAAAGTCCTAATACTGGGATAAGAGATAGCCTTTTTATATAGGATGCAATTACCAATGCAATAGAACTTAGTATAAAAACCAGCATCGGCAGTTTTGGTCCAATTTCAGATGAATTATTGCCAAAATTGAAATAGTCTTTCAATACATTTGGGAAGAACTGGAACATTATCCAGACGGTTACAACAAATAAGGCTGGCACTATGTATCTGCTGCTTACATATGGCACTTTAAATCTTTTTTCAGCCATATCAGGATTGTTTTTCATCATCAGAATACCACCACATACCAACACAAAGGCAAACAGAGTACCTATACTTGTCAGATCCGTGAGTTCATCCATTTTCAAGAAAAATGTTGGAAGTATGACAATAAATCCAGTGAGAATAGTCGAAAAGGAAGGCGTTTTGTAAATCGGGTGAATTTTTGAAAATACTTTCGGTAATAAACCATCACGGCTCATGCTCATAAATATCCTGGGTTGGCCAAGCTGAAATACCAGCAACACACTTGCCATAGCTACTATCGCACTCACGCTTACAATAGCGTGCATCCAACCAATACCTTTTAAAGCAAATACATATGATAGAGGGTCGCCAACCCTTAGGTTGCTGTATTTAGTCATGCCTGTAAGTACAAAAGCAACAGCAACATATAGGATTGTACAAATAATGAGAGAATACATAATTCCTTTAGGGAGGTCACGTTTAGGGTCTTCACATTCTTCAGCAGTGGTACTTATTGCATCAAAACCGATATAAGCGAAGAAAACAGCAGAGGCTCCTTTCATAATGCCCGAAAGCCCATGTGGCACAAATGGCACCCAATTGTCCGTACTTATATAAAAAGACCCGACAGCGATTACCAAAAGAATGACAATCAATTTAATGGTTACCATTATATTATTTACATTCTTCGAATCACGGATTCCAATATATACCAGCCATGTCACTAAGATTGTAATCATAATTGCAGGCAAGTTCATTATTAATGGAATCTCACCAACTCGCGGCGCATTTTGCCAGGCATTAGAAGAATTTTGCAATACAGGTGTCAATTTAGAAAAAATCATCCCATGTTGCACTGAATCTTTTGCTGCATTAAATCCATCGTAAGCCGACCGGTAATCTGTTGTTAGGTATTCAGGCATATGCCTGCCAAAATGCCCCGCTATTTCATTGAAAAAGCCAGTAAAATAATCAGACCATGATATAGCAACTACCACATTCCCAATGCCATACTCAAGTAATAGATCCCAACCGATGATCCAGGCAATAAGCTCGCCAAAAGAAATATATGCGTAGGTATAAGCGCTTCCGGATACGGGTGCAATAGATGCAAATTCAGCGTAACAGAGCGCCGAAAAACCACAAGCCAATCCGGTAAAAATAAATAATAATGATACGCCAGGCCCTCCATCTGCTGCTGCCGTTCCAATAGTGCTAAATATCCCGGCACCTACTACAGCAGCCACGCCAAAAGCTGTTAGGTCTCTCACTTTCAGTGTTTTCTTTAAACCAGAACCTTCGTCATTAAGAATTCCAATGCCGACATCGTCCATAATATTAGCCAAAGATTTTTTACGGAATAAGGATTTGTTTATCATGTTTCAAGAATACATATTTTTTAGTTTTAAAAGGATAATTATAATAAATATTGAAGAATCATATTGCAATAAGTAATCACCAATTGCCATGTTAAAATTACTTAAACAGTTCCAGTCTCACCATCTTATGAGTTCTTTTAAGTAGTTTTGGCACATAATTCATCAAAAACGCATCATGAAGAAACTTTTTTTGTTCTCTTTTTTCTTAGCTATCACGTCACCAATCTTTAGCCAACAAAATTTATCCGCTGATATCCTGTGGAAATTTGGGAGGGTGAGCGATCCAAAAATTTCACCTGATGGCAAAACAGCTATTTATGGAGTTCGGACTTCAGATATGGCCGCTAATAAAAGCACGAATATAATTTATAAACTGAGTTTAAAAGGCGGAACCCCTGAAAGCATTACTGATAAAGAAGACAACGCCAATTCGGCAACATGGAGACCTGACGGCAAAAAAATAGGATACCTGAGTTCAAAAAGCGGAGACATGGAGCTTTGGGAAATGAACCCTGATGGAACTGATAAAAAGCAATTGACTAATATTAAAGATGGTATTGATCTTTTTGAATATGCCCCGGATATGATGCATATTTTATATGCCAAAGCAGTAAGAGTAGATCCGACAATTCAACAGAAATATCCAAACTTAAAACTTGATAAAGTTAAAGGTCAAACTTTTGATGAATTAAATATAAGGCATTGGGATACCTGGAATGATGGCACCTACGAGCATATTTTTTATGCAGTATATAAAGACGGTAAAGTAGATAAAGATGAATTTGACATTTTACAAAACAAACCCTTCGATTCCCCTTTAAAACCTAATGGGGGCGCTGAACAAATAGTCTGGACGGCTGATGGTTCTTCAATCGTATACACTTGCAAGAAAATGAGGGGGACCGATTATATGGTAAGTACAAATTCTGATCTGTATTTATATAATGTAAGTAATGGAAAACAGGAAGATCTTACTGAAAGCAACCCGGGTTACGATCAAAATCCTGCATTTTCTCCTGATGGCAAATACATGGCCTATGTAAGTATGCAACATGATGGCTATGAAGCTGACAAAAATAGACTAATGCTGCTTGATCTTACAACTAAAAAAGTAACCGATGTATCAGCAAACTTTGATCAAATAACGGATGCAACTGCCTGGTCTACTGACGGTAAAACATTATATTTTATTAGTGAAACTCAAGGCACCAACCAGGTTTACGCATACCATCCTGATAATTCAAAAATTGAACAGATTACAAAAGGTGTTCAGGATTATAATGAAATAACTATTGGTAGTGATGGTAACAAAACCATCATTATCGGATCTCAAACAACCATGACCAGGCCTGCAGAACTATTTACCATTGATCCGCTGAGAAAAACAGATGAACAACTAACCTTTACCAATAAGTCACTTTTGGAAGGTGTAAAAACCAGCCGGTTTGAAAAGAGGATGATTAAATCAACAGATGGAAAAGAAATACTCACCTGGGTAATTTATCCGCCTGATTTTGATGCTTCTAAAAAATATCCAACCCTTTTATATTGCCAGGGAGGGCCACAAAGTGCTGTTAGCCAGTTTTTTTCCACCCGTTGGAATTTTGCTTTGATGGCAGCACACGGCTATATTATTGTTGCTCCGAACCGCAGAGGTTTGCCGGGTTTCGGGCAAGCGTGGAATGATGAGATTGTGGGAGACTATGGGGGCCAATGTATGAGAGATTACAATAGCGCCATTGACGCTGTTGCAAAGGAACCTTTTGTGAATAAAGATAAACTGGGAGCAGTGGGTGCAAGTTTTGGTGGATATTCAATTTATTGGCTTGCAGGGCATAATGAAGATCATAAGTTCAAAGTATTTATAGCCCACGATGGTATGTTTGACATCACAAGCTGGTATGGTAGTACAGAGGAAATGTGGTTTGCAAATCATGATCAAAATGGTCCTTACTGGAAAAATCCTGAGAACTACAAAAAGTTCTCTCCACATGAATTTGTGCAGAACTGGAACACCCCTATTCTTATCATATCAAATGAAAAAGATTACAGAGTACCTTTTACACAAGGCCTGGAAGCATTTACGGCAGCACAAATCATGCACATCCCAAGTAAACTTCTTTATTTCCCTGATGAAAACCACTGGGTATTAAAACCACAAAACAGCATGCTTTGGCATACCGTGTTTTATGAGTGGTTGGATAAGTATTTAAAATAGTTGTCAAAGGACAGTCATCAGTGGACAGGAGCTAACGCGAAAAAACTAAGTAAATTGAATTATTTCATTGTAGGTTTGTTTCTTAATTCAAAGAGATCATCAAATGGGCATAGTAAGATCAAAAATAAAACTTTCTAATCCGAGAGAAGACAAATTACACCCAGTTGAAATCATTTGTATTGTTGATACAGGCGTTACTTATTTATGTATCCCTGAATCTGTTGCATTGCAATTAAACCTGGAAGAAATACAAAAAAGGGATGTCGTCCTCGCTAATGGTCACGTAACTAAAGTTCCTTACGTTGGACCTGTTAAAGTCGAATTTGAAAACAGGATATGTTTTACTGGAGCAATGGTAATGGGTGATACTGTTCTACTTGGAGCTATACCTATGGAGGACATGGACTTAATCGTTCATCCTAAATTGCTAAAACTGAGTGTGCATCCTGAGCGACCAATTGTTCCTGGTGGACGGACTTGCGTTAAGGGGAATACCTCCAAATACGAAAGAGGAATAAATATTTTCTTACAAAACAAAATCCCGCTTTTGCTGGCATTAACCAGCAAGAGCGGGATTTGAAAAAATATCTTTAAGACCCTTGGCTAACCAAGCCAAAATCTTACTGCCCCTTTCATTCTAACTTTTCAATAAGTTTAATCGCCGTCTGATAAATTCTCTCATCATCAAGTTTTACATAGCCTCCATGCACGCCAGACTCATAATGTGCGCCAACAAAGCTATCGTGGCTAAAATGATCTGACCCAAAATAGTTGCGAACGGTTTGCTCATCCATGTGCAATTCGTCTGCAATTCTTTCCATGCTGCCATGCGGCAGGCTGTCTTTTACTTTCCTCAACTCTTCAAAGGTTAATACCATAGCATTTTAGAATTTAGTTAAAAAATACATAAAGATCGTGTATCAAATGTAGGAAAGTTTTTGGCCAAAAGCAAGAGAAAGATCGAATATTTTTCATTTTTTTAACCAAGCCCTCTTTCCTATGCGGAAACACATTATTTTTATAAAATTAATTCAATTTCAAGGTAATTGAAAATATACGTTTTACATTTGATAAAAAAATTATCCCTATGAAAACCAGGTTAGCGATTTTAACGTCAATTCTAATTTTTAGCTGCTATCAAGCTCATTCTCAAAAGAAAGCGACAACGGACGATGGTAAAAACGTATTACTTAACGAAAATGGCACCTGGAAATACGATACTTTATTATCAACCACGCCTGATACAGGTAAAGTGTTATCATTCAATAAACCGGAAACATCACGCCAACTAAAAAAGTCAGATAAAATAGATGCGGGCGTTTGGTATAATGAGCACAAGTGGAATGTAAAAGCCGGAACAAGCAGTGATGCATACGAGTACTTATTTACCCAAAAAAGCGGTGATCTGTATGCCATGTTTATTTCAGAAAGAATTGAAGTACCTATGGATGAACTTGTTTCCATTGGCAGATCAAATGCCGAAAAAGTATCAACTGATTTCGTCTTCCAGGAAAAAGGGAAAAGAATAATTAATGGAAAGGAAATGAGGTATGCACAATTTAAATGTAAAGTGCGTGGAATAGATTGTCAGTATTTGGTCTATTATTATAGCCAGGATGGCATGACTATTCAATTTTTAGGTTATACTTCTCAAAAGCTTTTCGCTGGAAGTAAAAGGGAACTTGAATCGATGCTAAATGGCTTAGCAATTATTGATAAAAAATAAATTACCTTAGTGAATTAGTTACAACCTTTGTTTTAAAAACTTCTGGCGGAGTTACTTTCATAATGTCCTTGTCCAGAATTACATAATCTGCAAATTTTCCAGGTTCAATACTTCCTTTTTCTTTCTCTTCAAAATTGGCATAGGCGGCCCAAATGGTCATTCCTTTCAGTGCTTCTTCTCGTGTTAGAGCATTTTCGGACTGAAACCCACCTGGAGGAAAACCAATGCTATCCAGCCGCGTAAAAGCTGCATAAAATCCAAGCAAAGGATTAATTGACTCAACAGGGAAATCACTTCCCGTAGGCAATACCCCATTTTCTTCCATAAGTTGTTTATAGGCGTATCCTCCTTTCAATCTTTCTACTCCTATCCTGTCTTTTGCCCAATACATATCAGATGTCGCATGAGTAGGTTGCACTGAAGGTAGTATGTGATAGGTCCCAAACTTCACAAAATCATCTTTGTTAACGATTTGTGCATGCTCAATCCGCCATCTGCGTTTGTTGTCCTTTCCTAAAACTGAGGCATAAACATCCAAAATAAATCGATTAGCTGAATCCCCAATGCAATGCGTATTCATCTGAAATGAGGAAGCCGCGATTTTCTTGGCCATTTCCTTATAATAGTCCGGCTTGTTTAATAAAAATCCTTGTTCATTTGGCCTATCCAAATACGGCTTTAATAAACACGCACCTCTTGAACCAAGTGCGCCATCAGCATAAAACTTGAAAGAACAAACATGCAGATAGTCTGATTTATATGGACCATGTTTTAAGTAATACTGCAAGTTTTCATCTGTAGGATTTGCCATTGCATATATCCGCATTTTTAGCTCACCTTTCTTTTGCATTTCATCAATAAGATCAATAATATTTTTGTCAAGTCCGGCATCATCAATTGTAGTCAAACCAACCTTAAAACAATCTTCTTGTGCTTTAAGGAGATATTGTTTCATTTCTGCTTTGGAAGGTAGTGGAATTACTTTTTTTACCAGGTCGCAAGCATTATCAATTAATATGCCCGAAAGCAGAACATTGGATGTTTCTTTCGTCGGCTGTGGTTTTAACATTAGTTTACCACCTTCTATTTTCGTTTTAGAACTTATTGCCGCCAAATCAAGAGCCTTTTGATTCACCAAAGCTGCATGGCCATCTACTCTTGATAAATAAACAGGCGTATTAGGAAATAATAAATCCAAGGTATCATTTACCGGGAATTCCTTTCCTGGCCATCTGTTTTGATCCCATCCCCTGCCGATGATCCAGGTTGATTTGTTTGTTTTAGAATAGGCAACTAATCTATCAATAACTTCTTTAAATGAAAGACAACCAACCAGATCAGCTTCAGATTTCATTTTACCATAGCTGTAAAAATGACAATGTGCATCAATAAGACCGGGATAGATGGCCTTCCCACCAGCATCTATCGTTTTTGTTGCTGAATAATGATTTAGAATTTCATCATTACTCCCCACAGCAACAAACTTTCCATCTTTAATGGCAAATGCTTGTGCTTTTGTAAAGCTACTATCAACCGTGTATACAACTCCGTTGTGGACTATGATGTCTACTTTCTGTTTTTGCTTACAGGAAAATAAAAATATACAAAATAATAAAAAAGGAATCAATTTTAATTTCATAGTTTGGTTGTAATTATTCTGACAATATTAAGAAGTAAGATTGATATAGCAATAATTGAGTAAGTTTGATTACAAATTGCTATTTTGCAATTATTGAGGACTCACTATTCAACACCAGTAAGCGTCTTAATTCAAATGTTTTTTATAAAACCAAAATATTCGGTTTTCCTATTGCTTTGCCTTACTTTAAATGTTGGTTGCAATGAGAATAGAAAGTTAATTAAGACAGATAAACTGGATTTCAAACAATCTTTTACAAGTAATTTAAAAATTGGGAGTAAACAATTAGTTGATTTTAAAAACGGCAAGTTAAGCTTAATTGGATCACCTAATATTTTAAAGTCTAGTTATATACCTAAAAAAAAACTAAAGAGGTACAAAAATAATTTGTTAAAGTCTAAATATAAATATCATAATGATAAGGTAATTTATGAAAATGGTGTTAATTCAACAATTCAAAAATTAAAGGACTCTTTGAATCATAAAGAAACGTTAGAAGGCAAATTAATTCCATCAATAGATATGGTTATGGTCATTGATTGGATAACAGGATTAGCAGCTCTCATTTTTATAATTTTACAAACGCCAATTAACATCACTATTTTAATATTCCTCTTATTACCAATCCTAATTTTGCTGCTTGTTGCAATTTTAATAGCCAATGTGAAAAAAATTCAGGCTTTTGACCCTCTTTATTTGCCGGTAAAAAATTATTATTGCGGCCTCTTCATTGCAGGAAGCATTTTGCTTGATATTTTCACAGTCTTACTAATTGCAACAAGTGGAGTTGCATCTTTTCCGTTGCTGGGAATTTTGGCCTTGGGTATAACACTGAGCTATATAATATTCGCAGTTGGGGCAATCGAATTCATTATTCAATTATTTATTGCGAATCATAGATTGCGAGAACATAAAAGGGATTTAGAGTTACCTACTTCCAAATGAGATTTATCCTTTTGATAAGTGGTCTTTCAAAATATTTATAGAGAATAAAACTAAATAAAATAGTCACTGAAACAACAAATATCATTAGGGTCATGATTTTTTCTTCCGAATATTTGAACCGCATAAAAATGGTATCATATGCAAAGCTGAAAATATTAGCGTGGACCAAATATAATGTATAAGATGCATCACCAAGAGAAACAAGTATTTTAGGCGCTTTAAATATTTCTTTATTATCCAGTGCAGCAAAAGCTGTAACAGCAGCAAAAGCAAGGAATCCAAATGGCAATACTCTTTGTCCAGGATAAATTTCGTTATAACCTGCTTTAGTGAAATACATTATTTCCAAGACAATAGTAACGCAAACTATTAAAATTAAAGCATATATAGTAGGCTTGCCTATCTTATCATAAATAAAATAAGCTAATATTCCAAATAGGAATTCGACGTTAAATGGAGTGCATAAATCATTCAAAGCATGATCCTGAAATATACCATAAGTACCAAAATTCTGAAGAACCGCATTAATAATAGATAAAATTGCTACCGGGACAATTAAAAATAAAGTCCATCTGCTAAAAATTAACAAACTAACTAACAAATAAAAAAACAATTCAAATGGTAATGTCCAGCTTGTTTGTATGATAGAGGGATGACCCGGCAATAATAAAAATGCATTTCCTAAATGATCAAAAATGTGGAGATTCTGATATTGAATAAACCCAACAACCAGTGCTACAATTAAATAAAACCAGTAAATAGGATAAATCCTTATAATTCTTTTTTTCAAAAACAGACCTATGCCGTTTTTTTGACCAATAAGATGAAAAGAAGTGTATGCGATAATGAAACCACTTAATACAAAAAAGAAATCTACTCCTGCAAAACCAAAGCTAAAAATATGACCCAAATGGCGCCTCCCTCCAAATCCATATCTGCCATTGGCATGATACAACACAACCATAAGTGCAGCTAAACCACGACCAGCCTGAAGACTATTAAGTTTTTTAAGTTTCACGAAGGCAAATTACACATCTACAGGAAATAGTATTGCGAAATAATATATAAGACTATCGATCCGAAAAAATAGAATTTATTTTACTAAATGCTAATCTCTAATCCCGACTTCTTTATTTCATCCAATAATAGACCTTTACTTGAATAATATGAAGCGGGATAAGTATGGACATCCAAATCAGGGAATTTGACATTAAGATGACCGATTAATTCAAGGTTTTTAATTATATTGTCCGTAAAATTTTCAGAAAATAAGGCTAGATCGATATCAGAATCTTCATTAATCTTACCAGAAAGAATTGACCCAAAAAGAATTGCTTTATTTATTTTAATTGGCAAAGCTTCGCATGCCTTTAAAAATTTTTGCGTGTAATTTATCGCAGATTCTTTAGTAAACATTCTTTAATTTTTTTAATTTTTGCAAAATATTCATTGACAATATATTGATCTGTAATTTTATACAAATTATCAATATCTTCTGGATAGCGGCTTTCAATTTGAAATTTGTTCAAAATTAGTAAAAAAGTTTGATCGTCAATGTCAAGGCTTATACTTGATTCATTCAAAAGCTTAATTAAATTATGAGATTTTGGCGGAATATTATCTTCATGATTTTTAATCCATAATGCCTTGCAAATTTTTTCTAAAAACAAATGTCCAAAGAATAGGGCCTGAACATATCTTTTCCCTTGATAAATATAATTCATCAAGTCTTCATCCTTTTTTGCACTCTCAAGCCAATAATTAATATGTTCTTGTTTTGTCATGATTTTACATATTCCTTCTGTACTGCCCGCCTACCTTGTATAGCGCATTTGAAATTTGACCCAATGAGCAAACTTTACATGCTTCCATAAGTTCTTCGAATATGTTTTGATTATGAACAGCTGCCTCTCTTAATCTTTTAAGCGCTTCTTCTGACCGATTTCTGTTCCTGTGTTGGAAAGCCTGGACCATGTTGATCTGGAATTCCTTTTCTTCAGTAGTCGACCGGATAACTTCCATTGGTAATATGGTCGGTGAACCCGATTTACTTAGAAAAGTATTTACGCCAATGATTGGCATTTCACCGGAGTGTTTCAGACTTTCATAATACAATGATTCTTCCTGTATCAGGTTACGTTGGTACATTGTCTCCATTGCTCCCAGCACTCCTCCCCTGTCGGATATCCTGTTAAATTCAGCATACACAGCTTCTTCTACCAAATCAGTTAATTCTTCAATTATAAATGATCCCTGGACTGGATTTTCATTCTTGGTCAACCCTAATTCTTTATTGATAATCAATTGGATAGCCATCGCCCTACGAACTGACTCTTCAGTGGGTGTTGTGATTGCCTCATCATAAGCATTGGTATGCAAAGAGTTGCAATTATCATAGATTGCATACAAAGCTTGAAGTGTAGTCCTGATGTCATTAAAATCTATTTCTTGGGCATGTAAAGAGCGTCCGGAAGTCTGAATATGATATTTTAACATCTGGGATCGTTCATTACCTCCATATTTAATCTTCATGGCTTTTGACCATATCCTTCTGGCAACCCTGCCAATCACTGAATATTCAGGATCTATCCCATTAGAAAAGAAGAAACTGAGGTTCGGGGCGAAATCATCAATATTCATTCCTCTGTTTAAATAATACTCGACGAAAGTAAACCCATTTGAAAGCGTGAGGGCAAGCTGAGTAACCGGGTTTGCTCCTGCCTCTGCAATGTGATATCCTGAAATTGATACTGAATAAAAATTCCTTACCTTTTTGTCAATAAAATATTGCTGAATATCACCCATCATCCGTAGTGCAAACTCTATTGAAAAGATGCATGTATTCTGCGCTTGATCTTCCTTTAGTATATCTGCTTGTACCGTACCACGAACAGTCGAAAGGGTATCAGCTTTTATTTTTTCGTACACCTCTTTTGGCAATACTTCATCTCCACTAAGCCCCAGTAGCATCAGGCCCAGTCCATTATTGGATGCCGGAAGATCGCCTTCATAAAAAGGCAGGATACCATCAAGATTATTATAAATTTCTTTTATTTTTTTCTTGACATCATCTACAAGGCCATGCTCTTTGATATAAAGTTCACATTGCTGATCAATGGCAGCATTCATAAAAAAACCTAATAACATAGGCGCGGGACCATTGATTGTCATTGATACTGAGGTAACCGGGTCACAAAGATTAAACCCTGAATACAATTTTTTAGCATCGTCAACCGTAGCTATACTAACGCCAGCATTACCGATCTTCCCGTAGATATCTGGCCTGTGATGTGGATCTTCTCCGTATAGCGTTACAGAGTCAAATGCAGTTGAAAGCCGTTTATAGGGAGAATCGACACTCACATAATGAAACCGTTTATTTGTACGTTCAGGCCCGCCTTCCCCAGCAAACATCCTGATAGGGTCTTCTTCTGTCCTCTTAAAAGGGTACACCCCGGCAGCAAAAGGGAAATGACCTGGTACATTCTCCGTTAACAGCCAAAATAGTATATCACCCCAGTCTTTGTATTTAGGTAGCGCTATTTTTGGTATTTTTAAATGTGAGAGACTCTCTGTAAATAAAGGCACCTTAATTTCTCTCTGCCTTACTTTATAGGTAAGATGATCCGTAGTATAATTATGCTGCATCTTTGGCCACTCCTTCAAGAGCCTTTTACACTGTCCGTCAAGCCTATCCTCTAATTTCTCGTGAAGTTTTTTAATATTTTCAAGTTGCTCTGATGCATTTTCTTCTTTCTCAAGCAAATCCATCACACCTTTCAACTGGTAAAGTTGCGAAGCAATTGCAGATTGTTCCGTTGCAAATTTTTTATACTGATGTGCATTTTCCACAATTTCAGCCATATACCTTGACCGGGCAGGCGGCACAATGTAAATTTTTTCCGACATCGCATCACTAATATGAAAATTGCTATGCAGGTCAGCACCTGTTTTAGAAGCAATCTTATCCATCAACGCCTTATACAGATTGTTGACACCCGGATCATTAAACTGAGAAGCCATAGTACCGTACACAGGAATATCCTTATCATCTGTTGTCCAAAGTTGTCTGCTTCTTTTGTATGCCTTTTTTACATCTCTTATCGCATCTAAAGCTCCTTTTTTATCGAATTTGTTAATTGCAATCAAATCAGCAAAATCAATCATGTCAATTTTTTCCAATTGAGAAGCAGCTCCAAACTCTGGGGTCATAATATACATCGCAACATCTGACAAATCAACAACCGATGAATCCGCTTGTCCGATACCTGCACTTTCAAGAATGATCAAATCAAAATTTGCAGCTTTGCAAACATCTATCGCATCCTTTACATGGGGTGACAGAGCGAGGTTTACTTCCCTGGTAGCCATTGAACGCATATACACTCTTGGATTGTAAATAGAATTCATCCGGATGCGATCACCTAACAGTGCTCCTCCTGTTTTACGTTTTGATGGGTCAACAGATATAATTGCTAGGGTTTTATCTTCAAATTCATTTGTGAATCGCCTCACGAGTTCATCAACCAATGATGACTTGCCGGCTCCTCCCGTACCTGTTATTCCCAGAACTGGTGCGTGTGCAGAAGCTTTAGTTATTTCTTTTATCTTTTTGTGAAATGCATCTATCTGATCCTCATGGTTTTCTGCAAAGGATATTGCCCTTGCTATCTGGAAATGGTTTTTTGAAGGGATTTTGTCCCAATCCACATGCTTTAAGTTACAAACTGTCAAGAAATCACATTGCTGAACCAGGTCATTGATCATTCCCTGCAGCCCCATATGTCTGCCATCGTCAGGAGAATATATTCTGGTAATACCATAAGCTTGCAAATCTGCTATTTCTGAAGGAAGAATAACGCCTCCGCCGCCACCGAAAATCTTTATATGCCCGGCTCCCCTTTCCTTCAGGAGGTCGAACATATATTTAAAATATTCATTATGGCCTCCCTGGTAAGAGGTAATTGCGATCCCTTGCACGTCCTCTTCAATAGCACAGTCAACAATTTCACCTACTGATCGGTTATGACCAAGATGAATCACTTCGCACCCCGTAGCCTGTATTATACGCCTCATTACGTTTATTGCGGCATCATGGCCATCAAAAAGTGAGGCTGCAGTTACAATTCGGATTTTATGTTGAGGTTTATATACTTCCATATTTAATAATATTGGTGCAAAGGTACAATTTCGCCAAAATAAACTGGATAGTCCCAATTCAATCGTTAAATTTGCACCCCTAAAATGTAGGGTAATAGAAAAAAAATCAAATTAAAATTACCATAATAAAAACAAATTATTTACTTTGCCGTAAAAAAGAGGATTTTGATAGATTTAAAAGAGATAATTTCAATAGCGGGCAAGCCAGGATTGTACAAGGTAGTTGCCCGGTCACCAAAAAGCTTTATTGTTGAGTCAATTGATGATAAGAAAACAAGATTTGCTGTAAGTGCCAGCCAGCAGGTATCCCTACTTGATGAAATAACGGTTTATACAGAAACTGATGATAACCTGGCCCTTAAAACGATATTTGAAAATATAGAGGCAAAAAAGGATGAAGCTTCAATTCCTTCTCCTAATGACAATCCTGTTGACATACGTGATTTTTTCAATAAAATTGCACCGGGTTATGACAAAGACAGAGTATATATTTCAGATATGAAGAAAATTTTTAAATGGTATGACCTCGTCTCATCACTTCATCAAAATAGTCCTTCAGAATCTTAATTATATAAGTTATATATAAGTTGCAAGCATTTCAGATTCCATAAATTGAATCCCCATATAAATGATCAACCTCGAAGTTCCCACCATACAAATTAAAAAACGTCACTACCTTCCACAGGAATTTGACCTGAAAACATGGGACGATATTAAGCCATTTTACGAAGAGCTTAATTCAAGGCAAATTACCTCAGTCCATGAATTAGAAAAATGGTTGTCTGAGCGCAATGAGCTTGAGGATTACCTTGCCGAAAATGTTGCCTGGAGATATATAAATTATACAAGGAATACAGAAGATCTTGAAATAAGGGATCGTTATTTGTTTTTTATCAACCAGATAAAACCTCAAATTTCGCCATTTGCTAACCTACTTGACAAAAAATTACTTGATTCTCCTTATCAGTCAGAATTAAAGGATCATGCATATTTCATTTATTTGCGATCAACCAAAAATGAAATTGAACTATACAGGGAAGAAAATATTCCTTTAATTGTACAAACAGAAGAAAAAGCCCAGGAATATGCGGAGATCCAGGCCGCGATGACTATTGAGTACAATGGGCAGGAACTTACCATGCAGCAAGCTGCGAAGTATCTTAAAAGCTCAAAAAGGGAACTTCGGAAAGAAATATATGACAAGGTTACAAAAAGAAGGGAGCAGGATATTGACAAACTTGATGACCTATTTAATGCCCTGGTTAAGCTTAGGCACCAGATTGCGCTAAATGCCGGTTTTGAGAACTATCGTGATTATAAGTTTAAAGCGCTTGGCCGATTCGATTATACTATTGAGGAAGTTTATAGATTTCACGAATCAGTGAAAAATGAAATTGTACCGCTTTCTGAAATAATCCTTGAAAATAAAAGAAAAGAACTTGGCCTGGATATAATGAGACCTTATGATTTAGATGCAGAGCCAGCCGGACAAGAGCCACTTAAGCCCTATGAAACCAGTGAAGAGCTGATAGATAAAGGGATTAAAACTTTTGGGAAACTTAATGAATCCCTGGGTAGCTATATCAGTATCATGAATGACATTGGCTACCTGGATCTTGATTCAAGAAAAGGTAAGGCGCCGGGAGGATATAATTATCCGCTTGATGAAGTTGGAATTCCATTTATCTTCATGAATGCATCGGGTAAGTTTAGAGACATGGTGACGATGATGCATGAAGGCGGTCATGCCATCCATTCATTTTTGACCCGAGATCTCACTTTATCCGCATTTAAGCATGCCCCATCTGAGGTTTCAGAATTGGCGTCAATGTCAATGGAACTCCTGAGTATGGGTAAATGGGATACATTTTTTGAAAACCAGAGTGACCTGGTGCGCGCTCAAAAGGAACAATTAGAAGGTATTATTGAAAGCTTGCCCTGGATAGCAACCGTTGATAAGTTTCAAAATTGGGTTTATACACATCCGGATCATACTGTAGAAGAACGATCTAACGAATGGATAAAAATCTATAAGGAGTTTCATCCAAAGCAAGTAGATTGGGCTGGTTATGAGAGGTATATGGCCAAAGGTTGGCAAAAACAACTTCATATATATGAAGTACCTTTCTACTATATAGAATATGGCATTGCCCAACTGGGAGCTTTAGCAGTATGGAAAAACTATAAAGAAAATCCCAAAAAGGGACTGGAAATGTACCTCAATGCACTAAAACTTGGATATACCCGCAGTGTACCAGATATTTATAAAGAAGCCGGAATCTCTTTTGATTTTTCTTTGCCCTATATTAAAGAACTGGCGAATTTCTTAAAAAATGAGCTGGAACAATTAGAAAAGAATGTTCCTGAAACAGCTTAATATTTTTATCTGCCGTTCTGAAAATTACCTCTTTTAACATCGTAATTTTGTCGCCTAATAGGTGAACAAAAATCATGAAAATCATTTGTATTGGGCGTAATTACGCCGCACATGCCCGGGAACTCAAGAATGAAGTGCCTGATAAACCCATTATATTTTTAAAACCGGATACTGCTCTGTTAAAAGACAATAAGCCATTTTTTATACCTGAATGGGCTACTGAAATACATTATGAAACTGAGGTAGTTTATAAAATAAGTAAGAACGGAAAGTATATTGCTGAAGAATTTGCTTCAAATTACTTTAATGAAATTTCTCTGGGAATCGATTTTACGGAACGTAATTTGCAAAATGAACTGAAGGCAAAAGGACTACCATGGGAACTGTCTAAAAGTTTTGACGGTTCTGCAGTAATAAGTCATTTTATTAAAAGTTCTGAAATTGAAAACTTAAAGGATATTCAATTCAGGTTGGAGAAAAATGGAGAGATTGTTCAAAATGCCCATACTACAGAAATGATATTTCCAATTGAAAAAATAATTTCATTTGTTTCTCAATACATCACATTGAGAGCTGGAGATCTTATATATACAGGAACTCCCCAAGGAGTGGGCCCTGTTAAAAAAGGCGATCAATTAACTGGTTTTATTGGTAATTCGGAAATGTTTTCATTTAAAGTAAAATAGTGTACAAAAGAAGTTTATTATTTTCATTTCTTTTAATTTTCAGTTTAAGAACCATAACAGGATTAGCACAGCAATATCCTACTAATTATTTTCAATCACCTTTAAATATCCCTATTTGCCTGGCCGGATGCTTTGGTGAATTAAGAACAAATCATTTTCACACCGGTATTGATATTAAAACCAATGGTGTAGAAGGGTTGCCTGTTCATGCTGCAGCTGAGGGTTATGTAAGCCGAATTTCCGTATCAGCGGTTGGATATGGTAATGCTCTCTTTATTACACACCCAAATGGATATACTACTGTATATGGTCATCTTCAAAGATATAATCCTGATATTCAAAATTACCTCAGACAGATCCAATATAAAACAGAAAACTTTGAACAGGACGTAAAAGTTGATCCAACAGCATTTCTGGTAAAAAAAGGAGACCTCGTTGCATTCTCCGGTAATACAGGAGGATCAGCAGGGGCTCATTTACATTTTGAAATTAGAGAAACAAAAACTGAAAAGCCAGTTAATCCCCTTCTTTTCGGATTTTCTGTTCCAGATGCCATACCACCGGTTATTCATGCCATTAAAATTTATCCATTAGATTCAAATAGCTACGTGAAAGCCGTTTATATCAGTGTTGGTAAAAAAGGAATTCAACCGGTGACGGCTGTTTATGGACAGAATATAAAAATTGAAGCATATAAAGATCAGGGTGTTTATCACTTAAAAAATATTGCACAATTGCAATCACAAGGCAACCTGGGCTTTTCAATAGAAGCCAATGATTTTGAGGATGTAAGCACTAATAAAATCGGGGTATATTCTATTGAACTATGTGTGAATGAGGAAGAAATTTATCTCAAGACCATGAAACGTCTTGATTTCGACCTCAAAAGATATATTAATACACATATTGATTATCCTGAAAGAGTGAAAACAGGAAGATGGTTTGAAAAGAGTTTTGTAGCGCCAAGTAATTCATTGCCAATATATGATGTGCTTAAAAATAAAGGAAGAGTCGAAATAAAACCCGGAAACATCTATCATGTAAGCTATTATTTAAATGATATAGACGATAATTCATCTGAATTAGCGTTTGACATAACTTCACCTGATACCAGACAAAATATTGTTTTACCTATAAAAGACTATGACACCTTATTGAACTATCGGATAGCGAATAATATTAACAAAGGATCTGTTTATCTAAATATTCCACAGGGTATATTCTTTGAGAATGTTGCATTTAGCTATGAAGAATTACCAAAACCAAAAAGGGCTTTTTCTAAATTATATAGCCTTGGGAATGCTGCTATTCCTTGCGAAGATTATTTTGAAATAGGTATAAAACCTGATAACCTGCCTGATAGAATAAAAGATAAAGCATGTATCTTATCCTATATAGCAGGATATCTTGGCGGTGATTATGATAATGGATGGATCAAAGCAAAGACAAGAACACTCGGGAAGTTCTTTGTAAGTGCGGATACAATGCCTCCAACAATAGTTCCTATTAATATTAAGAACGAGCGAAAAGTGCCTGGCTCTGCTATTAAGTTTATTATTAAGGATAATATGTCAGGCCTTAAAACTTACACCGGAAAAATTGATGGCCAATGGGTTCTGTTTGAAAGGGATGCTAAAAAATCTCTTGTTTATTATACATTTGATGATCATTGTAAATCAGGGAAACATCATCTCGAAATGAGTGCCACAGATTATAAAAATAATACAAGGACACTGAATTTTGATTTTATCAATTGACAATTTTGAACTTTGTAAGAAGAGATTTTTGTTGTATGTTTGAAATAGTTAATCTAATTAGATATGGCAACAATTAAAATAAATTTCGTTAAACAGCTGGATGGATATACATTTAGCTTATTGCCATCTATGCGGGATTATATAAAAAAAACATTTCCTGATTCACATCCGGCAAATAATATATTTATAGGTTATGATATTAAAAGTGATTTTGAAATATTTGTTGGCAAACTTGAAAATTATATTTTCCCTGTTTTATTAGGTAAGGACAATCAAAACGATCTGAAAAAGATTGATGAAATTGAATATGTCAATTCTCAAACCGGTGAAAAATATAATGTAAATCCTTCATCAGTTTATTCTTAAGCTGCCAAAATATTAAAATAATCCTTTAATGTCAAAAAAGTTCAACCTTTATATTGGTAAAGCAGGTCATCTTGCAATAATGTCGGAATTTTTGATGAGAGGTTGGAACGTTGCCATTCCTGAAGTCGATATTGGAGATGACATATTTGTAGTCAAGGATGAAAATGGAGATTTGCGTAGGGTTCAGGTTAAAACCGGGTCAGCAAATTATAAAAAAAACCCAGAAAAATATAGCTCCAGCTTCCAAATTCCAATTGATCAGGTTGAAACTATTAAATCGCCGTTAATATATTATATTTTCATTGTTAGAAAGCAGAATAGCTGGACACATCCTTTAATAATAAGACAGGATATTTTACTGGATCATATTGTTATCGACAAAATTGGATCTAAATATAAAAGCACCGTTGTTTTATATTTTTCTTTTTCGGATCGTAAAGTATTGTGTAGCAAGCAGAATTTCTCTAAATATATTGATGATTATGCAGATTTTCCGATAATCAATCATTAAAAATCTAAAAACAAACAAATCATGTCCAGACTCCACGAAGGCGATAAAGCACCAAATTTTACCGCAGAAAATCAAAAAGGCGAAAAAGTAAAATTAAGTGATTATAAAGGAAAGAAAGTAGTTCTATACTTTTATCCTAAAGATGATACTACAGGTTGTACCGCTGAAGCTTGTAACCTTCGCGATAATTATGCTGATCTCAGGAAAAAAGGTTACGAAATTCTTGGGGTAAGTATAGATACCGTAAAATCTCACAATAAGTTTGCTACTAAATATGATCTCCCTTTTGCACTAGTGGCTGATACAGATAAAAAAATTGTAGAAGATTATGGTGTTTGGGGAGAAAAGAGCATGTTTGGCAAAAAATATATGGGAATAAAACGAACTACTTTTCTAATTAATGAAAAAGGGAAAATTGAAAAAATCATAGAAAAAGTGAATACCAAAAACCATGCGGCACAAATAGTATAAATGATAAATATCATATAATGAGGCATTTTTAAACCTTAAATTTGCTCAATGAATAACAAAGTAGCAGAACTAAGACAAGAATATTCAACCCGGGAACTTTCTGAAGATCAGGTAAATTCGGATCCTTTAAAACAATTTGATATTTGGTTTAAAGAAGCTGTTGAATGCAAATTACCGGAACCAAATATTATGTCATTAGCAACAGTAACTCATGAAGGCAAACCTTCCTGTAGAATTGTGCTTCTTAAAGGATATGACGAACGGGGATTTGTGTTTTTCACTAACTATACCAGCAAAAAAAGCATTGACCTCCAAGAACATCCATATGCAGCCCTTACTTTTCTTTGGCTTGACATGGAACGCCAGGTTCGTATAGAAGGTGGTGTTGAAAAAATTGCAGAATCAGAATCAGATACTTATTTTAATTCCCGCCCGGCAGGAAGCCGAATTGGGGCTTGGGCTTCTCCACAAAGTCAACCGATAAGTAAGACTGAATTGCTGGATAATGAAAGGGATTTTGAACAAAAATTTGCCGGCATAGAAATACCGCGCCCACCCTTTTGGGGAGGATATCTTGTTAAGCCTGAAATGATTGAATTTTGGCAGGGTCGCCCCAATCGTTTACACGATAGAATCGTATATACAAAATCAAGTAATACTTCCTGGAAAATAGAGAGGATCGCTCCTTAATAACTATTTTGTGGCTTCTTCTTTCACTGCAGCTGGTTTATAAGCTACATCTTTATTCTTTGGCCTTGATTTTCCGTTACTTCCTTTAAAGGTTTTACCTTTCTTTGTTTTTTTATCGCCTCTTCCCATGGGTCATTAATAATTATTCCACGAAGATAATCAAACTATTGAGATGTTTGCTCAATTGTAGCATATTGAATCCGTATTTTTGCCAACAAACATTTATTAATGGATATTAGAGAAATAATTGAAGCCTCCCCTGTTGCCTGTTTCATATTTGCAATTACTATTGCTAGTTCAATATATGCACTTCAGAACCAGGAATTTGCAAGGAAATGGATGCTGAACCCTTATACCCTCGTTCATGAAAAGAAATATGGACAGGTTTTTACGAGCGGATTTATACATGCTGACTGGATGCACCTGATTTTTAATATGCTGAGCTTTAATTTTTTTGCTGTATATGTAACAGGTGGTTTGCCTCTCGAATATATGATGACTGAAGCAGTTGGGCCGATTGGGCATTTATATTTTGGACTAATCTACATGGGATCAATGGTTCTCGGTGATTTTTCAACCATTTACAAACAAAAAGATAATCCTTCCTATTATTCTCTTGGGGCGTCGGGTGCTATTTCAGGAATAATTTTCAGTTATATTCTATTTCAACCTACGAGCAAAATTGGAGTCTTTTTCTTTCCAAGTATGCCAGCCCCCTTATTTGCAGTATTATATGTTATATTTAGTATATATGCAGGAAGAGGCAGAAACACAAGAATAAATCATGACGCGCACCTTTGGGGAGGACTCTTTGGATTTGCACTTACAATTGCTTTATTTCCCGGAATTTTCACGCACTTCTTAGTCGAGGTAAAACATTTATTGAATTTTCTCTAAGAATTCTAGTAAGCAGGAATTGAATTGCTCCGGATTTTCAAGATTAGATAGATGAGCCGCATTTTTTATAACCTTTAATTCAGAATCATTAATTCTTTCATGAAGAGATTCTGCGGCAATTGGAGGGGTGATTGGATCGTGCTCTCCTACCATAATTAATGTTGGAATTGTAATATTTTCAAGGCTTTCTGTGGTGTCAGTCCTGGCCGCCAAGGCCATTAGTGTACCACAAAGCGTGGTTGTTGAAGTATTTTCAATGATCGCTTTTATCTTCTCAACTGCCGGGATATTTGCCTTTAAATTTTCCTCCCAAAACAAGTTTTTTACAGAATCCTCGGCGTATTTTTTTGCACCTTGTTCTTCAATAGATTTAATAGCGGTGGCTCGTTTAATTTTTGCTTCATTGCTGTCCCCTTCACTTCTGGTATCAGATAAAATCAAGGCTTTGAAACTATTTGGCCTTCTTTCATTGGCCCGTAATGCTATATATCCACCCATTGATAATCCACAAAGAATTGGATTTTTTAATTCAAGTATATCTATCAAAGCAAATAAATCATCAACAAAGAATTCAAAATTATAATGTACTGTTAATGATTCACTTTGTCCATGCCCTCTGACATCGTAAGTAATTGACCGAAATCGCTCTGGCAAAATATTGATTTGCCCATCCCACATAGTGTGGTCAAATGGAAAACCATGTATATATATTATTGGAATCCCATCATTGTCATTGGATTCAGTATAGTATTGTTGGCTATCGTTCAATTTATTCCACATAATTTAAGCTTTGAAAATAGGAAATACTAATACTTGGTTTAATCCCAATTATTAAACATTACTGAGTTTGATATTGATTTGGATTATATATAAAATAAAAACAATGAATATCCCTGAAAGGATTTGAATATACTTCATTTCCACTTGAAGGATCTATTTCCGTTCCTAAAAATTGATCTTTCGTCATTTCTTTAATATTTGAAATCCAGAATTCATGATCAAAATGAATTTCGGTACCTGTTTTGGAACCGACCGAAATAGTTAAATAACTTCTAAAATCAAATGGGGATGTATTGCGAAAAAAGTCAGTTTGTGAAGCCTTAAAACTATCTCTATTATCAGGATTGTATTTGTTTGGGGACTTCACTTTTATTTTTCGAACCATTGGAATTATTGCCAAATTGACCGGAATCTGCAAATATTGTGTTTTTGTAGTTGATGTTTTTGGTGGCACTAGTTCATAGGTAGAACTGTAGGTAGTGCGCCATCGCGGTCCATAAAATTCCGTATTTGTATAATCATGTTTGGTAGTACCTGTCACGTACAAAGAACTTCCCCAGTCAATATAAATTGGCACATTAAGTTTATTATAAATCATGAGGTTCAAATAAGAACCCTCACCATAAAAATTATATTTAATTGATAGTGTATCGTTTTCAAAGGTTAGGGTCGCACTGTCTACAGAAGGAGTTCCGGGTTTGATAGAAACTATTCGAACCAGGTTGGTACAAGAACTTAAAGACAAGATAACAACAAGTAAAATTAAGGGGATATATTTCATTAATTTTCAAGGTTTTGATTCTGAACTAGAATCCTTTGACAAGTCGAAACCAAATTTAAAACAAAAGAGTAACATCTTGTTAATTCACCAACTTAGCAACTAACTAATTCACCATCATCTTATTTAAACCCCAAAGACGCCTGCAATTCTTCTATACTTGGACATTTGCTAAGGAGATATTTCTCAAGCCACCTTATAAGTTGTTTGCTCTCTTCATAACCTGCCCGTAAGTTATCCAGCCTGAAACCGGAAAAAATACCTTTTATCTCTTCGTATTCGAAAGCTTCCTTCTTTTCACTCAATGATCTTTTTTCATTGAGGTATATTTCCATAAGCATGCATAGGTTCAAATGCTTTAAAAACCTGTTATCCATTCTACTTCTGTCTT
>Ga0207018_1007_pt1 | contig 40790 bp, 38 predicted proteins | sample Alteio_BWMinCont_52_FD_153476 | JGI IMG/M metagenome (GOLD analysis project Ga0207018, IMG submission 153476) | Enriched cells from forest soil in Barre Woods Harvard Forest LTER site, Petersham, Massachusetts, United States -... | ecosystem: Environmental > Terrestrial > Soil > Temperate forest >...
ACCATTATAATGAGCCCAATAACCAATTGAACAGCAAAAAACTATAATGCTGAAACAAAAATTAAAAAAGCCGAGATAAAAGGTAATATTATAGATTAAGGGAAATATAAGCAGGCTAATAAAAGAACTTTGAGGATTAATTTGACGGATCAGATAACGAAACGACAGAGGGAGCAAAATAACATAACTCAATAAAAACAGCTTTTCAGCTATGAAAGGTGGTAGAAAGGCTAAGAAAGGCAAATAAAATGCAGTGACAAGCCAGTTAGGGTTGGGGGTTGTATTAATATTAAAATATTGATGATAAATGGATTGCGGGTTAGATAATATATCTTTTAAAATTAAGGCATTATACAAATGTGATGGTCCATCCTGGGTTATAAAATACTTACCAAAAAATAGAGGGATTACATGCAGGATGAGAAGGGTATAGAAAAGCTTGGTTATAAGTCTTTCATGGTTTGGCAATTCTGTGCTTTTGAGCATTTATTAAAAGAAAATAAACTATTCCTCCTTAGGCAAAACTATCATTCCTTTTCCAAATCATCGGCATTCAAATTTTCTGTCTTTAGCAAACGTCCATTTTTGTCATAAGTAATTTTTTTGCTATTAATTCCATAGATTTTACTAATAAAAAGTTCTCCCGTAGGAAAATATTCCTTGCTCCAAACTGGAATATCTTTATTATAAGATTTTGAAATAAACTGCAAATTGGAATCACAGCCTTGTAGCCTTAGTTGCCATATACTGTCCTTTTGTCCCAAATCCAAAACCTCAATTCCTTCTTTATTTTGGGTGTTGGTTCTGAATTTAAAAAATGAATCAACCCCATTAATATTTATAAAACCTGACAATATATAATCTCTGACTGGCCTAAAAGGTTGATTCGACTTTAATCTTACCAATACTGGATCAGCTTTTATATGGAATTTTGTTTCTATTAGTATTGTGGATACATTATAAATCAAGATGGTTTCACCGCCTGTTAAGCCATCGAATATTTTTCTAGTTTTATCAGATATTTTGTTCCCTTGTACGCTCTCAAAATATAATATTTCTGGACTTATGATAGCAATATTATATGATTGAACAGCGTAATGTACATAAGCTGGCGCAAAATCATCACCAAGACCAGCATAAATCCATCCTACAGATTCAAGTTCTTCTTTATAAATTATTCCGTCATTTTTTGTACCGAGAAAGGCTGGTGGTGGTGGAAGATATCGTGCAAAGAAATTTACAGGTTTGGTCCAAAATATTTTATCATCGTTTCGCTTTATTTTGAACCTAATGTTTACTTCCCTTTTTGTGCCATCAGGCACTACATAATATTTATCAATCTTTTCATTATCATTTGATTTCTCTTTGTAATACATTCCCCCATCAATTTTTAGCCCTATAATTTGTTTCCTCGTAAATCCTTCTACGGCAAAATCTATCTTATTTTTATAACCAATATATAGTATCTTATAGTCATTCGCAGATACTACGACTCTTTGGGAATAGCAATCAAGTGAAAAAATTAAAAATATGACTCGAGTTAAAATAGCTCTTAAACTTATCATAGACTTCTAAACGTCAAAAGTTGAAAATTCTTGTATTTTAACCTATTTGGCAAATTGAATTTGAAGGGGAAAGATTCTATTTAGTGATTTAAGTTGACAACTTTTAAAACGGGGTAACAAAATCCTCCAAATTCAAAAAATCAAGATCCCTTTCAGATACGATAGGATGTTTTACCGGCCAATCGAAACCAAATGAATCGTACCTGATTCCAGTATCAGAATCCTTATTATGGACACTGGTGGTAAAATAAAACAAAGTAGCTTCTTCAGACAAAGCACAAAAACCATGAGCTAATCCTCTAGGAAGGTAAAGCATAGCTTTTTGAACATCGTCTAATTGGTAGGTCCTAAATTGTTGATAGGTAGAAGATTTTTTTCTAATATCCAGAACAACATCCAAAACCTGGCCTTTAGTGGCAAAAACAAGCTTGGCATGATCATGAGGCGGTCTTTGGAAATGCATACCTCTAATTGCACCTTTAACAGATTCAGAATAAAAGCTTTCTTTAAAATCATACTCCAATCGATGCCTTGCAAATTCACCCGCATGAAAAGTTTTCACAAAATTACCTCTCTCATCCTCTGCTTGAAAGGGTTTTATAAGATAAAGCCCGTTAATATGTTGTTTAATGAATTCCAATTTTGAGTTATTGGTAAATAAGTTACTAAGTTAATGTTGAAAAGGAGTCCTTGTGCAATAAACTTTTTAAACCATTTAATTTGATCAAATTTAATAAATATCCGTTAACTACATTAGAAGAATAGCCTTAAAAAGATCTCAATTTTGAAATTTTATAGCTGCGAGCTTATTACCTAAAGACTAAAATATTCAATGATCTGATTTTCTGTTATCGCAGAAGGATCATTTTTAAAATCCTTATACCATATAAGTGTCATTTCCAGAGCTTTTTCTGAATCCCATTTGGGTTTCCATTCGAGTTCATTAATCACTTTAGCAATATCCAGCCTTAAAATACCAGCTTCATGAGGCGCATTTGGATCAATTTGCTCTTTAAATTGACCGGAGCCCCATATTTCCAGGCTTTTTTCAACTAATTGACGAACTCTCATATTATCTGCTTCCATCGGCCCGAAATTAAAAGCACCAGAAAACCTTTGTGGGTCCTCTTGCAAATGTGCGGCAAGCCAGAGATACCCCGCAAGAGGCTCAAGGACATGTTGCCATGGCCTAATTGAATTTGGATTCCTTACTGTGAGAACCTTATTAGAAGTTAATGCACGAATTAGATCAGGGATAATTCTATCTTTAGCCCAATCACCACCACCAATTACATTTCCAGCCCTGGCCGTTGCAACAGCTTTACGATGATAAGGGTACATATCCGGAGCAAAAAAAGATTTTCGATAAGAGGCCGTTACTATTTCCGCCCCTGCCTTGCTTGACGAATATGGATCGAATCCACCGAGGGGCTCATCTTCGCGGTATGCATCCCAGGTTTCGCGGTTCTCATACACTTTATCAGTTGTTACAATTACAACGCTACAGTTCTTTTCAAGCTGGCGTATAGCTTCCAGAAGATAAGTCGTTCCGAGTACATTGATCTCGAAAGTATCTATTGGTTTATCAAACGAGACTCTTACAAGAGATTGAGCCGCCAAGTGAAAAACAAAATCAGGTTGAAAAGCATGAATCTCTTTACTCAGTTTTTCCTTGTTCCGGATATCCGCAATTACTGATTGGCATAATTTATTACCATTCAATAAATTATACAAACTAGGTTCACCATCAGGATCTAGTGAATATCCTTTAACCTCGGCACCAAGATATTTAAGTATGGCCAAAAGCCATGATCCTTTAAAACCGGTATGCCCGGTTATAAAAACCTTTTTATTCCTATAGTTTTCTTTGAGTTTCTCTATCATTTCCACAATTTCCATTCAGGTTTTTCTTCCCACATGGTGTTTAAGTCTATACTATCACGAAGTGTGTCCATACATTTCCAGAACCCGGTATGCCTGAAAGCTGTCAATTCGCCGTTTTTGGCAAGATCATCTAATGGTTGACGTTCCCACATAATATCATCTGCATCATCAGTAAGGTATCTGAAAACTTCGGGTTTCAAAACAAAGAACCCTCCATTGATCCATGCGCCATCATCAGACGGCTTCTCTTTAAAGGCTGTTACATCATCGTTGTCATCAAGTTCCATGATTCCGAACCTGCTTCCAGGCTGAATAGCAGTCATAGTCGCTATTTTGTTCTTCTGTTTGTGAAAAGATACCAGCTTATCAATATCAATACTCGCCACGCCATCGCCATAGGTTAGCATAAAATCTTCTTTTCCTACATACTGCTCTACTCTTTTTAAGCGACCAGCTGTCATGGTTTCCAACCCTGTTTCTACAAGGGTTACTTTGAAATTCTCAGATTTTGTATCATGTACCTCTACTCTATTATCTTTTAGGTCTATAGTAATATCAGAATTATGAAGAAAGTAATTCATGAAATATTCCTTGATCACATATCCCTTATAACCCAGGCAAATCACAAATTCATTGTGTCCAAAGGCTGAATATATCTTCATGATATGCCATAGAATAGGCTTCCCTCCTATCTCAACCATAGGTTTAGGTTTCAAGTGAGATTCTTCAGAAATGCGTGTGCCTTTGCCTCCGGCGAATATTACTACTTTCATGCTTGCAAGTTAAAACAAATGATTGAATGAGGGGGATGAGAATTTAAGAAATCGCTGACAGAGGAATTAATCGGCAATGAGATAATGTGATAACGTGACAATGTGTTGACTCACGATCATTGGTTTTGCTGATAATACCAATAAAAATACAAAACGTTCATAGCGAATGGAATTTTATTGTGAAATTGCATATCTATGGAAGATAAAGAAAAACCGATTGGCAAGGAGTAGTCAAGGGCGGGTAGCAGCCTAGGGGCGTTTATCGTTTTTGGCGGCATTGCGCTTTGGCGTATCCTATACGTGGCAATGGATTACCATCCTTTCCCAACGGAGGCTGTGATCTGTATTATGCCGCTTGCCATTATCCTGTATCTCATTTGCAGGAAGATGTATATTGAAAAACGGACCTGGTTTTATAAGGACAGGATGGAATTGAAGTCAACCATAGAAGGGTTGATCCAAACGCTGTATTATAAAGACATCACTTCGTGGTACCAGGAAGGTGAGAAGTCTGGTAAATATGATGACAGGTATATCCATATCGAGGCGAAAGGGCAAGGCTATGCCCAGGATTTTGTTGCACGCTATGTCAAGCATTTTGATGACCTTGTGGTGGTGTTAGGTAACTTAATGCCTCAGGACGCAGGAACCAAGGAGGTCATAGAAAAAAAAGATAAAGAGGTTAACAAAAAGGCCGTTCTCTATTCAATGTTTATCGTAATCCCGCTTCTGGTTAGCGGTGGTACTTATTTTGTTTATAAAACAAATGAGATCAAACAGACAGTGCCTGAAAATCTTGCGAAGGTGGTTGGCCCCTTGGATAAAATTACCGACCATCACACTGGAAAGAACAATTACTTCAATTTTAAGCTAAAAAACTATCCAAATACTGAGTTTACTATAGATGAGATTGGCTGGAGTGAACAAACTATTGATTCCATTAAAATGGGAGATACTGTTAAGCTTGAAATATTGAAGAAAGACACCTTGCGGCTGAAAATGGCCCCAAAGAATATCAATTTTTACAAAAGGCTAGTGGCCATGGGCGAAGAGCATAAGGTAAATGCATATACTATGCAAATAAGCAATGTAACATATCTTGAACTAAAGGATAATTGCGATGTCTGGAATGACGATCGAAAAATACTACCTGTAATACTTGGCTTATTTGCATTGGCTTTTTTTATAGGGGCTTTGGTAACGCAGGTGAAAGCCAGACGGGGTTGAATAATTCTCATTCATTTTCTGCCGCTATGAGAGGGTAGGGAAGTTCATTTAAATTCTATCTGCTGTAAAGTGCGAAATCCAATTCTTTCACCTTATTGAAGTCTTTATCAGCACTCATAAAAGGGAATTTTAAATAAATTGCTGTGGCTGCTGCTGCTGCATCACCCAACTTTAAATTATAATTTCGTCTTAGCGATATGTAAATATCTTTTATATCTTTATTAATTTCAATGATTGTACAACCGCTTAAAAATCCTTTTATAAAAAGTAAATCATGATCATTAATTTTAAGATAACCAATAACCTCCAATTCGGTAATAACAGAAATATATCCATCTTTTCCTTCCAAAAATTCTGTTACTGTTGGATCACCGGAAAATAAATAAAGAAGAATATTCGCATCCAAAACCACCTCATTCCCATTCATCCCTTAGTTTTTTTTGGATTACCAATGGGTCTTCGTCTAATTTTAAGAACCCAGAATATTTTTTAGCTTCCATTTTCTTCTTGGAAGGTAGTTGCTTAAGTTTTTCATTGAGCTTCTCAATCTCTTTTTTGCTTGCACCTTTTTTTAATACCAAAACCATATAATAATTTTTGCGGATTGCGTTTTTACACCACTAAGATAACATCATTTTCTTTAAACATAGTTCCTCACCAACCCAATTTCCCGAATGTATCTTTCTTATTAATAAAATAATCCCTTACTATGCTACCATTATACACACCAACGGTGTTTCGATTATTGACCATAGGCTTCGCCTCCCTACGCTTTTTCATCCAATGGCCAAACCCACCATAAAACTGGATATGAGCCTTAAAAATAGCTTTATATTCTTTCGCATTACCAGTTAGCACCGCACGAATTGCAGCTACATTATCCAAAATCAGTCTAAATATCAATTTTCTCCAAAAACCCTTATCAGGCATGTTCTTGATCATCATGATTAGGCCATTTTTATAATTCCGATAAACCTTTGCTGGACTACCGTAAGAGATAATATGACCACCAACGTGATATACTACCGCTTGCGGGCAAACCATAACTCTGCTTCCAGAATTTTTGACACGCCAACTTAGGTCGATATCTTCCATATGTGCATAATATTCATTATCAAAGCCTCCAATTTCGTGATAAACCTTCGAACGGATAAACATGCATGCTCCTGAACACCAAAACACCTCTCTTATATCATCATATTGATTATTATCTTCCTCAACCGTGAAAAATATTCGACCTCTGCAAAATGGATAGCCATACTTATCAATATAAGCGCCTGCAGCCCCTGAATATTCAAAATGTGTCTTTTGATTATATGATTTTATTTTTGGCTGACATACACCAATAGTCGAATCACTATCCATTAGGTTGATAATCGGTTCTATCCATCCAGGTGTTACTTCGACATCTGAACTGATCAGAACGTAATATTCGGCTTCTATAAATGGGAGAGATTCTACATATCCGTTTGTAAAACCCTTATTTACAGGCAAGCGGATAATATTCACCTGGGGAAATTTCGCTTGTAGAAACTCATAAGTACCATCAGTTGACGCATTGTCGACAACATAAACCTGTGAATAGGAAGTTTGAGAGTCAAGGATTGGCGGTAAGAATTTTTCCAATAAGTCTTTGCCATTATAGCTCAGGACTACAATAGCCAGTTTTGGAGGAGTAGGATTATATTGTTCAGGCAAGCCTCAGCGGATTTTAAAATATACTGCAATAATACCACTTTAACGATGATCAATTTTAAGAATCAATCAATAAATCAATAATGAATACAATACACCTCTCATTTCGTTGAGTTCACTTTCAATAATCCTGTTTTTCAAATAAGCCTGCCCAACATTCAGGCTGTTCAACTACGGAATTTTCAAGCATTTTGGCATATTGCGCTGTAATATTATTTGTACCTATAGCAACATTTTTATTGCTAATCAGCATTAAATCAATCCGATAATATCCTCTTCTAACTTTCACAATCTTTGCAAAATAAACATCCAGACCTAACCGCAGGGCTAATTTTTCAGGCCCTGTAAAAAATGGTTTTGATTGATTTAAAAAAGAAAATGAAATAGCCTCATAATACTGTTTTGGGTTTAAATCAGCCAGGTAAAAAGTAGTAATAGCATCATCATTTTTCAAAATAGCATGTTTAAAAACATATTTCATATCGACTACATGGTTGCCAAATCTTGTCCTGACTGATTTCATAAATGCATTAAAATACTTACTATTCAATTTAAGATAAGATACTTGCATTTGATTATTAGCTGCCTGCCCTAATTCAAATTCAGCCCACTCCCAATTCCCAAAATGAGCGCTCATAATAATTGAACTTCCTTGTTGGGTAAAATATCTTTTGGACGCTTCATTTTCAGAAATCGCCACTCTTTTTTGCAATTCTTCCCTTGATATTTTTAAGGCTTTGATGGTTTCAATACCTATATCCGCCATATTTTTATAGAACTGCCAACATATTTGGTTAATTTCTTCTTCAGATTTACTAGGAAAAGCACTTACTAAGTTTGCTTTTACAATTTTCCTTTTATACCTCAGTATCTTATAAATAATAAAAGAACAGATATCCGAAATTATATATAGCCATGAAATAGGAAAGAATGCGATGCCATAAAGAAGGAATTTGATAATGATATACAAAGATTTGCTAAATAATATCTGACAAAACTATTCAATAAGCAGCAAAGAATGGCAATATCGTTAATATTGCAACCTTTTGGCACATTTACAGATGAATATACTACTTGAGGCCCACTACCTCCCATCTATTCAATACCTATCTAAATTTTATCTCTTCGATAAAGTAATAATAGATGACCTTGAGTCATTTGAAAAACAAAGTTATAGGAACCGTTGCACCATTTGTGGCGCAAACGGCCCGATTGACCTTATTATACCTGTCCACAATTCCAGGAAGCGGTTACCGATCCGGGAAATAGAAATCGATAACCATAACAATTGGCAACATCAACATTGGCAAAGCATTAAATCTGCATACGGGAAAACGCCTTTTTTTGAACATTATGCACACAAATTCGAACCCATATTTAATAAGTCTTACCAAAAGCTGTTTGATTTCGACCTTGATTTGCTAATTATCGTATTGAAAATATTAAAGATAGATGAATCAAAACTTATTTTAACCTCGCAAACTAATGAGATTGATTTTGTAGATTTCAAAAACAATATCCATCCAAAACTAAAATTTCAAGGTATCGATAATGATTTTAAAATAATCAGGTACAACCAGGCTTTTGAGGAAAAAATTGGGGTTTATTCCTAACCTGAGTATTATTGATGCGATTTTTAATAGTGGTATCAATTGTCTCAATCTATTTATTAAGTCTAAAACTTTGTAAATTTGCGAAGATGACTCAAAGATTTTATTTAGACACCTCAGTTTTTGGAGGCGTGTTTGACGAGGAATTCGAAATAGAATCCACATTGTTATTTGAAAAAGTGAGGTTAGGGCTAATAATTTGCGTTTATTCAAATTTAACCGAAAGCGAATTAACAAATGCACCCATCCATGTTCGTGATTTTTTTGAATACCTGAATGAGGAACACAAAGAAAAGGTAGCTGTTACTCCTGATGTATTGAAACTTGCACATGAATATGTTAATGAAAATGTGGTAGGTGAATCAAGCTTGGATGACTGCATTCATATTGCAACTGCATCTATCTATAATGTTGATTTATTAGTAAGTTGGAATTTTAAACATATTGTTAATGTATATAGAATCAGAGGTTATAATTCAGTTAATATGAAATTTGGATATAAAATATTAGAAATACGTTCGCCAAAAGAAATTGTAGGATATGAAAACGAAGAATAAAACAAAGAAAGATTTCGATACAGTTAAGACCTTTCGCCAAATTAAAAATAAGATTTCCAGCGAAATTAAGGGAATGAACTACGAGCAACTAATGGATTATTTCGAAAAAACGAGATTAAAGCCTAAACAAGTCGGAGAGTAATCTTTTCGTCATTTGCACATTATCTCATTATCACATCATCACATTTTTCTCCTCATCTTCGCATACTTCAAAAAACGATAATGGGAAGAAATCACGGCGATAATTAAACCATAAATGCCATCCATAAATCCAGCTTTAAGAAAATACATCTTAATAAATGTCAACGGAGGGCTAAAAATTAATTTATACAATGAAAACCCCCTTCCTTTTGCAAGCATCTCATCTGCTGCCAGAGAACTGTATTTGTTTACCGTATTAATATGCTGTTCAATGCTGGCAAAAGAATAATGATTACAATCACCAATTAATAATTGTGGCTTGATGCTTTCCGGGAATACGAGGTGTTCATGTACAAACTCTCCCTGCCATTTTGCAATCCTTCGATCAAATAGCCTCACCTTGTTATCAGGATACCATCCGCCATGTTTTATCCATTGGCCGCAATAATTTGTAAGCCTGTTAAATGAATAAAAATAATTTTGAGGGCCTGTTTTTTTAAGTTCAAGGATAGATTCCCGGAGTTTTGGAGACAGTTCTTCGTCAGCATCGAGGGAAATAATCCAGTCATTGGTTGCCTGTTCATTCCCCCAGTTTTTGGTTTGGCCATAGCCTCTCCATTCCACTTGCAAAAAAATTACACCATTTGCTTTACAAATTTCTTCCGTTCTATCCGTTGAGAAAGAATCAATTACAATTATTTCATCAGCAATCCCTTTTAAAGACTGCAAACAATTTGCAACATTTTTTCTCTTCGTTCTTTGTTATGATAACTGCGGTCAACAAATTTTTAATAACTTTGGAAATTGTGGCTACAAATCAAAAAATCCCAGTGTAATGAAGCACGAACTTAGTAAAAAAGAGAAAGACGAGATGTTTGAGAAGGAATTTTTACCTCACATAGATTCCTTGTACAACTTCGCGACCTATCTTCAAAACGATAATGAAATAGCAAAAGACCTTCTCCAGGAGACCTACCTTCGAGCATATAAATTTATAAATTATTACGAAAAGGGAACTAATGCGAAGGCTTGGTTGATTAGGATACTGAAGAATACTTTCATAAACGAGTACCGCAAGAAAAGCAAAGCGCCGCAGCGGGTAGATTTTGAGGATACCTACACACAGGTTGAGGATAGCGAAGGCGAAATGCAGAATGTGGACCTACGTGAGGAAGTATACACAAACCTGGTAGGGGACGAGATTACAAAAGCAGTAAATTCCCTGCCGGTTGATTACAGGCTTATAATTCTTCTCTGTGACGTGGAGGGTTTTAAGTATGATGAAATTGCCAAAATTATTGATGTGCCCATTGGAACTGTGCGCAGCAGGCTGCATAGGGCGAGGAACATGTTGAAAGAACAGTTAAAAGATTACGCAATAAAAAGGGGATACAAAACATAAAAAACAATTATTTACAACAAAATGAACTGTAATGAAGTAGCAATGAACATGCAGCTCCTTGTGGATGACGAATTGACTGAAGATAAGATTCAGGAAATACGACAGCACCTGGATTCTTGCACAGGTTGTGTCGAAAAGCTGAAGGCAGAGAAAATGTTTAAGCAGATTTTGCACGATAAATTATGCAAAAACTGCCCTCCGGGAGAATTGGTTAATGATGTCCGGTTTTCGGTTCTTCATGCCGCGTACTAAACAGCAACAATCCTGTATTAATGGCTGAAATAGCCCAAGTATGGAAAGATATCAATCTTTCAGAACACAAACAACTTGCCCGCGCTATATCGAGGGTGGAAAATAATGGACAAGGATACCGAAAGTGGCTTAGTGGTCTAAATATTGATCTTAAAGTCCCGGTCATAGGTATTACAGGCCCACCCGGTGCAGGCAAAAGCACCCTTGTAAATGGATTGATCTCATATTACACATCTCAAGGCTCAAAAGTTGGCGTTATAGCTGTCGATCCTACTTCTCCCTTTAATATGGGTTCTTTACTCGGCGATAGGATTCGCATGTCAGAGCATTATAATAACCCAAATGTATATATTCGGTCATTAGCCACCCGTGGTTCATTAGGGGGCTTATCTGCCAAAACTATTGAAATAACAGATGTAATAAAGGCAGCGAGCTTTGATTATATCATTATTGAAACCGTCGGCGTGGGCCAATCAGAAATTGAGATTGCCGGCATTGCTGATACTACAGTTGTGGTTTTGGTACCCGAAGGCGGTGATGAAATCCAAAACCTGAAATCAGGGATCATGGAAATAGCAGATATTTTCGTGGTAAATAAGGCTGACCGTCCCGGAAGTGATCTTTTCAAAGCGAATCTTATCAAAATGCTTCATCAAAAACCCACTTCAGCATGGGATGTGCCGGTTGTTGCCTGTGTTGCTACCGAAAAAAAAGGAATAGAAGCTTTAACTCAGTTTATTGAAGCGCATCATAAAAGTAATCACGTAAATTCAAAAAGACCATACCTATTTGCCGAAAAAGCATACCAACTTATCCAATCAGCCAGGATGAAAGACATTGACAAACGAGAACTCGTAGAAATCATAAAAATGAAATTGCAGGAAGGGGAATTTAACCTTTATTCATTTGTTGAAGGGTTGTCTTAATTTCTCGAAATGCTGGGGCTGATCTAATTAATTGCTAATTAAACGCCTTAATATTTTACTTTTGCCTGATGAATCCGGGGAATCAAACAGGTATTCTAACAGCTGATTGGCAAAGGTTTTTCTTTTGGTGTTTCACCTTGTCCTTAATTATTCATCTTGCTACTGCATGGTTTAGTGTCGGTTATCAGTTTCAGGATGAACAGTCCCAGATTATGGATTTTGCTGGGTATAAATTAGGAATGGTTTCTATTAATGACCTTTCCTGGGAATACAAAGAACAAATCAGGCAAGGTATACAGCCATTGGCAGTTGTGGCTTTGTACAGAGTTTTACAATATTTTAATATGGCAAATCCATTTCTTTGTGCACTTATATTACGTATTTTTTCGACGCTATTAGGATGGGTTTCAGTTTTATTTTTAACCAGGGAATTTTGCAAGAAAATAGAATCTGAATACTGGAAACGCTTTCTTGTACTTTTGGCTTGCTTTATCTGGCTAATCGCCTTTGTTCAATCACATTTTTCTTGCGAAAGTTTATCTGGTTCCTTCTTTTTTATTGGTTTAGGTTGTTTATTAGTATCAATTGATCAACCAAAAGAAAATAAAAAAAGAAACTTAATAATAATGGCAACGGGCTTGTTTATTGGCCTGGCATTTATTATCCGGATCCAAACTGTTTTTATGATTGTTGGCCTTGCGCTATGGTGCATTTTTATTGCCCGGTTTTCCTTTAAGGAAATGATTCTCATGGCTATACCTGGTATTATGGTCATTTTATCTGGGATAATTATAGATCATTGGCTGTATGGGAAATGGGTTTTTACCATTTACAAATACTTCTATGTGAACATGGTACTTGGTAAAGCTTCAGAATTTGGCACCACGCCATTCTATTATTATTTTTACATGTATTACCTGGCCTTTATCCCAATATTTAGCATCTTTATAATGGGTTGTATTGTTTTTTCCTGGCTCCGGTTCCCAAAACATATTCTTACATGGATTTGCGTGCCTTTTTTTGTTGGCCATTCTTTAATCGGGCACAAAGAATTTCGGTTTTTATGGCCACTTGTTGATGCGCTGCCAATGTTATTAATTATGCCATTTCTTAAAGTGGATGTCACATTATTTAAGAAGAAAATAACCACGCTTCCAGTAAGAATTTTGTGGGGGCTGAATGTCGTACTTCTGGTTTTTTTTATAATTAAACCTGGTAATAATGCATTTGGAATGTACGAGTATCTTTATAACTATGTTAGCAAATATGGCAATACCCAGATTATTTCTAACGTGGAAAATCCATATGTCATGGAAGGGACAACAAATAGTTTTCAGAAGCCACAAAATATTTTTTCAAAAAAAGCCAGGAATATTAGTTCAATCCACCAAATGGCAATATCTTCAGATATCCAAAATATACTTATTGCGATTAATAATAATGCCCAGGCAGATAGTTTTGAAAAGTCATATCCAAAGATGCAAAGATTATATAAAGGATGGCCAGGCTGGGTAAATTATTTTAAAGTTAATAGCAAAGAAGAAAGAAACCAGGTTTGGTATTTATTTAAATGGGACGCAAACGCTCTTTAACGGGTCACTAAATCCGGGTTTTGAGCCAATTTGAAACCTAAATGAATAACTTTGTCAACTAATGGCTACATCTTCCCTTAAAAAAAAATTAAGCCTTCCCATATCCAAAGACATTCGTTTTTGGATTATCCTTTATTTTCTGATCCGACTGTTTCATATTACCCAGCCTCCTTTGGAAATTGCCCATAACTGGCGTCAAAGTACAGGATTAATGGTTTCAAGGAATTTCTACGAAATTAATTCCAATATTATTTACCCCAGGGTTGACATGGCAGGCGAAAAATCAGGAATTACGGGTACTGAATTTCCACTTTTTAATTACTTTATTTTTCTCACAGCTAAAATTTTTGGGTGGTCTGATTGGTATGGAAGGTTAATTAATTTAATAATATCATCGTTGGGTGTATATTGGTTTTATTTATTGATTTACAAATACATAAATCCAAAAGTAGCTTTTTATTCGGGCTTTATATTACTTAATTCGCTATGGTTCGCTTATTCTAGAAAAACCATGCCTGACACTTTTTCAGTATCTCTTGTATTAGGAGGATTATTATTTGCTTTGGAGTATTTGAAAAAAGATAGAATTTGGCGATTATTCGCTTTTTTTATCCTTGTTTTAGCTGGATTGTTAAGTAAAATACCTTCGGGTTATCTTTTAATTTGTCTTGTAATTCCTTTTCTTGACAAAAATATCCCGATTATACGCAAACTTATTGTTGGCCTTTTATTTATAATTATTATTATCCCAGTAGGATGGTGGTATTTTATTTGGGTTCCTTTTCTTGTTAAGGAATATGGCTTTTGGCATTATTACATGGGAACTTCCTTTATCAATGGTGCAAAAGAAATTTCTGATCATTTAGATCAGGCAATAGAGAAATTTTATTTCGCGGCATTAAATTTTATTGGGTTTAGCTTATTTTTAGGAGGACTTATACTTTCAATAATTCGCAAAAAGAGTGGAATCATTTGGGTTTTTTGTTTGTGTTTTGCCAGTTTTTTTGTTTTTATATTAAAAGCTGGCTTTGCTTTTTACCATCATAATTACTATATTATTCCATTTGTGCCTGTTATGGCATTAATGGCGGGTTACTGTTTAAGTGAAATCAAACAATTTTCAGTTAGAAGAATTCTTGTATTGGCCGTTGCCACAGAGGTTATTCTAAATTCTCTACCTGAATTTCATACAAACAAAGATCAAAAATACAAACTAACCCTAGAAAATTTAGCTGCAAAATATTCCTCGCCTCACGATTTAATCGCAATAAATTGCGGACCAAATCCACAGCAAATTTACCTTGCTCACCGCAAAGGATGGAACCTTGAAAATGCAGACCAAACCAAATTTGAATATCTTCAATCTATTAAGAAAAAAGGTTGTAAAATTTTGATCATTAATAAACATGAGGCTCCTGTATTTTCTTTACCTTATAAAGTATTAGAAGACAACCCGGATTTTATTGTTTATGATCTATAATCTTAAATCTGAATTCTTTTAATCAACATTCGAACTACCTTTTTAGTTAAAATTGAGTTAATTATTACCAACTTATTAAATAATATTTAATTTTACCGTATAAAAGGAATAAAAGGCTTAAGACCTTTGTTATTTACTAAACTAATTCTAAATTATAGTTAAAAAAATAATAAATACGTCCTTTGTTATAATTATTACTTAAATTTGATATTGCCAAATATCAAATACTTATGCGTATGAAAAAAACCTTTACAAAATTTTTACTGATCGTCATCTTTCTTGCTGGGCTTGTTCAGCATGCCCGGGCTGACCATATGGTGGGTTCCGATGTATATTGGAAATGCCTTGGCGGGGATAGTTTTATGGTCACCATTACAGATTACCGGGATTGTAATGGGATCCCATTCGTAAACAGTCCATTTGTAATTACCCCCGTGGGTAGCGGTTGTACCGGAGCTGCTAAAACGATAAGCGGAAATTCTTCGGGTGGTAAGGATATTACACCGGTGTGCCAAAAAAGCTGTACACGTTGCTCTGATAAAAACTGTACCTTCCCTTTTGGAATTCAGCAATATTTTATCACGGCATTAGTAATTTTGCCTCCCGGCTGCTGCGATTACCAGATATCCTGGACACAATGTTGTCGAAGCGCTGAAATTAGTACAGGGGCTACCTGGGCAAATTACTACATCCAGTCTCAAATGAGCAGGTGTACTTTCGGGTATTGCGATAATTCGCCATATTTCACTAATCCACCTGTTGCAATCTATTGTACAAACCAATGTGTCGTATATAACCCTGCTGCGAATGATGACGATAGGGACCCTGCTAATGGAAATCCAGATTCGCTGGTTTACAGTTTAACAGATCCCCTTACTGCCGCAGGGTCGCCAACACCCTGGAGTGGAAGTTACAGTACATATCAACCTTTAGACTATGATGGTTTCCCTGATGATACGGGAGGTATTTTCAATCCGCCTGCATCATGCAAAGGTTTCCACTTAAACCCGATAACCGGTGAATTAGATTTTAAGGCTGTGAAGCCCGATGTAACCGTAATAGCTTTAAAAATTGAAGAGTACCGAAAAGACTCTCTGGGGGTGTATGAAAAAATTGGAGAAATACGGCGTGATATGCAGATTATGATCATAGACTGCCCTGCCAACCATCCTCCAAATATAACTGGGATAAATGGTGGTAACACCACCTCTGCAGTTTTTTGTGCTGATCAATCCAATTGTTTTACCATTAAAGCCTTTGACCTTGACCCGCCTGATTCTGATATGATGTCATGGAACGCACAAATACAAAATGCATCTTTTGTTGTTACACCCGACGGGAAAAAGTGGCCTACCGCTACATTTTGTTGGAGGCCAAAGTTAAGTGATGTACGCCTTGCGCCCTATAGATTTGTAGTTACGGCACTTGATAATGCTTGCCCTGTACCTGGTCGTACCAATAAGGTTTTTGCGATTACAGTTATTGCCCCACCTCAAGCAAACTATACTGCCAACATACAGAATTGTGGCTTAGTTAAGTTTTCTGCGGTGTCATCAGGTACAACTGCTATTACCAGCTATGTATGGACTGGGGAGGGAGCCGCAGGCTATGGGCCGCTATATTCTCAAAAGTCTTCTTTTACCTATAAATATACCCGAGCGGGTACATACCGATACACATTAGTGATTAAAAATGCAAAGGGATGCGAAACCGACTATGTTGATAGTGTAATAATACCGCCATTTGTATTTGTCAGCTTGCCTGCTGATAAAAATGTATGTGCCGATGCGGGCCCTATAACGGTTACAGCAACTTATGGATTGGGTAACAGACCCTATAATTTTAGCTGGAATACAGGTGAAAATGGACCTAATGCAACCTCGATTACCAAAAAAAAATCACGAAGGACACTGTATTTGTAGTCAATATTTCAGATGGGAATGGATGTACAAATTATGACTCAATGAAGGTCCATTATCAAAAATTGCCTCAGCCTAAATTAGGCCCTGATCAAACTGGATGTTATGGGCATTTGCTTTCGATAAATACCGGATTGAAGGGAATATCATCATCATCGTACTGGACAAAAATTTTAGGTACTGATACCACTAAAAACTTTTTTGAAGGCAATCCGGCCGAGATACATGACTCTGGAACTTACACAGTATTTGTAAAGGATAGTTTTGGCTGCCCGGGTGGTGATACTATTAATATACATTTCAATCCATTGGTTAAAGCTAGAGCCGGTGATACTGATGTATGTATAAATGATTCTGTGCCTATGGATGCCGGTGTCGCCGGACCAGGTTCAACTTATATATGGTTTAACAGGTCTCACCCTAATATCATATTAAGTACAGCTAGTCATTATACTATACCATCTGCTACTAATATCTTTGGTTACCCAATAGAGATTATTATCAGCCAAACTATAAATAATATTAAATGTGCTGACACAGGACTGTTGGCGATAAAGGTCCATAACAAGCCAACACCAACTTTAAAACCTTTGCCTGACAAGTGTATTAATGACAACGCGTTTTCTCTGACCCCATTTGTTGATGCAACGCATCAAACAGGAGGTTATTGGTATTATCCAAATAACCATGCTGCCATAGTCGGGGAATACTTATATCCGCTCATAATGGGAGTAACTATAAATGACCCTACTTTGGGATGGATCCATTATCATTATACAGATCAATTCAGATGTACTGCTGATGATTCAGAGCGAATTAAGATAAGCACTTTACCGCAAGTATATGCAGGGCCTGATTCTGAAATTTGCACCGCGAATGGTCTGTATTTGTTGAATGATGTAAGTCGTTCCAACCCTACAGGAGGTACGTGGGTGGCATGCCCGGCTACTCAAATAAGCTATGCAACCCCAAAAAAATGCAATAGTGTACTCCGCTTTCAGAGATTCTGTATTTTTTGACCCTTCAAAAGTGCCTATGGATACAACCTATGGAGTGGTATATGAATACACGCAAGCATCAGGAAAAGCAAATTGCAGTAATAATGATACTGTATATATTAAGGTAAGAACTAATCCAAAATTAATCCTGAATAGGATTGATACGTTATGCGTTGGCAGCGGTACACAACAACTAAGTGCAACGCCAGGAGGAGGGATTTGGACTTTGGCTGACAATACTGATGCAACTGCTTTAACCTTTGATGGATCTACAAATTCATATCTATTTGACCCTGTTAAAGCTGATAGTGGAATTCACTGGTTAAAATATACAGCATGGGCAGATACAAAAAGACAAATGTGTTCTACTACTGATAGTATGTCTATATATGTAGTAGCTGCTCCTGTAATATCCTTCCAAACAGCCGATAATAAATATGAATACTGTCAATCACATGGTATTGTACAACTTGTTCCTAACAAAAACTGGCCGGGAGGTGGGTTTTCAGGCAATGGTGTATATAATAGTGGTGGCAATTTTTATTTTGACCCATCCGGCAAAACCGGAGCTGATACAAGTGGCGATAGTTCAAAAAATGTAATTACGTATACAGTAAAATACGATAATCAAGTTTGCCAGGTTTCTACTATTCACCACATAGCCGTGGACCCACATCCGGCTGTCGCTATAAAAACAAGTGCAAGTCAATGTGCCGGAAGTGATCATATAGATCTGGTAGCTGAAGTTGATAATATACCTGATGCATCTCATTTAATATGGAATAGCCCAGATGGTAATGGCCAGCCATTCCTTAATAAAAAGATAGTTGGCAATATTGCGACTGCGACATATTATCCAACTCAACAGCAAAGCCTGTCTCTAAAATATATTATTACCCTTACAGGATTTAATGATGGAGTATGTGATACGGCCAGAGCTATTGATACGATAAGAATTAATCCGAGACCAACTCCAGATTTCTCATCACCAAATCCAACTGGATGTGAGCCTTTAACAGTTGAATTCAATTCGTCCTTTGGATTACCGGGGAAGGGAACAATAGGTACTTACGATTGGGATTTTGGAGATAGCAGTCCACATCTCATAGGCAGTAGTACAGCAGCTTTAAGGAATCCAAATCATACTTATCATGTGACAAACGGAAAATCCCAACAGCAGTATACTGTAAAATTAATAATGACCACTAATCTTTTTGGATGCACAGGAGAAAAAAGACAGTGTAAACTTTGTAACTGTTTACGCTACTCCAAGGCCAAAAATATTTGCTAATCCGTTGATCACAACTATCGCTGTACCAAAAGTTCAGTTTAACGTTGATTCAATTCTTAGTTCAAATATTGATTTTAAAAATCCATCAACTACATATTCATGGTCTTTCGGAGACGGAGGTGCACTTAATACGGCTAATATTAGAAACCCTTTTCATGTGTATGCGGATACGGGCACATTCAAAGTAATATTAAAAGTGCATTCTAATCAGTGTATTGGCATTGATTCGATAAGCGTAATTATTCAACCTGAATTGATAATATACATTCCAAATGTATTTAAGCCAAATGGAAAGGATGGCCTAGACCGTGTTCCACACCCGGATAATTACTTTGGTTTGGTTGAAAATCAGACATTCCAACCAGTTATAAGCGATTACGCTTCATTTGAAATGAGCGTTTATAATAGATGGGGCGAACTGATGTATACTACTACTGATCCTAAAAAAGGCTGGGATGGGAAATATGAAGGCGGTGAACCGAAGCAGGATGCGTACGTATATGTTATAAAAGCAACTAGTTATTCCGGCAGGCCTTATACATTTACAGGTACAGTGACACTTATTAACTAATATAGAAATATTACTATATTCAAAACAAACCCGGCCAAATATGAGCCGGGTTTGTTTTTTAATAAAATATATGATTGAATGATGCTGTTAGTTATTCATTAACATAATGAGTTATAAACTTAATAGTCAAATTTCATATCTTTGCCGCTCGAAAAACATAAACGTAATTTATAAAGTACTTAATATTAATGAAAACCAGCTTTTATTTATTGTTGGCAATTGCCATTTTTTCATTCGGATGCAAATCGAAACCGTACAAAACAACGGCAAAAGGCCTGAAATATAAAATTTACAAATCCAATGGCGGAGAAAAAGCGAAACTTGGCGATATGATCAAGTTTCATTATGTAATAACCACTGCTAAAGATTCTGAGCTTTCTAATTCTTATAAAATGGGTAAACCGTACCTTGCAAGACTAAGCAATACGGTTTTTGGCTCCATGACTGAAGGTTTTTTAATGTTGTCAAAAGGAGACAGCGCAGCATTTTTCGTAAGTGCTGATTCAATGAGCAAAGGCCATCCTGATCCCGCCTTGAAACCTGGTACATTAATAAAATATACCATTAAATTACTTGATATTAAGCCGTCTGCAGAATTTGAAAAAGACAGGAAAAAAGCAGAAGAAGAACAACAAAAATTAATGGACGAAAATAAGGCTAAAGAGCCTGGTCTAATTGCAGATTATATTAAAGAAAAAGCGCCAAAGGCTAAAAAAACAGATTCAGGCATGTATTATGTTATAACCACTGAAGGAAAAGGCCCTAAAGCTAAAAAAGGTGATAGTGTTGTTGCAAGGTATAAAGGAATGTTTCTTGACGGAAAAGAATTTGACAATGACAGGGGAAGACCGTTCTCATTCAAATTAGGAGCACAACAAGTTATTCCAGGTTGGGATGAAGGCTTTGCACTATTAAAGAAAGGGTCAAAAGCCACATTTATTATTCCATCTAAATTGGCTTATGGCCCTCGTGGATCTGGAAAAACTATTCCACCTTATTCTCCTCTTGTATTTGAAGTGGAACTAATAGACATTAAATAATATTTGTAGTAGAAGTTAATTTATTCAAAAGCGGTGAAAAATATTTTTTCACCGCTTTTTTAAATAATAAAGGCATCATCATTTTAACATATAATTAAAATAATAAATATCATTTAAATGAAAATCAGATATTTCTTAACCTCGGTCCTGCTTTGTTTTGTACTTATTACTAATGCTCAGGTAAAATATAAAACAGCGCCCAGTGGACTAAAATATTTCATGTTTACGAACAATAAGGGTGATAAACCAAAGATTGGCGATGTCCTTAAATTTCATTTTATATTAAAGACGGATAAGGATTCCATTTTATTATCCTCTTATAAATCTGGCAATCCCCCTGAAACAAGATTAACTAAACCATCTTATCCTGGAGACTTAATGGATGGATTTGCCTTAATGTCTAAAGGAGATAGCAGTATTTTCCTGGTTAGCGCTGATTCTTTTTACGGACCTCAAAATATGCCTGTTAAATCTGGATCTATGCTAGCCATAACTATAAAATTGCTTGATGTAACCCCAGGCGCTGTATTTGAAGAAAAAAATGAAAAAAATAAAAGAAGAACAAGCAAAAGCGGGCCTGGAAAATAAAGCGAAAGAGCCTGAATTACTTGCAAAATATCTGAAGGAAAAAGCTCCCAATGCAATCAAAACGGCATCAGGACTATATTATATTATTGAGCAAGAAGGAACCGGGCCAATTCCTCAGACGGGGCAAACTGTTATTGCACACTACACTGGCATGCTACTTAACGGAAAAGAATTTGATAGTGACAGAGGACAAACTTTTTCATTCAAGATAGGCCAGCACCAGGTGATATCAGGTTGGGACGAAGGATTTGCATTACTCAAAAAAGGTTCTAAGGCAAGATTAATTATACCATCTAACCTTGCTTACGGAGAACAAGGCGCGGGTGCTGCCATACCTGGCTATTCACCCCTAGTATTCGAAGTAGAGCTGGTTGATATTAAATAATATACTATATTCACGCTTCTATATCATTAACAATTAAATAAAACAGCATAAATGAAAATCAGAAATATAACATTCGGTCTATTTGCAATACTTTTACTTGTATTAGTTTCTATTCCAAACTTAAAAGTTAACGCACAAACCAAACCTACTGAAGAGGAAACATTGGCCAAATATGTTAAAGAAAAGGAGCCAAAAGCAATAAAAACAAGCTCAGGACTTTATTATGTAATTATTACTCCCGGCACAGGGGAAATGCCTAAACCAGGCCAAACAGTTACAGCTCATTACAAAGGCACTTTTATGGATGGAAAAGTATTTGACGAAGATAAAGGACGTGGATTTCCATTCCCATTAGGCCAGCATCATGTAATAGCAGGATGGGATGAAGGGTTTGCTTTATTAAAGAAAGGGACTAAGGCTAAATTAATTATCCCTTCAAAACTCGCCTACGGCGAAATGGGATATTCAAGTTTAATAGCGCCAAATACACCACTGATATTTGAAGTGGAATTGGCTGATATTAAGTAAGGTTTAATTTTAAAATTAAAACAGAGCAGGCTATGAAAATCAATTTTCATAGCCTGCTCTGTTTTTGGACTTATCTATTTAACTGCTACTTGAAAATAATTAAAAGTATTTCAATTTTTGTGATAAATTGCCATATTAAAGTCTTTGGCTTTTTCACTCTTTGAATAGATTGTAAATGATAAATTTTCAGAACTTTTGCCTATATTAGCAGTGCCAAATATTGAAACTTAATGGGGAAAGTTTTACAACTCTGTATTGTTTTCATTCTGATTGCTTTTTTTGCTAAAGCCCAAGCACCTTGCAGCATTAGTGTTGATCTTGACAAGGGTTGTGTTCCATTGCCAGTAAGTTTTACTTTTAATCACACTAATACTTCTCCGGTTGATAGTATCTTATGGGATTTTGGAGATGGGAATAGTTCTTCTCAGTCCAAGCCAACTAATATTTACAAAGCTACAGGCATTTACACTTCAAAAGTTAGTGTTACTTTTAAAAATGGTACCAAGTGCACAGTCACCCGGTTGATACATGTATATGCAAGTCCGAATGCTGATTTTATTGTAAATAACAACCAACCTATTATTTTATGCAATAGGGGTAATAGCTTATGTTTCCAGGACAAATCAACCCCTGGAAAAGATAAAACACCGATTCTAAGTTGGCAATGGGACTTTGGAGATGGACAAACGTCAACTAAACAAAGTCCGTGTTATGTCTATTCTGACAGTGGGACTTACAATGTAAAATTATCAGTGGCTGATACAAATGGTTGTCAAAATCTGGTGCAAAAGACAGTAATTGTCCGATTTGCCTCAGACATTGGTATTAATGCTTCTCCGTCTTTTAATATTTCAGTCTTTTTCAATTGTAAAACAAATACTTCAAGGTTAATATTTAATAACACAACCGATACAACAAAACAATTTATTACCAAATTTATATGGGACTTTGGAGATGGCACAAAAGACAGTTGTGACCTTAGAACTCCCGGTTGTATTACCAAATGGACTGGTTTTCAACACTTATATACTATTGCGGGTACCTATAAACCTTCATTATATATTGAAAACAAATATGGATGCTCTGGCAAAATTTCCGCTGATACTCCCGTTATTTTAGATACTACTGTAAATACCATCCAGATAACACCAGCACATTGCTTTGTTCCCGATTCTTCAGTTTATTTTAATGCAACCTATGATCCTCTTGCAGCTTACTATACCTGGGACTTTGGGGACCCTTATAATAGAGATATGGGCGCTTTAGCTTCCACAGAACATAATTTTTCAAGGCCCGGTATCTATACTGTATTTTTTAAACGAAAGGTTGCAAGTTGCATCATCGACACAATAATGTGTAAAGTGATAAAATTATACGGCCCTGTCGCTAAAATAATGCCCGTAAAAGGAAAGGCGGAGGCATGGGATTCCGTTCCGCGAAATGGCTCATCTTTAATACCTGACTCGCTAAAAAAATATTACTTTGACTCTTGCGTTGGTACAGGATCCAGATTTTATAATCTATATACACCAACAAATGGTGGTATAAGCATTGACCAGCAGTTAAATGTACCAGTTACTTATTATACCTATGCGCCAAAATTTATTCCCAATGGAGAACCAATATATGATACATGCAGAGCTGATACAATAAGGACTTATCAAAAGGACTCATTAATGCAATGCAATGGAAAGCGAGTTGCCAATATATTAATCAGTTACAAGCCACATGTAAGAGGATTTAAAGATACCACCATACAAGTAGCAACTAAGCATAGCTGGGTCGTTGGCGATCCAATCCCATCCGGGAATGTATATAGTGATACTCCATTCGTAAACAGGCCTTTATATATGGATGATACCAGCTTGTTTTCCATACGATGTGAGGCGCCTCAAAAGATTACCTTTACAAATTTTAGTGATAAATATCGGGGTTATGATGCGGTAGACAATTTCCCACCCGGCTACCCTGACAAATGCAAAAATCCTGTTTATCCTTATGCGAGTGATAGCTTAAGTTATACTTGGGATTTTGGGGAAGGCAGCCCCAATTATGCATCAAAGCAGCATCCAAATCCTTATTATAGATACTCAACAGAAAAATTGCCAACGCATATATATCAAAATAATGGTTGTTATTGGGTAGTACTAAAAGTTACAGATACGGCGACAAATTGTTTTGATGAGGATTCTATCCCTGTCGTGCTTGAAGCAGCTGATGCAGGGTGGGCGCCACAATACGCCAATATAAAAGATATGACGTGGCTGATACAACAAAGTCTTCCTGCAAAAGGACCAAGGCGGGGTATGCAAATTACCGGACCTCCATGCGTAAACGATACTCAAGACATAAACCTTAATGAGACTTTGCCAAGTTGTTATAAACGGACATTTGCAATTGTTCTTGATTCAGCAAAGCAGGTATTAAAGTGTGATAATAAGACTTCATGGGATTGGTATGATAAGAACCAGATAATGAATAAGATTGGGATGGGGTTTTTATACGACCAACAAGATACCGGTTGGAAAACTATTGGCCTTGTTGTAAGTAATAATTCCTATTGTACAGATACAGTTTGGTACCATGATTACAAATACATCCATGGAATATATCCCGCTATTAAAGTTTCAGCACAACATATATGCCCCGGAGATACATTAAAAATGTCACCTCTTATCCCACAACAACTTGGTATCAAAAGCTTTGTATATTATTTTACAGAGCAATTGGATCGTGGTGATACCAATGCGAAGTTTAAAAATGATACGATAGCCTATAGAGTAGTAAATGATGCCGAAAGCAGTCACGATACCATAACATCAACAGTACACAACAAACTTTGGGGGATAGATGACGGTCCTTTAAATTTTAATAATTTAAAAGACACTTTAAAAAAAGTAGTGATGCAACCCGGTCATTTTTTAATCACAACAGTTATAAAAAGCAGGTTCGGTTGTATTGATACAGGTAGAACGCAAATAACTGTTGGGCACTATTCTGATTTTAGCGCTGATAACAATATTGTGTGCGTAAATGATACGGTACATTTTAGTGGCTTAGGGCAGTACTTTGTTCCTTTTACGGCCACAAATTCAGGATATAGTGATATTCTTTATTGGAATAATCCGGACAGTGCCCGCAATGGTCGCAAACCTAAAATCCCTGAACTTATGCAATGGGATATGAACGGGGATAGTGTACTGGATACAGTTGGTGTAAATCCATACTTTATCTACAAAAAACCTGGCAGTTATTCTGTCACACTTTATACACGGGATAGCTCTGGTTGCATTCAAAAACTTGTAAAAAAAGATTTTATTAAGGTAATTGATGCAACTGCTTATTTTACGGTTGATTCTCCGGGAGTTACAAGATATTGCAGCGGATCTCACTTTTTTAATTTTAAAGATTCATCTTATGTAATAAAACCGTTTAAGGATTCTATTGACCGGTTTAAAATTTATTCCTGGACCTGGGATTTTGGCGATGGAACAGCTCCTATTACCATATTAGATCCAGCTAAAAAAAATACATCTCATTTCTATATTAAAAACGGAGATTACACCGTAAAGTTAAAAGTATCCACCTCGCCATCAGGAGGAACAAAATCTACCGCTTGTACAGATTCATTTCAATTGACCATTCATATCCTTGGCCCAATTTCAAACTTCAGCATTATTGGTCCTGATTCGGGCTGTGTTCCTTTTGTATTAACTGTTTGGGATAAATCTAAGAAAGCGACTATAAAACTATGGATTCTTGGTAATGGTACTACTTATACACCGCCAAACCTTACAGATACTATTGTTCATCTCGTTTACCCACAACCTGGTGTTTTTTGCCCGCAATTATTTGTCGGAGATACTATTATTGATCCTCAAGGTAAGCCACTTTTTTGCGTAGATACTTTCCCATCTATAAGATGCGCATTAAAGGTAACCGTGTTTGACACCGACCGACAAGCCCTAAGCGCAACTGATACACTACTTTGTGCTGGAAGGGATGTGGATATTTTCAAAAGTACCCCAGATACCGGATATAAAACGTGGACTATAAAATTTGGAGACGGCGATAGCACTACCAGCACAACTCCGAAATTTTCTCATATTTACAGCAAAATAGGTAAATATCATGTATCCATAGGCGGTAGCGGTGCCAGGTGTCCTGATTCTTCAAATATAAATGTGAGAGTAATTGACATAAAAGCTGATTTTGTGGTCGATACGGCATTAAAAGACACGCCAATATTCAGTTTTATCAACCGCTCAACAGGTGGAGTGAGATATACCTGGGATTTTGGTGACGGTTCTGCATTAGTGACAACCAATTCATTAAAAGAGATTTCTCACGAATTTATAAGGGCAGGCACATCAACTATTTGCATGAAGGCCTATAATGAAAAAGGATGCGCCGATAGCTTTTGTCAAACTATAACAATAGACACCCTTATAAGAATGTATAATGTATTTACACCTAACGGAGATGCATTTAATAATCATTACGTTGTAGTAATATACGGCAATCAGTACTATGATCTGGATATCTATAACCGATGGGGGCAAAAGGTGTTTCATAGTAATGATAAAAATTACACGTGGGATGGCACAGACGCTGCTACTGGAAAACTATATCCTGATGGCGCTTATTATGCTGTATTCAGTTACCGATTTATCGGGGGTAGAACTGAAAGAAAAGAAACCGCTGTTACTTTGATAAGATGATGAATAAAAAAAGGGGCAATCAAGAATGATTACCCCCTCTCCTGGCCGGATCTTTCACATATTAATTTCCAAAACCATTAGAGTTTCCTTTTTTCTAAAAACTATAAGTCAAATTTATCCTTTAACGAAAGGCCTTACAAATAGAAAAATTTGATTTTGTCAGATAAAACAACCTGGATTTTATGCCTAATGCTTCATTAATAATGCTTAAAAAATGTTAAAAATGACATTTTCAATATCTACAAAAAATGAATTTTATCGGGGCTATCCTACTTCAAAAATTGTAAATTTTGAATACAGAAAAATATTTATGAAGATTCTCGTTTGATAAAGATGGCAGATATTATATTTGAGGGCAATACACATTAATAAGTCTTAAATATATGGATAACATACTTGGCATTGGTTCTCGCATACAACACAAAGAGTTTGGAGATGGAGTCGTGATTGGGGTTAAATCTGCAACCTATATCATTACGTTTATGAAATCAGGCAAGAAAGAAATTTCACATAGTTATCCTTTGGAAGTAATTGAGGAAGAAGAACCTGCCGATGATCTTGTTAGCCTTGCAGATGTTGAACGGAGCCTGACCACAATTCTTAGAAAGTGGGCAGATATGCAGGAGATTGTACCTATGGGAGATAAATGGCGAGGCGGCACCCTGTTAATGCAGCCTCTGGATAAAAATCTTAAGCCTAAAGAAATGCCGATTGATGCCCTTTTTCATAAAGTAGTTATGATACGGGATCGATTGCGTACGCTTGAACAAAGAGTGAATGCCAGTGCGCTAAATGATGACGAAAAAGTAAATATCCAACAATACATTACCCGGTGCTATGGCAGCTTAACTTCTTTTAATGTTCTATTCAAAAGAACTGAAGATCATTTTGTTGGAGAAAAAGGCGGGGGAGAGTAAGGGGTACCGAGATTTGAGTATTGAGTAATGAGCTGCATAAAGTTGATCTTTTGATATATTTTGTTTTTTTGGTGGTTTCCCAGTTTCCTATTTTCAGAATTCATTGATATAGAGCAATGATTAAAGGTGCCGAATTTGAAGGACGAGACAAACTACTCATTTCTCACTACTCATTACTCACTACCCAATACTCATTACCCATTACTCACTACTCATGACTCTTCCTTATCTTTGCCCTCCTTTTCATGTTTAATGGATTTTGTGCGCTATATTAAAGTCTTAAAAAAGGTAATTTCATTTATACTCGGTTGGCTTAAAAAGTTGATTAACTTTTTTAAGACACCAATTCCTCAAAATCCAAATCTGGATTTCTGGTTAAAGCTCGTTGGTAAAAAGATGCTTGCAGTATTATTGGTTATGTTGCTTTATTTTGGATTGGTCGATTTGAATTTCCTTTGGCTTTTTGGCAAATCTCCCAGCCTTGATATGCTCGAAAAGCCACAAATGGACCTTGCATCCGAGTTATATACTGCAGATGGTTTCATGATTGGTAAATACTATAATGAAAATCGTACTCCAGTTGAATATAATGATATCTCACCCTGGCTAATTAAAGCATTGGTATCAACTGAGGATGTACGATTTAATGACCATTCGGGTATTGATTTTCAAGCGATGCCCTCTATATTAATTTACAGCGCACGCGGAGAAAACAGGGGTGGTAGTACAATTACGCAACAGCTCGCAAAAAACCTTTACAAAACACGTGAAGGAGGATCTAAAGGTCTGTTTGGCTATATACCAGGCATAAGCACTGTAATTGAAAAGACAAAAGAATGGCTCACAGCCATAAAACTGGAACGAAGATTTACCAAGGAAGAAATTATAACCATGTATCTAAATACGGTAGATTTTGGGGCTAATTCTTTCGGAGTTCATACGGCTTCAAAGACATATTTTAATGTGGCGCCTGACAGTTTAAATATTGAACAATCTGCCCTTCTAATAGGAATGTTAAAAGCGCCTACGACCTACAGCCCGGTAAGTCATCCTAAGCGGGCAATCCAAAGGCGTAATACGGTTATGGCCCAAATGATGAAATACAATGTAATCACGAAAGAGGCTTACGACACGTTGAAAACCAAACCAATAGAACTTGAATACCATGTTGAAAACAATTATGACGGGCCGGCCACTTATTTCAGGGGCGTATTAAATAATTATCTCAAAGACTGGTGTGAGAAAAATGGGTATGATTTATATAAGGATGGCTTAAAGATTTATACAACCATTGACAGCCGGATGCAGGACTATGCGGAAGATGCCGTGCAGGAACATATGAGCTCCTTGCAAAAAAAATTCGATAGTCAAAATAAAGGACAGGCTCCCTGGATAGACTCAAAGGGTAACGAATTGCCTGATTTTATTGATTCTGTTTCCCGCCACCTGATGGTTTATAAGTGGTTAAAAAGAAAATATCATAATAATGAAGACAGTATAAAGGCTGCGATGAACCGGCCTAAACCTATGACTGTTTTTTCATGGCATGGTGATCGCGATACAGTTTTAAGTACCATTGATTCGCTTAAATATTACAAACATTTTCTACATGCCGGGTTTATGGCAATGGATCCTTACAATGGTCAAATAAAAGCGTGGGTAGGGGGTATTAATTATAAATACTTCCAGTATGATCATGTAAAACAATCAAAGAGACAACCGGGATCTACTTTTAAACCAATATTATATGCCGCCGCGTTTGAAAATGGCTGGGGGCCGTGTGACAAACTTAGGGATACACCTGTAAGTATTCATTATACTGAAAAAGGTGAGAAAAAGACTTGGAGTCCGCACAATGCTGATTACACATTCTCAGGATCAGAAATGACCTTGCGACGAGGCATGGGAAAATCAGTGAATTCAATTGCAGCCCAAGTAATTGAAAAAATAGGTTGGACAACGGTCATAGATTATGCCCATAGATTGGGCATAAAAAGCAGGCTTGATACCGTACCAAGCGTTGGACTGGGATCAAGTGATGTTTCCTTATATGAATTGGTAAGCGCTTATTGCTCATTCATGAATCATGGTGTATATACGGAACCATCTTTTATTACTAAGATCGTAGACCGAAATGGCAAGGTGCTTCATGTCTTTAACCCTGAAACTAAAAGAGCTGTGAGTGAAGAAACAGCCTATTTAATGACCTATATGCTACGAGGAGGTATCGAAGAACCAGGCGGCACCGTACAGTCTCTTTGGGAATTCCCAAATTTATTCAAAGGCAATGAGTTAGGTGGTAAAACGGGGACATCTTCCAATCACTCAGATGGATGGTTTGTAGGAGTTTGCAAAGAACTTGTAGCAGGTATGTGGGTAGGTGGAGAAGATCGCTGCATACACTTTAGAACATCCGCCTATGGGGAAGGAGCAAAAACAGCTTTGCCTATTTATGGCAGGTTTATGGATAAAGTATATGCTGATAAATCATTAGGTTTTACCATGGGCTATTTCCCAAAACCAACGATCCCGATAACAAAACCCTATAACTGCAGGACAACATTGCCAAAAGACACTACCAAAGTATCTCCTAAAGATTCTTTGAAAGGGGTTGAAGAAGGCGGAGGATTTTAGGCACACGCCCCATTCTCAAATTATTTTATCTATATTCGTAATAATCAAATTGAATTTTTCCAACCGGCTGCCTGTCAATATTACCTGATGAAAAGACTGTTACAAACTTTTCTGTTATTGTTTATTGCCATTTTTGGCTTGAATATTAATGCGATCGCACAAAATTCTCTCAGTTTTAAGCAATCAGCTAACCAAAAAGTGATTTGTGCCGGAATGGTTGACCTGGTAAATGTTACTTCCTCATATAAACCATTATTACTGTCTAACGAAATTGATGACAGGGCCGGGGATCATCAGCCATCAACATTTATTAAACAAGACCATCCTTCTCCATTTTTTCAAGAAGATATAAATGCAGGCCAATCCCAATTTAAATCATCAACATCAAACCTGCCCGCTGTTGTCAGGCAATTTGATGGGGCAAATGGATACCCTGATCGCCCGCCTGATAATACCCTTGCTGTTTCAAAATCAGGATATATTGTAAGTGCCTTAAATTCAAACTACAGGATATTTAATCCAAATGAAAATGCCCCATCATCAAGTATTGCTTTTTTTGATGCTTTAAAAAATACATTTCCAACCATTACTGGTGTTTATTATGATCCGAGGGTAATGTATGATGCGGAAAACGATCGGTTTATGATTGTTCTTCTCAATGGAAATTCAACCGTAGCAAGCTCCTCCTATATCGTAGCCCTATTTTCAAAATCAGGAAATCCCGCAGATGGTTGGTATGCCTATAGCCTGAAGGGTGACATATTTAGTGAAGGTTCTTTTTCTGACTACCCTAATATTGGGATCTCAAAAAGTGATCTTTTTATTTCTGTCAATTTGTTTAAGGATACCTTATTTAATGGCCCGGCGATCCTGCAACTAAATAAAGCGAATGGCTTCAGTGGTAATACTTTAAATTTTATAAGTTATGGCGCTAATAATTCTCTTACTAAAAGTCTAAATACTTTGATACCTGCCTCACATGGCCTCGGCAGAGACTATGGTGATAGCATGTATTTTGTTTTTAACATGGATCGCGGTGACGATTCTATACGTTGGATTTCCATATTTGGCAGCGAAACTTCAGGTAAATCTGCTGTAAATATTTATACCCCAATCATCTCCGCCTCACTTACTTATGCATCGCCTCATAAAGTAAACGAAAAGCAGACAAATACAACCTTTACTTTAAACCCTGATGATGCAAGAATTGAATATGCATTTTACCTGAATAACGTTATCCATTATGTATTTTCGTCACGAGACCAATTAACAAGTAATGCGGACATTGTATATGTCCGGTTCAACTTAACGACCAAAACCGCAACCTATGCTGAAGTAGGGTTAAGTGGCTTCGATTATGTATATCCAAGTCTTGCTTCAGTAGGCTTAAACGATACGGATCAATCCGTTATGATAGGATATTGTAAAAGTGGTGTTGGCATTTATCCCGAAGTTGATGCCATTTCATGCGATCAGAATATGAAATTTTCTTCATCTATAACTATCACTCCAGGCACCTCGCCAATAACCTATCCTGGACAAACTTCCGGCGAACTGAGGTATGGAGATTATACAGGTTTGTCAAGACAATTTGGTACTAACAATTGTTATTTTGCCGGATCTTATGGCAGCGGTAATACCTATGAAACAACTATTGCGCAATTGAGTCTTACTAAATATACCGGGATTGCAGAGATTAATAACCCAATAAAAGGCGAGGTAAATATTTTTCCGAATCCGGGAATTGACCTATTTAATATAAATTTTAATTTAGAACAGCAATCACATATCAATATTTCCATTTTGGATATGCAGGGCAAGTTGATTCAACTTTTATATGATGGTGTGCCTCCAATTGGTCCTCAAAGGTTTTTATTTAATAAGGCGGCTTTACCTGCGGGGATATATTCATTAATTATCAAAAGTGAGAATACAGAAACAATAACCAGGAAAATAGTGGTGGAATAGGATTTTTGGAAATCTAAATTGCTCACTTTTTCTTGTCTTCAACAAAAGTCCACATAGGAGCAACGGCAGTTTTAAACTTTTGGAGACCCGCTATTTTAAGATTGCCAACCAAAAACATATCTCCGGGTACTGCGTTTCCAAATTCGGCATAAAGGTTTGTTTTAAACTTGTTTCCATAGATATGACGATAAACAGTAACTCCGTGTTTAGGTATTAATGCAACGGTACAAGAATCAATCCTATAGTCAACTTCTTTGCCATTGGCACCGGCGGCCACTATTCTGATCCCTCTAATATTTACCAATTGTTTCCTTGTAATTGGCCCGGGTTTAATAGTGTCTAGTGAAAGTGTAATTATTGTTTGAGCAGTTTGCTTTTTTATATCAGTTGAATGTACAAAGCCTAAACTTAAAAATTCAACAGTTAGAGTAATTGCTACTATAAACCCAATTTTAAAAAAAATCCCTTTCATATTTAAAAGTATATAATTACGAATTTAAGTTATTAAACAATATTTGCACCTTTCAAAAATCTTGTTACCTTTGCGCTGTTGTGGTGGTAAATGTTGTTTCGCGTTTTGGCGAAAGCATTTCCTTAAAAGGGAATCCGGTGAAAATCCGGAGTAGTACCCGCTGCTGTAAGCTCTTTATTAGCTTTTTTCTATTCATTCGCCACTTTCGCGCCTAAAACGTGATGGGAAGGCCGGAAAAAAGCGGAGTAAACCAGAAGACCTGCCATAATGATTAAAATTTCAGGCTTTCGGGAAGAAAGGCTTTGGATGAATGCTACTTAATTCTCATTTTGACATTTATCCCGGGTTTTTTTATACCGTTGGCTTTTAAGTTAACAAACAATAAAATTTGAAATAAATGACAAACAACAACACTCTTAAATCTCTTCTTTTTCTGGCCTTTTTGCTGCCTTTTGCAACCAAAAGCGCGCAAATACCTTTTGTAAAGCAGGTTATAGTAGCAAATGGGGGCAGCTTTAGCAACCCTACCAACAAAATTACTTTGACAGCGTATGACCCAGCCACAAAAAAAGACACCCTTTTTGATTCAATACCGGGCAAAAGTGTAACCCAGGTGCTTGTAGACTCAGACGGCACAGCCTATGTAGCCACAGATAGCACTTTGGTAAAATATGATCTTAATACTTTGAAAAAACTGCAATCCATGCAGGTTTTTAGTATCAGGTACCTCGCATTTTATAAGGACAAGATTTGTGCTACCATTGGATTTGATGGCAACTTCAATAATTTTAAAATGTTTAACAAGAGCGATCTAAGCCTTGTCTACAAAGAGAGAAATCTTAAAACAACCTGGTGCGAAGGCTTGACAATTGTAGGCGATTCTGCTTACGTGGCTATGCAGGGCACTTACCCTTACTCGGGAGACACAGGCAAAATTGGGGTTCTGGACCTCGTGAACATGAAAGTAAAACGTACCATAGTATTAAGCGAACCGACCAAAGGTGTAGCGCATATGTTTGCAGGCAATGGATATGTGGTAGCTACAACAGAAAATTTTCCACCGACATTGTCATATATTTCAAAAGTAGATCTCAAGACAGGTGCAATTACTATAGTTTCAAAAACACAAATTAGTGTTCCTTTTGCATTGTATCATGATACATTATATGCGGGATTCCCGAACGGTTTAGGCAGCTATAATTTAAAATCTGCAACATCTGCATTATATATCCAACCTGCTCCTGATTTTCTTGCCGGTGCATTGGATACCATAAATAAATTATTTTACCTTACCGGAGATGATTTTACCAATCCAACAAAAACACATATTTATGATTATAAAGGAAAAGTTCTTGACTCCTTTAAGGTTGGTGTAGCACCACAGGCTATCGCAATATTGTATGGTAAAAAATCAGGAATTAATCAAACTGAATCTTTTGGTACGGATGCACAGTTATTCCCAAATCCAGCGAATACAGCTATATATCTTACTGGTTTCCAGGCAAAAGAAGCTACGGTTGCTGTTATGGATATTGCCGGGAAATTGGTGTATTCTAAAAACCTTGATTTCGTAACCGGACATACTTTTGGCATTCCGGTTGATGGGCTTCCAAATGGAATTTACATCGTGAATATTAAAAGTTCTACAGGCTCATTTTCAAGGAAATTCGTAAAGAATTAATTTAAAAATGTCTCTTATTAAGAAGCTGTATTTGTCTATTGCACTTTGCTTAATTGTCATTACAGCTTCTTATTCCAATAACCTGCAGATAACCAATCTGCAGGTTATTGCTAACCATAAATTAACCTTCACTATCAGTTGGGAAAATAGCTGGAATTTAGATAGTACCGCAGAGCCCAACAATCATGATGCAGTCTGGATATTTTTGAAGTATCGTGACAACAGTGGTACCTGGCAACATCTTGATTTATCATCCAATGTCTCAGATCACCAATCTGACTCTTTAACAATTGAAACTGTAACAGATGGCAAAGGTGTTTTTCTCAAAAAGAAATCGAAAGGTAGTAGTAATTTCATTTCTGCCAACGTAACCCTGAACTGGACAACAACTTCCTTATCAGGTAATTTTGATTTTAAAGTATTCGGAACCGAAATGGTTTGGATACCTCATGGAAGTTTTTACATCGGGGATGGCGCCAGTAACAACAGCTTAAGTCGAGGGGATAAAAACGCACCTTATTTTGTACAATCCGAAAACACCATAAAAATTGGAGAAGATTCGCTAAGCCTTATTGATACGGGAACCAGTGCGCCCGCAGCAAATATTCCCCTACCCTTCCCTAAAGGCTATAATGGATTTTATTGCATGAAATACGAGATAACCCAGGAGCAATATGTCGACTTCTTAAATTGCTTAAGTTATAATCAGCAGGCAGCTCATATAACAGCTTCTCCTACAGCTACTCCAGCTACTTTTGCACTAGGAACAGGTAATCAAAACAGGAATGGAATCGTAATAGAAACAAGTGGAAAATCAGATGTTTTGCCTGCGGTTTTTGCGAGTAACGCCTCAGGTAATAGTGTTTATAATGATGCTGCGGATGGACAAAACCGGGGCTGTAACTTCCTGAATTGGAATGACCTGGCTGCATACCTGCAATGGGCTGCGCTAAGACCAATGACTGAACTTGAATTTGAAAAGATTTGTCGCGGGCCTAAACCCTCTGTTAAACAGGAATTTGCCTGGGGAACTCCCTACTCTATTGATGCAAATACATTGATAAATGATGGAACCGATACAGAGCGTGTAAAAGAAAACCCTGGTGCAGATACCGGCATTGCAAGCTATGGATATGCCGGACCACAAGGACCCCTTAGAGCTGGATTCGCTGCGAATCAATCATCTGACAGGCTGAAGGCTGGCGCGTCATACTACGGGGCCATGGAAATGAGCGGTGACCTATGGGAAATGTGTATTGTATTAACTAAATCCGGTCTCAATTTTACAGGAATATCCGGTAACGGTAATTTATCGGATAGTGGTTTTGCCAATATACAAGGTTGGCCAGGCACAGATTGTAATGGAGCTGGACACAAAGGCGGTGCATTTAATAGTGGTATCGCGGGACAGTTTCGGGACTTAGCAATTTCGGATAGATTTTATGTAGCAACATTGCCTACTGTGAGAAGAAATACAACTGGGGGAAGGGGAGTCAGGTGAGGAATAAGGAGTAAGGAGTAAGGAGTAAGGGGTAAGGAGTGAGAAGTGAGAGGTGGAGAAAAAAGATTGATTAAATGGACCAAATATTAAAATTAGCACAGGCCAAATTCCCCTCTAAGAAGAGGGGCTAGGGGTGTGTAATACAATAAGAATCAATAATAAAATGGATTTAATGCTAAAACTTAGAATTTCAAAATTGAGCGCCTCAATTTTATTATTGATTCTCTTTTTATCCGTTTCTACGCTTAAAGCCCAATCCGCTTATCATGGAGGGAAAGGCGATGGGTATGCGATGAATGAAGTTCAGAATGTTGTACTTGGTGTTGAGACTTCATCAAATTTTTCCCATTCAGTGAATTTATTTCCTAATCCCGCTACTACCAATCAAAGCCTTGAAATATTGTCCAGCAATACGATATCCTTTAGAATTGATATTATAAATATATTAGGGCAAGTTGTATTTTCTCAAAATTGTGAAGGAGATAAAACATTGGTTCCTTTATACTTATACAAGCCTGGAAGTTATATAGTAAAGATATATCGTGGAGGAAATTATAATATCCAGAAATTAGTAATTGCTCAGCCGTGAAATATGTGCTTTCAATATTATTTATTTGGATTTTCTTGACAACAGCTCAGCTTTCTGCGCAAAAAATATCACAACCAGACACTACTAAAATAAAAGAAGTAGAGCTAATCGGAATTCGTAACAAGGAAAAAGATCTATTGAAGACTATTTCTATAGATTCTGCGGATATCATTAACCATCAATCCTCTACACTTGCCGATCTGCTTTCTCAAAGCTCAGTTTATATTAAAAACTATGGTGCAAGTATGATCGCTTCTCCAGGTTTCAGAGGTACAGCAGAAGATCATACCAAAACCTACTGGAATGGCATCCCACTCAATTCATCTATGTATGGCATTCAGGATCTTAATCTTATACCCGTTTTTCTGCTCGATGGTGTTGACATAAACTATAGTGGCGCAAGCCTTGTAAATGGCAGTGGCGGTTTTGGAGGCAGCCTCAATCTTGAAAGCAATAGCAAGTATTCAAAAAATGGGATCGAATTATTATCAACCATCGGCAGCTTTGGGGAGGTAAAAGAATATCTTGGAGCCAAGTATGGTTCTCAAAAATTTTGGGCTTCAACAAAAATATATTATGAAACTGCACAAAATAATTTCCCCTATATCAATACTTTTCAATGGAACAACCCCGCTGAAACAGAACAGGATGCATCTATGTATCAGTATGGAATTCTGCAATCTTTTGGCTGGCAGATAAGTCCAAAGGATATTTTAAAAGCAAATATCTGGTACCAGGATAGCTACAGGAACCTGCCACAAACCATGATATCTGACGTAAACCACGAATATCAAAAAGATGAATCGTTAAGAAGTGATATTACTTACAGGCATTATGATACAGGCTATAATTGGGGACTTGATGGTTCTTATGTAAAAGAATACCTTTTTTATCATAATCAGCTGTCTGATATCAATTCCACAAGCTACAATGAGCGGTATGAAATGAAAGGGAATTACAGCCCTGAATTTAAAATTCCAATAGCCTTAAAAATGGGTGTTGAAGACGTTGAAGAAATTGCAAATACCCTTGAATATTATGGCCAAAAAATGCGGAATAGAGAATCAATCTGGGCTGATGGGAATTATGATATTTCAAAACATTTATTGGCAGGATTAGTAATAAGAACAGAAGCAATAAATTTTAGTGCACCTCAACTAGCTTATACAGGATCAATATCTTACAAGACTTTTAAAAGCGATGAATTAGTGGTTCATGCCAATGGTGGTCATAACTTTAATTATCCTAATCTTAATGACCTATACTGGTATCCCGGGGGTAATCCAAATCTGCTGCCGGAGAATACATATTTTGCAGAAGCAGGACTGTCATCCGCCATCCGGTTTAAGGAAGTAAACGAAATCAAGGCAGACGTAACATTCTTTAGCAACTGGATAGATAATTATATTCAATGGACACCCTCCGGCGGCAGCTATTGGCAAGCGCAAAACCTGAAAAAAGTATGGGCGAGAGGCATTGAAACCAATATAAGCTATAGTCATAAATGGCACAGTTCAATACTATTATTAAGAGGCGCATGGCAATATACCCCATCCTCAGATCAAACCCTCACCTCTGCTTATGATCAAACCCTGGGAAGGCAGTTAATATATGTGCCCTTATATACTGCTCAAACCCTTGCCAGAATTACTCTTAAAAAATATGAATTGACGGTTGAATACACTTATACGGGAGCAAGAAATACAACGGATCTTCAACTTCCGGGTTATAGCCTCATAAATGTTTTCGCGGGACGCAGTTTTTCAATTAAGAAATTGAATTTTAACATACTGGCTAAATGTAACAACGTATTTAATGAAACTTACCAGGCAATAATTTGGAGACCTATGCCGGGTAGATGGTATGAGTTGAGTTTGAAGATCATTGTCTGAATTGTCTGAACCGCTGATTTTACGCCTGCCCGAAAGTACCCTTTTGGTACAGGCGGGGATTAATGGATTAACACGGTTTTAAAAAAATTAGAAAAATGAAAGGAAAAATTAATTTTATATTTTCTGTATTATCAATACTGTTAATCAGTTTCTCTTGTAAAAATCCTGACAATCCACAACTTGCACCATCCGGTAATTATCAAAATGGAATATGGATTATTAATGAGGGGTTATATGGAGCAGGGAATGCCTCTTTAGATTTTTATCATAAAGATAAAGACACCCTGGAGCGTAATGTATTCGAGAATGTAAATGGCCATCCGCTGGGTGATGTTTTGGAATCAGTAACGCACTGGGATAATAAGTATTATTTAGTAATGAATAGTTCATTTGACATTGTGGTAGTGGATGATAAGAACTTCAAGTTACAGACAGTAATAAGTACAAATACTGAGCCGCGGTATATGCTGCCTATTAATAATCAAAAGGCATATCTTACCAATGAAACGGCTAATAAAATAACCATCCTTAACCCAACTACCAATGCAATAACAGGTCAAATTCCATACAAACCCGGCCCTGATTCTTTGGGAAGCTGGACAGAGCAAATGGTAGCTTACAAAAACGATATATATGTCGCTGCCGTGAAGACAGGAAAACTGCTTGTCATTAATAGCCTTTCAGATAAAATAATTGATACTATAAATCTCAGCGTAGGGGCAGTAGATGTTGCTATCGATAAAGAAAATAAAATATGGGTTCTATGTGATGGAACCATTGCTATTCCCAATATAAATTCTAAACTCTATTGTGTTGATCCTATTAATAATAGTATCCTCCAACAATATACATTTCCTGATATAAAAACGGGTGTTGGCAAATTAACGTTTAACCCAAATAAAGACTCCCTATATTATGTGAATGGTGGTATTTATAAAATGGGAATCCACCAGGGTAGTCTTCCTTCAAAAAGTATTGTTGATGGTAATGGCTTTACTTTTTATGGTCTTGGCATAGACCCCGATAACAATACTATTTATGCCGGAGATGCATTTGATTTTACTCAGAATAACCCAGTTCTTCAATATTCACAAACGGGCAAACTTTTAAAAATTCACCACGATGGCGTGGGGCCAAATGGTTTTTTGTTCGTGAAGTAGGGGGGAAAGGAAGCAGATATTGGCTGTTTGGCTGACTGCAAATCTTGTACTTGATTCGATGATCATTTGCAATGACATTGCAGACTTAAGAAACTCCGATTACCTCGTCGTCGTGCTTCAAAGCATAGGAAATTGCGGCCTGAACAAATTGGTTTAAAGATATTCTTTTCTGGGATGCCACTATCGCAGCCTCTTTGTGCAATTTTGATGAAACCCTTACATTAAAACTTCCTTTATAAGTCTTCTCAGGCTCTTTGCCAATTTCTTTACAGGTTTCTATATAATCATTTACGGCCTCCCTAAATGCTCTTTTTAATTCAGCAACAGACTTGCCTTCAAAGTTAACCAGGTCGTTAATTCCTTCGATCTTGCCAAAAAAAACTTCATCATTGCCGCTATAATGTACTGTTGCATAATAATCTTTATAGGAAAGGATATCGGTCATACTAGTTATTGGTTTTTAAATGATCTATTACTTGTTTAATCACATATTCCTTTACAATATTTCCAGGATGAGGCTTGTGTAAGCTTATAATATTTTTGTTTTCATTGGCAAATTTCCGTCTCGATCCGCCGGTTTTTCCTTTTTTTATTTCATTGTAACCATAATGAGTTAAAACATTTACAAGTTCATCCCAAGTCAAATCTGATGGTATAGAATAAAACCGGATTAATGCCTTTTCAATTTTACTCATTTCATAAACAGTTGCAACCAATATTTAGTTGCAAATATAATAAAAATTACTATACTTATGATAATGAATTTCTAATGAAAAGTTTTCATTTCCAATTAATCGGATAAGATTGCCGATACATACCAATACGATTTTC
>Ga0207018_1008_pt1 | contig 40215 bp, 39 predicted proteins | sample Alteio_BWMinCont_52_FD_153476 | JGI IMG/M metagenome (GOLD analysis project Ga0207018, IMG submission 153476) | Enriched cells from forest soil in Barre Woods Harvard Forest LTER site, Petersham, Massachusetts, United States -... | ecosystem: Environmental > Terrestrial > Soil > Temperate forest >...
CGAAACCGGGAAGTCGTAACACCCGCGTTGAGTCTGTCGCTGCCGGGTCGCCGCCGAACTCCCTGGCCATTGCGTGCTGCAAAGCCTCCGATTCTTCAAGGTTGAGCCCTTCAGCTTTCCAGACCACCTGGAACTTCTCGGGTGATGTGTTCAGTACGTAGTTCGGTTGCGGAACCAGATCGGAATTCTTAATTGCTTCGAGAGCGGCGGACCCGCCGTGGTCCAGATCAAGGTAAAGATGCCGAATCGTCTCGATGTCGTCCTTGGTTCGAGTAGAAGCATCTTGTTTCAGCGGATTCATGCCGACATAGATGTCCGCTCCGTTTGCATTCTTGTATCGAAGCCATGCCTGGAATTCGGGGCTAGCCGCCTTCTGTGCTGTGGTGATGCGTTGGGTAGTTTCGCCTAGATTCCTATTGAGGACGAGGACTGCGATTCGGTCCGAGGGCTTGAAGTTGGCGTTGATGTACTCCGACGCTGTCGGAGAAGCCCAAGTTGGCTTTTCAGGCTGGTTCATTTGGATTCCTCGTGCTTCTGATAAATTGCGCTGAATTCGTATTCGTCGGCGTCGGGGTCATAACAATGGATCGCGAGGACCTCGGAAACAAAGCGCCTGCCAGGTCGTCGGTCGAGGTGCACTATAAAATTCAGGGAGTCGCCGATATTGCTCTTGATAGCCCGATAGGGGAGTTCAACTCCGCTCTGGAGAACGCAACTCGTAAATCGGGCGAGACCTTGCCTCGCAGATGTTGCATGGACCGTCGAGAGGCTGCCGGAGTGACCTGTATTGAGAAGCTGCAAGAGATCGAAAGCCTCGCCTCCACGTATTTCGCCGAGGATGATCCGGTCAGGGCGGTGGCGAAGGGCTGCTTTCAGGAGATCGCGGATGCTTACTGCCGGGAGGCCATTCTGTGGCTGCCGAGCCTCGAAACGAACGAGATTGTCCTGGTCCATCTGAATTTCGGATGTGTCTTCGATTAGAAGAATTCTCTCGTCTGGGGGAATGAACTTCCCGAGGATGTTTACGAGAGTCGTCTTACCCGTGCCGGTCCCGCCCGTAATGAGAATGTTCTTACGGGCCAGTACAAAGGTCTCCAGCTGATTCGCGAGCGATCTTTCAATCGTGCCGACTTTAATTAGATCCTCAATCCCAAAGTGGCGGGAATTAAATTTGCGAATGGTGAGTGTCACCCCATTCAAGCTGCATGGAGGAATTACAGCCGCGACGCGGCTGCCATCAGGCAGGCGTGAGTCGAGAATCGGCTTAGACTCCGAAATATCGTCGCCCAGGCGACGAGCGATATTCTTTACAGCGACCATCAGGGACTTTTCCCCAATCGAGAGTCCGTGGACTTCTTCGACGAAACCGGCCTTCTCGACGAACACACGGTCTGGCCCATTGACCATGACCTCGCTGATTGAGTCGTCCAGGATCAAGTGCTCGATAGGCTTCAGGAATGGAAGGATCGTCTCAAATCCGTTCATCAGAGTTCTCCGTCTGCGAGTTGCCGGAAATAGGATTTATTCGTGTCGTTAAAGTATGGCTTCAAATAGCAGAACATCGGCGGCATGGGATTCGTCCCGTCATAGGCGATAGTCACGGATTGCGCGTTGCGGAGTTCCGTGAAGGTCTTCATGTCGAACCGAAAATCGACCTGTGTGTTGTAGCTCTTCGAAGCCGTAATGTTCGATTTGTGCGAAAGCGCTTTTCCTGTGAGTAGGCTTACGCGGGCATCGTGCCCACTCTCAGAGAGGTTGTAACTGACCTTTAGCTTGTCTTCGCGCCCGCACAGCTCGCTCGCGGTTCTGGCGGAGAAATCATCGGAGAGTGCGAGGAATATCTTGGTGCGAAAAGTCTGCAAGAGTGTGCGCCAAGTTTCACCTGGCAACGCGGACTTGAGCGAGCTGATGCTTTGAGTGGCGACAATTGGAATGCACTTCGGCTGGCGGGAGAGGCTGAAGAACTTTTCATCGCCGGTCGGCTCGCTCTCACCAACGGTTGCAAAATGCTGATACTCATCACACATGAATAAAACCTCACGGAAGTGGCGGTCGCGATTTGCTTCCATTTCCGGGACACGGTTCAAGACTGCTCGTTCGAAGTCGAGTTTCATCATTACGCCAATAGCTTTTGCCAGACCTGCGTTCATCCCAATCGGAAAGTTGAGGGCACAGACCTTGCCATTCTCGATGAGCCATCTGAATGAAGGCAGTGGTTTGCCGTACTTGATGTCGGAATTTGCCTGGGTGTCGTAGCACTGCGCCGGTGGACAGAACGTCCGTTTCACGGCAGGGTTGTCGTCGAACAGCGAAAGAAATACTGAAATCCCTTCGACGATTGATGTGCGTAGCTTTGGCTCAATCCGTCGCCAGTCGTGGTTGAACCAACGTTTGACCGCTTCAAGCTGCTCCTTTTTCTCTGGTGAAATCTGCTTGCGTCCGCTGACATTCTCCGCCTCCCATTGAATCGCCTTGTCCTTCAAGACAGCAGTAAGGCCGGGCGTCATTGTCGCTACATAGCTCTTCGATTCTTCGTCCAGCCGGAATTTGAACGGATCAAGCTCGCGGGGATGCTTGAGATACTCCTCTTCCGAGACCAGTACAGAATCCGTCTCGGTGAGTCTGCGCTCTGCTTCGTTGATTTTCTTTTCGAGCGTGGCGGGGTCTATCGCGCATTCATAGACATCGAACAAGGTAACGTAGTCGAACGCTACCTTATGGAGAAGAATGATGAACTTGACCAAGTTCGTGTATGCCTGCTGCCAGAAGGGCTCCTTGCCACGCCCGAAGAGGTTGTTTAGCAGTGATGCGATGTTGTATGCCAAAGCGTATGCGTCGAGGTCGTTGTGAAGGGGGTTATACCGATAGTCAGAATCGAGACTGATTTCGATATAGTCCTCGCCTCGACCGTGACGCTCTAGGATTTCTTTGACCCGGTGGCAGAAGTCGCCCTTCACTTCGAGAACGAGGCCTCCGATCCTCTTATCTTTGTCTCCTGCCCGGAACCCAAGAATCTGATCCGCGTATGGGTACATGCAACAGGTCGTCTTTCCCGTGCCAATTGCGCCGAGGATTGCGATGCCCGTGAAAAGGCCTCTTTCCGGGATGATGAGCCACTGCGGGTTTTCTGCGGGTGCCTGCTTACGAGGATTGTGAATCTCCCCCAGCACCAGGAAGAGTTCGTCCCTCTTGCGAGGGTCGGGAAAGAGCGGTAACCGGCCCGCTCGAATTCGGCGGCCTGCTTTGAGACTAAAAATATATACGCCTGAGAGCGCAATGGAATAGCCTATATAGGGGGTCGAGAAGAGGAAGAGCGTATAAGAGTATTTGACGAAGTAGAAGATTGACGGCGACCGCTGAGCCATGACCTGCAGGAAGACATTTTCTTCGGGAAACGGTACCCGAAAATAAAGGGTCATGCCCGTAGCCGCCGCCAACAAGCAGGCGACGAAGTTCTTCGAGTTAAGGATTTTCTGCATCATTTTGCTGCCGCTCTTGCAACCGTGTTCCCGTCCTTCTTCCCGGCCGTCTGTTGCTGCTTCCTCCAGTTCATGAACTGCTTGTCCTTGAATAACAGGATTTTCAGCGCCGAATTCACGACGTGATCCGGCGTGCTTTCGATGAACGTTGCGTACTTTTCGACGGTCGAGACGACGATATCCTCCAACTCGTACTCCCTCTTAACGAGTTCCGGTCGTTTATTGATGATCGACATATTCTTCCTCCTTGTGAGTTATCTGCTTCCCTGGACGCGGGCAAAACACGTTGTAAAGGGAACGCGCATCCCGTTCCCTGGGCTGGAGCGACCCCCATGATTCTTTGGGCAGCCGGAGGCTCCCAAAAGTGGGGTCGCTCCAGCCCAACTCGGTGTTTTGCCCGTGTCCAAAATTGATTGGCGCGCCATGCGCATCCTCTACGCGCCCAATTACTTCCGTTCACCATCCGGGTGAACGGAACGGTGAACAGTCAGGTGATCTGTGTCGTTCATGCACCGTTCACCGGCTTTACTGTCCACAGCAACGGGAGACCAGTGGGCTTTCACCAGATAGGTATCGAAGAACACAGTTCTATCGGGAGTCAGTTGGGAGAATTCCCTCCGCAGGTCGCGCTCTTTTAGCTCTCCGGCACGCCATGCTTTGTACAGACTCTCAAACCGCTCCCCATGAAATCGCCGTCGCGCATCACTCAGGAACTCAAAATCCTCGGTTACCGGCACGACGTACTCGCGGTTGTCCCACTTCCTGCGAACCTGGAAGTAGCGGAGGACTTCACTCGAAACGTCCAATTCAAGCGGCCTTTCTACCAAAGTGCGGAAGCGGTCTTCAGCCGTTCGGAAATGGGCGTCCTTTGGTGCGATGTATAGAAAGCGAAAAGTCTTCAGTTGGCGAAACAGCCCCAGATAGGCATGCACGTGCCCCGTGAAACTGGAGGGCGTTTCGAACCCCGAATCCACAAAGCTTAGGGTGACCGCAGGATGAGTTCCTGGGAGAGGAGAGGTAAGAAAGAGCGGAAATTTGTCCACAAAATAACGAATCGTCGGACGGCTACTAGAAGCGCCTTCGTAAACCTTGGCCGGAAGGAGGTCCTTGGAAATCTCTAATTTCTCGCAGAAAAAGCTCACCTTATCTTGCTCGGTTTCAAAATACGCGAGGTCCTGATTGTTCAGGATGAAATCTAAAAGGACGAGGCGCGTACGGATGAAATCAAACGAATGCTGGCGGCGGTTGCGGAGGTTGTCTTTCTCAATCTGGCCGTAAATGGTCCTGGAAAATACATGAAAGACAGACCCTGCGCCCATATAGTCGCGCATGGTGGCGTGCCCATGCTTCAGGAGTTTCTGGGCAAAGGCATTCGACCTCTTGCCGCGCTTAGCCTGTGTGAAATTGAGGAACTGCCGCAGCGTGAAGTAGCCTGAGTGAATCGCGACTATATAAATGAAGCGAGCCTCCGCTTCGGTGTAGCCGAGTTCTTTGATTCGCTCGATTTGGTTAGCCTGGATGTTCATAGGGAGAGAATCTCCGCTGTCAATTCTTTCTGGTCTAGAACACGACGTAGGCCAGGGGCGTCTTGTGCGCGTGCGTAAAGAGAGAATCCGGCGCGCACCTTTTCCGCTAGAGTGCTCCCCCGGTAATGCTCGGTAGCAAGCTCAAGGTTCACGCGAGCCATATTCCCTTCACGGTCTTCGTACTCGATCCGAAGGTCGGGGAGCGGAATCCTTCCGCGAACGAGCTGCAGGCCGTGTTTCTCCGCTATCTCTCTCTTGCTTTCGGCGGAATGTTTTTCTGGGCCGAGCTTTGCCGAGTCGTGAAAAACCAGCTTCTTTAATTCGAAGTCGAGGACAACGCGCGGATTCTTGCCGCCCTGCCGCTCAATGTCTTCGGCGGCCTTGTGATAGAGGCGATAGAGGTTGGCGTCGTGGTGCGCTTCGCGTGGTTTCCTGAAGCCATAATAGGTGGCTTGATTGGGGGGGACCGTTCGGGTTGACCGAAGAAATTGATGGCCCTTTTTGGTCAGAGTCAGCATTCGGCGAGGAGCGGTGTCGGAGTGCGGGATAATCTTCTCCGTGACGAGGCCCTGCCGGATGAGGTTGGCTACATCCGGTCTCATGCGGTCCTTGTCACCGTGATACTGGAACTCTTCAAGATCCTCGCTCGCGACCGCACGGAACTTGGCAATATCAGTGAGACTCTCAATTTCAGAAGTTCGGACGGCATACGTTCTGCCGCGAAATTCGTACGTCTTGCGCGGTTCGACACGGCGATCCGTTTCCGCTTTTGGTCCGCGTTCGGGTGCCAGCCGAGCATCATCCTGCGCGTCACTGCCAGGTCCCTGTTCCAACGAGGAGGCAGAGCGACCCGTTTGGCGGGCATTGGAAACCAGCTCGGGTCCGGCGTCTCTGGGATCGACGGATTCAGGGGTGTAATCGCGAGACACGCTAGTCCACCTCCTCTTCGAGGGATGGAGCAGTCACTTCCGTCTGCCCGGCATGCAGCTGCTTGTCGAGATGCGAGAGTTTTCTGCCGGTGTCTTTAAGGAAGAATTTGCGGTTCAAAGCGAAGGCAAGCGCGAAGACGTTGATAAAGAAGACCGCACAGTAGATCAAGATTGGCGTGCCATAGAACCGGAACAAGACGCTCTTATAGGAAATGAAGTAGGTCAGCGTCTGCATAAACCAGAAGCCAAGTCCCAGGACGATGGCGATGGTCAGCATGAGTGCGTTCGCAACCATAGGTGCTCACTTGAAGGCTTGGTCCTCGCGGAAATACGTGATCGCAAGGCCCAACGGATTGATCGGAATAAGTTCGTTCGGAACGTTGCTCTTAAAAACAAACACGAAATTCGCCGTATAGAGGTCACGCTTGATTTCGCTGTGATCCGAGGGCGAGTAATAGACCATGTAAAAGTCCACACGTGCTTTGTAGGGCGGGGACTGCATGTCTTCGAGCGCGACTTTCTTAACATCAATGTCGATTTCAGGGACGGAGGTGTTCGTGATGAACTTCTTAATGACATCGTCCTTGCGGTAGGCATCGATGATGCCGTCCGCAAGCTTGCCGTCCAAGAAATAGAGGGACTTCGAAAAGTCATCCTGGATCGTGTAGTGATTGCGGCGGTAATAGAGCGCGCAGAATTGCGACAAAAAATACTTGGCCTCAGCATCCTGTGGCTTGTACTCGAAGTTGTGATAATTGATGGCTTCAGCCCGGCCCAAGTCGTCGATTCGAATGACGAGAGGACGGAAGTTCTGAAAGGTGCGAATCGTTCTCAGGTCCACAAGGGCGAGTCCGATGGCTACAAGAGAGACGAGGACCAGCGCGATTTTCAGATAGGTGTTGGTCACCATCGGATCGCCATACTGCTCGAGATAGAGTCGTTTCGCATTTTGAAAGGTCGCGTCGTTGTTCATCCGAAGACCCTCTCCAGAATTCCGGCAGAAGACCCTCCCGCCGTACCGCTAAAGATGTGGTTGGTGAGCGCCGGGATTTTCAGAAGCGTATAGATCGAGGCGAGGAAAGTGATGAAAAGGACCGGAAACGCCTCGATGAGTTGGACCGTCGAGATAGTTCCTGTGGGCTGAAGATCAAAGATACCCAAAATGAGGTTCGCAATTACGTAGACAACCGCCGCTGCGATGACCTGATAAAAAGCATACTGGATAAAGCATTTGAACCAACCCCAGAACAGCCACTCCAATTTAGGGACGATAAAGAAGGGAATGAATATAGGCCCTACGAGCACGCACACGGCAGTGGCGATGAATCCAAACGCGATTACGACAATTGCGATGGCCTGGGCGGCAGCGAGCAAAATAATGATGACAACATAAATTATTGTTCCAAGGATGTCTGTGATGCCCGGCGAATCCATGCGTGTCTCGTAATCGGCGATTCTCTTTTCGACAGTTTGGAGTTCGGTCTGATTGATTTTATTTGCGAGAAATTGCGATTCATCGGTGATGAGGTTATGAAAGCTCGCGCCCATGCCCGGAATCGGGGTGCTGTAATAATTGACCATTGCAAAACCGAACGCGATGGTCAGCAGCAGGCTTGCGAAATTGTCAAAGTTAAACATGTGCCGCCCGCCAGCAGCGGAGAGCGCCGATTTCAGGCCGTACCAAACCACGAGGATGGTCGCAAAGGACCGGAATAGGTTCTGGCCCATTGCGTCGAAGAAGCCAAGGTTCTGCGTGAGCAGATTGTTGATGGCCTGAAAGATGAATTGGAGGTAGTCCATCGTAGTGGCTCCTTCGACGCGCCGGGTATGAGCAATTCCTTCTAAGGCATCCGAAAGTTCTGTAGAGACTCTGTCAACGTGCCGTTCACTTGAGCCATATTTCCGGCAAGGTTGGCACGTCGCGAGATGTCGGTGTTGATGGCATTGGTCGTGGCCTCGCGTTGCTGCTTCGCGATAATGGTTTGCTGTTCGAGAAGCGACGCGAGGAGCTTGTTGGAGTCCTGAAGCGTGCGGAGCGTTAATACCCCGGCCGCGTTGATCTTGTTTAGGACGGAGACTTCGGTGTTCAGATTTGGGTCCGCAGACAATGAATCCTGTTCAAGATTCGCAATCTGCGTTTGGACATTCTGGGCGTTCCCACGGATTGATCCGATAGCGGCCATGGCGGTGGTGTTTGCGCCGTCAGCGAGTTCAACGGACGCATATTGGGATTTCACTCGTGTCTGTTCATCGTCGGTCATGCCGGCGATATGGTCGGGGCTGTATTGGAGTAGTTGGGTTGTGGCTTGCTGGTAGCCTGTGGTTACGGTGGGAAACAGGCCGGAGTTGATCCCGGTCACCCAAGTTCCCGTATTTTGGTAAGTATTCCCGGCGAGAGTGTTCCTCCATTGCGAGAACTGGGCCTGATAACGAGCAGGCATGTTTTGGAGGTTGCGGGACATTTGCAAAGCCAGGTTGTACTGAGTAATGAGTTGGGTATAGCTGTTCTTCAATTGAACGAGTTGTTGTTGGAGTTCGGCATAGCGGAGCAACGCGTTCGCGTAATTTGTAGGGTCGTAAACAATCCCGAATCCGAATTGCGCCGAAGCAGTTCCAACGCACAACCCCATGATGAGTAAAAGTGCCAGGGCTTTTCTTTTCATTCTCTCTTCTCCTCTCTGAGTTTTACCGATGGTGCGGTTTGCACCCGGCCTTCACAGGTCGGGCGGCATCTTGTGATTGTTGTAGTCGGGCATCGCGAGGTCGCCCGCAAGATAGACCTTCACGCGATGTCCTTCCCGGATAGTTACGGTTGGCAGAATGTTGAGAAACTTGTCGAGAATCTGTTCAGAAGACTGCGCCATGCTCTGAGCGAATCCCTGGCGCATGAGGTCGGCACCGGAAGCGTTAAATGTGCCTCCGGTTCCGGCCTCCGCTACGGCCCCGAGCGCACCAATAGCGAGTGAAGTGCCGAAAATGCGCAGATAGTGGTTGTTTACTTGATCTCGTAAGCCGGCGTCGCCGATCTGATTGAGACCCTTGAACTGGTCGAGATTCAGGGAGTATCCGTCCGGCATGATGAGACGGTGGAAGGCGACGGCAAGTCGGGTTTGACCGAAGGCTTCAACCCGTCTTGTCTCACCAAGAATTTTCGTTCCGGCGGGAATGAGGAGATGCTGGCGGTCATGGGAGTACACGTCGTTCGAGAGCAGGCATTCAACGGGTCCGACGAACTGTCCGTCGAGACGGTTAATGAGTACGGATTCGAGAACGGTCCCCTCGAAAAGGATGTAAGTTTTCCCTGCCGCCGCATCCGACGACTTTTGGATTGCAGCGGCAGGGGTTGTCGCCTCCTTGCCTTCAGTTTTGACATCGGCTGGACCTGTTGATACGGAAAGGCTTCCCGTCTGCGCGGAGGTCGCGGAATTCGGCTGGCCTGCCATCGGACCTTGGGTTGCGATGTTGGGTTGGGCATCCTTTAGGATTTGAGCGACTTGAGCTAGTTGAGCCAAGTCAGGCCCAGTTGAAGGAGCACTTTGAGGAGCTGCAACCGCATTTTGCGACGCCGGATCGGAGATCGGGGATGGCTCCCCCGGTGCGGTCTTTCGGTAGCTCAACGCGATATTTGAAGAGAACAGTGAAACGTATTGCCGCCGTTTGCGCTCAGTTTGAATGGGATCTTGGGTACTTCCTGGTGTTGAAGTGCTGGACGCGCTGCTCGATTGTGGCTGTTGTGGGGCCGCCGCAGCACCGAGCAGACGATTTTGTTGCACGAGAGCGCTCTGGGCTGCGAGTTGCTCTCTCTGAAGTTCCTGAATTCGGTTTTGTAAATCCGTAATCTTCGTTTCGTTTACTTCAAGCGGAAGCGGAGTTTGGATCGTGGAGGCATTTGCTTTTGGGAGACCTGCCTGCTTTTTCCCACCCGTGAGCCACATGATGACAACCATGAGAACTGCGAGACCCAGGATGAGCCACGATTGAACGTGCTTTGGCAGAAGACCGGGGGGTGTAGTCGTCTTTTCTTGAATTGGTTCGTTCATGGGTCTCTCCTTCTCGCGGGCTTTCCGGGTTGCCACTATCCTCGCCGGGTAAAAGCGATTTTCTTTTTGCCGATGGCAAGGTAGCCGGAAGCGATCACCTTGGGGATGATGTAGACGCCGTTCTCAAGCTGAAAGTTGATGAGGTTCGGCTTGCCATCCTTCATTTCGTAGAGGGCCGGTTTCTCGCGGGCCGCGCACTTGATATAGGTGAAGGAGTCGTCGTGGTAAATCGCCGATACGAGGAAGGGTTCCTGCGAACCTTTCTTGTCCAGTGCGTAATCAAACTGGAGCTTCGTTGAATAGTCGGTCTTGAACTTGTCGACTTGCTCGGTTGCGCGCGCTTCGGCTGCGTGAATCCGTTCGTCTGTCTGCGTATGAAGGGCATCTAATTCCTTCTTGTAGGCTTCGGCCTCGCCCGCACGAACATAGCCCTGCAGGAGACTGTTGCTACCGACGGTCGACTCATCTTTGGGCTCGACGAAGAGCTTGAGGTCCGGTTCGACGGTCGGCTCATTGCTTATTTCCGTCAGCAGGAACGAGTAGACGTGGCCTGATGCGGTAATTAGGTGGAGGTCACTCCGAATCCCAGCCTGCGCCGGATGGATGTAGCACAGGTTGTGTGCCCCGTTGATGATCCAGAAGTCCTTGTCGCCGGTCGCAAAGTCCAGAATGTCTTCATCCTGCGGCAACACGATGAGCGTGGAATATCGGAGCTTTGCGCGAACTGCGATAACGTCCTGTTGCGAGTATTTCACCGTGCGAGCGACACCAGATTGCGCAAATACAGGTAATCCAATGCAAACAACGAACCAGAGAATCGCGAGTGGGAGACTGCTTCTACGGAGCATCAGATGAATCTTCATTTGTCTTCTCCTTTTACAAGCCTGGGAATGGATAAGGTTCTCATTCGGCTATCCCCGCCAACACGTCGAGCCCCTTTTCGAAGCCGTAGGTCTCGAACGCTTCCTTCCGCTTGCGGTTGTCGAATGGGTCGTTTGTGTAAATCCAGTAGCTCTTCCGGTCAACCGTTAGGTTCGCGACCTTCGCGAGTTCCGGGGTCTTAATCAGAAACTGCTGCTTGGGGACCAGTGACGAAATTAAATCAACTTCGTTCTCGTTCAAATGGAACTGCCTCCGATAGAGGTCCCGATCCATATCGGGATTGGCCAGGAAGATTTTCGTGGGGCAGCTTTCGATAATTACATCCAACACTTCCGACCGGCGCAGCTCGTCGAGGGATTGGGTAGAGAGAATCATCGCGGCGTTGGCTTTTCTCCACGTCTTGAGGGCTTCGACGATGTACCGCTGGATGCTGGGGTTCTTTAAGAACACCCATGCCTCATCTATGAAAAACGCCTTGAATACGGTACTGATCTCCCGGTCGCTAATGACGGAGTTCGCGCGATGCAGGATGTAGAACAGGAGCGGTTCGAGAATTTCGGGGTATTGGCTCATTTTCTGAAAGTCGAAACACTGGAAACGGGAAAAGGAAATCGTGTCTTCCGAATTGTCGAAGAGGAATCCGAACTGGCCGCCGCGTGTCCACTTCGCGAGCCTGTCGGCAATCCGATGCCCCAGCGTGTTTGCCAAAACTCCAAGCGTTCGGAGTTGTGGGTCAACCGAATACAGATTTTCGATCTGCTGGTAGAGATCCCGTTCCTCGCCGGGTTCCAAGTCGATTGGAGACGAGCCTTGCAGCAAAACCTTCACAAACAGGGCAAGAAAGTCGAGGTTCTCCTTCGTCGGCGGAAGAGAGAACGGATTAATCCTGAAGTTAGAGGAGTTGATTCCTATCTTCACGTACGAACCCCCGAAAAGCTGCGTGAGGCTTTCGAAACTGCTTCCGAGGTCAAAAATGAAGGTCCACGGATCATATTTCTGGAGATTAGTGATAAGAAAGTTCAGAAGGAACGATTTGCCGGCTCCAGTTCGTCCGAGAATCATGGTGTGGGCCACGTCCCGGTGATGGAGGTTTAGGAAGTACGGCGTGTGATGGTTGGTTTCGAGAACCGCGAGATATTCCTGACGGAGGTGGTGGTTCTGGTGCTCGCCACAGTGCAGTGTGAACAGAAACGAATAATCCGCATAATTCGAGTTGAGCAGATACACATAACGGAGGTTGAAGACGTGGTTACCGGGAACGGTAGCAAGGAATGAATTCAGAAGGTTGTATTTCTCTTCGTAAAGCTGTGCGTCGTGAACGCTGAACACCTTGTAGAATTCGGCGCATGCCCGCTCCACTTTTGCCAAGTCGAGGTCGTAAATAATGACGGTCAGCGAGAAGTTGCCGAAGTAATTTCCCTTAAGTTCAATTTCCTTGATGCTGTCCCCGAGTTCTCGTACCTGCGATTCCTTCGAGTCGTCTACGAGCACATCGTGTGCGGGGGCGTCGTTGAGGTTCACCTGACTGACGAATGAGTGTTTCGTGTTATGGAAATGGCGGCGCTTGGCCTGGATGGTTCTCCTCATTGTTCCCGAGTCCTCCTTTTTCCACTCGGTCACGACATGAAAGTTGGCCTGGACTTCGAGCAATCGCTCAAAGATCAATGGGAAGCTTTGCGCGGAGGGTTCCTTGAGCGTCAACACCTTCGCGTAATAGTTGTCGAGGCGAAGGAATCCGCGATGGCATTCGAGATGGGATTCGCAGAGGTAATAGTCGAGAAAAGTGTCATATTTCAGGCGGGCGAGCGCAATCTTTTGTGGATCGAAATTGAGAGTTTGCTTGAGGACGCGGAATGCTTCCTGCTTGTCGAGCAATCGCATGGGCAGGAAATCGCTTACCTGTAGGATGAAGCTCTCGACTTTCTGTCGCAGAGTCGCTTGACCCTTGCTGATTTCCCGGTCGAGCAATACAACCTGCTTTGTCCCAGAGAAGTGCGCCCTCAGTTCACCGAGTGCTTTGGACGGATGCTTCGGGAACTCCGAGAGCGCTCTGCTGAGCGTTCGCGTGTACCGGAAGCCCTCGAACAGAAACACGTAGTAAATCGAGAGTGAGAAAAGCGTGTCTGATTTCCCGGCAAAATACGCGACACGGTTCTTGATGGCGGCATCTACGATTGGCTTGCCGTAGAGCTTATAAGGAATCGCTTCGTTGTTCCGTTTGAAGAGATACTGGTAGATGCGATATTTGTCATCGAACAGCTTCAGTGCAGACTCAAGACGCTTGGTGATGCCGTCGAGCGCATTGCCGTCCAGGCATTCGTAATCCACTCCATGAACTTCGAGGACTACACCCATGTCTCCCGTCTTGGTCAAGAAAACATTGGGGTCGATGAACCCGTAGAGGTTCACTTGCTCGTTGAATGAGCCCGTTTCTTGGTAATTCTTAAAGATGCGCTGGAGCTTAAGCATTGGTGATCCTGCGAATCGACACCGGGCTGAGTTTTGCCGGATCGTATTGGCTGCGAAGTTTGGGTGATGTGAGTAGACATCGGAGAATCTGCGGGTCGGTCCCGGTAGCCCACCGCGCTGCAAAGTAGAGGAGCAGAAACATCAATAGGCCCCCCAAAAGACTGCCAAGCAGATTGAACGTTCCCGCACCGATACACATCGCGAAGAAGAAAAGCTTTCTCTCGGCTCCCAGGATCGTCAGAGGCCGAGATAGCGACCGATGGACCAAGTTGATTCGTCTGTTTTCAGGCATGGCGCATTCCCTTCGTCGGGGGTAGTTATCCGGGAAAGAGCCAGGCAAGGAAGTTCACAGCCGCGATTGCCATGCCTACGCCGAAAAGCACACCCGCAAGGACTCTCTTCGAGCCGCCCTCCCCAAAAGCGAACGTCAAGCCGGAAACCACAATGGCGACCAGAGAGAGCCCGCGAGCGATGGTGCTGGTGAACGCCGTTTGCAGAACGTTTACGGCGTTTTCCCAGGGTGAGTTTGCTTGCGCGAAGGCAGGTGCGGCGAGGAGCAAGCCCAGTGCGACTGCCGCGATCTGCCGAGAGATGGTCCTGAATTGAATTGCTTTTCGCCAAAGTATGCTCATGTCAGCGGTTCTCCTTCTTTCGTGCGCTTCTTAGCGCCTGCTTGTGAGATTTCTCGCGTAGCCCGCGGCTCCCGCAGTAAAAGCTGAGACAGGAAGGAAAAACCTTTCCACTGGCTAAGAGACCGTGTCCGTAGTTAAGGCACACGTGGAGCACAAGCTCCGTTCAGGGGGGTTGCACCTTCGCGCCTAGCCAGTCGTCGGGTGGCCGTCCGCGAGGCTTGGCGGCTTACAGCGGCGGGTTGGGTCCGCCAAACTCGCGGGGGAGAATCCTGCGAGAACTCCCCTCAATTATAAAGAGGCAAAAAAATCGAAGAATGTCAGGGGGGAAATAACGTTTTTTTCGGTTCTAGCTTCTGGAGCCCTCAGAGGTTCTCGGGCAATGGTGCTTGTCACCGGCTCGCTTTCAAGCGGGCAAGCAAACCGCTACAGATCTTGTAGCACGGGGAGCAGTGAAAAACGTGGTAGACGATGGAAGCATCGACTTGCTGGGGATCATGGGCCAAGCGTTTCAGTATTGCTTGGGAGGGACAGCCCTCTCTTCGGGGGTTGGGATACTCTTTGGAGAGATGCTCCTTAACGAATTTGAGGAGCGTCTTCTCAGAATACGACTCTCGCGCATTTCTCTTTTGCTTTCGTCTCACGGCGGGCAAGACAGGAAAACCTCCTCACGTAACTCGTCGCGATTGTTGAAGTGCCTTTCGAAGACGTTGGACGGTCGAGCTGAATCGCTCCCGTGCTGCACCGCTCGAAACACCGCAGCGCCGCTCAACTTCCTTCCACGAATAGCCTTCTAACCGACGGAGGACGATATTTTGCGTGACTTTATCACAGCTAGCAAGGGCCTCCGCTAGGAAGAGGCTTCGCTCCATATCTTGTACGTCTGCATATTGCGCCTGGCGCGCCAAGGAAAGACTGGTCGGGTCGTTGAGAACGGCTTCCATCCGCTTCTGCCTTCTAACACGTCGCATGTACGCGAGGAAGAGGTACCCACGAATGTCTGTCACATCTGGTTTTCCCCTGGCCGCTTTCTCCTGACGGGTTTTAGAGACAGTGGCCGCCGTTTCTTCAAACAGGCTAATGGCCAAGGCGGGGTCACCCAGGACTTTTTCAGCATAGCGGACGGCACCGGGACCGATTTCTTGGGCCACGGACAATACAGAAGGATCGATTGTTCTCCCGAGGTGGTCAACTGAATTCAGTAAAAACGGGAGACTTGGCGTAGTTTTTCGGTGTGGGTGCATGGGTTCCCCACTGTTACCCGTCGCTAACTAGTCTTAGGCCTGAAAGTGGGGAATGGCGGGAATGTTTATATTACGTGCACTTAGTGATTACTGTACTAGAGAACAGTGGCCGTACGCTCTACACCAGGAAAAATAAAGCGAACATCGGGAACAGCGCCGCCTCTTACTGAGCTTCCCATCCTTGGTCTGTAAGTGTCAAGTTTTGATTAAGCGTTGCCTTTCCCACTCCGTTGATCGTGGGGACGATTCCGGGGAAGGCTCTTTGGATATCCGGGTCCTTTGCCCAATCAGCAAGATTCTCGATTTTATATGTGTAGTACAGCGTCATTTCTTTTTTATCGCCGACAGCAATCGGCCCCTCGGTCTTGGTAACCGAGTCTAGCGCTTGCTGTCCAAAGCAGATGTCGCCTCGACTCTCCTTCTGGCCGACCAAACCGGCGGCTTCCTTTTCCTGGTAAAACTTCTTGCCGTCGTCGGTCAACTCGTACCGAAGAACCTTGACCTTGACCGGGGCTGTGCCTGATAAGGGCGCGACTTCGGCCTCCGTCTCGTGGGACCGCACTAAACCCACTTTCTCTAGAGCGGCCATTTGCGATCCTCTGACAATGCCCGGACCTCGGTCGCTGTCCTGGAGGTCTACTGGCCATTTGGTGGCTAAGCCAAGGCATAGCTGGCCTTTTTTGACCAAGTAAGCATTCGTCGCATCGGACAAGTTCTTCTCGTTCGCGTCGTTTTTGCTTCCACAACCCACCAGAAGGAGAGTTCCAAGAACCATGACGCACAGCACATCGTTTTTCATGGCTTCCTCCCGTCGCAATCGGTCGAGGTGTTGGGCTGCTATTCTCCGAGCACCTGCCGCGCTGTCGCGTTTGAGCTATCCCCGAGAATCAAGGTTCAAGATACCCCAAAGTCAAAGCGATCTTCCAAACAAAAAAGGGGTGTCAGATAAGACCCGAATCGGGGCCAAGATTACACGCACTGTACCGAATAACGTGAATGTTTATGAAGTAACTCTGCCGCCTGACCTACAGGACTCTGCGGATGTATCGCGGATTGATCGTAATTCCATTTCAATAAAGCGAAATGCCAAATAGGGTTTAGATCTAGCGCACGGAATATTGTTCCGAGTACAGCCAATACTGGTCACTATAAACCGCTAACAACATGCAGACTTCCCCGGCAATTTACTCCGCCGCGACAGCTGTTTCCGTGCCCCGCGTGGGTATCACCCGGCGGGCAATCGCGAGTAGATCGCGAGCCCGGACATTTTTTGATTCATCTGCCAGCGCGGAAACCCGCTTGTAGCACTCGTCGAGTTCTTCGGGGGTGGGTGTGTAGCCGATTTCGACTAGCGCCGTGCGCAGCGCATTGCGGCCCGAATGTTTTCCCAGTACCAATTGCCGCTTGGGAACGCCAACTTCCTCGGGTGAGATAATTTCGTACGTGAGGGGATTCTTGAGGATGCCGTCCTGATGGATACCTGCCTCGTGCGCGAAGGCGTTTGACCCTACTACTGCTTTGTTGGGCGCAACAGCTACACCGGTAATCTCCGACAGCAGTTGGCTCGTGGCATACAGTTTGTCGAGATGTAGATTCGTGGTCGCGCCCAGGGTGGCCTGCCGCACGCGCAGCGCGACAGCGACTTCCTCAAGCGACGCATTGCCCGCGCGTTCACCAATTCCATTGATAGTCAATTCAAGTTGGCGTGCGCCGCCGCGAATCGCGGCCAGGGAATTAGCCACGCCCAGACCGAGGTCATTATGGCCATGCGCGCTCAATATAATTCCAGGTGCGCCGTCTAGAAAATCGATGACCCGGCGGAACATGGCCTCGTATTCATCAGGCAGGGCATAGCCAACTGTATCGGGCAGATTGATAATGGTTGCTCCCGCCTCGACGGCGAGCTTCGCAGCCCTGCACAGGAAGTCGATATCGGTGCGGCTCGCGTCCTCGGCGGAGAACTCAACTTCCGCACAATGCTTCCGCGCGTAGCGCACGTTCGTGGAGATCGCTTCGAGAGCCTGCTCGCGCGTCATGCGAAGTTTGTATTGAAGATGCAAATCAGAAGTTGCGAGAACAATGTGTACGCGCGGATGCACCGCATCCTTAAGGCCGTCGAGGACTACATCGATATCGTCGCGCTTAGCGCGTGCCAGCGCCGCCACCGTGCAATTGTGGATTTCGCACGCCACGGCACGCACGCCTTCCAAATCTCCGCGCGAAGCGATAGGGAAACCGGCCTCAATGACATCCACGCCTAGTGATTCCAACTGCCGAGCTATGCGTATCTTTTCCGGTGCGGACATTGAAAATCCGGGTGCCTGCTCGCCGTCCCTCAGCGAGGTATCGAAGATGCGTATAAGGTCCATAGGTCTGTACACTCTCCTAAGCTATGCATTTCATCTCATTACGGCGGTCGAATCAAATTTATAATATTTGCACGCTCCATAACTTAATGTTATATGACGACAAGGCGCATTCAGTAACACAGAAGGAAGCTTCTCCGGTCCGTTGAAACTCGTCGAGGACGACGCGCGAGACGATGAGAGCAACCTATTTACGCTTGACCATTTCCTCGGTGACACCGAGCACTGTGTATTTGCCGCTGATCGGCAGCCACCGTTCTAGACCGGTGGCGCGGAGGGTTCCTCCGCGCCGATAACGTTGAGAATGCGAGTAGCGGTTTGCTGGACGTACTCCAAGCTCTCCGACAGTAGCTTGGCGTCACCCCCGTAAAGTTGGATGTAGTCTTGCGTTGCCGACCCAGGCTCAAGCCCGATTGCTTGGCAGACGACGAATGCAACTGCCTCGGCTTCGGTCTCGCGGCTACGCTTTGAAGTGCTGGCGCGTCGCTCGTCACAGTGCATCAATTCGTGTGCAACCTCGTGCGCTAGCGTCGAGAAGTCCTCAGCAGGAGTCTGGCCCGGCAACAACGTGATCTTGCCGCCTGCGGAAGTCCCGCGAGCAGGGGCGATGTCTTGCGAGTATTCGAGAAGAATGCCTTGGTCGGTGACAAATTTGCCGAGCCGGTCGCGATATTCGCGAGGATCGCCGTTGACGTTGCCAATTTCAGGAAGTTCCTGACCGTCCGTCTGACTGATGTCGAACACGTAGGCGGCCCGGAACCCGACAGCGGTTGAAGATTCATCGGTTTCAGTTTGTTCCACGCTTTGGCTCTTCGCTCGAACGATTGGAGCGAGAATCAAAATGCCTCTCTCGCCTCTCTTAACAAAGCGGCCTAGTTTGTGCCACATGTGGAAGCCAGCGACGTGCGTAGCTGTTGGGTTCTGCGATGCGATAAGCATCACGTTCCGCAGACTGTACCGATGGAATCGGCCAATCGCCGCGAGGTAATTTCTCAGCGTCTCGCTGTGGCCTCTTTCGAGAGATTGACTGAGTTCTTCGATTGCTTTGCTGACGATCTGTTTGGCTTGCTCGACTTTCATGATTGTTCTCCTGTTTCGGGAGCTTTGTGCCCCCTTCACCAACAGCGAGGGGGCAAGGTCCCGAAACAGAGAACGGGCGCGATGAGATTGGTGCGTCCAGGTTGGAACGGGTCGCACGCTGGAGTGACACAGGCGTTCCGTGGCGCGAAGCGTGCTAGTGGAGACCGGAGGCGAGCGGCTTACTCGCCGGGACGCGGCAGTCTCAAAGCGGCGAAAAGAGGAGAGCTGGCCCAATCTTCGCCAGGCAGAAAGACACTCGGAGGAGGATCTGGCGTGGGTTCGGGGGGCGACAGCTCGAAAGGCTGAAACGCGTCTCGCAACATGGCTGCATATTTCTTTCGGTTGTAGGCAAACGATAGGCACTGCCTTTGGCGTATTACGTACGCCGTTCGCGAAGAACCTTCTCGATGTAGCTGAGAATCTCCGCTCGTTGCTTATCGTCAAGCTCCAACACTCGACGGAAGAGAAGCGTTGCTGAATTGCCGCGGTTTGGAGAGCCTTCGGGTGCGCCGGTCCAGCCGGCCCACTCTGCCAATGTCATAAAGTCGAGGTTGTAAAGTTCAGCGAGCTCCAATAGAACCACGGGGTCGGGCTGTCGAATGACCCCGTGTTCGATTTGCGACAAATACGCACTGGACCTTCCAATCCGTCGTCCGACTTCCCTTAACGCAAGACCGTGGTGCTCTCGTGCTCGACGGAGGACTCGGCCCACTGGCGGCACATTGTCGCGCCGAGTTGCTCGTTGTGGAACCGCTGTTTTACCCTGAATAGACCCGGTTTTCTCTGAGTTGCCCATAGGATTACTCCGCTGCCATCGGTTTGACGGGTCCGACAATTTCTAGTTGCGGAGTCCCATTCTGCGTAGTACATTACCACAAGTGCAAAGGAGCTTTGCAAATGGACGCCAGCGAGATGATCAAGACTGCGTGCGATATGCCGGACGCCCGGTACGCAAACCTTTGGGATTCTATCGTCGTTGAGCCCTCCATCAAAGACCGTTTGCTTCGCTCGGCTGCACTCAGCCTCCGCCTGCGTGCTGAGCTGCCATTCGAAGCGACTGCCCTCCACGGGCTCGCTTTTCTCTATGGCCCGCCCGGGACTGGGAAGACGACTTTGGCCCGTGGCCTAGCCTACCAGTTGGCACCACTCACGACTCGACGAAAGGCTCGTTTCATTGAAATCAACCCTCACGGTTTGATGAGCGCAGAACACGGCCAGAGTCAGCGAAGGGTAACAGAACTTCTGACCGAGCATATCCCCTCGATGGTGGACGATCACACTCCGACGGTGGTTCTCCTCGATGAAGTCGAATCAATGGTCGTTGCGCGAAGCCAAGCATCACTCTCCGCAAACCCAGCCGACGTCCATCGGGCTACTGACGCGGTTCTCACCGCAATTGATTCAAACGCTTCGGCTCTGCCGCACCTCATCTTCGTAGCGACGAGCAATTTCACGGGTGCAATCGACGAAGCATTCCTGTCGCGTGCCGACGTTGCGATTCACGTACCGACACCCGATGTACCGGGCGTGTTGGCAATCCTAAAGGCCACTCTTGAAGCAATGTCGACGGCGTTCCCGCCGCTTGGTCAGCTCGCACGTAGACCGCAACTTGAGCAGGTTGCCAAAGCTCTTGCCGGAATGGATGGGCGTCGCGTTCGGAAGACCGTGAGTGAAGCCATGCTCGGGCGGCTTGAAACCGTGATCCAGCCTGGCGATCTGACGATCGAGGACCTAATGTCGGCGGCGGCCCGAATACAGACAAGCGACCAATTGGTGCAGACGATGTCTGGAGGCAGAAATGGAACGAACTAGATTCATCGCCGCTGCGCCGGTTCGCAGCGCTTCTGAAGCGTGGCGGGTAGTATCCGCACTGCTCGCCGGCACTCTGGAACGCAGTTCCTCGGTCCCAAACGGCAGTGTCGGCAAGGAGCTTGCGCCGCTGAGGGGGCTCGGGCCTGCACTCATTGCGGGTGGGCACCTCGAATCCAATGGTCTCGTCTTGGTTGATACCGGTTTACATCTGACAGTCCGCGTGCTGACCGCTGATGCGGCGCTCGACGTGGAAGAAAACCTCAACCCTGTCCCAGGTGGCGCGAGTGCCACCGACGCATGGACTCTCTACTTACCTTCTTCTGGTGCACTTGACAGCGCCGTGAAAACAGCCGTGAAGAACTCGACGCATCTTTCGACCGATGCGCCGCCGGCTTCGGCGCCGGCTGAGAAATCTGACGGCGCCAATCGATCCTTGATTGATTTGAATGCGCTTCGCAGTCTCGGTAACAAGCCATGACTTACACTTCGGTCTCGACTTACACCCGGACTCACACGGCCACGCATCTGGCTGATGTGATTCTCGGATCCATTGCCGACATCCTTGGCACCCTTGGCATCGACGCCACGCGCGTCTTCGCCGACTGGGACACGGACCAGCGCGCCATCTCGGCCTGGATCGAAGAAGGGTCATTGGCATCTGTAGCACTCGAGTGTCATCAACCCGGTGGAGCGGTCGCACCCATCTTTGAGTTTCCCGTCTCGTATTCAGGTACCGGAGAAGGCGACCGGAAGTTCACCGCAGACCGTGCCGCGCTCGCCCGGTACCTTGCCAAACTGCAAAATGTTCCTAGAGGGACCGCGTACCGGCTCTTTTGTAGCTACAACGGCTCTCACTCCGACCAGACAGGGTGGAGCCCCGGAACCAGAGCATCGCTCTCGGGAATGCGTTCATACAGTTTCGGGACGCTTGCGGCTGGACCGCACGCAAGTGCCGGCCTTCGCTATTTTACGAAATGAGTTGACCAACCATGAGCTACATTGATGACGCATTCGACAAATTGAAGTCCAACCTTGAAATCACGCAAACCGAACAGGATCTCGCTGTCACTAGACATAACGTGATTCGCGGGCACATCGAGGCATCTTGGACGCTGGCCGACCATTTTCTTACTGGGAGCTATGCCAGGCAGACAAAAACCAAGAAGCTGAAAGATGTTGACATCTTCGTTGTGATAAAACCGACGGGGCCACAGGGGCAGCTGGCAAAGGGCACCGGAACAGCAGCGGTTTCGGCTTTGCGCGACGTCCTGTCCACCCGCTGGAGCGATTTAGACACAGACGAACACGTTGTGACTATCAACTACCCCGGTGAAGATGTCGCATCGTATGAGGTCGCTCCGGTATTTCCTCGCAAAGGTGGCGGCTATCTCATGCCGAATGGAGCGGCCTGGATGGCTACTGACCCGACGAAGCACGAGTATTTGGTCACCGAAAAAAACAAGAAATGCGACGACAAGTTCGTCCCGTTTATAAAAATGGTGAAGGGAGTCAACCGTGAAGCTAACGATGCTATCGAACCATCATTCCTTCTTGAAGTCATGGGATTGGAACTTGTTCTCGAACCGTTCGGACGCTATCGAGACGAAATTCGGTTTTTTCTTGCGTCGGCAGCCGATCGCTTAGTCGATGACTGGCCGGATCCTGCAGGACTCGGCCCCAACGTCAACGCGGGAATTCCGAGGGCGCGACGGGAGGCGCTGGCACGCACTGTGAGCGGCTGGCTCGCGCTCGCTGAAGAAGCGCTACTGCTGGAGAACGATGGAAAAGAGCGTGCCGCAGTTGACAAGTGGCGCAGACTTTTCGGCTGGCGGATGCCGGTGCCGTAATCGTGGTGGATTTTTACGTAGTCGTTCAACAGCCAATAGGTACGGAGACCCGATGTAGGACTAGCTAGAGTATTGTTGCAACTATTTCATTACAGTAGATTGAAGGTAGCCTTCAACGAATGGACAACGGCATCACGTCACGTCAGAATTCGCCCGAGAACGTCCGCCTGCTGGCCGCACAGCGATGTTTGTACTCGCGTGCGAAGAGGTTGGCTGCTATTCAGGTGTTCCTAGCAGGGCTGACGCCGGTTGTGGGAGCGATTGCCGTGGCACTGAATCCGGATGCCGATACGTGGGCTGCTTTTGCCGGCATTGTCGTTGCCTTTGTTGACACAATTTGGCTCGACCCGAAGCAGAAGAGACTTCGAAATCTCGGCGCAAGTGTTCAGGAGTCCTTTGATTGCAATGTACTTCAGCTGCCATGGAACGCGGCATTGGCTGGACGGCGTCCGAGCCCTGAGGATATTCATGAGGCCGCGGAAGGACACACGCCGTCTAGCGCGGCTCCCTTGGAGAACTGGTATCCTCACGCCGTGAGTGTGCTGCCGTTGTACCAAGGGCGCCTGATATGTCAGCGAACCAATTGTTGGTGGGATTCGAAGCTGCGGCAGCGGTACGGCAACTGGATATTCGGTACGGTGTTCGTCTTGAGCGTGTGCGTGTTTGCGCTCGGATTACTGAATGGCATGTCACTGCAGAAGTTTGTTTTGGCTGTCATGGCGCCCTTATTGCCAGCTGCGCTGTGGGCGGGACGTGAATGGCGGCGCCAAAGTGAAACCGCCTTGGAATCTGATCATCAGAAGGAGGAAACCGAATCATTGTGGAACCAAGTTGTTGGAGGTGAAGTGGCCGAACTGGAGGTGTCAAGACGCTCACGTGAGCTTCAGGACGCGATTCTGGTCCGACGGCGAGGGAACGCGCCTGTATTTGACTGGGTGTATCGACGCCTACGAAGCAAGCAAGAGGATCAAATGAACGTCGCCGCTGAAGTAATGGTGAATCAAATTAGTCGTTCCAACGAAACGGCAGCAGACGATCCATAAGGAGCCGCGCTCTGACGGTCGGGATGGCAACGGAAAGTTGTATGAGCGTTACCGATCAGGCGTATCACTCTTCATATGGGCCGAGAAACCTCTCACCATTGAAGTGGATTGGATGGGTTTGGGAGATACGGTGAGAGACGCGAATCGGATTTAAATTTTAAGAGAACCGGAGTGTTTGCGGCATTGAGGACATGAACATGTCTAACAAAGGATTCCGAAGATGCGCACCCGCCATTTTGTTCGGTCTCTTACTTGCACAAGGGATGCATGCGCAGACGGTCGTGCCGGGTTCTGAAGCACAAGCTCGCGCGTATTACATCCGCATCTCGAAAGAACTTGGATTTCAAGCGACGCCCTCAGTCACGACGCTCGACAATCTACTCGATTTCGTCGGATATCCGGTGTCCGCGGAAAAAGTAGAGACACTCGATCCTGCAGTTCTTATGGATCCTGTACGTGTCTCGTCGCCGCAAGAGGGTCTAGGATTACAGCTTTTTGGATTGAACGGCGCAAGCGTGCGGGACGGCGACATTTTAGCGATGCGCTTTTTTGCGCCGAAAATCACGAACGTCAACGTTGCGGCGCCCGTGCCCGGTTGGCGAAAATTGGTCCGGCTCCGAGCGCGGCCTGATTCACGTGCAGCGCGGGCAGGCATCCAGACCGTGGTGATTCTATTCAACTTCTTTGCAAATGTGGCAAGCGATCAGCCCTTCTCGGGCACTTCCGTCAATACCCAGGTGATGCTACTGGCCCCGTCTCGAACTGACCGGCTCTATTGGTTAGATTTTCAGCCAGACCTTACCTTAGGGCTTCAGCTGAACGCCAGCTTTGATGCTGCGGATCTTCCTGATGGAGCGTCTCACCCCTATTTCGTCCCGGACGGTTGTAACGACTGTCATGGAAGCCCCAGTAATCTCCGTCCTCCGATGTTGAATTATCTCGATACCGACCATTGGTTTGATCGTCTTGATGATGATTTCGCATCTCTTAGAACGGCCAACACGCCACTCCTCTTCGACGCACATACCAATGACACGTCACAGCCATCATTCGCGCAAGCGTTCGACGTAATTCGAAGATTCAACGAAGAGGCACTCGCACAAGATGAGATTGCGCAGGCGAACTCGTTTGAAGCTCAGGCAGCGCGGACGTGGCTTAAGCTTCATGCGCAATCAGATCAGCACTTTTCTCCCGTTAGTCGTGGGTTTTCCCTAACGGGTGCTTCTGTTTGGCAGCCATCGGAAGCGGGTGGGCTCGCTGAATTGAACCGCTTCTGCTTTCGGTGTCATGGTTCGGTCCGTTTCTCTGTCTTTGATCGAGCCGCTGTTGTCGAGAGGGCTGGGATCATGCGGCAGCGGATCAAGCCGAGCCAGCCGCAGCTGAAACGCTACTTCAAGATGCCACCTGACCGCATTTTGAATGATCATGACTTGCAGATGCTCGATGATTTTCTGAAGAACCTAAAATGAGGACACCATGCCAAATCTGAGGATTCATCCTGCCGTCGGCGTCGCTCGCATCGGTAACTCTGCGGAGTTCTTTGTCGGTCCAGAAATCCCTGGCATCCCGGGAAATTGGGACAGCGACAACAACGTATTCAAAAAGTTTAAGGACGCAGAGGGGAAAGTCCCTCGACAGGCAGCCCGGTTTCGTATCTTTGAGTTCGATGACGCTGGCAACCCCGTCAAAGAAGTCACCCTGGCAGAGGGCGTAAAGATTGAATGGCGTGTGCATGTCGCAAATCGAAAGGCTTCATTTTTCTCTTTTCACGGCCAGAGCGGTGCGGAGACGAACCCTCCCTACACGGATAGAGACAAGCGACCTCCTGATTCTGTTGAGAGAAAAGAAAGAGGGCGTGGCGAACCCGAATTGAAAAACAAGCGCAATGCCGGAGTTGCCGATCGCCGGAGCCTGGAAATCGATCCTGGTATTGTGTCGATTTCGTCGCCGGGAAGCGTCGATCTCATCGATTCGCAGACAGCAGCTCCCATCAAGTTGCTTGGGCAACTGAGAATGGAGCCGGAAGGTCGCCTACTATTCTTAGGCGGGTCAGGAGAGACCGCATCCACCCAGACGCCACCGCCGCCGATCGAGGATTATGCGAACAACGATAAGTGGTTTGATGATATGTGTGACGGCGTCATTCAGGCGTCTGTGACGCTTCCGACCGGTGAAGTACAGATTGCGCAATCCGCTTGGATCATCGTGGGTCCGCCAAAATTCGCGCCCGGCATCCGGAATGTGGTTTCTCTCTACGACTTGCTTTGGGATTTAGCGGTTCGTTTGCGGTTACCACCTCAGCCCGGCAGCGACCCGATGCTTCAAGACCTGGCCGCTCAACAGCAAGCCTGGCAGGATGCTACGAACGATTTTGCGCCAAGCTATGTCCCATCCTTCATGGCGCATATCTATCCGGTTCTATCGCGGGCATTGGCTGCGTATGACGTTCAGGTAACGATTCGCAGAGACGCCCACGCGACATTTGCGGACTGGACCCGCCTGTCTAAGGCGACCGACGATACGGCGCAGATGCGGCAGGCGGTTTTTAGGAGAGTCCGAGATCCCAATTCGAACACTCTGGACCGGATGAGCATGCCGCGGGGGTTGGGAGACGACTACACAAGCCTCGATGATTTTGAAAACGGTCTGGCGGATGCTCCCTTGCCGGGCGCGTTCTTGAGCCTAACCAAGGTGCAATACGCTCTGTTGAGGGCGTGGGCTCAGGGAAGATTCAAAGAAGACTGGAAGTTCGGAGATGTGACCTACGCTCCCATTCCGGCGCCCACCCCGGTAACGCCTCACGGATTGGACTGTGCGGCTCTCGAGAACTGCGTGGGGGGACCTTTCTATCCTGGGATCGAGGTGAGTTGGCTCATTCGCCGGCCTGAGCTTTATGCGGCAGCATTCAGACTGAAGGAGCCGGGTTTTACGATTGGCCCTCTGACATTTCAAGCGGGATTCTTCTCCCAGCAGATGGCCTTGCCATGGCACGCGGATTTCTATGATTGCCACAAAGAAGATCACACGACCGATGACGCTCCAGAGCCGCTGGTCTATATGTGGTGGACCGCCCAGCGACCCGACGAAGTTCGTGCGGAGGAAGACGGCGCCTATAGTCGTTGGGTTCAGCGATTCGATGCCTTCAAAGAACCAGACGTAGATGATCCAGATGATCTTGGAAATCTTGCACGCTTCGAGCAGATGCGCACCCGCTGGTCCGAATTGAGTTTTATCGTGCTTACAGGTGACGAGCACCTTGAACAGAAATGAATTCGACGCACTGGTTGTAGGTGGCGGCGTCGCTGGTTGTGCGGCGGCTATGGAGCTTCTTTCGATGGGGTGGCGCGTCGGAATTCTATACCGGCATGACGCTGTGTCGGGAATGGAGTCGCTACCGCCAGAAGTGGCGAGCAGCCTCGCTGCGTTGTCGATACCAGTAGGATCCGAATTTCCGGAAGTGGTTGCATGGTGGGGTTCTGAGCGCGAGTCGCGTAGCATCCAGCCAGGCGGTCATATCGTCGAGCGAAGTGCGCTGGCTGGTGCGTTGCGGGCGCACGCGGTCCACCGTGGTGCCACAATCATCGAAAGCGCAGGACACTTCAGTACCGAACGAATCCACAACGAAGGGGGCTTCGGAATTGATTTAGTACGTGGTGGTGATCGAAGGCTGACTGCCCGATATTTAGTGGATGCAACGGGCCGAGCGTCGGTGATTGGTCGTCGTTTGGGTTCGGTGCGGCTGAACCTCGATGATTTGTTCTGCGTCTCCGCGTCAGTAAGTGAACCGGACATAGTGGGTACGTGGACGGAGAGTACTCCGCATGGCTGGTGGAACTTATGTTGCACGCGAGAGCGAGGGACCCTGTCGTTCTTCTCAGCGGCCAACGCGATCCGAGAAACGAAGGAAGATATCACCGCAGGTCTTTACGACACTCATAACGTACGTCATTTATTGCCGGCGCCGCGGCTCGGCGAGATTAAAATCAGACCCTGTGGTTCTTCCCGTATGGTTCCTTGCGCGGGACCCGGGTGGATTTGTGTAGGGGATGCGGCCTCAACCCTTCAACCTTTGGCTTCGGCAGGAGTCTCGAAAGCCTTGCGAGATGCGCGGTTCGTTCGGCGAGCGCTAGAGCACGATTCAGGGGACTATGACCGCTTTCAGCGTGCCGAATTCAAGTCGTACGTCCGCCAATTGGCCCAGCATTATGCGCTTGAGAGGCGATGGCCGCAAAACACATTCTGGGCGGGCAGCCCACAGTGAAAAAGCTGAACTCACACAGGCCTCTAAGAAGGCATTCGGAGAATCTGTGAGTGGAACGATAAACGGTAACGGGCATTGGCAGTCGGCGCCATCCAACTCCAAAACGAGCTCAACCTGCAGGTAACGCTCTATCCAATCAAGAACTTCCGTTTCGACAAGCGCACGATCCCTCTGACTGGTGTTCGCTTTGGTGAGAAATTCGAGACCTGCCAACTGCAGGCCCTCGCTGTCGAGAATGTAGGCAAGGAAACGCCGAGCGCCTTGGCAAGTGCGCTTGGCAAACCAAATCAGGCCAGCTGCCGAGCCATTCCCGAGAACTCATCGCTCCAAAGCGCACCTCCGCTCCATTGACTGCTGCGGCGAAACGGGCGACCCCATCGCGGTGCTTTCGTTTTGTACCATCATCGATTGCCCGTCCTGCGCATTCTGTGGGTTCTGCAAATAGGTAGACAAGGTAAGGCCGTTTCTTTTTTCTGCGGCCTTCTGTTACCAAGCCGAAGGCATGCTTTACGAGTTGAACCGCATCCAGAAATGGGAATTGCTCGACTCGGGAGCGAAGGCTATCTCTCATGAGCTCGTAGAGGCTCATCCGGTCATGCCAGACGGGCGGTCGTATGCCGGCGATAGGGCTCCGGCTTTTCGACCTCGATAGGGCTCGAATCTTTTCGACTCAACGCCAATTATGGGTTCGGGTGTCTCGGCCCACGCATCAAGCCAAGGATGTCTGCCGCCGAACCATGGAAAGCGGGCGAAGTACTCTACCTCGACAAGGGTAGCGCCTGAAATGGAGTGTCCCAGCATTGAAAACGGTGGCAGACGCTCAGGTCTATCATGGAACCAGCCAAACGTATTTACCGCAAGTGCCGCGGAGCTTTCTGGGCTAGCGAGCTTCCCACTACTCGTCTCGCGGCCATCGGCCTTCGCGAGCCTTTCGAGCACATAGCGTGGAAGTACACCTGGCAAGAAGAAGGCCTCATCATCAGGCTGGATCATGCGAGAACATTCCTGATATAGCGCAATGCCTCGCCGTCGAGGCCATTTCTGAAGAAATTCTCATTCTTTTTGATCTGCCTGCCGAAGAATCGCTGGTAATGCTCGTAGGTTTTCTGAGTTGCCGCGCGTCCACCGCCAGAAACCACAACAAAACGGGGAAGATTAGGTCTAGAGAGTTGAATTCGTTTTAGCAGATATTTGAACTCAAAGTCAGCACCGGGTAACGAATACCCGATGAAAATCCAGTTGGCAGCGCTCCGAAGAATTCGCTCTGCGGAGTACCATGATTTCTGGAACATCGGAAACTCGAGCGCTTTGAGATAACTGAAGGTTGCGAGGCGCGTCCCGATGCTGTTGCCATCGCATCGCCCACAAGTCCACCGCTCATCCGAATGGCCGCCATCTGGATCAATTCGCTGCCAGTCATTTGCCGAGAGCAATTGGCCAGCGACTTTGTTCGTCTCGGATGGGGAGAACCAAAACAGGCGTCGACAATTATCGCAGTACAGCCAATTTACGGACCCGTGCATTTTAATGATGGAGGGTGCTGCTGTCGGGCGTGATCCGACTATTGTGATTTCGTTGTGGGCAGGGTGGAGCGAGCCGCGGATGGCGCCGCAGCCGTAGTCGAACCACTCTGCTCCCTTAGTCTCTTGGAGCATATCTTCGACGACGGTATCCCAGTTCGTGGAAATAAAGGCGGTATGAGAGGTGTCGATCAACTTCATGAGCTTGACTAGCTGGCGCCATTTGGCGTCCTGCTGGCTTCGTGCGTTCGCATAATTTTCGCGAAGCATGGTAATAATTCGGTAGATCAACGCACGTCGCACGGTCCGTAGATCGGATGGCATTGTGGTGGGGCCTAAATTGTGTCCTGTGTTCGCGGAGAGGTCTATACTAGTGAAGATATCTTCGAGGTCTGGCCAATAGGCTGCTGGGGCGGTTGTCTTGTGGTCAAACTCTTGATGGATGAAGTGCCTCAGATGCTGAACGATCTTCCCGCTCGGTCCGCTTCCGCTGCCTCTTCCGCTCAATAGTGCTGAAGTGAATTGTTGTTGGAGAGGCATGCCCGCGTACATGGAAAAGCCAGCTCCCAGTACAAAGACATGCCGAAGGCGTGGTGTGGCCATGCTGACTCCGTGAGAAGTGAGTAGAGGTAATGAGTGTAGGGGTAGCCTGGCGCTCCATCGAGCCAATTACTCGGAATGGCAGACTAGGTCCCGGCTTAGGGTATATATACCGTAAGCCAGGTTGTTTGCGAACAGTAGTTGACATAGAGCCCCCGAGGAATGTAACATGGCCATGGTACATAACACGGCCATGGTACATACGATGCCTTCCCGAATACACAGTCGCGAGCGCTCTCAGGAAAGAGAATTCGAAGCGCTCCTCGTGGACCTCTTTCGTCGAGCCGGTTGGAACGTACAGGAACGACACCCTGCTGATGGGCAGGCCGACGTGATTGTAGCGTCCGGGGGCAAGAAATATGTGGTCGAACTCAAACGGTCGGCTGAGGGTCGGCGTGACCGACTAGTTCCACTTCTATCGCAGGCTATTCTACAGGCGCAAGCGGCAGCGCGGAATGTTTCGGAGTCTGCCATTCCAGTGGCTGTAGTTGCTTCGCCTCATGTTCCAGACTCGGTGGCCTCACAGCTCAAACAATTCGCTCTGAATCATGCTCCGAATGTCGGTATCGGCGTCATGGATTCGGAAGGATTTCGAATCTTTCATGGGTTTGGCTTGGAGAGATTCAATTCAGAGCGATCAACCCGTTCACAACGCGGAGTGCCGGTCCAAAGTGAATCATCCTCATACCTATTCTCCGATCTAAACCAATGGATGCTCAAGGTTCTGCTAGGGCAAAACATCCCCAAATCTCTACTCGGTGTTCCTCGGGGCGAGTATCGGAGTGGAAGGCAGCTTGCTGAGGCGGCAGGCGTTTCGGCAATGAGTGCATCCCGCTTTGTTCGACAACTATCGAGTGAGGGCTTTCTCGACGAACGGAAGGGTTTGTTGCGCCTCGTCCGAATGGAAGAACTGCTGCGGCGTTGGCAGGGGGCAAGCCAGAGAAGCGCGCGTGAAGTTCCCATAGGTTGGATCATCCGCGGCGGTAAGGACCAGCTTCTGTCTGCCGTAAGGTCATATTGCGCGTGGCTAGATGCAAAAAATTCGCGACCTCAAAAACTGCGCCCAAGCCGAGCCGTCGGCCTGGCTCCTCGGATCGCTATCGGGCTCTTTGCGGCAGCTGACATGCTCGGGTTTGGATTCGTACATGGCGTCGCGCCACATATCTACCTAGAACAGCTCAACTCAGCTGCCCTGGAACGGCTCGGCTTCTCGATTGAAGATTCGGAACGGCAGCCGGACGCGTACATTCGAATTCCCGAAAACAAAGAAGCAGTGTTTCGTGCTGCGGTCCGACACGAGGGTGTTGTCGTGTCGGACATTGTCCAGGTTTGGTTAGACGCTTCGAATCACCCTGCGAGAGGCAGAGAACAGGCGGACCAAATCTGGAAACGGGTCCTAGCTCCCTTTATTCAGCGGGAGCATCGATGAACGGCATCCCCGAAAACGAGCAATTTGCTCGATTGATCGCTTCGCTCGAACCGTGGTTGGCGAGCGTCGTGATTATCGGTGGCTGGGCTCATCGACTGTATCGCATTCACCCCAGCGCCCAGCAGGTCGCGTTTGTGCCGTTGATGACTCTGGACACCGATGTTGCTGTCCCTGCCCGATTGCAGGTCACCGGCCAGGATGTCCGGGAACGACTCGTGGCCAATGGATTCGAAGAGGAACGACTAGGTCGGGACAACCCGCCTGCAACACACTACCGCCTGGGCGACACCAAGACTGGCTTTTACGCTGAGTTCTTGACTCCGTTATTTGGCGCCGGGTACAGAAGAGATGGCAAGCCAAAAGCAACGCGGAGAATAGCAGGTGTTGTTTCACAACAACTCCGCCATCTCGAAATCCTGCTTTACGCGCCTTGGACAGTTAGCATCGGCCGCTCGAATGGATTTCCGTTTGCAGATCCGAAGCAGGTGCAGGTTGCGAATCCGGCGAGTTTCCTGGCTCACAAAGTGTTGATTCACGATAAGCGCTCGCGGGGCAAGTTTGCGAAAGATATTCTTTACATTCATGACACGCTCGAAATATTCGGTGCAAGACTTCGAGAAGTAAGTCTTGAGTGGGACACGAGGCTGAAGCCGCGAATTCATCCGAAAAGCGTCCGGAAGATTGAACGTGCAGCGACCGAGCTTTTCGGTCAAATGAACGATGAAATTCGTGAGGCTGCTCAGATGGCCGGCTCTAGGAAGATTTCGGCCGAGGCCGTGCGCGAGCGGTGTAATTTCGGTCTGAAGCAGATTTTCGACTAGGTGAAGCGGAAATAAGACGAGACGATGGGGCGCTGGAGCTTGACCTTAAATGCTGAGTCGGGCTGACGAGGGCGCTTCTTGAAGGCTAAATGAGTTCTGACCTCACTCATAACGCGCGTGGTTCCATGTGGCACCGTTGGGACCCGCACCTCCATGCGCCGGGTACGCTTCTGAGTGACCAGTTCGAGGGAAACTGGGAAACATACCTGCGAAGAATCGAGACGTCGGCGCCTTTGATTCGAGCCTTAGGTGTCACCGACTACTTTTGCATCCAGGCGTATCGCCGTGTGCGTGAGCTCAAAGCAAAGGGGCGTTTGGCGAGCGTGGCGTTAGTGTTCCCCAACGTGGAGATGCGCCTCGATATTAAGACTGAGAAGAAAAGCCCAATCAACATTCATCTCCTATTTTCTCCCGAAGATGAGAATCACGAAGCCGAGATTGAACGTGTTCTTGGACAACTGAAATTCGAGTACAGGGAGCGGTCTTACGCTTGTACACTCCCGGAACTTGCGGCACTGGGCAAAGAACATCTGGGAGAAAGTAGTGTGAATGAGTCCCATGCGCGACGTACCGGGGCGAATCAGTTCAAAGTATCGTTGCAAGATCTTCGCTCTTTGTTCCGTCAGGAAAAATGGCTGCGGCAAAACTGTTTGGTAGCAGTTGCAGGCAGCTCAAACGACGGTACCGCGGGCTTACAGGCTGATGATTCCTATTCAGCGATGCGACGGGAGATCGAAAGGTTCGCGCATATTATTTTTGCCAGTACGCCCAGCCAAATTGAATTCTGGCTCGGCAAAAAGGAAGGTTACGATCGGAGTTTTATTGAGCGAACGTATGGTGCGCTCAAGCCATGTATGCACGGGTCGGATGCCCACAGAGAAGAACAGGTGGGGGTACCTTCGCAAGACCGATTGTGCTGGCTGAAGGGTGACCTGTCGTTTGAAGCGCTACGTCAAGCAGTGATAGAGCCGGAAGATAGAGTGTGGATTGGACCCGCCCCTCCGTATCACAGTATTCCTTCCGTTGCGATTTCTGACGTTTGCACCACGGAAACTCCGTGGCTAGCGAACGCGAAAGTAGAGCTCAACCCAGGTCTGGTGGCGATCATAGGTGCACGTGGTTCGGGCAAGACGGCCCTGGCTGAGATCGTTGCGATGGGTGCACATGCGAACGGCGCAGGACAGGGTGAATCCTCATTCTTGCGTCGTGCCTCACACCCGGATGACTATCTCGGCCCCGCTAGGGTCAAATTGATGTGGGCCGATGATTCACCAACCGAAGCGTATCTCAAGCCCGATTCCTGGGACGACTTCGACCGACCCGCCGAGGAAGCTCGCTATCTGTCTCAACACTTTGTGGAGCGCCTGTGCTCCGCATCGGGGTTGGCTACCGAGCTGCGCGCGGAGATGGAGCGGGTGGTATATGAGAGCACGGACCGAACCGAACGGCTCGAGACGGACTCTTTCGATGAACTGCTGGCAGCAAACCTCCGGCCGATTGTCGAGCGTCGCAGAGAACTTCAGGAGTCCATCGCAGCGATGAGCGATGAGATAGTGAAAGAGGACCTTCTCAAGTCGCAACTACCGGCCCTACGGACCGAGCTAGCTACAGTCAAGAAACAGGTCGAAGCCGCTCGCGCAAACCTCGTCAAGCTCGTTCCCAAAGGGCAGAAAGAGCACGCCACGTTACTCGGTCAGCTCGAAAGCGCGTGTGCTACGGCAGAGACGAAAGTCGAGAATTTGCGTCGCTGCCGGCGGGAGCTGGACGACCTGACCGCCGAGATCGCTCACATCAGAAACTCCCGCGAGCCTGGAAGATCCAGTGAGATGCGACGAAGGTTTGCAGGAGCCGGCCTATCGAACGCGGAGTGGACCGCATTCGAGATGGCGTTCAAGGGTGATGTGGACGGGGTTCTAAAGGCCGCGAAGGCCCGGGCAGACCTAGCCATCAAGATGGCTGATGAGGGTGATCCGAAAGCGCCCGCTGATCCCAAGAAAACACCTATGGAAAAATGGCCGCTAAAGCTCGTTGCAGCGTCGCGGGACGCAATGAAGAAGACAGTAGGAATCGACGCACAGCAACAGAAGAAATTCACTGGACTTCAGCGGACAGTAGCGCAGCAGGAAGTTACAGCCAAGCGCCTAGAGACTCAGATTCAAAGTGCCGAGGGTGCTGAAGCCAGACGTCAAACTCTGATTGAATCACGTCGTGACGCGTATGGTCGGGTATTTGAGACGCTGGTTGAAGAGCAGACGGTCCTTGAGAGTCTGTACGCCCCATTGGGTCAAAATTTGGCGGTCAGCAAGGGCACTCTTGCCAAACTTCAATTTGCCGTGCGGCGAGTCGTTAACATGGATAAGTGGATCGAGGCAGGAGATGGTCTTCTCGATTTCCGAATGGACAGCGAATTTCGACTACGCGGTTCGCTTCGCAAACGAGCGGAAGAATACCTATTGACTCCCTGGAAGGCCGGGACGGCCGCCGATGTTGCCAAAGCTATGGATACTTTTCGCTCGAAATTCGGCAAAGACCTGCTTGCGTCGATGCCGCCAACCGTCAAACCGGAAGAGAGAAACGCATGGAATCAATCAGTCGCTGCTTGGTTGTATGGCACTGACCACATTTCGATCCAATATGGAATTGAGTATGAAGGTGTTGCGATTGAACAGCTATCACCGGGAACGAGAGGAATCGTTCTCTTGCTCTTGTATTTGGCTGTAGACCTGGAAGACACGCGTCCTCTCATCATCGATCAACCTGAAGAAAACCTTGATCCGCACTCCGTGTTTGAGGAGCTGGTGCCCCAGTTTCGCGAGGCTAGGAAGCGTCGGCAGGTAGTTATCGTGACACACAATGCGAACCTGGTTGTAAATACCGACGCAGACCAAGTAATCGTGGCGCGCTCGACGCGCGAATTGAGCGATTCGCTTCCCTCTATCTCCTACGAATGCGGGTCTCTTGAAAATTCGGAAATTCGGAAGAGTGTGTGTCAAATTCTAGAAGGTGGCGAACGGGCGTTTCTTGAGCGAGAACGCCGGTATCGCCTTCAATGGGACGATGAGAAGACCGCATAGGTGAACAGGGGTGAGGCCATCTAGGGTCTCGTTCCGGGGCGCGTACCTCACTTTCGCCTCTTTATCGGTATGGGGGAAATTCGGGGGACTCCATGCATGCCGAGCCACATTTTCGTACATCGTGGCACTACCAAAGTCTTCGGTTAAATCCATTGCTTTCAAAAGCGAGATTGGAAAGGAAGGACTTCCCAGAGGTAGCACGCCCGCCTTAGAAACATCCGCGCAGAGGCCCGTTGGAAAGCGAACGCACCTGCCTGGTGAGCAGGGGTGCTGGGGGCTACCAGAGTTGCGTCAGGCACGCGCAGGGCTGCGGCGAGTTCTCTGTGGACGATGGGCACGACGCGAGTTCCCAGAATTTCGATCGCTCGCAACATCTTCCGATGCGGGAGCGTCGAGACGCCCATCTGGAATGTAATTTGAGAGATGCCCCCGAGGGCATCATTCACGTGCAGTATTTTCTCCGCGACCGTTTCGGCGTCGCCGATCAACAGCGCACCTGTGGGTCCGCGTACGGCGTCGAACTGTGCCCTCGTAGTTGGGCCAGCCGCGTTCCTTGCCGATCGCAAATCTGGTTTTTCGGAGAAGAGTGAATCGAAGTCTTCGAGACGCAATCCAAAGAGTGGGAAAGATTCGACGAATGAGTCGCGACCGGCGACGATCTCAGCACGACCATGCGAGACGAGGTCCAGAGTGGCAAATTCCTGGAAGACGCGAACCGGATCGGCGTCGCTGAGAACGGTTACTGCACTCGTGAGCCGAATATTTGATGTGAGTAGCATTAGCGGCGTTTGCGCAAAGTGCGCCCTTTGGGGCCACCGCCGAGATCTGGAACTTCTTCCCCAAGGGCAGTGGCTAGGTCAATTTGGTGGTCCTGTTCCTGCATCAAGATCTGGCGAATCTGTTCCGCCATCGCGTATTCTCCGAGCGCTTCACATTGCCGTATGCGATCGCGGTAATTGCGAATGGTCTCGTTTTCATTGTCGAGATCGTACCGCAGCATGTCTTTCGGATCTTTCGAAGTCCGCACCGGCTTTGGAGTGACCGCGGGCATTTTGCCAAGATAGTCGATCTGCCGTGAGAGGATCAGGGCGTGATCAAGCTCCTGCTTGGCGTGGATTTCGAGCTGGGCCGCAATGTCCATATATTGGGCGCCGCTTAGTACCTGGGAATAGACTACGTAAGCTATGATGGCCTGATATTCGCGGGAAAGGTCTTCGTTCAGCAGTTCCGCGAGGTGGTCCCGGGAAATTTCATATTCGTTTGCATCGGATTTGGACTCAGACATCTGATTCCTCCAGTGAATTGAATTACGGACTAAGTTTTTCGAACACTGCGCAATGTACGCCGGCGTCATAAACTTTGGTTCCTTGCGCTACATCCAGATCAAACGACCTATATCCATAATTTATGACCTGATCCGAAACTGGCTGCGGTCAAGCATCACGCAGATTTGACGGCAGCCCCTTTGATAAATGCGAGGATGTCCGCATTGATCACGTCGGCATTCGTGGTCATCATGCCGTGTGGGAAGCCAGGGTAAATTTTGAGCGTGCCATGCTTGAGCAGCTCTGCCTGCAGCACTGAAGCCTGTTTGTACGGCACGATTTGGTCATCGTCACCCTGTATCACGAAAGTCGGGACCGTGATCGCTTTGAGATCGTCGGTTTGGTCTGTCTCGGAGAAAGCCTTGATTCCTTCGTAATGGGCGAGCGCGCCGCCCATCATCCCCTGACGCCACCAGTTCTGGATGATTCCCTGCGAGGCCTTCGCTCCGGGTCGGTTAAAGCCGTAAAACGGCCCCGAAGGCACATCAAGAAAGAACTGAGCCCTGTTGTCAGCGAGCGCCTTGCGGAAGCTGTCGAACACTTTGATCGGAGTGCCGCCCAGGTTCTTCGCGGTCTTGACCATGAGCGGGGGAACAGCGGCGATCAGCACGGCCTTCGCTACGCGGTCCTGAGGCTCGCCGTACCTCGCGACATAGCGCGCTACCTCGCCGCCACCAGTCGAATGGCCGATATGGATCGCATTGCTCAGGTCGAGATGCTCGACCACTGCGGAGGCGTCGGACGCATAATGGTCCATATCGTTGCCAGTGGCCGTCTGCGAGGAGCGGCCGTGACCGCGCCTGTCGTGCGCAACGACGCGATAGCCTTTGGCAAGGAAGAAAAGCATCTGCGCGTCCCAGTCGTCCGCCGACAGAGGCCAGCCGTGGTGAAACACTATGGGCTGAGCATCCTTCGGCCCCCAGTCTTTGTAGAAAATCGTGGCGCCATCTTTTGTCGTGATCGTTGCCATTGAATCGTCTCCTTTTGTGTCATTCAGCGATAGTGACATCCGTAATTGTTCTCGAAACTGCGACGCTCGGAAATCTAGTTGCGGCTATAGTTGCGACTCCCCCGATGAGCAGGTCTCGTCGCGTAAACTTTGCCATTCATCTGTTCCAAGTGTCCAACCGAACCATCAAGTTGCCTACCTGCGTAATGCGTAAGCGCCGAAAGCGTAGCCGTTCGTGCCACACGTTCAACCTATCCACAACTATCGAGGTGTCGTTGGATTTGCACGCCTCGATGAATGATTTGGTGAGGGTGATCGAATCGGAAGATTGGCCTCTTGGAGACGACTGAATGTCGAGAAGTTTCACTTGGCCCCTCCGGGTGCGGGACTCACTGCGGAGTCCGAGCTACTTCGAGAGCGCGCGTGCTGCACTCTCAATTACGTCTGCAACTTCCTTGGGACGGGAGACGTAGACCGAGTGGCTGGCGCCTGCGACTTCGACCGCGTGGCTATGAGCCCGCTTGGCGTACCACCGTTCAAGGTCAGGGTTGATGGTTCGATCGCTTCCCGCCACTACCATCCAGCTCGGTTTGGTTCTCCAGGCAGCCGTGGTGATGGTCGCTGAGAAATTGTCCGCAAAGTTGAGCACCTGCGAACGCGCCATAAATGCGGCCCGGTCGCCCGGAAGGTCAGCTGCGAACAATTCATGAAATTCTGCCGGGTCGATATATGTAAAACCGTCCGGAGTCTTCTTTATGGCGCCCGATTTGGCGAGGTCACTCGGGAAGCGCTTTCCATCGTCCGCCTCGTTCTCTCCAGAGTCTGGCATGTGCGCCGCGACGTACACCAAACCGGCAACCGATGGATCCGTGCCCGCTTCCGTGATGACCGATCCGCCATAGCTGTGTGCAACTAGAATGCACGGCCCACTTTGAAGAGCAAGTGTGCGCTTCGTAGCGGCCACGTCATCTTTAAAGGACGTCTCAGGCTCTTGGACGATGCTGACGTTGTAACCATCTTTAATAAGAATGTCGTAGACGCCTTTCCAGCCGGAACCATCTGCCCAAGCTCCATGCACCAGAACAATATTCTTGACGCCACGCTCGGGTCTCTGTGCTGAAAGCACGCCGCAAGTCAACTGCAATAAAATGACGCAAATGGACTGGCAAATCCCTCGCACTGCTCGCATAGGCTTCATCGGATTACTCATTTGTTGCTCCTTTTGTTACGCATCAGCGCTGAACGTTTGTCACGGATAGCCGTTGCCTTCCATCGAATCGACCGTGTAGTAGTACGTTGTCTCGGGTTTCAGTTTTGGGACGCCCCTATTTCTTCGAAGAGCCTGGAGGAAATTGCTTAAGCAATTTCTCGACGCCTTTATTCAGGTTCTGTATGTTCTTGTTGGAGTTGCTCGAGATCGTGTCACTGGAGCTGCCTCTCCATACCAGTTGCTTCGTCTTCGTGTCGAACAGATCGACCACCAACGTCCCTACCTTGTATGTATCTGTTGTTGTCGTTGCCTCGCCAAAGCCACCGCCTCCAAAACCTCTCCAACCCCAGCCTCCTCCAAACCCGTCGTAGAAGGTATTGAGAGTCTGCTGATCGTGGGTCATCTCGATGGCGATGATCGAAATATCGCCGCCCGAATCCACCTGCGTCCATCCTTTTGCGGCCAGAGCGGCATTTACAGAGTTCTTAATTCGGTCTACAAACAGAGCGTCTTGCGTCTTCACGCGCTCCCATGAGTAGGTATGGTATTGGCCGAAGTTCGCGCTGCGGTCATAGTCGGTCTTTACTTGCTGTGCCGACGCCCCGTCTGCGAACAAATACATCATCCCAATCAAAACGAACATAACTTTTTGTATTTTCATAACTCCTCCCTTTTTGAAATTTCGATAGAACATCGTTCATCGACCGGTTATGCGAATCAGCATCTCCTGACCGCTGCTCAGTGTGATCTTCTGACGCCCGTGGAAAGCCGTTGTTCCTAACCCACCGGCACCGCCGATCACTGAACCGATGCCCGCGCCTTTGCCTCCGCCGAAGATACCGCCAAGTAAGGCGCCTGCTCCCGCACCGATCACCGCGTGCTCAACGGTCTTGCGGCCCCGTCCTCCCGATTCGATAGCGCCTTCCACATCTAACTTCTCGCCCGAGGGTGCGTGATAAAGCTCTACAATTTCGGCGTGAATCGGCGCGCGGCGTCCGTCGGGCATGACCAGCCGATCGAACCGCAGCATCATGCTGGTATGGCCCTTGATCTTGCCCGATATGTCAATTTGCGTGATGTGACCGTAAACTCGGGCGTTTCGGTAGTCACCTTCGTCAACGACGGTGGCACTGAAGGGGTCACCGACTTGGGAGTCGGTGCTGGTTAGTGTGTCATCGAGACGAATCCGGAGTGCGACATCATCCGGAACGCTGAAGCGCTGGGTTGACCCAAGCAGTGGAGAAACCGCAACGATGATGAATGCCAAGAGCAAACCAAAGCTCGCAGCAGCTGCTCGAGACTCGAGTTTTGCAAAACGACTACCCATGGATTTTACCCTGCACTTTTCTAACCACACTTAAGCGTTTGGGTTGGCAAACACTTCGCCGATGTGTGCGCGGATTTCGTCGTAATACTCGGGGTGGTTCACGAGAATCGCGGAAATCTCTTGAGCGAGTGGGCTTTCGGCGGCCCATTTCTTTCGTTGGTCAGGAAACAGTGGCTCCGTGAGTGGCTTCGCCTTTTGTAGCAAGCGCATCAACTCGAGATGATCCGGGTTTTCGTTTTCACTCATTTTGAGTCCGCCAGATGCCTTGGTAGCAAATTTGTCCATGACTTTGTCCCTCCAGTTTTAGGTCTCTGCGGACTACCGCTGCCAGATGACGCCCACCCTATACAAGT
>Ga0207018_1009_pt1 | contig 40036 bp, 43 predicted proteins | sample Alteio_BWMinCont_52_FD_153476 | JGI IMG/M metagenome (GOLD analysis project Ga0207018, IMG submission 153476) | Enriched cells from forest soil in Barre Woods Harvard Forest LTER site, Petersham, Massachusetts, United States -... | ecosystem: Environmental > Terrestrial > Soil > Temperate forest >...
GTTGCCATCAGACTCAAAGTCGCAAATTCGGGCGATAGGCCAATACAGGTCGGGAGTCATTATCATTTCGCTGAATCGAACGCTGCGCTGACATTCGATCGACAGGCCGCGGTTGGATACCGTATGGACATTCCTGCGGGCACTGCCGTTCGCTTTGAACCAGGCCAGACTCGCGAAGTCTCTTTAATCCCTTATGCGGGTGCGCGTCTGGTTTATGGCTTTAACAAAGCTGTGATGGGAACGTTATCGAAAGAGACGCCGAGGTGACCGAAGATGCCTAATAAGATGAACCGTGCTGCGTATGCGCAGATGTTTGGCCCAACGGTTGGCGACAAAGTGCGCCTCGCGGATACCGAAATCATCATTGAAGTAGAGAAAGATTTTACGCTGTACGGCGAGGAAGTGAAGTTCGGAGGCGGGAAGGTAATCCGCGACGGTATGGGCCAGTCGCAGCGGTCTCGCGCCGACGGCGCCGTGGACACAGTCATCACCAATGCGCTGATTCTAGACCACTCTGGAATCGTGAAGGCCGATATCGCCCTAAGAGATGGCCGGATTGCTGGAATCGGCAAAGCTGGCAATCCTGACGTGCAGCCGGGCGTTGACATCATTATTGGCCCGGGAACTGAGGTGATTGCCGGTGAGGGCAAGATTGTGACTGCTGGCGGAATCGACGTGCATGTCCATTACATCTGCCCCCAGCAGATTGAAGAAGCCCTGTATTCAGGCGTTACCACAATGATGGGCGGCGGGACGGGACCTGCAGTCGGTACAAATGCAACGACCTGTACCCCAGGTCCGTGGAACATTCGCCGGATGCTGCAAGCCGCTGATGCCTTTCCCATGAATCTTGGTTTTTTCGGCAAAGGCAATGCGAGCCTCGCCCCGGGTCTGGTTGAACAGATCGAAGCTGGGGCTTGCGGTCTAAAACTTCATGAGGATTGGGGAACGACCCCCGCGGCCATCGACAATTGCCTTTCTGTCGCGGACGACATGGATATTCAGGTTCTTATCCACACTGACACACTGAACGAAAGCGGCTTTGTTGAAAATACTATCGCGGCCTTCAAGGGCAGAACAATTCACACATTTCATACCGAAGGCGCCGGCGGTGGGCATGCGCCGGACATAATCAAAGTCTGTGGTGAGCTGAATGTCATTCCATCTTCGACGACTCCGACGCGACCGTACACCCTGAATACGGCGGAAGAGGCGTTGGATATGGTGATGGTGACTCACCATTTGGATCGTCGTATTCCTGAGGATGTCGCCTTCGCCGAGAGTCGGATCCGAAAGGAAACCATAGCAGCTGAAGACATTCTGCAAGATATAGGCGCGATCTCAATTATCTCGTCGGATAGCCAGGCCATGGGCCGAGTGGGCGAAGTCATAATGCGTACCTGGCAAACGGCAGACAAAATGAAAAGACAGTTCGGCAGACTGCCGGAAGAGAAAGGTGAGAACGACAATTTCCGAGCGCGGCGTTATCTCGCGAAATATACGATCAATCCCGCGATCGCTCAAGGCATTTCCGAATACGTTGGCTCGATTGAAGTAGGCAAACTTGCTGATCTGTGTCTTTGGGACCCGGCCTTTTTCGGCGTGAAGCCCGCTATGGTGCTGAAGAGCGGTGTGATTGCTGCCGCCATCATGGGAGACCCCAACGGTTCTATTCCCAGCGCTCAGCCGGAGTGTTACCGTCCGATGTTTGGTGCGCTCGGCCGTTGCATGACCGAAAGCTCGGTCACATTCGTCAGCAAAGCTCTGGTAGAAAGGGGCGACCACCTTGGACTGGCCAAGAAACTTCTTCCGGTCACTAACACGCGAAACATTGGCAAGTTGTCAATGATTTTGAACGTGGCGACACCGCTGATGGAGGTCAATCCTGAAACCTACGAGGTGAGGGCCGATGGCCGGCTTCTCACGTGTGAGCCCGCAAAAGTGGTTTCGCTAGGCCAACGCTATTTCATGTACTGAGGGGGACCATGCATTCAGCTTCAATTCATCGTCCAGCTGGACATTGGCCGAAAGAAAAAGCAGCGGCCACGCTCACACTCGATTTTGACGCCCGCCATCGCCGCCGCATTCGCCTTACTGCTGATCAGGGGGAAGATGTCCTTCTCGACCTGCCCAAGGCCGTCGCAATGTCGGATGGAGATGGCTTGCAACTGGACGACGGAAGGTGGCTCGAGGTCCACGCCGCCACGGAGCCCATCGTCGAAATCCGACACAAGAATTCTCGTGTATTTGCGCGGCTTGCTTGGCATCTGGGAAACCGGCATTTGCCGACGGACATTCGCGCCGACGTTCTTCGCATTCGCCCCGATCATGTGATCGAGGATATGCTCCGCGGTTTCGGAGCGGATCTCGTGAACGTACACGTTCCATTCCAGCCCGAAGGCGGCGCATACGGCGACAACGGCCATCATCACGACCACGCTGACAGCGGGCATCATCATGACTAACACGCAGTGCAGTCCCCGGTCGCTGATGCTCTTAAGGTTACAGAGCTGGCTTTCGCCCGCATTCCCTACCGGTGCTTACAGCTATTCCCATGGCCTCGAATGGGCCGTCGAAGCCGGACATGTAAATAACTCCGGAAGTCTAGTCGACTGGCTGGAGGCCGATCTGTGCTACGGCTCGGGAAGAAATGAAGCCATTTTCTTCAAAGAAGCTTGGAGCCGTACTCGAGATGACGATCGCGCGAGGCTATTTGAAATAGCCGAACTGGCGGCGGCCCTTCGCGGGACATCGGAATTTGCGCTTGAATCATCGCAGCAGGCGTCCGCATGTCACTCGATGCTTCGGCGCGTGTGGCCAGATCGGCTCCTGGACGCACTCTCGCAATGGCTTTCAGAGCGGCATGTTCCGCTCGCTCTATCCGTCGTACTTGGAGCTCGCTCTGCGAGGGAGGGAATTCCGATTGGTCTCGCCTTGCCCGCCTATCTTCAAAGTTATCTCGCCAATCTGGTGACCGCAGGAGTGCGACTTATTCCCCTGGGTCAAACGGACGGGCAACTTGCGATCGCGGCGCTCGAAGGAGCGGTGCTTGCCACGAGCGCTGAAGCCAGGAAGGCGACGATTGGCGATCTTGGGTCTAGCGCTTTCATGGTGGATCTCGCTTCAATGGCGCATGAAACTCAATATACTCGGTTATTTCGCTCATGACTTCTCTTACTGGCACGAACTCCAAAAATCACCCACTACGCGTCGGAATCGGCGGTCCGGTAGGCTCAGGTAAAACTGCCCTCGTGGAAGCGCTTTGCAAACGGCTCCGGCACAACTACGACATTTACGTGATTACGAACGACATCTACACGAAGGAAGATCAGCTCATACTTACGCGCGCTGAAGCCTTGCCTGCAGAGCGGATCATGGGCGTTGAAACAGGCGGCTGTCCTCACACGGCAATTCGGGAGGATGCTTCTATGAACCTCGCCGCCATTGACGACATGAACCAGAAATTCCCTTATGCGGAATTGTGCTTCATTGAGTCGGGTGGCGATAACCTTGCGGCAACCTTTAGCCCCGAGTTGGCCGACTTGACGATTTATGTGATCGATGTCGCGGAAGGCGAAAAAATTCCGCGCAAGGGCGGCCCCGGTATCACGCGTTCTGACCTTCTGATCATCAACAAAATTGATTTAGCTCCCTTCGTTGGTGCAAACCTCGCCGTAATGGAAGCGGACACACTGAGAATGCGGGTACGCCGGCCCTTTGTTTTCACGAATCTGAAAAGTGGTGAGGGCGTCGAACAGATCGCAACTTTTATTGTCGAGAACGGCGGGTTGGCGACCGCGGAGCGCGCAAGCGCGAGTCCGGGCTGACTCGGTAATAAGCCAATCGTATGCCCAAGACGGCTGATTAAGGAGGAATGCGCATGAGTATCATCTCTACAGGCTTTTTAGGCCGCCGCACTCCGACGGACGGCAAGCTGCCACCAGGTCAGTATCTCACCACGGATTTCCCAGTTTTGTCCGCAGGCCCAACTCCTCATGTCCCAGTAGAAAAATGGGAAGTTCTGATTGATGACGGCAAGAATATTTTGGGCCGTTGGGACTGGAAGTCCTTCCGTAACTTGGCAAGCGAGAACATCACAGCTGATTTGCACTGTGTAACTCGCTGGTCAAAACTAGGCACATCTTGGGAGGGTGTTTCCCTCGACGCCCTACTCGGAGACATACAAACCGACGCTGCTTATGCTCTCGTTCGGTCGTATGGCGACTACACCACAAATCTGCCCCTAAAAGACCTCATAAACAAACAGGCGTGGATCGCATTCCGATTCGATGGAAAAGACCTCGAGCCCGAGCATGGCGGCCCTGCGCGACTTCTTGTGCCCCATCTTTATTTATGGAAGAGCGCCAAATGGGTGCGAGGTATAACGCTTATGCAGCAAGATAGAGCTGGATTTTGGGAAGGCCTCGGCTATCACAACTACGGAGATCCATGGCGGGAGCAGCGATACTCGGACGACAAGTAATGTGGCGTGTTGGAACCGTCGTTGGTCTTCACGACGAAACCGCGACGGCGCGCACAATTACGCTTCAAGTTCCAGATTGGTCCGGTCACGTCGCAGGTCAGCATGTGGACGTTCGGCTCACAGCTCCGGATGGATACTCGGCAGTCAGGTCTTATTCGATCGCATCAGCGCCGAACTCCGAACATCGCGTTGAAATAACGGTCGAGCGACTGCCCAATGGCGAAGTCTCACCATACCTGACACAACATGTGGCGGTCGGCGATCGTCTGGAGTTGCGCGGCCCGATCGGCGGCTGGTTCGTGTGGCGCAGTCAACAGGCAGAAGCAGTCCAGCTAATAGCAGGAGGGTCCGGCATCGTTCCGCTGATGGCCATAATCCGATCAAGAGTTTCGGCCGGCAACACCGCGCCCTTCCGCTTGTTATATTCCGTGCGCGAGCCCGGCGGGGTTTTCTACCACGATGAATTGCGCGCGCTATCGGAACAGGACCGGTCGGTGATGGTGACCTACGCGTTTACACGGGCTGCTCCAAAGGATTGGTCGCGACCACCCAGCCGCGTAGATGCTGCCCTTATTGCGGAAGTAACCTGGCCAGCCAATTTGGCCCCATCTTGCTACGTCTGCGGTCCTACACCGTTTGTCGAAACTGTAGCGAACTTTCTTAATGCGTCGGGTCATGACCGCGAAAAGATCCGAACAGAGCGTTTTGGGCCAACAGGAGAACGGAAATGAGTTCACAAATTCCTTATCTAGATGGAAACGCCGCCGCAGGCGAATTGGGCAAAGTATTCGCAGTCGATATTACTGCTGCCGAGGGACAGTGTGGTAGCTGCGGAGCAACCCGGCGCTTTGCCGAAGCTCACCTGTACATGGGGGGGCCGGGCATAGTTGCGCGGTGCTGCGTTTGCGAGCACCCGCTACTTCGAGTTGTCAACACTGGCCACTGCATAATCCTAGATATAAACGGCATGACTTACTTTCGGTTCGACACGACGGAGTGATGGAGCGTACACCAAGACGTCCGATCCGAGGATAGCCCGCTATATGTCAAAGGTCCGTGCCGAACGGAACAGGTCGGCTACCAAAACTGCTCGGCTTTGGTTTTCCCAATGAATGCGTCAAGTAACGCTAATGCCATCGCAAGAGTCGATGGTCCGACACCGAGTCTCCCTGACGACCCGGGCGTCGCAGCAAAAGCCAGGACGTGGTCATGACCGCCGAACACCTGCACCCAAGCCTGTTTGGAACGACAAGTGCTCTTTGAGCCTCGTTCGAAAAAGGAGCCGAGCATGAAAACCTCTGAAGAAGCAAGCAGGTCTGGGCTGTACATGTCGGAGTGCTGTGGTGTGGAACTGATCTTTGCTGATGGCGATACGTTTTGGCGCTGCCCCCGATGCCAGAGTCTTTGTGATTGGGAGTTGTTGAAAACCACAATTTCCGTTCGTGACTTTGAACGTCTCGAGTTGGCTAGTTGAAGGCATTTAACCCTGAACAGCGATGTACAAATTGGTTGCCATTGTCGACGATGATGATCTTGCGGGCCTCATTGCCGGGCATGCTCAAAACGGGTTGGGTTGGCAGCGCTGGCGTTTGCCTAGGCGAAGAGTTCCTGCGTTAACAGCGCCAAGTCGGCTGTCTGATCTCGGACGTCCGTATGCCGAGAATGTCCAGGCTCGAACTTCAGGCAAGACTAAGTACCGAGCGGTGCAGGATACCCATAATCTTCATCTCAGCACATGACGACGCAGACGAGGGGATGCAAGCGTGAGGTCAGGGCTGTACAGCTTTTTCTTTGAAAACCTTTCGGAGACGAAGCCCTTCTCCGCGCCGCTTTGAAGCGTTTAAATCCGATAACGGAAACGCAAATCCGGAGAGATCGATGATACACGCAAGTAAACCTGAACCGCGGACGCACACATTCATACTTGCCGGCGGACAGGGAGAGCGGTTGTACCCACTGACACAGTCAAGACCGAAGCCTGTCATTTCATTTGGCGGGACGTTCCGCATAATTGACTTCACCTTGTCGAATTGCCTGCATTCCGGCCTAAACCGGGTCTCGCTTCTCACTCAATACAGGGCGGAAGAGCTGCATCGATATATTCGGGAAGGATGGATGGACCTTTGGACTAGTCAGTCCTCCGACCGAGATCCGCTGGTCTGTGTTCCCCCAGTTAGCGGAAAGCGATACCGCGGCACCGCTGACGCAGTATTCCAAAATATCGCATTGATCGGGACCGACTCCGATCTTGTTCTCGTTCTTTCGGCAGATCACATCTACCAAATGGATTATCGCGAACTTCTCTTGCAACACATCGAGACGAATGCAGATCTCACCGTTGCGACTGTGGCGCACCCGCTGTGCGAGGCCTCGAAGTTTGGTGTCGTCGAAGTAGACGAATGGTTCGGGATAACCAGTTTTGAAGAAAAGCCCGCAAATCCACGGCCGCTACCTTGCGATCCGTCAACGGCTCTGGTGAGTATGGGTGTGTATGTATTCAAGAAGACCGTATTGGCGGAATCACTTCAGGCCATCTGCGATTCCGGACTGGGATCCGACTTCGGGCAGCACATCATTCCTTTCTTGATCGCATCCGTACGCGCTCAGGCATACGATTTTCGGGAGCCGACACAACGTGCACCACTCTACTGGCGCGACATCGGAACAATCGATTCGTACCATGCGGCCAGCATGGACTTGGTCGGTCCGAACGCGAAGTTCGATCCGTATGCTAATGAGCGCTGGCCCTCACGACCAACGCGACACCCCTCCCTCAATGACTTGGAATTCAGGTGGCAGGGTTCTACGCGCATCGACGCAACGGCTCGAGTTGAACGGACAGTCCTGTCGCCTGGCGTACAGGTGCAGCAGAATGCGACGTTAGAGGAGTCCATTTTGATGCCCGGAGTTCGCGTGGGCGAAGACGCATCACTGCGTCGCGTAATTGTTGAGGAGTGTGTGCAGATTCCAGCCGGCTTTTGCGCCGGGTTCGATAACGAAAGAGACCGGCAACACCACACGGTCAGCGACACTGGGATCGTTGTTATCGATCGAGATCCGCCTGCTAACCAGCATGATGTTTGGCGGGATCGGTTCTATTCTGTCCAAAGCGAAGGAGTAAGAGTGCCTTTCTTGAAAAAGGCCAGACTGAGCACCGATTGGTAAATTTGGTAGTAAAGAAGGCATTGGGGATCTGGTCCGCCTTCGTCGGAGGCAGCCCAATGCCGGAACGCTGACGCATACTAAGACCCGAACGATCGGAGCGCCGGTGACGATTGATGAGGGTGAAGGTGTGCCGATGGTCATCACGCTACCGGAAGGCGCCGATCAGGAAACCGTCACCAAAGTGATCGATCTTGAAAACGTCAAAGCGTCGTGTGGCGAGCAAACACGGGTGCATGTGGCTATCGGTCCATGGTATGCAACAAAGGATGTCGATTAAGTTGTGCTTTGCGTCATAAAAGTCCTGCTTGTTCTAATGGGATGCATGCCGACCCGGAACAACAGCCGCAAAGTGCTCTGGACCGCTGGTTTTCCGTGGCTAAAGTAATGGCGAAATCATAGCCATGCACATCCCTGACGGCTATCTCAGCCCGTCCACCTGTGCCGCGTTGTACGCGGCAGCTGCCCCCTTTTGGATGATCGCCCTTCGGAAGATGAAGCGAGTGCTTCATACCCGAGCGATTCCACTTTTGTCGCTGGCTGCCGCATTTTCGTTTGTCATCATGATGTTCAATCTGCCTTTGCCTGGAGCTACGACGGGACACGCCGTCGGAGTGGGCATCGCGACAATTGTGCTGGGTCCCTGGGGATCGATGCTTGCAATATCCACGGCGTTGGTGATCCAAGCCGTTTTCTTCGGTGACGGCGGCATCACAACCATCGGAGCCAATTGCTTCAATATGGCAATTGTCGGCTCGTTGGTGGCGTATACCGTTTACCGAATTATCGCAGGGAGTGCCGCACTAGATTCGAGACGGCGGGTAGTGGCTGCTGCGATGGCAGGTTACGCGGCAATCAACGTTTCGGCATTTTTCGCAGCCCTCGAGTTCGGTATCCAACCGGCTCTCTACCGGGATACGACAGGCGCGCCGCTCTATGCGCCGTATCCGCTGCACATCGCCATTCCGGCAATGATGATCGGACACCTGACGATCGCAGGGCTCGCGGAATTGATAGTCAGCGCCGGCGTCGTCAGTTACCTGCAGCGTGCCGAACCGGAATTATTGCGCATGACGGCGGGCGGTGCGGCCAAAGACATCGCCGAAGAGAGAACGTCCGGCTCGACGCGGCCGCTATGGATCGCTCTCAGTCTTCTGATGATTGCAACGCCCTTGGGAATTCTCGCGGCCGGGACAGCATGGGGTGAATGGTCGGCAACGGACTTTGCCAATCCCAGTGTTCGCCGTCAGATCGCAGCCGCTTCGAGCAACAGTACACCGCCCGTAAACGCGCCGTCTGGAATTTCCGCGTTGTCGCAGATTTGGATCGCACCCATGCCAGCCTATGCTTCGCCGTTTCTCAAAAGCCAAAGTCTTGGATACATTTTGTCGGCGATGATGGGGGCAGGCCTCATCCTTCTCGCGACGCTGCTTCTTGCCCGGATATTCGGCAAATGACGCGGAGCTTAGAAGATTGGCTGCTGACCAACCTTGTGGAATTCAAAAAGTATGCTTCCTCAGCGGAAGACTCGGCAAACGTCCACGGCCTGCTGCAGCAGGTCGACCCGCGAGTCAAAATCGTGGGCGCTCTGGCTTTGATTCTCTCTGCCGTCGCTGCAAAAAATCTCGGAGCAATCTTATGGATATTGGGACTGTCAATAGCGCTCGCCGCAGCATCCAAGCTCCGGCTTGACCGGCTGGCACATTGGGTTTGGCGGCCAGTGCTATTATTCAGCGGCCCGATCGCGCTTCCGGCATTGTTCCTGACTCCAGGCAACGTTCTCGCCTGGCCCGTCAGCCTGCAAGGACTGCGAGCCGCAGCATTCCTGGTTCTGCGCGCCGAAACAACGACAACGATTTCAATCCTGGTCGCACTGACGACGCCATGGACGCGAATCTTGAAAACGCTACGAGCGCTCGGCGTGCCAACGGTTTTTGTCGCGATTCTCAGTTCCACTTATCGCTATATGTTCCTGCTGCTGCAGACGGCATCCGATATGTCGGACGCGCGGCGGTCGCGCACCGTTTGGAAATTATCGGCTATTGAAAAGAGACGCATCGCCGGCGCGGCAATCGGCGTTTTACTGAGTAAGAGTTTTCAACTCTCCAGCGAGGTGCACCAGGCGATGTTAGCCCGTGGATTTCGCGGCGAATTCTACGTTCTGGACGATTTCCGATTACGCGCTGCCGATTGGCTCTGGCTTGGAGTTCTATCGGGATTCGTAGCCGCCATTATGTATCTAGAGAAATAGGGAGCCGGGAGCCCCGAGCTTTAGCGGAGCAGATGAACAAAATAGTATTCGATATCCAACATGTCAGTTATCGGTACGACGAGGTGGTCGCGCTGAACGATATTACGCTGCGGGTGACCACCGGCCAGCGGGTGGCTTTACTCGGGCCGAACGGCTCGGGAAAGTCGACGTTGTTGCGGTTGCTTGACGCCCTGTGCTTTGCAGATTCCGGGACGGTCTCGTTCGACGGTGAGACGCTTGATCGAAAGCGATTTGAGGATGACCGCTTTCATTTCGGCTTCAGGCAAAAAGTCGGTCTGGTGTTTCAGAATCCGGACGTCCAGCTTTTCAATCCAACCGTTTACGACGAAGTGGCGTTCGGACCGCTGCAACTACGCTGGCCGGCGGAAAAAATTCGGCGGAAAACCGGCGAAATTCTGGAGCGGATGGAAATTGTGCACCTGAAGGATCGTTCGCCGCACCGCTTGTCGGGAGGGGAGAAAAAGAAAGTCTCACTCGCGTCGATTTTCGTCCTCGATCCGGATGTCCTGCTGCTCGACGAGCCTACCGCGGCTCTCGATCCACGATGCGAGAGCCGGATCATCGACCTACTGATCGGGTGGGGGGACGGCAAAAAGACCGTGATCACCGCAACCCACGATCTCGGCCTAGTGGAAGATATTGCAGATTGTTGTTTTGTCCTGCAAAACGGAAGCGTCCTGGCGGAAGGCCGGCCGGCGGAGATCCTGGGCGACGAGGATCTGTTGCTCCGAGCCAATCTCGTTCATGCACATCGTCATCGGCATTTAGGCGGCAAAGAGCACTCCCATCCGCATTCGCATCCCCTGCCCACGGTCATTAAGCTTTACCACTAAAGAAGGGACTCAATTCGGAGAAGCCCCTATTGCTTCCTCATTTCTTCCTGGCGGTAACCTCCCAAAATATCGATAACATCACTGACCGAGTAGTTCTTAATCAGCCATGCCGATCGAACGCCAAGTAGTCGTAGACCGAGCGAACGGCGGCGGAGCCTTCGCCGACCGCCGCCGCGACTCGTTTGGTCGATCCGGAGCGGACGTCGCCAACGGCGAACAATCCCGGATGGTTGGTCTCGAACGGAAGCGGAGAGCGTCCGAGCGCTTCCCAGCCGTTGAGGTGGTCGCGCCCGAGGGATCGATCCGTGAGCACGAACCCTCGATCGTCGAGGGCGGCGAAGCTTGACAACCACTGCGAAGCAGGCTCGGCGCCGATGAATGAGAACAGGGCGCTGCAGGCGAGCGTTTCCTCGCCACTAGGCCCGCTGATCCGCACGCCGGTTAGAGATTCGTCGCCCTCGAGCGCCACGATCCTGGAGTTACCACGAACGACGATGCGTTTATCGGCTTCGATCCGATCGAGGAGGTAGCGAGACATACTCGCGGCGAGGTCCGATCGCCGAATCACGATCGTGACCGCGCTTCCAGCATTGGCGAGAAACAAGGCAGCCTGGCCTGCGGAGTTGCCGCCCCCGGCGACCACCGCAGGTAAACCCATACATGATCGGGCCTCCAAGTCGGTCGCGGCGTAGTACACACCGCGAGACTCGAATTGTGTGAGGCCGACCGCATCAAGCCTCCGGTAGTGTGCTCCAGTTGCGACAATCACCGCCCGACCTAGAACCTCCGTGCCATTGGACAGACGAAGAACGAAATGGCCCGCTTCCTCCCGAACTGATTCAACTGTGCACGGGCTACTAAAAGATGCGCCGAACTTTTGGGCCTGAACCGTGGCTCGCTGCGTGAGGTCCCCTCCAGAAATACCGGTCGGGAATCCTAGGTAGTTTTCAATCCTCGAGCTGGACCCCGCCTGACCACCGACTGCGACCATCTCGAGAACGAGCGTGCGCAGTCCCTCTGACGCGCCGTACACCGCGGCCGCGAGCCCTGCCGGACCGGCGCCGACGACGATTAGGTCGAAGCCGCCCGCAGGCATTGTTCCGACCGTGAGGCCGAGGTAATCGGCCAGGACACCTGGAGTCGGACGGCGCAGCACCTGGCTTGACACGATGACAACGGGTAAGTCCCGTGGGGCGACATCGAACTCCCGCAGAAAGCGCTCGACGTCGCTATCGGCGTCAGGGTCCAACCACTCGTGCGGGATCCGATTGCGCACCAGGAACTCTCGAACGCGTTCGGAATCTGGTGAGAACCGCGAGCCGATGACGCGAATCGCCGAGGAGGCGCCAGTCATGAGAATCGTCCGGCGCGCGAGGAAGGCGGCCAGGATCTTGTCGCTCAGATTCGCGTCTGTGGCGATCAGTCGCCTAAGCGCATCACGCGGAACGGCGAGCACTTCGCCGGGTTCGATGACTCGGGCGGATACGAACACTCGCTGGCCCGTCAGTAGATTCAGTTCGCCGAGGAACCGGCCGGCCGTGTGGCGGGCGATGAGGCGGTCCCGACCCTCGGAGTTGACGATGATCTCGACGGCGCCGGCAAGGACGACATAGAAATCGTAGCCAGCGTCGCCTTCCCGATACAGGTACTCACCGACCGATACCGCTCGTCGAACGCCGAGTTGCTCCAACGCCGCCAGCTCCGCGACGTTCAGTTGCAGGAAGGCATCTGTTTCACCGGCCACGGGTAGCCTTATCCTTTTGTCTTTTAAGGGGCACAAACGGATCCCTTCGGATTCTTCCGTACATCGCTAATCTGAACAGTCAACTCGGTAGCGTTACCGGCGAGGAGTATTACGTTCAGAACACGGAGTGTAAGCGACGTGGGAGTAAAGCATAAGATGAAGCGTGAGCGGCTCAGAAACCCTGCGTTCGCAAATGACAAAATTGCGTTGTTTCTATCCTCTGTGCCCACGGTTCCAACGCCCGAAGGCTTGAATTCTCCGACCACCTGCCTGACCACCTTCCGGGTCACTCTGAGCAACCGCTGACCCCGTCTACGCTTTAACGGATGATGCTTGAACCGCCTTTGCGGCGGCACGGATAACGTCGACAACCAAGTCGGGGTGGGACAGCATCGCGACGTGGCTGCTGTTGACGGCATGGGTGGACGCACCCATCCGCTTCGCCAGGAAACGTTGCAGATCTGGCTGAACCGTGCGGTCGTTGTTGGCCACGATGTACCAACTTGGCTTCGATTTCCAAGCGGTGCCAGGGGCATTCCGGCTGAACAGGTCGGCCGCTGGCGCATGATGGGTCGCCCAGACAACCTTTTGCTCTTGCTCCGAGAGATCTCCAGCGAAGCACACGACGCCCTCTGGACGCATCCAGACGCGCCCATCCGCGACTTCGACGTACTTGAAGGCGTCGGTGACAGGGAACTTATCCAGTTGGCTCTGCGAAGTCTCGCCAGCTTCGGGTGCAAGAGCGGCGATGTAGACGAGCCCAACGACGCGGTCATCGATTCCGGCGGCCGTGATGACACTTCCACCATAGGAATGGCCGACGAGGATGGCACGGTTGCTAACCCGCCCTAGCGTCCGCTTCACAGTGGCGACATCGCCTTCGGGCGTATCGAGGCCGTATTGAGCGGCTATCACATCGTGTCCTTCCTCCTGAAGGGTGGGGATCACCTTGCTAAAGCTTGAGCCGTCTGCCCATATCCCGTGGCAGAACACTATGCTTGGTTTGGTTTGTGCAGATTTCGATTTCATTTACTCTCCTTTCTATCCAAAACTTTTCTGCGAAAAGCAGAGATTGTACAGACAAAGGATCTACTTTCCCTGATAGGCCAGGTCTGCAGCGGTCAGACCTTCGAGGGCCATGCCGAACGGCACGTCCGCGACGATCCGGCGTCGGAGATTCATATTCAGCGTTTGCTTTTGCAGGGTTCGGTAGAGCGGTGGTTTGGCGGCGAGGACCTTGGCAATCTCAATTCCCCGATTGACCGCTCGATCATGCGGAACCACCTCGTTAACCACACCCCACTGGAGAGCGGTTTGGGCGTCGATGGTTTCTCCGGTCCACAAGAGCCACTTCGCGCGCGCCGTACCAGCAACCTCTTCCCAGACGACATGCACTCCGTCGCCCCCAGTTATTCCGAACGCGGGATGTGGATAGTCGCCATAGGTGGCCCGTTCGGATGCGACATGGATGTCGGACAACAGCAGGTACTCGGAATGGATGATCGCCGGCCCGTTCGCCACTCCCACCATGGGAATTGGGAGATCGAGAAATCGCTGGAGTACCCGTGCGCCCTCAAATCGCTGCTTCTCCCAGACCAGAGGCTTGAAGATCTCCCCCAGGCTCGGACCATCGATTTGATTCATGAACGAATCACCCGTGCCCGTCAGAACCAGCGCCTTGTTTTGACGGTCGAGCGCAATTTCCTCGAGCACCCCGAGCAAGTCTTGGTGCGTTTGACCGGTAAAGACGATCGGTCCACCGTCGGTGTGGAACCTCATCAGCAGAACACCATCCTTGTCACGCGAAAATGCAATGTTCTTATATTTGTCGAAGTAAGGGGGGGACATCATCTTCATAGGCCTCCTTGGTTTTGATATTGCGGTAACCGACTGCTGAAACGGCCGTCAGCCCTTGTGGGCTGTTGTACGGAATATCGAAGCTGGTGACTTCGTCGAGGCAACCGTTCGGCTGGGCGGCGTAGCCACCAAGTCCCTAGCTGCCTACGACTCCGTGCACACACCGTTAGCAATGACGACACAGTTTCTATTTTTCTTTTGGTGCAATAGCCCACATTTCATCGAACGAGATAGCGTCATAGAAGGCTGTCGCTTCAACTACTAATCCTTGATCCAACGTGAAAATCCAGGCGTAGGTATTCTCGTAGGAGGTTCCCAATATTGTCGTTCCTCCGCCATCCCAGATGACAATCACCGTCGGTCCGTCGGCGTAGACTGCACGAATCCTGGTTGGCCGCATCGGGTCCGAGGCAATAAACCGCTCGTTCAGGGGTATTAGTACTTTCGTCGCGAAGTCGGCGGCGCTTTTGTAACGCCCGGACGCGGCGGACCTGCCGAACACCTCCCACGTCATCTCGGGTGCGAAAATCCGGCTTATATTGCCGCTTCCATTCATCCACCCTTCGAATGCCTGTTTGACGATGATCAACGGGCTATCGGCCATTTGTGATCTCCCTTACCGATGCAGTTGAAGCGTTTCATTACCTCGGACCATCGGCGCACATTCCCTGCGTAGATGGTCCGCCGGCCCCGGGGCATCTATGTTCGAGACCGGCTCAGAATCCGGTTACGCCCTGCGGAGTGTTGTACGGAATGGGCGCACTCGTAACCTCTTCAAGCCAACCATCGGGCTGAATGGCATAGCCGACAAGTTTCGAGGCGTTGGGATACATTTGATATAAGTATGCACCGTCCGGCGACATCCACATGTCGTTAGGACTCGCTCCGACAATCCCTCCAACTCCTCTGAATGTCCCGTCTCCTTTCGGCTTCTCACACGCCGGGTCCTTAGCGATTGAGAGGATGTTCTCTTCGAGACGCCAACTAGTGACGTAGCCGTAACCCGTCATCGTTGCAAACACAAGCCCATCATCCGGTGTTATTGCCATCCAGCACAGTTCGGATGGCCTACCAATACTGGTGTCGGCGCGCACGACCGGTCCCGTTGCAATTCCGCCAGAAGAGTCAAGTGCGGCGAGAGACAAACCATCAGCGGTGGCGTATCCAACGACAAACTGGTTGGGCCGGTTATGAAGGAAGAGTGGACACCACGGCGAACTCGCTCCCGCGTCTTGGAACTGAGGTTCGCCCAGCGCGCCAGCGTCGCCGATTGGGAAAACGGCCAAGCCGTCTGGATCGGGCGCATTGGCAGCAATGGCGTGCGGATGACCATTTCTCGTCACCCAAAGAATGGGGCTGCCGTCCGGGTTCGTTGCAGGTAGCTCATCCATCGAGCAACCGACGAGGAGAAACTTCTCGTCCGGTGAGATGGTAAGCATCGTCGTGACGCGACCCGGCTTGTCGGCGGGCACAGCTGCGTATCGCTCAGAACGAAGTCGTAAGTAGCCGCCCGAGTCGACGGAAAACAATCGGATATGGGCAGGTCCAAAGGTATGCAATACATAGAGCGTCCTAGTCGAGGGCGCGTACTCCAAAGATTTTGCCGTCCCGCTTTTCCCACTAACCGGGTTTCCCGTTCGCTTGACATCTAAGAGAGTCAGCTTTCCGTTCTCAGCAACCTCGAAACTGGAGACCGAGTTGTCACCGGCGTTGATAGCAAATAGCAAGCGCTTATCCGGCGTCATGAGTACGCTATTTGCACCCTCGACTATGAGACCGGGGGGAGTTGCGCGATAGTTGAATGACCCGGAGCCTGCGCCACCGGTTAGCACCCGATCGGTTTCGCTAATAGTCCCATCGGCAGCCCGCAGAAAGTGGATGACAACGTTTTGGATCTCACTCGTTTGGATATATAGATGGCCGCCTTCTGATTTCTTCGACAAGTTCGCTCCTTTGGTTGGATCGGGTGCAGCCTCAGGCGAACTAGCGATAGTTCCTCCGCCTCGTCTCCTGGATTTGATGCGCGTCGTGAGACGCGTACAATTGATACGACCGTTCATCCACTTCGTCTCATTGCAAGCCCAGCACCAAACAAAACACATCGTATTCTTCCGTCATACAGGCCATCGCATGGCCGGGGATGGACCGAGCAGGTGTCGAAAAATGACGAAATGACGTCTGTATGTCGTTGTGTGACGCTTTTTCGACACGCAGTCGATGCGGAATACGGGATGGAGATTCTCGCCGAATAAGACAATAGGATCGCACCCAATTAAATACGTAGTCCAAAACCGAGCGTCACATATATGAGCAATCGCGTCCAATTGGGAAGCGTAAGACGGATCGATCCGGATAGCGCTACCGTCGGCGGTTTCTTAGGTGGTAGCTGAGTGAAGCAAAAGGCCTATCAAAAAGCCCAGCGCCGCGGCTCCAAGGCCAATTGCGACCATCTGCAAGCCGATTTTACGCCAGTCCCCGATCAACGTCTTCGCGGAGTAAACTCCAACCCCAAACAGCGTCACGGCGCTGAGTGCGATCGCACTAACTATAGCGGGTGCGCCAGCGACGACGAAAAACGGGCTCAAGGGGATGAGGTGGCCGACAAACGTGGCAAATGTGACAATCATCGCGCTATGTAGGAGGCTGCGCTCTTCGACCGGCTGTACATGCAGTTCTTCATCCATCATCGTGTTTACCCAAGTCTCCCGGTTAGACGTGATGGTCGAAACGACCTCATCGAGCAACTGACCGCTGAAGCCCTTCGCTGCATAGATTACCCTGATTTCCTCGCGTTCTTCGTCAGGCTGAAACGAGATCTCATTTTGCTCGGTGTTCTTCTCCGCGAGATAGAAATCACGTTCCGAACCAAAAGACGTGTACGCTACCGCACCCATCGAGAGCGATTCTGTGATTGCTGCGGCAATTCCGGTGACGACGAGAACATGGTTGGACCCGCCTGCTGCCACGATGCCAAGGGCGATACCCAACATGTTAACGAGGCCATCCTGCCCACCGAGGATCACATCCCTCAGAGAATTCTTTGTTCTGTGCTGTTCATGACCACGCAAAGTGCTTTTCTTGCGGTCGACATAGATGCGCAATGCGGGTCTAAAGCCACTTGTATGTTTATTCTGCATATCAAACAGTCAATGGACCGTATTTGCATTTTTGAGGCCATCAGTGACTGCTTCGATCTTCGATGCGTCTACCGTTCGGTATTGCCCCGATACTGCTTTACTTGTCAATATCCAGCCAGGTGCTGGAAGCCCCTATTAGTCATACTGCCTTCAAACAGCGACGTGTACGGAAAGCATGCCGCAAACATGAATAATGAATGGGCAGTTCCGCCACCTGTTCAACGGTCCATCTGAAATGCTATCAAGTAGCCGGCCTCTAACGCGACTTGGTATGGTCGATTGACAGATACGTCAAATACGTCTACGCTTTTAACTTATATTGTTATAAAATTACTTCATCTCATTGAGGAGGTTGAGGATGGATGGATTTTTTAGATACTTGAAGGAAGGCGGAGAGTGGTTACTATGGCCAGTTCTCGTCGGGTTGCCATACCTAGTCGCGTTGTCGAGCGGCCACCTGACAAAATTGTCGGAGTTTTTCATCGCCAGCGCGGTCGCCATGATCCTCGTTTTGGTGGCGCTGACGGCTCGCCGATGGGTTGTGAAATGAAGAGGGATCGTGAATTAAAGTCGTGGAAAGAGATTGCCGAGTCACTGGGTGTGAGTGTTCGGACAGCGCAGAAGCTTGAGGAAGACCAAGACCTGCCGATCAAACGGCACGGAATAGGTCCGAAGGCAAGAGTATCGATTTCGGCGAAAGATTTGAGTGATTGGAAGCTGCGCTCCAAGACATCTGAACCGGCACCGCCAAGCGACATTAAGGCAGAGCGGCAGGTTTTGGCGATGATCCTTGTGAACAACGAGAACCTCTACCTCATCGAGGAGATGCTGAAACCGGAGGACTTTTACCTTGAGACTCACCGTGCGATTTTTTCGGCGATGGTGCGAATCATCCATGACCACAAGTGGAGTATTGACCTAATCACATTGACTGAAGAACTCCATCGCACCGGAGAGGAGAAGTCAGTTGGAGGGGTCGCCTATATTGCGAGCCTGCTTGATGAGGTGCCATACGACTTCGACATTTCGTCGGCCGCAGACACCATCAAGAAAAAAGCCCTGATCAGACGCCAAATCAATAACGCCAAGCTGGTCTTGCAGAATTGGCACGAAGGAAAGGGCGTCGACATGCTTTTACAACGCGGAGACGAATTGATCGCCGGCGAGACGAAGAGCGGGCTAACCCCTCTGAAGAAGGAAGAGGCCAATGTTTGGCTGACCAAGCCGAAACCGAAAACAGAGTTGGCCGGTCTAGCGACTGGTATCCACGACTTTGACTGCATGACTGGCGGGTTGAAGAGCGGCGAGTTAGTCGTTTTCGCAGGCGCACCGTCCTCGGGAAAGACGGCGTTCTTACTAAACATCGCCGAGCATGTCACCTTCCGCAGTGGCGGAAGCGTTGGTCTGTTCAGCAGCGAAATCGACCGCGAACAACTCCTGTTGCGGGTGATGTGTTCGACTGCGATGGTCGACTTGGTGCACGTGAGAAGTGGCCATGTGTCAAAAGAGGACCACCAAAAACTAGTCCAGGCTCTCGAAGAAATAGGTAAAGTTCCGCTTTATGTGGACGACAATCCACGGCCCACCATTGAGAGTATTCGGGCGCAGTGTCTAACACTCCGGTCGCGAAAAGGGCTTGATTTGGTGATCATCGATTCCTTCCAGATGGTCATGGGGCAAATTCAAGAAAGCCGCCGAACTGAACTCTCTCGAGTTTCCAGAGAACTTAAGGCCATGGCACGTGAACTCCGTGTCCCTGTCGTCGTGAGCAGCCAGCTATCACGCTCGAAAAACCTTAACCCTCCGACTTTGCGTGACCTGGACGATGCGTCATGTCTGGAACAAGACGCAGACGTGATCACTCTGATACATCGCGAAGAGCTCTTGATGGATCTCGAAGGCAATAAGGGTGCGGCGGAACTCATCGTCGCCAAGCAACGAGTTGGCCCTCGAGGCGTCATCAAGCTGGCTTTTCTGGAAGGGTGGGGTCGTTTCGAGAATCTTATGGAAAAGGAACCTGATGGCACTCCTCCTCAACGCATGTTTCGAAATACAGATTCGCCTTTCTGAGAACGCCAAAGAAACGATCGACATAAAACATTGGCTAAGTACAACAGAGGTGTTACCCGCACAGAAAACTAACTAGTTGCGATCAATCAGATTTTTCGAGTTTGAACGAAGCCCCGGGGTTCTGCTCTGTCTTCAATGTGTAACTCGATAAGTATGATTTTTGTGGCCGTCCGTGTCGGCGCGCCTGATATCAACTCAACAGACGCAATTCTTAAGACTTCAGTTTCCCTCCCGAAGCCGACCGGCGATCTTGAGACATTTCAAGTTCGAGTTTCAAGTTCGAGTTCCAAGTTCGAGTTCCATGTTCGAGTTCCATTGACACCCCAAGCTGGGTGCGCTAGGCTGGCCGATTTTAGGAGGACTACGTGGCGAGTATTGGAATACTGGGTGGGATGGGGCCAAGAGCCACGCAGTACTTTGTCGGCGAGTTGCTAAATGAGTTTGAAAACGCAGCTCATCCGATATCTGATCAGCACTACCCGGATATGTTCGTCCATTTTGCATGCTCAAATCCCGATAGAACAGCCGCAATTGAAGCGGATCCAACGGGTCTGTGCAAATTGCTACGAGAACAGCTCGACCAGCTCGAACAGGCTGGCTGCAACTTCCTGATGATGCCTTGCATCACAGCCTATGCGGTATTGGGGCCGATAGGAGCTTCGGGCGCTCTGGTTAACGTTCCAGATCTTATTTCTCGCCGCCTCGCCATGCTGGGTCCCGGGCCATTTGGGGTGCTTTCGACTCGCGGAACGAGGAGATTACTCGGTTCAAAGAGGATTTCATTCGGATCGACCGAGAAACTCTTATTCTTAGATGGCAGTCAAGAAGAATATCTGATGCAGATCATTTACAAGGATCTGAAGAGTGGCGCCACTACAAGAGAGGCAGCGATCGGCGGAATGTTGTCCTTGTACGAAGCACTTCGTGCGAGCGGCGCGAGCCATGTTATTGCTGGTTGTACGGAAGTCGAGATGGTCTTGGCCCCTGACCTTCGTTGCCCTGACGGGTTGGTCTGCCCGATGAGATGTGCAGCTGAGTGGATTGTTTCGCAATTAATTGAGAGACCGAATGAAGCGTCCTAGCTCATTGACTTATGTGGATCGAACTGCGGGCCTGAATCGTGAAAACGATCTGTCTCCAGTAGCCCTTCGCAGCAGTAATGCTGCCGACGTAGAACGTAATAAGCTTCTGGACCACAGAGTTACTTCGGGAAGTGATCGAACTGAGTTTGAGCATGATCGGGATCGGATCATTCACAGTAGGCAGTTTCGCAGAATGGCGGGCAAGACCCAGATATTGATTGCCCCCGCTAATGGTGATTTGCGTACCCGCCTGACGCATACGTTAGAAGTGTATCAACTCGCAACGACCCTCGCTCGCCGTTTCAATTTGAATCTCCCGGCAACGGAGGCGATGGCGTTGGGACATGACGTGGGTCACACTCCGTTTGGGCATGCAGGCGAAGCAGCGCTGGATGACCTGATGAAAGATATCGGCGGATTTCACCATGCCGCTCATAGCGTCCGTTCCTTAGACACGGCAGCCTATGAGCCTCGAAAGGAGGACAACGAACGGACTTGCGGCCTCAACCTCACAAAAGCCGTGCGGACAGGCATTATTAAGCACGGCTGGTTTCTAGGGCGAGAGTGCTCCCCTTATCACCTGTCGAATGATGGCTATTTGAATCTAGCTAGTCCAAGTCAGCCTATGTTTGGGAGCGTCGAAGCACAGGTTGTTAGTCTCGCTGACGGTATGGCCTATCTGGATCATGATATTAACGATTTACTGGCATTCGGCTTCGACAAGATTTTATCTTCGAAGACCGTTCGGAATTTTTTCGAAGAACACCAGGGAAAGCTGTCGGCCGATTGGGGACGAAAAGGGTGGAATGATGCGAAGCAGGAGTTTGTGAGACTTCTCCAAGAAGATTCAGATGGACGGGTGAAGATTCTGGTTCGCAGTGCACTCGATCAAAGCCACCAAAACATCGAATCCGTGGTCCAGCACGACACCGACTGGCGCAACGTGAAGCTCGTGGACTTCAAGCCTGTAACAGCTCGTGCCCGGGAGCTTTTCTACCGCTTTTTTGATGACTGTGTGTATTCCGACAAACGCTTGAAGCACAAGAACGAGGAGGGCAAAGAGTGTATAACTTTCATTTACAAGTTTCTCGAAGACTTTTATAATCAGAATGTAGAGATGCTTCCCCAACATATCGAGGACGAACTAACCGCGGAACCTCCTTGGTGGCAGACCTACCTACCTCTTCTAGAAAAATTCCGAGCAGAAACTCAAACGGGCATTTTGAACCCGAAAGGATCCAAAATCGAGTGTCGTCTTGCTGCCATGGACGTGGTTGCGTTACTAACAGATGGTGAGGCTCTCTGTCTCCAGCGAGCATTAGATCGCGCAGAGGGGCAGGGGGGTATTGACCTTCTTCAGCAGGCCGTCGAAGCGTTTCCCAGTACTGAGCAGCACCGCCACCTAGCGGATGAAAGTAGGCGTCTACGGGATGCCATTGCAAAAATTATTACTACGGCTAATCCATCCAAATGATTACTGAAACCAAACTATTTGAACACGCAAGATTTGGCCCTTCCCTATTTACCTTTCTCGGACGAAATGACGCGATTCTATCACTGTTGAATTCCTCAATGACAATGCCCAGAACGAATCGAATAACTCTTCTGGGAAGTGGCCCCACGGAGCCCATTACTACTGCTCTGAACACGCATTTTGGTAGTTGGACGGTCTCTGCTGTCGACAAAGACCCGAAGGTCATAGAGCTCTTGCGAAAAGGACTTTGGAAGGGATATCTGAGACTCGATCAGATTGCCGAGGTATGCCGAGCTTCGGACACGACTAACGACCAGTTCTCCAGTCAAGATTTGATTAGTCATCAAGTAAGAGAAGCTTCGGAAGCGGGAGTCAAGATACCGGTTAAGTTCAACGGAACAGTTCCCACTTTGGATATTGACGCAAGGGTTGCTCACCGCATTGATGTCCACTGCCTAGACCTACAGAAGCAGCTACCGAGTGATCTTGGTTGTGCCAGCATAGTATTTGAAGGCTACATGCTTAGTAATTGGATAAAGTCTGAATACGGAGCGCAAGAAATTTCGCCGTTTCTATCTGGAGTTGCAAGGCATATGCAGGAACACGCTTGGTTTGCGTCAGCGGAAAGCATCACCTTGTACGAACGAGCAGCAGTCTGCGGCAGATCATTCCTTTCAAGGATGATCGAAGCCAGACTTCTTCCTCTTTCCGGACTTCTTGGCCGGTGGGCCGTCAACACCAAAGGTGAGATCACATCACAGTTCATTGGAGTATTTTCGAAATCGATCTCGAATGAAATCAATGAGTCCAATCTGATTGAAAAACATCGGGATATTTCCCGCCAGGAGTTGCTGGATTTGCACCTGCCCTGGCGTGAGGAATTAGTCAATCTTGAGGGGCTCTGTCGCGCAATTGATAGCGGAGACTTTTTTGCCTTCTGGCGTGAAGGTTCTGGTCGATATACAATTTCTTTGATTCAGTGGAACGCCTTATCCAAACGAGCGCAAGCTACAGGACGGGCCTTGAGATTCCTTCGTTAGCGTCTCGCCCATATACGCCGGCGAGGAACCCAAGGCGGTTTGCCACTAAGCGCTTATTGTTTAGCTTCCCATCTGCTTTAACCCACGGAGTAAGTAGTTAGCGCCTGGTCATCTCATTTTTTGGGAGCAGACCCCTTCAATGGTAGGGCTTCAGGTCAGGGTTATTTGGCTTTCTGTTCTTGCCCTTCGAGTTCCCGCAGCTTCATTGACTTCCGAAGCCTGTATGTCGCCGCACTTGGATCATCCGCGAAGCGGTATTCCTCGTGAGTCTGAAGATCTTAAAGCCCGTAGACCTGATTATCAGGGTCAGTAAGTGAAGGTTCCACGCCGAGTAGATGGGCAAATTCGGTGTTCGAAAGGCCGGACTCAAATGGGATTTCGTCCGGCCGCGTCGCCGACTGCGGATTTAAGAAGACAATCGCTGGGTGACCAAGGCGACCATACGTAGTCTCTTGCGCACCGGCAAAGGCACAAAAATAATTCCCGGCCACATGAGGAACCGCATGGGTGCGAAAGAAGAAGTTTGAGAGGAGTCCGGCTCGCCGACGCAAGTGCGGCAGGGTCAAGTCGGAAGGGGTGATGTCTGGTTTTGACAACTTGATTTGGCCCACTTCGATGCTTTGATTTGGCCCACCCCCCTCCTGGTTTTAATAAAGGTTAAAGATGTGACCGCCGCCGGGCCTGTCGGTAGATGTGGAAAGCGTTCTGTGCTTTCCAAGCAACTCGTGGGAATCATTAATAAGATGATGCCGAAGGCCACCTTATTGATTTCCACAGGTGCGTCATCTTCCACAGGCCTCCCCCTTCCTTAGCTTTCTTTCTTTTTTGCTCCTTTTTTCTTTCTTTGTTTGCGATAACGCCTGTGGATTTCAGGTGCGCCGCTGACGTTTCTCCATCGATCGCCGGAACCTGTAGGATTCTGTGCCCGTTTCGATGATGTGCGCTCGATCCGTGATCCGATCCAGGACTGCTTTGCACAACCGAGCGTTGGTGAAGACCTGAGTCCATTCCGAGAACGGGAGATTCGTCGTGATGATCACCGTGGCACGCTCAGCGCGTTCGGCGATCACCTGGAAGAGCAACTCCGCGCCGACCTCGGCCAACGGAACATAACCCACTTCATCGATCGCGATGACCTGGTAGCGTAACCATCGCGCCAGGGTTCGTCGGAGCTGGTTCTGGTTCTTCGCTTCGACGAGTTCATTCACCAAAGCTGCTGCGGTTGTGAATCGAACGCGTTTTCTCTGACGGCATGCTGCAACACAGAGTCCGGTTGTCAGATGAGTTTTCCCGGTACCGCATTCGCCGATAAAGATCACCGGTTCGGCACGCTCGATATAGCCGCCTTCTGCAAGTTCCCGGATGCGTGCGCCCGCAACCTGCGGTGCTTGATCGAAGTTAAACTCCTCGAGTGTCTTCATCCGCGGTAGATGCGACTGCGACAAGCGCCGCGCAACGGCGTGTCCTTCGCGTTCTTCCACTTCCATGGCCAGCAACACTTCCAGATATCGTTTGTGCGATTGCTTCTCACGAATCGCCTGCTCTGCCATTGCTTCAAAGTGACCTGCGATCGTTGGTGTACGGAGGTTCTTGCAGTACTGACGGATCGTCGTGTCGTCCAGAGCGGCTGTCTTTGTCATAGCTGCACCGCCGTACCAACAAGCTGGTCATAATCGTCCATCACCGGCATCGGCCGGTCGTAACGAGCCAGTGCTGCAACCTCAATGATGGGAAGGGGAGCACGCTGCAGGGTGTCAGCTGTGATCAGATGCCGAACGGCAGCGACATCCTTGCAGTCCAACGTCAGCGCGGTATGGATCGCTTCCTGCAACAGGTCATAACCATGTTGGCGGCCCATACTGAGCAGCTCGATCATCTGCCGTGTTCCGGTCTGCTTGCCGTGCCGAGTGATCAACGCTTGCCAGAAACGGTCGTAACAGTCCGGCCAGCGGCCCAGCCGCCGCCATTGCTCCAGCGGTTTGCTTCCGGCCAACGCACCGGGCTTGCGTTCCAAAACATCCAGGTAGTGTTCGAGGTTCAGAATCTGCCGGCTTCGTTCGTAGCAACGTTCGTGTTGGGCCACGCATTGATCGTCCTCCCAGATCTCTACGATCTGGGGCAGAAGGTTCACGCGTACCGTCATTCCGGCCCGGCTCGGTGTCGAGTACCAGTTGGTTCGCGCTTTGACGCATCCTTTGCCATCGACAATCGCAAAACTCACCTCGCCGAGCGGGAATACTTCGCCAGTTAGCGCGATCAAGTGATCGCGTTCGATGCGCATCCCTTCACCAACAGCCTCCGTACGCTCGCCGATCTGCCGACGCTCGTCGGCGCGGCAACCTTCCATTAACTGATCATTGATGTGGTCCAGATCTCGCGCCTGCGGCACCGGCACCCAATGATTGCGGCGGAAGTACCCGGCTTCACCTTCCACCCCGCCTTTCTCATGGCCCTCTCCTGGCGTGCAGAAGTCCGCTTCGAACTTCCAATGCGATCGAAAGGTAATGAATCGCTCCGTCTGGCCTCGCTCATGTCCTTTCATAATTCTCCGAACGGCGCTCGATAGGTTGTCGTACCGTAGCTTCTGAAATACGCCACCAAAGTAGTCGAACGCCCTTTCGTGCGCTTCGAAGAAGGCTTGCTGCGTTGCACGCCAATACGCCCGATGAAACGCGCCGCCACTGGCCATGCTTCGCATGCAAAATACCTGCAGCTTCTCGCGGCTGCCGTCGACATCGGCATAGGCCTCGTACCAGTCGACTTGAGCTTCCACTCCCCAGTTGTAGCTTTGCGGAACGAACGTCTCCCGCTTCAACTGCCCCAGTTCGTGTTTACGTTCGCGCACGTACTGCCGGACCGTCGACTCCGCTACTACGACCTCCGGTCGCTCCAGTTGTATCCGTCTCCAGATTCGATGCGATGTATGCTTCTGCTTCCGCGGTGCGTTGCTGTCGCCCGCCAGAATCCGATCGATGAACTCGGCAACGGAATCGATCCGGGGCCGCTTTCGTTCCGGAACTTTTCGGCCCGGCGGGTCCGCGTCGGCCAATGCCTGACGCACCATTCGTCGATGCACCCCAAACTTCTTTGCCACACTTTTCACGGACGCACCGGGCCCGAACTCGAACTCCCGCCTGATTTGTTCAAATAACTCCACTTTTCGTCTCCTGTCCAACCCGACCTCCGTGCCGACAACATTCCTGTCCACACGGTCGCAGGTTTTCGTTCAGGGGGGTGGGCCAAATCAAAGCATCGAAGTGGGCCAGTTCAGAGTATCGAAATCAGATGTCGTTAAACTGAAACACTATGAATGAAGTCTTCCTCCCAGAGAGTTGCTCCGATGCCTTCTTCATAGCTTCAAGTTGAGGCTTTGAGTGATCGTCGGGCAATTTACATCTCATCAGAACCAGGCACCATGCACTTGGGAGAAGGGCGCCAGCAATGTGGCAGTTTTCACCATACTTGTTCTGAAAGTTGCGATACAAATCGCGCTCCGAGCGGAAGGCCTGCCACGGCTGATCCGCACCATTGGACTCTCGCGCTATCGTGAACTCAGCGGTCGATATGACGTCAAAGTGCGGGTCCGAGAAAGCGCGCTTCAGTGAATCATGCAATCGCTGTTGTTTTGCAGTGTTGGATGGAAGCCGCCCTTCAAGCGTGATGATAAATAGCTCTTTAAATCCGGCCTTGACTCGTCCTTGAATGTCCGCCCCAAAACAATCGATGAACCTATAGAACGTCTTCCGATGGATTTGCCGGCCGGCATCAGCAGAAAGACTCTTACACTCGATTTCGCCCGACACCGAGGCATTACTGAATTCGATATCATGGTTGCCATTTCCATTCAAATCGGGGAATTCAATATTGAAGCCCTGCGCGTTGAGCATCTGAGTGATCTGCATCTCAGCAAAAAGTGCCGCAAATCCACCTTCTGCTTGCAGCGCATCATTTAGGCGCCCCTGAAGGCTCACCATACCTTTCGAAGTTAAACTTCGATGAACGTTTACTGTGGCATGAGCGAAGTGAAGGGCAGTAAGGCTGCCTCGGTGAATGGGTTCGTTACGCTCTGCTGTGAACTCCGCAATGAGATCCATATCCAGCCAACGATAGTCAATCAGCGTCTTCGCGGTGTAAGGGGATCTCGCAAATTCCGATTCAAGGTGCGAGACATGTTTGCGCCACCGTTCCGGTCCAACCAAGTCAATGAACTCGGAAAGGTGCTGTCTTAATCTGTGGGGATCATTGACATTTTCAAATCGCATTGTTTCTCACTGTCCCGGTTGATTCAGATGACTCTCTGCCGTCGCCCCGACTTCAAAGGACGGCACGCACCAAGGTATCCGACTTTAAACCTCGTCTTAAATAAATTACCTACGTGATAATACGTAATGCATACGTAATGGTTACGTATTGACATGGGCTCATTTGAGTGCAACTCTTGATCGTGGCAAAAGACCAAATCGCCAGCTCTGGGTTTAAACGCCCAGAGGAAATCCCATTGGATGAAAAGATGGTTCCGGTTAGCGCGAGAATTCCCGCAAGCGTCGCAAAGCGTTTGGCGAGAGAGGCAAAGCAATCGGGGCATCCTGTTGCCAAATTGGTGGCCCATGCTGTTTGCTCATATGTGAAGTTTATTGAGAAAGAAGGTGAGTGAGATTTCGGCAATCTTCAGATCAATTAAAGCAGTTGGGCGTACTCTGATTGCAACTCCGGTATTCGAAACGTACTGGCGCTTCGCAAAAATGCGCCAGGACATTTTCATGCAGCGGGTAGCGGGTACACCTCCTCCCTACACAAAGGATCCAGTTCTCTCTCTCCACCGATTCACAAATGCATATCGCGCTTCCGATAGGGTGAGTCAGTTCCTGATCCGGCATGTTCTCTACGAAGGAGAACAGACACCCGAAGAAATCTTTTTCCGCTCAATTTTGTTCAAGTTGTTCAACCGCATTGACACCTGGGAGTTGCTCAATAACAACGTTGGTACTCTCACTTGGAAGACCTTCTGTTTCGATTCATATGCGAAGGTGCTCGATGGGGCGATGGCGAGGGGAAAGAGGTTGTATTCAGCTGCCTATATTATGCCGTCACCGGACTTCGGCAATGCACGAAAGCACAGAAACCATCTTCGACTGGTTCAATTCATGATGAAAACTGAAGCACCAAAACGCATTGCTGAAGCTGGCTGCTTGCAAGAGATTTATGAGATCCTTCGGGGCTACCCATCTTTGGGCGATTTTCTTGCGTTCCAGTTTGCAATCGATCTGAACTACAGTTCATTTGTTGACTTTCCGGAAAGCCAATTTGTGGTCGCCGGTCCGGGAGCGCGTGATGGAATTAAGAAGTGCTTTGTTGATACTGCGGGCCTAGATGACTCGGATGTGATTCATGCGATGACGGACTGGGCGGAGTCTGAATTTGAACGGCAGGGATTAGACTTCAAAAGTCTTTGGGGGCGACCACTTCAACCAATGGACTGCCAGAACCTCTTTTGTGAGGTTGATAAATACGCACGCGTTATGCACCCGGAATATCGGGGAGATTCTGGCCGGACCCGAATTAAACAGAAATTCACTCAGAATCTAGAACCGCTTCCGCAGTGGTATCCTCCCAAATGGAACCTGCGAATACCAGATTATGCAGCGGCTGCAAGTGATGACGGTTCGAGCGACCCAGAACAGCTAAGCTCGGTCGGGTGATGTGAACTTGAGAGTGTTTTGGAGAAGATCACCAACTATGCTTCCGCCGTTGAATTCGCGGAGTTTTCGCCACACCTTAAACCCATCCAAAAGGGCTCGATTCCATTCCCAAGTCGTTCGATCTTTTACTTCCAGATTGTCAGTCATTTGCTTTATGTGTCGTAGCAATTGCCAATCGACAGCACCAACTCCTTCCATGAAGTTGTGTCTGTCGGCATAAACATACGCAGCAGCTACTATAGCCTCTTCGATTACTTGTGCTCTCCCTCCGTCTTCCGCATCATCAATTGAAGGCGGCCGCTTGCTGACTTTCTCCTTCGCGCGCAGCAATTTTCTCCAGACGGGAGACCACCCCAGATGCACGGCGAATGCAAAGTGTAAGATGTCGTGAAACCGGTATCCGTCATCTTCATAGGCGTTATCTCGCAGAGGATCTCCGTGTCCCTCACCGGTTGCATTGTCGGTTATAACTAATCGTTCGATCCCGTTCATCTCTTGGTGCGAAAACGTATAAGAAAAGTGTCGTGGCAGCCGTTGAGCTTCTTGCAACCGTTCGTCATAAAGTCTCAGGTTCCCCCCAGGTTCATGCCAACGATCTTCAGTTTTGATGATGTTTTCTTCGGCGATCTTATTCAGATCCAGCCCGAATTTCGTGGCGACGGTCGCGACGTACCAGAGGATGTCGCCCAGCTCTTCCGCTACCTGTCGAGGGAATTGCTCATGGACGGCTCCGTCTCGGAGCACCTTTTTATATTCGGAAAGAAGTCCGCCAATTTCCCCAACCAGGCCCAATAACGGGATCACAGTATGTTTTTGTGGTTCCTCGTCAGCACTCCAGGACGTGCGAGGATTCTGGTCAGTCGTTCGTGCTCGAAGTTGGTATTCCCTAAAGTCCATTCAATCACCCTTCGGTGCGTTCATCATCCATTGCTTCGGCGAGAGTCACTACATCTGAAAGCTTTCCTTTTGCAATATCGCACATTGCTATACCGGCATAGCAGGTCACCCGACCCAGCTTAATGCCCATTTCACGAGCGACAAATTGCCCAAGTCGACAAATGCCCAGATAGTTCCCGTAGGCGCGTTCAAACATGTATTGGGTGGCATAGAACGCGTTGACAGAAAGCTTATCGCCCACTGGCGCAAATGTAACGTGTTGGAGGCAGGGGAAACCACGTTGAGCAGAGTTTGTCAGGTCTTCTGCTGGGTTGAAGATTCCGATTTGAAACATGCTTCGCCTCACCCCTTCGCGCGACTTATAAGCACCAATTACAAAATCCAATTGATTGGGACGGTCCGCTGGGCCGCCGGTGATCATCCTTTCAAAATAAATGCCGTGCTTGTTCTTCGTTGAAGCTGTACGAAGGCGCGGAACAATCATAGTGTACCGTTCAAATAGCTGACTTCGATTGGCCTTTGGATTCCACATTTGATACGGAAAGATCGTGCCCGCAACTGTCTCTACTGTTTGTTTCCCTTCGGTTTCCAAGACCTGATCAAGAGTTTTTCGAATTGTTGCAGACTCATCGGGATTCCCATCATCGTCGAAGCCGGTTATGGCGACAATCAACGGAGCGAACTCCGTTCTTCCCTTAATAGTGACGGTCTTAATCGCTTTGGCCCAAGCAAGGGACATGTTGCTTTCTTCAATGTAATGTTCAGAGTTCATCATCCGCCGAGTCCTCTAAATGTCTGTAACGAGCGAGACCCACAAATCCTTCTTCACTAACGCGTAACGTCAGCGGCTCTAATCTCTGTGCTAAATATATCGTTCCCGTTCCGACGCTCATGGCAATGAGGTTGCCATCGTGGGCGCGATCTTGGAGGGCGCACGCGCCAGTAAATGTCGCTTGCTCCGGAAGGATTACGAGATCACCGACTGCAACATCTACGGTGCGACGCAACCAATGTGCGTCAACCTTAAACACATCGTTCTCAACTTGACGTCCGACGACCTTATTCCGAATCTTAGGCAAGGGTATTCGACGTAGCGCTTCGGCTTGCACAGCCGAGATCGCCTTCAGGTTCACTTCCGTATTAGTGACGAGGGTCGCGAATCCAACTCCTAGTTCTTGAGCAACAATGAAGAATTGATCCGGCTGTACTGCGGAAGGAGACCAGCCGCGTCGCGAAAAGGCCGCATCGATGGCAATTTTCGGCATCAGCAGCGCACTTGCGAATCTCTGGGCGAGAAACTCATCTGGGCTCGTTGACGAGGAATTTTCTTCGCTTAGTTCGTCAATTCGGTATCCGTGTTTAAATATATGATGCCCAATCTCGTGGGCGCATGTGAATCTTCTCCGACCGGCCGGTCGCTCCGAGTTCAAAATGATCGCTGGTCTTGGTTCAGGCGAATACATACCTTCGAGGCTGGGCGCTGCAAGGAAGCTCACTTTAATCTGTAGTTCTATGGCTAAATCATACGGACAGATCGCCTGTGCTGGCCCAATCTGATGCTGCGCGCGCAATTGAGCTGCAGCATGGACAGCCTGAGCCGACAAGAGCCGCGTGTTCATTGCTTGCGAACCCGAGGTCCCCGAATCGTGCTTAGCAGCCGTAATACTTTGTCAAGATCCTGGGGTTTCAGTTTGGTCAAGTCTCGCGCGGCAAGTTTAACCCTATCGTCAATCTCTCCTTCCACATCTTCCATACCCATAAGCCAGGCAATGCTGACTTCATAGATTCGTGCGAAGTCGGAAAGCTCTTCGGACGAGACCTTTCGGCGACCGGCCTCGATTTCTGAGATCGAGGGTCTGTGCATATCTAGCAGCTTGGCTACCTGACCCTGGGATAAACCAGCATGTTCGCGTGCCGTCCGAAGTCGGCGTGCCAAATCGTTCATCGTTTTCCCTGTGCCGTAATCAGTTTATGGATGCGTTCAGATATTTCCTGCAGGGTGAGAGCTCGCGTTCCATCCTCAGAAATGAATATCGACGAAGCTCCAAGTGGTGCGCATCCGAGCTTTTGTTCCACTAGCACTGTTGCTTCGATCGAGCACAGCGAATCAAATCCAGTAAGTGCGCCAATCGGTTTTGCAGTGACGGGCAGGCCATCCCATCTGCGGCCGCAAAGTTCCTGGACCTCTTTCAGAACACCCAGAACCACGGGTCGAATTGTTTCAGGCGTCATACTTGTGGTAAGATTATCTTACTATCCGTAAGATGTCTAGTGACTTTTGAGACAAATTGCTGGAATGCCATATTCCTCATGTCGTGGGGACCTGTCAGACTGCGAAGCAAACAATCACAGTCAAGCGATTACTCCTAAGCGATTACTTGTCCTAAGGACTTTTTCTGTTAAGGGGAACCGCCTGCTGAGGGCGGGCGGTTGGAGGTGTGGCAACCGGGCTAGACGGGCCTGGCTGTGCTGGAGCGACAGAAGGAATCGACTGCTGACTGACTGGAACAGTTGATGGGAAGGAAATGCGCCCAAGAAAAAGTGTCAGCACCATCAACACAATCCCAACTGCGAGTCCGATTGCACTCGTTGTAGCAATGCTTTTCCAAAGCGCAACCTCTTTTTCAATACCTGTGATTTTATTGAGGTAGTCTGCCCTAAGCTCGGCGATGTCCTGAGTGTAGTCGATACGGAGAGTTTCGAGGCTCTTCTTGAGTGCTGCAGGCGAAGCAACGTCACCTTGAATTCGCATCACATCTTCAGAGGTAATTAGGAATTGATCTTGATGAGACCCCTTATACGAATCCGTTGTCATGCGGTCGAGACTGCTAAACCAGATCAAGAACACTCTCTGGTTTCGATCCAGAACAATATTTTGGCTACCCGCATTGTAAACAGCAAACTTCAGGCTTCCGCTGAAGCCGGGATCGACGTGAAATCCCGAAACATTAACCAAGCCACGGAATTTAATTCCAGCCTTAATTGATATAAAACCGATAGCATCTGCGGGAATTGTGACCCGTTCCTCCGTTATGAGCAGCCCGAATTGGCCAGGAGGAATGACGATCTGCGCCCCGACTCCAATCTCGGCCTTCTTTTGTGTCCCGTCGGACGTTACAAAGCCCTCGGAACCCAAACCCAGTTCATATGCTCCGTTCTTGATGTTGATCAAATCGCACGGCTCGAAAAGAGTCTCTGCGAGAAGACGCTCCTTTAATTTCTCACTGCTCCAGAAAGACATGAGTCTGTAGCCTCAGATTTTTGCCGCCAAAGTAATCGATGGATCAATCTCGATGCGAGGTTGCGAGTATTCTATTACCAGACGCGATAAGGCCAAAAGGAACAATAAATATAAATGGTGGACGTCGTGGACTTGGTGGATATTCACGACGCCGAGGGCGCGGATTTCCCTTCGGCCAGACTTTTGAGAGTGAATGGCGGTTCATCTGGTTCGATATCCACCAAGTCCACTACGTCCTTGTTTTTGACGTCCATTCCATACCGTTCAAACAAATGCTTCAGCCGTAACTCTTCAGCCGGTGGAATGACGAACACGCCTTGCACCCTGTGAGTCGTTAGTTTGAGATTCTTTCTTACGATTGAACCGATCCACTTCTGAGTGATCTTTCGCTCATATTCATTTCCAAACTGTTCCACAAATGCAGCCGTGATATCCCCAACGGATAGTCTGGCATTGGGTCTTGCCTTGAGCAACTCGTGAATGACACGAAGCACTTGCGCTTCGATGTCGGTCTCACGATCGACTGCGAGTTCCCGGCTATACATGGTTGCCAGTTTACGCAATGACGCCTTTGTCTTTTCATCCGAGATCATACTCAGGAGCGGACTGAAGATCTGTCTGAGACGAGGCTCGACCCCGACAATCTGATCCTCCAGGGTGCGCAGCCTGTGAAGATTTCGGAAGCGAAACAAGAGGAGTTTGTTCCGGAGAACGAGCGCTTCCTCTTCGTACACCGATGGTAAGTTGATTGGAATATCCGAGCGCAGCTTACTATTTCCGGTGTCTTCGGTGATGAACCGGCTCTCCAATGCCCGATCTTGAAAGTAACCGCGCGTGGAGACAATCTTTGGTCCAAAGACGTGATATGCGGTTGGATTAAATTCCTTTGTTGTCGTGGATTGTTCACTCCGAAGAACCGGGAACCCCCTCGCATTGCCTTGATTCAAGATTTTGACCAGCTCAACCTTCTCGTCGCTCATTCTGAAATCACCCTCGTCAATAAGGAGCGTCCCCCGAAAACTATCGAGGATCCGAAAGATTGGCGATAGGGTGGATGCGCCGCTAGCGAATATCGGTCGGAACGCAAGCGCTCCGGCGACGAGCATGAATCGAGTTTTGCCGCTGCCGAAATCACCGCGAATCCGCAGGTATGGCAACTCATTGAAATCTTCGTACACCCAGGACAAGAGGATGTAATAGATGCTCGTCGTCTCAAAGAGCGGACTGACGTCAACATAGCGATGAATGTAGCCTCTGATATCCTCAATGAGCTTATCTTCCGATTCGTACTCAGACGCCTGCGACGGGAACAAGACGATTCGATTTCGAATTAGATTATTGTTCGCAGAAAACGGCACGAGTACGTCGCTGTTGAGCACAAATGACGGTGCATATCTGATTCCGTCATTTTCAAAGATGGCGAGCTGCGTCTCCAGCGTTTCTGGCCGATATACCATTTCGACGAACGTTCCTGGGATCGGTTCCCCTCCCACATATGGCACTTTTCGGCTCTTCGCTTTTTCATTGCTGTTCTCCATCGGATTGCATCAATGCATCGAGCCGCTTTTGTTTGAGCGTTTCCAAAGCGCAAATGTATATGCGCACGTCAATCATCGGGGTGCCAGACTCGAACTCCTCCTGCCAAGTCTGTCGTTCCGGTGAATCGAGAAAAGAGAAGATGGCTCGTCGCTCTGTGGCGTCGATCCCGACCACGATCGAGTTCTTGCTGAACAGAAACGCTGCCAAGTATAGATTTGCTGTTTTCCAATATTCATGTTTGGTTTTAAGCATCGTGGTGGAGAAATGTAATTGCTAATGAAACAGCATCGAACATGTATACCCAGTAATCGGTAGAGTCCCATGCTCGTCTCTCCGCTGGCAGAAATGACGCAAGTTGTGGAAACCATCTGGTGAGGAGCCTCATGATTAGGTCTTTGCTCGGTCGGGGCTTTCTCAGGAATGGTTCAAAGGTCTGTTGGATATCATGTCGAGAGATGCTGTGTGTCGATACCGGTCGTCGTATGACCTCGATGCGCAGTGCACGCAAGAACCGGTTCTTGGTGGTACCGAGGGCTTTCGTTGGCGTGGGTAGGATCACAATATCCGGTTGATATTGCTCCACCAGGCTTCGGAAGAATGGCATGGCCACTTGGTGTACGCGATATGGAAGCGGACGGTTATAGGTGAGAAACTTCGTGCCCTGGGCAACAAGGTTCGGGCCTTCGAGCACGGCGTAGCCGAGATGTCGGCCAGTTGGTTGGATAGCGAGAATCGTTTTCATGTGACGTTTGATTAATCTTCTGATAATTCACCGATAATGACTGAAAGCGTCCTACAGACAGCCTTGATCCGGCCGCGCTTCCGGTGGGATCGGACGCGGACGACGTCGAGCTTTCTGATTACACTTCGGATGCGACCATTGATCTCCGTTTGGAGCTCGCTATGGAGTTTCGGCCACAACTCAGAAAGTGAACGCTTGTACAGCACTTCGCACGCGACACAGTCCCGGACCGTCGGCACGAGCTGAGCTCGTTCCAGAGCACAAATCCGGCTGGCCGGTTTGCCGCATAGTTCAGCAACTTGCCGCAGGCTCAAACCCAATCGAGTTCGATTTGCGGCAAGATGATTTTTTAGTTTCGGTTTTGCCATGTGCGTGTACAGACAGCGTAGTCGCGATGTGAAAGCTGCGGTAGGCGTGAAGTGTTCTGAAATCCAGAACACTTTGTGAGGGGGCATTACAGCGTGTTGACAAGCGAGCGGAATTGGCTAGGATGACGCCAGCGAAGTGGGGGTTTGCATGCTCGAAGTCGTTCTATGAATGGCTCAGTAAAGCCACGCCGGGGTCGAGGGCGGGATATTATTCATGCGCTGTCACTTCGCGTACCGAATGAATTAATGTTATCGAACTTGATGCACGCGTCAAGTTCACTATCCACAATGATATCCACAACCCTGAACAAATCGAGCCGCTCGTATGCCTTCGTATCGCGCCTTTCTGTGCTCCTCCTGGAGCGCGGAAGAACCCAGCGGCAGCTGGCCTATGCGACCGGAATCCCAGAGGAAACGATCAGTCGTCTTACCCACCAAAGAGTAGTCCACACGATAGTCGCGCGGACTGCGGTACGGATCTGTCTCGCCTTGTCTTCCTGGCCACGTCTTGGCAGTAAACAGAAGGTTGCGGTCCGGCTTGATGCGTTGTTCCCTCTGGAACGCCGGACCACAAAACGGTAGCAACACCGAGGGTCACAAAAACAGGCACCATGAAGTGCCTGTTTTGGCAGGAGCGCCTAAAGCAATTCGATTCGAGCAGGGGGGAGGTAGGATTCTGTTCAACGAATCTGTTCTGGATTTCAGAACACTTCACGCCTTTTCACGTTATCTCCGGAGGAATATCGTTCCGGCATGGAACAGCGAGACATTCTTATTGAAGCGCTTCGCGAAAAAGGTGGTGAGCCAACTGAGGACGAGATTGTCCGCCTGGATGCTGACGTCACAAAGATAGTGCACATTCTTTTCGATTATTACCTTGATCAAACGCGTCACGGGAGAAAGATCACCGATCCATATCCTGAGGACGACAAACCACATGAACGGAGTTATATATTGTCGAGTATCGACAAAAGAGCAGGTGGAAGGAACAAGCCTCGAAACACAACGTGAGGCGTGCCTTCAATACGCCGCCACGCGCGGTATTACAGTTGAGCGCATTTTTGAAGAGCAAGGTGAATCCGCCAAGTTCAAGGATCGTACCGAGCTCTTAAAGCTGATTGCATTCTGCCGCAGCCGAAAAAATATCCAGGCCCTGATCGTCTGGAAGGTCGATCGGTTTGCCCGAAATGTTGAAGATCATTTTGCGGTCAAACGGGAGCTTCTGAAGTTTGGCACTGCCATACATTCGGTGACCGAACCGATCGACGATAGTCCGATCGGAAAATTTACAGAAACCATTTTTGCCGCGATGGCGGAGTGCGACAACGGTATCCGTGCCCATCGCTGCGTCGAGGGTATGCGGCATAAACTGGAGACGGGCATCTTTCCCTGGAAACCGCCGTTGGGATACCTGACCATTAATCCGCGCAAACAGAAGAAAAGTCAGTCGGATGTGCGTGACCAGGAACGATTTCCAATCATTCAGGAAGCCTGTCGACTCGTTCTGTCCGGCTCGTATACCAAAGCCGATATCCTTCGATTCTTCCATGAGCGTGGGCTGACCCATTTATCTGGGAAGCCAATCCGAAGTCAAAATGTCGATACGATATTTGCCAATAAATTCTATGCCGGCATCCTCACGGACCCCTGGAATGGCAAAGAATACAAAGGCAAACACGAAGCCATGGTCACGCCAGAGGAATTCGGCGCCATTCAGCGCATCCTCGATCCTCGGTCGCGACACATCGCCCACATCAAGAAACGTTCGGACTTTCCGCTCCGCAGTTTCATTCGTTGTTCTGCCTGTATGCGGCCGATGACGGCAAGTTGGTCAAAAGGTCGCCACAAACGGTATGCCTATTACCATTGCTATTCCAAGGTCTGTAGTCGATATGGTCGGGGCGTGCCGGGCGACACGATGATGATGGAGTTTCTCCAACTCCTCGGTCGATGCGCCCTCCGCCCACGCCTTGTTCCGGTCATCAAAAAGCGGCTTCTGCGAGGGGCAGAGCAAGCCCTTACCGAACAACGTTCACAGACGGAACGGCATCAAAAGCAATTGGCGGGTCTGGAAAAGGAGAAACACGAGCTCATCGACATGCGTCGTCGTAAATTAATTTCTGACGCTGAATTTGCATCGGACAGAAGCAAGTTAGACGACGATATGAATGTAGAGAGGGAAGCCATCGCGAACTCAGAGGCGCGAAGCCGCTTTGATGAAGCCGATGCCGACAATGTTATCCGCTTTGCAGCCGACCCGGGTGGGTATTGGTCCGTGATTGGCTATGATTACCGGCAGCGGTTCCAACATGCCATCTTCCATGAGGGGCTCGTCGAAGGACAGTTTGGAACCGCAAAAAAGTCCGATGCTTTCATGCTAATTGATGAATTGAGCCGGCCAAAATTCGATCATGTGCACCACGGAGTTGATTTTTGGAACCGCGTGATTCTCCAAATGACTAAGCTTTCAGCCATAATCAGGGAATCGAAGATCTTTGAGAGTGGTCAAAAGGGGCTGGTTCCAAATTCTGACACCGGGGTTGCGGGTGATATTAGTGTAGCAACGGAGGGACGCTCTGTCGAGGCTAGCTGCTGACTGGCATTCACACGGAATTGCTGTTATCTAACGAGATGGTAGTATGAGTTGTAATGGCGAAGGGAAAAACAAAACTACAAGCGAGCGGCTTTCTAACAAGCCCGACATATATTCAGGTTATCTATCCGCATCTATTGTGGCTTCGTAATCAACGACAAACTGCTTCTGATAAGAGAGATCGCGACGGTATCAATGCGTCCATCATTCTCTTTAGTGCAATCTTTCTCGAAGGCTTGATCGAAGACGTATTGTGTACCTTCGTCCTCAGTGGCCACCCAAATCCGGCCAATGATGGCCACCTGAAAACCGGCCAACGATAGCGACGCCTGGGACATTGATTTCGACGGAAGCCAGATAGGCTCCGTCGCATGAGCAATGTCTTGAGCGAAGAAAAGAAACAACAAGTAATCGCACTGGGAAAGCTGGGCTGGACGCTGCGGCGCATCGAGCAGGCTACGGGTGTGCGTCGAGAAACCGCAGGCGGTTATTTGAAGGCCGTCGGCATCGCGGTGCGGCCACCAGGAGGTTGGGGACGGAGAACAGCAGCGGCAAAACCGGCCAACGAGGTGGCCACCGACTCGGGCGCGGAAAAGCGGACCACCGACTCGGATATTTCAAAACCGGCCAATGAGGTGGCCACCGACTTTAATGGGGAATTCCCATTAGGTTTGGGGGTGGAGCCGGTGGAGCCTCGGAATCCCAAGTCTTCCGGCAGCGCCTGTGAGCCCTACCGCGAGATCATCGAGGTGGGCGTCAGCCGTGGTCGCAATGCTGTAGGCATCTGGCAAGACCTGGTGGAGAGCGGCTACAGCGGCGGCTATCCATCGGTGAAGCGATTTGTTCGCAGGCTCCGTGGGGGCGGGAGCCCAGAAGCCTGCGGGATCATCTTCACCGAAGCCGGAGTCGAAGCGCAGGTTGATTACGGCACCGGCCCGATGGTGCGCGATCCGAAGACCGGCAAGTACCGGCGGACACGGCTGTTTGTGATGACGCTTGGCTGTAGCCGCAAATCGGTGCGCTTCATTGTTTTCAAGTCGAGTTCGCGCATCTGGGCGGAGCTTCATGAGAAATCGTTCCGCCGGCTTGGTGGCAGTTGCCGTGTCGTCGTCCTCGATAATCTTCGTGAAGGCGTACTGACTCCGGACATTTACGATCCCGCGCTGAATCCACTCTTCAAGAGCGTGCTGGCACACTATGGCGTGGTGGCCATGCCCTGCAAAGTTCGAGATCCCGATCGCAAAGGGAAAGTCGAGGCGGGTGTCGGCCATGCTCAGAAAACCCCGCTCCAGGGAAAGCGCTTCGAAAGCCTGGAGGACGCTCAGACATATCTCGACAACTGGGAACTGCGTTGGGCCGACACGCGCATCCACGGCACCACGAAACGGCAGGTGGCCGTCATGTTCGCCGAAGAAAAACCGTTGTTGCTTCCGTTGCCGCTGGAGCCCTTCCGTTATTACGAGTACGGAGATCGCACCGTGCATCTGGACGGTTGCGTCGAAGTGGAGGCGGCCTATTACGGATTGCCACCGGGCTGGATCGGGAAGCGGGTTAAGGTGCAGTGGGATGAGCTTCACGTCCGCGTTCTCGATCCCGGAACGCATCAGTTGCTGCGAGAACACATCCGGCAGAAACGCGGCAGGTATCGGACACGGCCCGAGGACAATCCGAAGAAAACTCCTCTCAGTACCACACAGCTGTTGGCGCGAGCCTCACGCGCCGGATCCCAGATCGGCGCGCTGTGTCAGGCCATCCACCGCCACGACGGAGAGTCCGGTATCCGCCGCATTCTGGGCGTGCTCA
>Ga0207018_1010_pt1 | contig 38888 bp, 42 predicted proteins | sample Alteio_BWMinCont_52_FD_153476 | JGI IMG/M metagenome (GOLD analysis project Ga0207018, IMG submission 153476) | Enriched cells from forest soil in Barre Woods Harvard Forest LTER site, Petersham, Massachusetts, United States -... | ecosystem: Environmental > Terrestrial > Soil > Temperate forest >...
GGGTCGTTTCGGTGCGGGACCAATGTAGACGCCAGGGAGCGCCTTTCTTTTTCAAGCAATGGGGCGGAGTGCGAAAATCAGCAGCTGGTCGCAGGCTTGACGGCAAGACTTATGACGAATTTCCCGAACGAACACATCATCCAGTCTTAGGAGCAGCTGAATGTTTTGCGCTCGCTTCAAAGCACGAGACCGACATCAAGAGCAAAGGCTTGATAGGAATATCAACCCTGAATTCGGCGCGTCTTGAGCTTTCCACCTGCTAGCGGAGCAAAACCCAGAGACGAGTTCCGAGTAGTGCCTTACTCCGAAAGTTCTTTTTCAGGTGGATCGGGCACGCCCAGTTTTGAGAGGCGATAGCGCAGCGCGTTGCGGGAGAGGCCGAGGGCGCGGGCGGCTTGGCTCTTGTTGCCGTTGGAGGCGCGCAGGGCTTCGCGGATGGCTTCGTCTTCCCATTGTTCGAGGGTGACGCCAGTGGGGAGGACATAGGGGGAGCCGGCCGCGGAGGATGACGGCCGCTTCGCGGGGTCGTCCAGATAAATGTCGGCGGCGTCGAGGATCGTCCCTGCGGATAGCGCGACGCCGCGCTCGATGATGTTCTGCAGCTCGCGGATGTTTCCGGGCCAGTGGTAGCCCATCAGGCGCTTCATGGCATCTGGCGTGATAGTTGTGATGTTTTTTCCCGATTCCTTGGCGTAGCGCGCCAGGAAAAAATTGGCGAGCGCGGGAATATCTTCCGGGTGATCGCGCAGCGGCGGGATGTCGATGGCCACGACGTTCAGCCGGTAGTAGAGGTCTTCGCGAAACGTGCCTTCTTCGAGCGCCGCGCGCAGGTCGCGATTCGTCGCGGCGACTAGGCGCACGTCCACCTTAAGCGTTTTCGTTCCGCCCAGGCGCTCGAATTCGCGGTCCTGCAGGACGCGCAGGAGTTTCACTTGAATCGCGCCGGGCACGTCGCCGATTTCGTCGAGGAACAGCGTGCCCTTGTCGGCCAGCTCGAATTTCCCGGGCTTGCTTCCGGTGGCTCCCGAAAACGCGCCTTTGTCATATCCGAAGAGCTCGCTCTCCAGAAGATTTTCGGGAATCGCGGTGCTGTTGATTTTCACGAACGGGCCGGAGGATCGCTGCGAGTGCTGGTGAATGGCGCGTGCGATCAAATCTTTTCCGACGCCGCTTTCGCCACCGACGAGAACAGTGGAATTCGTGGGCGCGACGCGCTCGACGAGCGCCAGCACGGCCTGCATTTTGTCGCTCTGCGCGACGATATTGTCATAGGCGTAGCGGCGGCCGAGCGCTTCGCGCAGCGAGCGGTTTTCCTCACGCAGGCGGTGCGAGTCGAGCTCCTTGCGAATCACCATCACGAGCTCGTCGAACGAAAACGGCTTCGTGACGTAGTTGCTTGCGCCGACTTTCATCGCTTCGACCGCCGATTCGACCGTGCCGTACGCCGTCATCACCACCACGGGCAGCGCGGCGTTGGCCCGCTTCACGGCTTGCAGAAATTCGAGGCCGCTCATTCCCGGCAAGCGCAAATCCGTGACGACGAGGTCCGGCTTCTCGCGCACGAGAAGCTGAAGCCCCGTCTCCGCGTCCGGCGCCGAGTGAACGAGGAAACCCTCTTCCCCAAGCTGCAGCTCGACGAGGCGCCGCATCTTGGCTTCGTCTTCCACCACGAGAATCGCCGGTTTTTCGTTGCGCGCATGCATGGGTTGCTGGACGCCCATTCTGCCAGTCCCCGCGCCCGGAAGTGAAGCTGCAAATCGCGGTTGCGGGTAGAATCTCGTGGGGGAGCGCGAATGAGCGGAGAACTTTCGGGTAAGACTGCGATCGTTACGGGAGCGGGGCGCGGCCTTGGCCGCTCGATGGCGCTGGGCCTGGCGCGCGGCGGCGCGAACGTGCTGATCACCGCGGCGCGTAACCGCGGCGAAATCGATCAAGTGGCGCAAGAAGCAGCGAAGATTCCTGGCGCCGGCGCGATCCAGCCGATCATCGCGGATGCGGCAAACGAAAAGGACGCGCAGCGCATAGTGAGCGACGCGCTGCGCGAGTTCGGCGGCTTGCACATCCTGGTCAACAACGCGGGACGCGGCATGCGCTTCGTGAGCGAGAGATTCTTCGATACGCCCGCGAAGTTTTGGGAAACCGATCCCGCCGTCTGGAAAATGATCGTCGATACGAACGTCAACGGCCCGTTCCTGATGGCCCGCGCCGCGGCGCCGCACATGATGAAGCAGCGCTGGGGCCGCATCATCAACATCTCGATCAACCACGAAACGATGCGCCGCCCCGGCTTTTCGCCCTACGGACCGTCGAAGGCCGCTCTCGAATCCGAGACGATCATTTGGGCGCAGGACCTCGCCGGCACGGGCGTGACCGTGAACGCACTCCTGCCCGGCGGCGCCACGGACACCGGCATGGTGCCCCAAGACATTCCCGCGCATCTCCGCGAGAAGCTGCTGCATCCGGACATCATGATTCCCCCGCTCCTGTGGCTCGTTTCGGAAGCCGCGAACGGCGTAACCGGCGGCCGCTTCGTCGCGAATCTGTGGGACGCCGCGCTGCCGCCCGAACAAGCCGCCGAAAAATCGCGAATGAGGGCGGGTTGGACTCCGTGACGAAGTTCAGCGGCAAGAGCACCGTGCCGGCACAGAAATAAGCCCGCCGCTAGCGGGCAAATCGCAGTAAGATCGCGCGGTCCAATTTCTTCAATCGAATTTCAGATTCCTTTGGGTGATCGCTTATGGTTCCTGCGCTTCTGGTAGTCCACATTTTCGGGATCGTGTTCTGGGTCAGCGGATTGCTTGTCACTTCGATGGCGCTGACGCGCCACGCGCAGGAAAGCTCGCCCGAAGCGCGGCAGGCGCTCGCGCGTCTCGAGCGCATCTACCTGCGAGGCCTCGCCGATCCCGGCGCGCTGCTCGTCATTCTCGCCGGCATCAGCCTGATCATGACCAAGCCGTCGTACTACCTTCACGCGCCGTGGCTGCACATCAAGCTCACCTTCGTGCTGCTGCTGATCGGGCTGCACGGAATGGTCGCGGTGCGGAGCAAGCGCTTCGCCAGCGGGCAAATCACGATGCAACGAAGCGAAGCCAGAATGCTGGTGATCTTCACGCTGCTGATTTTTCTATCGATCCTGATCGCGACGCTGGTGGGCCAGGTTTATCTGACTTGATGCGACGCGGCGGCGCTCCGCGAGGTAACTCCGTCACGCGCCACGTTAGGCTGGATTCCGCTGAATCTCGGACACTCGCTTGAAACCTGCGGGAACTTCAAAGAGCGCCGGGGCATAAATCGCTCTCTCAATCCTGACGTGGGTTTCATCCTTCCCTTCCGTTTGGCTCTTGGTTCCGTCGGGCGATGTATAACTGTTCCGAGAAGTGCGGATTTCCTCGAGCGCGAATCCTGTTTCCGGCTCGCCGATGTCGACAAATTCAGGGATCTCCCGCGGACTTCGGTCGGCCGGCGACCTGAGGGAGGCGTAGCTGTGACCTCGGCGCCCTTGCGCCGGCTTGCCATTCGGCCAATTGGGCGGGTAGATGGTGGGACGGAATTGCGGCTCGAGGTCAATGTACCAGGCGTCCGTGACCGATTCTTGCGCGTCTCGGCGAGAGCCTTCCAACGGAATTTCTTTTCGCGTCGTGATCACATGCCTGGCGACGTAGCCGAAAATTTCTTTGCGCTCGCCGGTGTCCTTGGTTGTGGTTTCGATTCGAAATGTCGGCTTCGCGGATTGCGCCGCTGACGGCACATTGAGTCCGAGGGCTTCCATTTGCGCCTTGGTCAGCGGCCGCGGCTTCTCCGGCGGGTAAGGCCTCGCGACGTATTGGGAAGCGTCCAGATTCAATTCGAACATCTTGCCGCGGTCCGGCCTCACAATAGTGGCAGTTCGTGGACCGTACACTCGTTCCGATGAGCCATCCGGCTTTGCCCGCCCGCTGGAAGACCGCCCGGGTTCCCACCGGCGCCATTCTCCTTGAATGTAGAAAACGTCCGGATCGCGGTCGAAATCCTGGCCTGAGTAGCGAACGGTCGTTGTGCGGCGAATGGTCGTGATCTTGATGCCGGGCGAATCCCCTGGGGTAGTCGCCTGCGCTGGTTCGCCTGGCTCTGCGTCTTCTTTGTCGCGGGCTGACTTTCTCCACCCTAATGACCAAGCCAGGGCACGAGGAATGCCCACGATTGCCGCGACCAGCCCTGCCATCAAACCCAGGAATGTTCTGCGCCGGAGTCCCATGCGGCACATCCTTTAGCGGGAGTTACCTTGTGAGATAGTCACACGGACGCCAAGGCTAAGTCGAGTGCAATGGATACAGGGAACCGACCCACGAAGTCTGCTCAAGCCCCCATTTTTGACGGGGTGTTGTAAAGCGCGCTGAAAGTACTCAGCTGGCGCTCTATGTTTCGCCATACCTTCGCCTTATGATATCCTAAGATAATCATGAGAGATTACCGCGGGCGGCTAGAACGTCTCTATTGCATTCGGCAGAACTGCGCGAGGATGGATGAATGTCGCCTCTACCGGACAACCCGAAGATCTATCACATTACGCATGTCGAGAACGTTGAGAAGATCGTTCGGGATGGCGCACTATGGTCGGATGCCGAGCGGATTCGGCGAGGGCTAGCGTGCGAAATCGTGGGTATGAGGGAGATCAAGCGAAGACGACTCGAAGAGATCAAAGTCGATTGCCATGCCGGAACGATGGTCGGTGGCTATGTTCCCTGGTATTACTGTCCTCGATCGGTGATGCTGTACATCCTGCACATGGGGAACAGCCCGGGCCTCGCTTACCACGGCGGTCAGCGACCCATGGTACACCTACAAGCCGACCTCAATACCGTTCTGAACTCGGCCGAAACCAACGATGTGCGTTGGGCATTCAGCCGCGGCAATGCAGGAGCCTACTACGCCACATTTTCGAAGGATCGCAGCGAACTTGCGAACCTGAACTGGACATCAATCGCACAAACGGATTGGAGAAACGCTGACATTAAAGAAGCCAAACAGGCCGAACTGTTAATTGAAACTTCGTTCCCGTGGAATTTGGTCGAGGCCATTGGAGTCATTGATGCGGGGGTGGCTGAGCAGGTGAGTGCATCGATCGCAGGGATAGCGCACAAGCCAATCGTGCGCGTAGAACGTTCGTGGTACTACTGAGGTGTGAGCATCATGATTGAACTGAAACGAGGCGACATTCTCGACGCGAAAGCAGATGCGCTCGTGAACACCGTCAATTGCGTCGGTGTGATGGGACGAGGTATCGCTTTGCAATTCCGAAAGGCCTTTCCTCGCAATTTCAAGTTCTATGAAGAAGCATGTGAACAAGGGAAAGTGCTTCCGGGGAAAATGCTGGTGTTCGAGACAGGCCTTCTGACAGAACCTCGTTTCATCATTAACTTCCCAACGAAGTGCCACTGGAAAGGCAAGAGTCGTATTGAGGATATTGATGCTGGGTTGCATGCACTCGTGCAAGAGGTAAAGAAGAGGGGTATTCGCTCAGTGGCGGTTCCTCCGCTCGGCTGCGGTCTTGGTGGCTTAAATTGGAACACAGTTCGACCGAGAATTATCCGAGCCTTTGAGGATCTTCCGGATGTGCGAGTCTTGCTTTTCGAGCCTGCGGGAGCCCCAAGGGCCGAAAAGATGACCAAGGAACGTGTTCCACCAAAGATGACTCTCGGAAGAGCAGTGCTGATCGAGCTGATGGTTCGATACCTTCTTGCCGTACTCGATCCGTTTGTGTCCTTGCTGGAAATCCACAAATTGATGTACTTCATGCAGGAGGCCGGTCAACCCCTTCGGCTGAAATATGAGAAAGACCTATACGGACCCTATGCTAAGAATCTGCGACACGTTCTGAATGTTATAGAAGGACACTTCATTACTGGCTATGGCGATGCGGAGGACAAACCGGAGTTGCCAATCGAGCTTTTGCCGAATGCCGCGAGCATTGCCGCGGGAATCATGGTTTCGCACCCCGACACATGCACTCGCTTTGAGCGAGTAGCGCGACTCATTCACGGATTTGAAACACCATACGGGATGGAGCTGCTCGCTACCGTGCACTGGGTGTCTACCCGCGAAGGCGCACGTTCTGCAGACGAAGCGGTTAAGAAGACATACGAATGGAATGAGCGGAAGCGCGTTTTCGACCCAAATCAGGTCCGTCGGGCTTGGGAAGTATTGAGGGAACAGGGATGGTTGTCAGCCGTCCAATCATGACAGTATATGTATTTCGACACGAAATCCTTTTTCAACTTTTCTGAGATCGCTCACGAACCCTTTGGCGTTCTTCAACCGTCCCTTTCTGTTATCAATATATTATGACAAGGGCGTCAACCTTTGTTGAGCCAAGGTTTCAACGTTGTGAGTTGCACCTTTACAACGAGTACTAACCCCGGCCCATCCTTGACCGCCCTCAATGCGTCGATTACACTTTACGTTTTGATTCGGTCCAATTGACCGGACTGAGGGGGAGAGTTCTTTGCCGAAACGTACGTTTCAACCGAAAGTGCGCCGCCGCCACAAGACCCACGGATTCCGCGCGCGCATGAAGACCAAAGGGGGCCGCAAGGTGCTGGCGGCCCGACGCAGAAAAGGACGCCATCGTCTCACGCCCATCTAGAGAACCGGACTTGCCTGCGGGTGCAGGCCCGCCTGCCGGGCCGCCGGGCGAACCGCGGCTTGGGTTTCCCCGCGCCATGCGCCTCTTGAAGCGCGTGGAGTACGAGGCGGTATATGGCGCCGGCCAGCGGCGATCGAGTTCCCAGTTTTCCGTTTTCTTCCGCGCCCAATCCGCGCCGTTGAAAGAAGCCACCGGTCGGAACCCTGCGCACGCGGGTTCCTCCGCCAAAGCGCCTGAATCGCAGGGAGCGACCGAGGCATCTGGAACATCTGAAAGATCAGCTGAAAGATGGGGCGCCGCCCGCGCCAGCCGGTTCGGGATCAGCGTAAAAAAGGCCCTGGGCGGCGCTGTGATTCGGAATCGCATTCGACGCCGCATCCGCGAAATCTTGCGGCGCAACAGGACGGAGATTCCCTCGGGATGGGACATTGTGATTCATCCGCGAAGCTCGGTAGCGCGGGCGGAGTTTGCGCCGCTCGAAGCGGAACTGGTGCGCCTGTTGCGCGGGATTCAGAATTCCACGCCGAAGGCGAAGGCATGAGCCGTCCGGCGCGCGCGCTGCTGTTCCTGGTGCGCGTGTACCAGGCGTTTTTCTCAGCGCTGATGCCGAGCGCCTGCAAATTTTATCCCTCGTGTTCGCACTACGCCACGGATGCGCTGCGCATTCATGGGGCGCGACGAGGGTTCTGGCTTGCCTTGCGGCGCGTGCTGCGTTGCCACCCGTTTACCCGCGGCGGGGTGGATCTTGTCCCCGAGGCCGCCGATGCTTCCGGCGAAGCTCGCACCCCTGTTGCTTCTCGATCGGAAACCCCACAGGCTGAAGCCTGCGCCACTGGAAAGGCTCAGTCGTGAGCGAACGCAAAGAGATGTCGATGGAGCTGCGCGCGCTCATGGCCACCGTTCTTTGCCTGGTGGTGCTGGGCGGGTGGGAGTATTTTTTCAAGCCGCCGCAGCCGCCGGTTTCGACTCCGGTCGCGGCGGTCAATTCAACAGCGTCAACGGCGCCGGCGCAATCCTCCGCCGCGCCTTCCGCTCCTGCGCCGAACGCCGCAAAGCCCGCGACGCCTCCTTCCGCTCCCATTACCCTGCACGCCGCCACCGCCGAGAGTTCCATCGTCGTTGAGAGCGATCTCTACCACGTGGAAATTTCCAACCGCGGCGGCACGGTGCGAAGCTGGCAGCTCAAGCGCTTCACCGACGATCACAAGCCGCCGCGCACGCTGGACCTCGTTCACGCCGAGGCCGCGCAAGCCTCCGGCGAATGGCCGTTCGCCCTGGCGCTTGACGACCCGCAACAGGAAACGGCCGCCAACAACGCCCTATTCGAAGTCACGTCGGGCGGCAAGGTTCCCCTAGCCGGCTCGGTTTTGCAGGCCCCAGCGGAGATCAACCTCGCCTGGAGCGACGGCCACCTCGAAATCACGAAGCAGCTGAAATTCGATCCATCCTACATCGTGGAGGTGAAAACGACCGCGCGATTGGACGGAATGCCGCTGCGCAACAGCCTGATCTGGTCCGGCGGATTCGGCGACATCACCGCGTATCGCGCCGCGGCGCAGACGCAGGTTTTCACCAGCGGCGGCGGGAAACTCAATGCTCTTGCGGCGAAGAATCTCGGCAAATCCGGGCAGAACACGGTTCGCGCGGTCATTCCGGGTACATTTGATTATGCCGGGGTCGAGGATCTCTATTTCGCGGCGGCGGTGATTCCGCCCTTTACCGCGCGCGGCGATTTTGCCGACGTGCCTTTCACGGTGACCGGCTGGACGTACCAGCACCAGGCCATGGTCGACGGCAAATCTGAAACGGAAGTCGTACCGCAAATGGCCGTGGGCCTCGCCTCGCCCGGGCCGGTCGATGCGCGCGTCTACGTTGGCCCCAAGAGCATTGACGGATTGAAAGCCGTACGCCCGCCGCTGAACGCCCTGGTGCAATTTGGCTGGTGGGGCTTCATCGCGGAGCCGCTCTTTTATTCGCTGATGTGGCTGCACCGGTATATCAGCAACTTCGGCTGGGCGATTGTGGTGATCACCATCGCCATCAACATGGTGCTCTTTCCGCTGAAAGTGAAGAGCATGCGCGCCATGCAGAAAATGCAGAAGGTCGCGCCGGAAATCAAGATCATTCAGGATCGGTACAAGAAGTATTCGATGCGGGACCCGCGCAAGGCCGAGATGAACAAGGAGGTCATGGCCGTCTACTCGCGCGAGGGCATCAATCCGCTGGGCAGTTGCTGGCCCATGATCATTCAGTTTCCGATCTGGCTGGGGCTGTATCGCATGCTGGCGAATTCGATTGAGCTGAGGCATGCGCCATGGATGTGGTGGATCCGCGATCTTTCCGCGCACGATTCTTACTACATTTTGCCGGTCATCATGGCCGTCTCGATGTACTTCATGCAGAAGATGACGCCCACGCCCGGGATGGACCCCGCGCAGGCCCGGATGATGGCTGTGACGCCGCTCATTTTCGGCTTTATGTTTGCGCTCTATCCCAGTGGCCTATCGCTCTATATCCTGACGAGCAATATTGTCGGAATCGGCCAGCAGTGGTATCTCTATCGCACCGCGCCACCGCCGCCTAAACCGTCGCGCGGCCCCGGTAAGAAGAAATAGCGATCGCGCCGCGCATCGCGCGAGGAGTTCTCTTGACGCCAGTATCCCGCCCCAACCTGATTGTCGATGGAAAACTGGACCATGCGGTCGTGACCGCCGAGCTGCGCCGCGCGGTCGACATGCTGCTGCAAAAGACGCGCTTCCAGCTCACCTATGAAATCCGGGCCATGGGGCCCGCGGCTGCGAAAGAGCTGGAGAATCCGGAGATCGTCCTCGAGTTCAAAGGCCGCGATCAGGATGTGCTGCTCGAACACAACGCGGAGCTTTTGCTCGCTCTCGAACACATTGCGCTGCGCTGCCTCTGGCTCGATCCGCAATTTTACGGACGCATTCGGTTTGACGCCGCCGGCTATCGCGGCATTCGCATTCAGGAACTGAAACTCTCCGCTCACGTCGCGGCGGATCGCGTCCGCGAGACGCACACGCCGTTTCGCTTCAACGCGATGTCTTCGCGTGAGCGGCGCATTCTGCATCTGGTTCTGAAGGAAGAGGCTGGGGTGCGCAGTGAGAGCGAAGGTTCAGGTGAGGAACGGCAAGTGATTGTTTATCCGGCGTGAGGTTTGTGGGTTACGGCTTCAGCCGGTGGGTCTTGGGTTTCTAACGGCCCCGTTCGACGCAACTATTCCGGTTCTCGGAATCCGTGGGATAACATCTTTCCCTGCGCGTCAAAAATAATTTCAAATGTGAATCCCGCCCGCCCTGCGCGTGAGCTGGCGATTCTGGTTGAACTCTTTGGATCGCTCGTGGCAAACGGGTCTCGCTCCCGGAAAAAGCGGACGTCCGAAATGTCGATCGCGGTTTGGTTGTCGTCCCGGTGCTCGACGCGCCAAACGGGAAAGCGCGCGAACCAGAGATAGGTTTGAACGTCCCGCAATTGCATCACTCTCTCGAGAAACGGCAGGGACTGCGCGTCCGCGTAGAGCCGCGTGCCCTCACGCCGGCCGCTTGGTTCGTAAAACGTGGCGCGCCACACGCCATCCTTCGTGTTTACAAGCCCGACCCAATGCGTCAGCGTCGGAGGCAGGGGAAGCGCCGCAAGGCTCTCGATTTGCAAGTGCTCCTCGGCCGCGAATTTCTCCGCATCTGCAAGGGCCTTGTGATGAGCCACAGCTGCGAGACCGATGTAGATGCACAGCAAGGCCAGGCCCGCGCGGCACCATCCCGCCCGCGTCCATCCGAAGCCCCTGGCATTGGCGCCTGTCGCCGGTAGAAAGATAAGGATCGCGAAGACCGCGCTTGCAACGCCCGTCACAGCGAGCGGAAATCCATACCCGGCGACTCGCGCGAACTCAAACGCGCCCAGGGCCCCTACAGAGAGAACAGCCCAAACGCCGATCGCGCGCGGCTTGAACTGAGCGGGCTCGCGGTAACACCACGACACCATCTGCGGCACGAGGGCGATTGCCGTGAGCGTCAAATCCAGGATGAAAATCCAGTCCCACGCGGGGCGTGAGTACGCGATCGGGCTCCAAACCATCGTGCCGAAGTTGGTTACGAGGTCGAGAAAAATGTGCGTCGCGATTCCCGCGGCGAAGATCAGGTACAGCAAGCCAAAAGGCGGCGATTTCCACTTCAGCCAGCGCGCGAGTGGAATCGCGAGAGCCGCCAGAATCAGCGACCAAATCGGCAGAACGACCGCGGAGTGCGTGACGTTGCGGTGCCACTCCATAATCGCCAGGGGATTGTGCGCCAGCGGGCCGGCGAAGATATCGATGTCCGGAAAGATCGCACCCAGAGTGCAGGCCGCAATCGCAACGCGCGCCGTTGGTGAACTGAGCGCGCCGCGCGCACCGGCGACGCCCGCGACGACCGGCGTGTCCGTGCCGGCAAAGAGCGCCTTGCCCACCAGCGCGCCCACAATTCCGTGTGTGATTGTATCCATGCGCGGGATTAATTTGCGGTTTCGAGAACGAGAACGAAAATCAGACGCAGCGCCGCGGCGGGAGGTTTCGTTACTGGCCCCCGCCGCGAATGGGAATCGTCAATGGCTTGGAAGTCTCCGACGTCGCCAGCATGTGGCACTGCCCGTCGAAGATTCCCCCCGGCTCGATCACGAGGCACGGCGAATGAATTTCGCCTGTGACGACGCCCTTGGCCTGGATTTCGACGCGCCCCTTGGCCATGATGACGCCATCGAATTTTCCGGCGATCACCACGTGATTTCCTTCGATCTGCCCTTCGACGCGGGCGCCTTCGCCAAGGACCAGGCTATGGCTGGAAATGACGTTGCCCTTCAGTTGGGCGTCGATACGAAATACGCCGGACGCCTCGAGGGTGCCCTCAAACTTCACGCCCTTGTCGAGGAAGCCTGTGAATTCGTGTTCCTGGGCATCCTTATCGCGTCCCTTGGAGCGCCATTGCATGGTGTGTTCCTCGCGAAAACGAGATATTTCTCTCTATGGGACGATGGTAACCGAAGACCAGGCGGGACAATCCGTCAAATTTGGGAATGCGTGACGTAGTGAACACGTTGAAGGCGTACGGAATCCCGGGCAACGTGTTTCTACTATGATCGTAATACTAGCCCATCAGCCGCTCGTACAGCCCGTTCAGTTGTTCCTCGTCATAGAATTCCAGGCTCAAATGCCCGGCGTGGCCCTTCGTTGGCATCTGCAAGGTAACTCGCGTTCCGAGGTGCTGCTGCAGTTCGTCCAGTGCGGCTTGGCGATTCGGATCGGGAGTTTCTGCCGCCAATTGCGGTCGGCGGCCGCGAGATCGTCGCGTCGCCAGACGCTCCAGTTGCCTCACGGTCAGCTTTCCGCGTGAAGCTTTGAGAGCTAGATCATTGCGCAGCTTGGGGTCTTCGATGGCCAGAAGAGCGCGACCGTGGCCGGCTGTGATCTTGCCTTCTTCAATCCACAATAGAAGCGGGGCACCGAGCGAAAGCAGGCGCACGGAATTGGCGACGGTGACGCGATCCTTCCCTGTTCGCGCGGCCACTTCTTCCTGAGTCAGGTGAAATTCTTCCATCAGACGGTCGAAGGCGCGTGCCTGTTCAATGGGATTCAGGTCCTCGCGCTGAATGTTTTCGACGAGCGTCAGCTCCAGTGCTTGTTCATCGCTGACTTCTCGCGTCACCGCCGGAACGCGCAAGAGTTGCGCGCGCTGCGCCGCGCGCCACCTGCGTTCGCCGGCAATCAGTTGATAGCGAGAACCGATTCTGCGCACGACGAGCGGCTGAATAATTCCGCTGGCGCGAATGGATTGCGCCAATTCCTCGAGCGCAGGTTCCCCAAATCGCGTTCGCGGCTGGTAGGGGCTCGGATCGATCAAGTCGATATCGATTTGAAGCGGGCCACCGGTGGCAATTTGGGCAGGAGCCGCAGCCGTCGCCGCGCCCCCGGAACTCGTCGGTGCAGTTGCCACGGAAGCCACTTCGGGCTCACGAATCAGAGCCCCCAGCCCCCTTCCCAATGCGTTTCTGGCCATTTGAGATAACCTCCTTTGCAAGATTGGTATACGCTTCTGCACCTCTACTATGAATGTCGTAGAAGTGGATCGGTTTTCCGTGGCTAGGCGCCTCCGCTAGGCGGACGTTCCGAGGGATAACGGACTCGAAGATCTGGCTCCCGAAAAAACTGCGGAGGTCGGAAGCCACCTGCTTCGATAGCGTGGTGCGCTCGTCGTACATCGTGAGCAAAATCCCTTCGATCGCGAGGGTAGGATTCAACGTGCGGCGGATTCGCATCAGTGTGTCGAGCAGCTCCGAAACGCCCTCGAGCGCCAGGTATTCGCACTGGATGGGGACGAGCACCGAATCGGCGGCGGTCAGCGCGTTGAGGGTCAGAAGGTCCAGCGCTGGCGGGCAATCCATTATGATGAACGCGTAGTTGTCCTTTATCTGCTGGATTAAGTTTCTCAGTTGATATTCTCGATTGACCGCAGAAACGAGTTCCACTCCCGCTCCGACAAGGTTCTTGTCGGAGGGCAGCAGCTCGAGGCCGTCGATTTGGGTTTTCAGGATGACTCGCTCGAGCGGTTCGCCGAGGATTAGCGCATTGTAGAGCGTGCGCCTGGCCGGATCCTTCGGAAAACCGATTCCGGCCGTAGTGTTCCCTTGCGGATCACAGTCAATCAACAGGGTACGTTGTTCAGAGATGGCGAGAGATGCCGCGAGATTGATGGCGGTCGTTGTTTTCCCGACACCGCCTTTTTGATTGGCGATCGCGATCAGACGTCCCAAGTTTAGACGAAAGCCTCCAAGGCGCGGAATCTACCACATGCATCGCGAAAGATGCAAATTGTTTCACGTGGAACATCGGACTTTTGGCGTTACTGCGTTTCCGGTTAAGGAGAAAAGCGGAAACCAAGCGACCGCAGTCTTATGCGGTCCTGGGGACCGCGTCTTGGCGTTAGGGTCAACTGAGCTTCTGCAGCAGCAAGTCCGGGGAGACTGAATTGTTCCACGTGGAACATGTGAGCCAGGCGATCGCGATGCGACCTCTTCAGTGATCCTCTGCGGAGCCCTCTTTGGGGCGGCCAATCAATACGTAGCGCCTTTGCGATTCGGGTATGCGCACCGCCGGCTGCCAAATCCACGCTGAGTTCCTTGAAATCCTCGTTGAGTCATCGGCTCCGATCCAAAGCGCGACGTGGCCGCGGTCAGCCAGCGCATTCTTAGACCAACGCAGCAGCTCCTTAAATTCGCCCACAGCCCGTGATGTGACCACATTTGCCTCGATATCCTGCGGCCGTATCTCCTCAAATCGCTCCGCGCGAATTTCGACGTCAGTGAATTCCAATGCGCGAACAACCTCTGAGAGGAAAGTACCCTTTTTCTTATTCGACTCGATCAAAGTCAATCGGATGCTTGAGTCCGCGATTTTGAGTGCCAGCCCCGGAAATCCCGCCCCTGTTCCAATGTCGACCAGCCGACAGTTTTCCACAGGCAGCACTTGTGTCAAAAAAGCCGACTCTCCGAAGTGGCGCCCCACAATTTCGACCGGATTTGTGACTGCAGTCAGGCTGACAACTCGATTCCATTTCAGCAAAAGCTCGACGTAGGCACCAATCAGAGCTGATTGCTTGCCGGTGGGCGCAAATCCGTAGGGCTCCAGCGCGCGGCGGATCTCGTTTACTCCAATGCCGGCGGGCTTAGATTGCATTCTGTTCAGTCTTCCGAAGAAGTTGGGACGCATAAATTCCGATTGTGAGGTCCATGCCGATGTGCGCCGCGATGGCTGGAATCAAGCTCCCGGTCCATATTCGTGTGAAAGCGAAGATTAGTCCTACTACAAATGTAGTTATTACTCCCCTTCTTCCTTGATACACGTGGGCCACAGCAAACCAAGCCGACGACAGCACCGCGGCGATCCCATTCGGCGGCAAGTAATTCACGGTCATCCGAACGAAGGCCATGAAAACAAAACCTCGATAAATGAACTCCTCAGAAAGACCAGCCGTGCACGCGAGCGCCGCGTACAGAAGTCTTTCCCTTCCGGTTTGCGGCATGATCTTTTCCGAAATCGCAAAGAGCGAGCCGCGTTTTCCCTCTGGCAGCTGGGTTATCTTCCGCAGGCCGAAAACCTGGTTGACGCAAAGAACGCCGGTCAAAGCCACCGTGAGCCATGTAATCCGCATCGGGCTCGCGATGGACAGGCCCAACTCAGCCGGGTCCACAGACCGCCTCGCGCACAGAACAGCAATCACCGCTACGATCAGCCATTGAAGCACGATGGTTGATCCGTACAGCTTTAGACGATCGGAGGATGTCAGCTCAGGCTTGGCGCGCAACAGCCGCATTCTTCGAGCGCCGCGCCAAGGCACGATGAGGCCCAGCAACAGAAGAACCAACACGAAGTCCCAGGAAATGAAGAGGGAATTCACAGCTGCCGATCAGAACACGACTCCGGCGGACAGCGCAAGGGATCGATGGGCGGCGCGCGATCAGGCAGCCGTGTGCGAAGCTCGGGCCAGCGGAGGAGTCAGCCCCACGGCAAGACGCAGAATACGCTCGGCCTCGGCGGGATCCGGCGGGCAGACGATATAGTCAAACGCGCCGGCGTCCAGCGCCTTGATGTACGCGTCCCAATCGGCCAAATGGGAAACGACGATCACCGGAATTCCGCGCGTCGCAGCCGCCAAAACGCGAACCGCCATGCGGAGATTGCAATCCGGCAAGTCGTCCGCGCAGAGCACGACTCGAAACGTCTGCTTGTCGATTTGAGCGCGGGCATCCGACAACGAAGCGCACGCGACCGATTGCATTCCAAGATTTCCGGCGATTTCGGCAAGTTTTGCGCGGTACACCGGATCGGAAGACGCGATGAGAACCTGGCAGGAATCGAACACTTCTCACCTCCCGTCGGCAACTTGGCCTAAATTCAAGAGAGGAAGCTGGGTGGGCAGAGTATACTCCCGCCCGCGCGGTTGGCAAGGCGCTCGGGAGATGATCGACGAGTCGCCGGCGATCGGCGAAGGCGCAAGTTATGAACGACAGCACGCATCGTGACAGGGTGACACCCCCGCAAGCGCCGCGTCTCAGTGACTCGCGAAGGGTGGGCCTTGCGCGGGCGCTCTCGAAACTGGGTTTTTGCTCGCGCTCACGCGCGGCGGAGTTGATCCGCGCAGGCCGCGTCCGTTTGAACGGAGCGACGCGCCGCAATCCCGAGACGCCTGTGCATCTGGAGCGCGACCGGATCGACGTGGACGGGAATCCGGTCGTGTCCGGCGCGCATATTTACTTAGTATTGAATAAGCCGCGAGGTCTGGTGAGTACCGCGTCCGACGAAAAAGGCCGCGAGACGATCTACTCTCTTCTCGACAAAAGCTTGCCCTGGATCGGCCCCGTTGGCAGGCTGGACAAGGCGAGCGAGGGCCTGTTGCTGCTTACCAACGATACAGAATGGGCGGCGCGAATCTCTGATCCGGCATCGCATCTGGACAAGACATATCACGTGCAGGTACGCGTCGCAAGTGATGAGATACCAATCAGTACATTATTGTTGGGATTCGACGCCGATCAAGGTTTGTTGCGCGCCAAGCGCGCCAGCATTTTGCGCAGCGGAGAGAAAAACACCTGGATCGAGATTGTCCTCGACGAGGGCAGGAACCGCCACATCCGCCGCATGTTCGACGCCCTCGGAATCGAAGTTCTTAGACTCGTTCGAGTAGCCGTTGGCCCGCTTGCCCTTGGACCGCTTCAGAAGGGGGCATTCCGCACTCTCACCGGGGCTGAGAAAATCGCACTCGATCGCGCCATAGCCGAGTCCCGCGAGCAACGAGGCGGCCGCACGTCCCCACGTGACTCGTCAGGTCGTGAAGACGCGCGCTGAGAAGGGACTCAACGAAAGATTCAGCGCGCCCGTGATCCCGTTGTAAGCGGGAGCAGCGTTGGGGTAACCGATTTCGGTGAGGGCGGCCGCGCCCCACCGCCAGCCCGGAATATCGTAGCCGGAAAACGAATCCGGTCCCATATTCGCGATCACGATCACCTGGTTGGGACTACCCAGCGGCAAGCCCGATGTGCGGCAGTAGGCGAGCACTCGCGGCGCAACGTTATTGTCGAACTGCGGGTGGAAATAGAAAAACTCGACCTCGTTGCGCTGCAGCGCGGGATGCGAAACGCGGAGCTGTATCATCCGTGCGACATTCGCATACAGCGCCGCGTTGCCGCGAAACTGCGCGCGGTTCCATTGCACCGGATCCTGCTGTTTTTCGTTTACGTCCGTGTAGCTCGTGTCATGGACATCGCCGAATTCTTCGCCGGCGAGAAACATGGGCATCCCGACCGAGGTCATCAAAACGGCGAACGCCCCGAAAACGCGAACGAACGCCGCCTGCACCGCGGCCTGAAGCGTGGGGTTCGTCGACGAATCCGCGCCATCGACCACGCCTCTCACATTGTCGACGCCGCCATCACCCAGGCCGGCAGCCTGCAGCATGGGGCCGAGGAGCACGTTCATCAAGCGCGGCGCGTCGGCCACGTCGTGGGATGTAATGTAGTCGACCGAGCAAGCCATGTCCGCATAGCCCGGATCGAAAGCTTGCGGCAAGCCGTTCCATACGCCGTCCTTGGAGATGAGGTGCGCCACGCGCTGCGAGCGCGGCGGCTGCCCCCACTGCGTGTAGATCGCGTTCGTGAGCAGATTGCGGACTTCGTCGCGATAACCGAAATTCCAGATCGCATCCACGACTTTGTTGCCGCCCGGATTGTTGGGGTCGCTCGACGTGGCCACGAAATCCCGATTGCTGTCCTCGGCGACGACTAGGAACGGCTTGCCAGGGAACAACGAATTGCTCTGCGCTGTGGCGCGGTCGCGAAATTCCTGCACGAAATCCCAATTGTTGATGTCCTTGAAATCGTCGATGCGAAAGCCGTCGACGTGATATTCCGATACCCAGAATTCAGCCATCTCACAAAGAAATTCCCGCGCGGCGAAATAGCTGGCATAGGAAGGCGAGCTGAAATGAAAAAGGTCCTGGCCCCAGTCCTGGCGGCCGGGGGAAGACGGCTCGTAATACCACGGCGACGCGAGCGCGGCCAGCGGACACTGCGGCGCGAACATGTTCATCACCACGTCCAAAATCACGCGAATGCCGCGCTGGTGGCAGCACTTGACGAAGAACTTGGCGTCCACCGGGCTGCCCACGTCATAGTCCGGCGCGAAAAAGAAGCGCGTGCCGTAACCCCAGTTCAGGGTTTGCGGCGAGTCTTCCACAGGCAACAGCTCGATGCAATTCACGCCGGCGGCGGCAAGATCGTCGAGATGCTCGAAAATCACTTTGTCAAACGTGCCCAGCTCGACGAGCGGCGCGCCCTCGCCGGGATCCGACGACATCCACTTGATCGACATTTCGTAGATGACGATTTGGTTGTTTTGCGGCAGAACGATTCCCGCGGGGAATTCGTTGTCCCATGTGAACGGCGGCTCGATGCGCCTGCCGCCCGCAATCGTGAAGAGTCCGCGGTAGCCGCCAAAGCGCGTGATCGCATCGGCATACGGGTCGGGAACCGCGGCGCCATTCACCACGAACTCATATTCATAGCAGCCATCGGGCATCGCGAGCGCGTCCAAATCGAATTCCCACCAGCCTGGAAAGGAGACGCTCGCAGTGAGCGCACGCTGTGGCCACGAGGCAGGAGAGAAGTCATCGCGATCGGAAAGCGTCGCGAAGCGAATGGCGACCGCCGCCAAGCCGGGACCGGGAATGCGCAAAAGACCGGGACGACCCGTGGGGCGTGGAGGCATGGGGCGCTCCTAATCCGCTATCGAGCGAAGATGAATTAATTCCTGGCGCGGCCCACGACTATAACGCCGTTCTTGGTTCTATGTCATAGTAACTTTCAATCACTGCCATCGAATAAAGTTGGTGGACGTGACAGGGTTCGAACCTGCGACCCCCTGCTTGCAAACCAGATTCTGGCGCATATTGAATCTTACGGATTATCGGAATTTCTAAGCAACTAATGATGAATCGTTTGCAGTAAGCGTGTTGAAGTCCAAAGAAACCTGTAGTACTCGTGTGCAGCCGCCGCTACAAAATCATCTACATGATCTGTGATCGGATGGGTTACACCCTGGCATTTTCCTGGATGATAACGTTTGTGACCCATCCCAAAACCTCTTCTTGTTTGGTCCCAGCCCTCGTCACGAAAACATCCTGACAGTCAGATATCCGCGCCATTGCATTCATGGCATCTGCAAGGGTTGCGTCTTCGCTGACCACGGCGAAGCTCTCGGCCATACGCCTAAGTTCCGTGTCCTGATTCAAGAGATCTTGGAGCGTGAGCTTTTCAAGATCGGTAGAGCTCTTGCCGCTTCGCGCTGCCTGGGACAGAAACTTATCGATCAGACTGCGGTGAAGTATGAATTTCGGTTCGTATGTACTTGCCAGCACGGGGATTCGATTACCCTTTTGGGCCTTTTCGAGGGAATCTAGAGCTGCTATCAACTTGATCTGGTCTGCCGGGAAGCTCACGAAAAATATCTTTTCACGTGGGAGCATCTTGGTTTTCGCTGATATGGTCTTTAGTTGTTCTTGAGGGCTAACTTGTTTCGCGAGTTCTGTGACGCTTCGCGTCGCAGCCTCAAAGTTTTCTTTCGAAAAATAGTATGCCAGGATGGTCCCAACCCAGGTGCCGAGTAGGGGCAGTACGCTGTTGAGAACGTTCTGGGGTGATTCGGTGTCGCCACGATGGATGATTACTGTTGCTAAGACAGTTACAGCCAAGATCGAAATAATCGTGACTCCGATTGCAAGCCAAAATCGCGTGGATCGCCACTCGCTAGGCAAGTTATTTTCGGACTCGCGCATGCTGCCTCCGTGGACCCGGATGGTAAATCATTATCGTAATATCATCAACTGTGAAGTAGGAGTCTAAATCGAATCCCAAAGCTGTCTCTTTGAGACGAGCCTGAAAGACCGAGGGAGAAGGTAGAATTCATATCCTTAATAGTGACGAGCACGTTATAGCTGTTCCTTGACATTAATCTGATTGTTGGTATCCTGCACTCGGCAATCGGGGGAATCCCATGAAGAAGGTGCGTTTAGTACTACTAACGCTTGTTCTGGTGGCCGCGTTAGGAACAACGTTGATCCCCGGTTTACATGCGCAATACAGGACATGTTTGGTTCCTTGCGTTCATCCAATGCATCCGTACGACGTGATACCTTGCCAGCATGTTTGCTATGGCCCCTACGGCGCGTACCCGTGCCACCCCATGGGCGACATTGTTCCATGTGTGCACCCGCTGCATCCGTATGGGGACTATGTGCCTTGCTAGTTTGAGCTCGACCAAAAACCGCGCTTCATTTCGGGCCGAGATGGCCCTCGCACGGACATGGCATTCATATACTATGACCCCGCACTGGACCGGCAGACTAGGCGACGGTTGCCACGTCGCGCCCTCAGAGGAATTCCCATAGATGACGTTCGTCCGCTAATCGAGAACGTGCAGCGGCAGAAATTAATACCGTTCCTTGGCGCGGGAGCATCGCTGCCTAACCATCCAAGCCAAAGGCCAGTGCCCGATATCGACGTTCCATCCTATTCCGAGCTGGCAGAAATGTTCCGCGAATACAAAATTGACCGGCCGGATCAACTGAAATTTCTTCAGGTTGCTGTTCAAGTTGCGAAAATGATCGGCAACTCTCAACGAGAACCGATTAACCTTGCGGAAGCTCCGTCGTCATGGGAACTGGCAAATACGCTCGCCCAAGAGTTGGGGGTCGAACCGTTTGAACCGTACGCCGAAGCACTGGCAAATCTGTTCATAGACCCGGAGCATGACGAATATCAGGAGAATCTTCAGGATTTCGTGAAAATTATCGGTCAAGTTGCACGGCTGATGGGTCTGCATCGGTCCGTTCCTCAACTCCTAACCGTGGCAAGTTACTTCAATCTTCGAGACGATATGATCGCTTTGCTGGCTAATCGCTTCCAGGGAGTAAGCGCAAGCAGGCCAATCCACAGACTCCTCGCCAGGATCGCCCATCAATTCGTTGTTGAGACGCGAAACAAACTCGGAACCAATTCACTTTATCCGAAAGATGATTTCGTGATCATCACGACCAACTATGACGGCCTGATTGAACTAGAACTTGAGAGAGCCGGTGTTCCAACTTGCGTGGTCACTGTAGATTCTGAGGATAAAGTTTCGGTGGAGTTTACTAAGAGCTCGCAGAGCTGTTTGCAGCTGGGAGATCTGGAATTTAGCGCGCTGCAGGCCAGATACCAATACACATCTAGATATCTCCCCAAAAATGTGATCGTCTCGCCAGACGGCAAGACTCATTCATTGGCGTTCGTCTACAAGATACATGGCTCAATTGCGGCCACGATAGCTGGCGTCACGAGAGACAACATAATCATCTCCGACCAGGATTACGTGGATTTCATTGAGAAGAATGTATCCAATAACCTGATTCCTGGATTTATCGCAGCCCGGCTGATGGCATCAAGATTCTTGTTCGTAGGGTACAGCTTTTCGGACTGGAATATACGCGGCATATATCGAAAGTTTTTTCAGGGGAGGGAGGCTGCTTCGAATGCCGGCAAAGGAGAACCCGATTCCATTGACGTAGACCAAACGAAGGAGGCAGCGCGAGGGCGGGATATTGTGGTAATGAAATCCTTCGGGAAGACGGACGATCTATTCTTTCGGTCGTGGGACGTCGTCGTTTTGGTGACTGAACTAGACAAATTGTCCGGCGATCTCGGGGGCGGGAATTAATGCGGCCGAACCCATTTCGGGGGCTCGCTTCCTACGACGACGGCGATGATCTCTATGGGAGAGATGCGGACGTAGACCTCGTCAAGAGCAGGCTTTGGTCCGGGCGTTTCACAGTGCTTTTTGCCGGCTCGGGAGTCGGGAAATCTTCATTCCTCAAGGCGAAACTGGTTAAATGTTTGAAAGAGGCCTTGGGAAATTCCAATGTCGTCATGCCTAAATCGTGGACTGCTCCCGATCCCGCCGCAACCATCAGAAAACTGAGAGCCGACATTGAAGCCGGCACATCCGGTACTTCGGTCCTAATTCTTGATCAGTTCGAAGAGGTTTTTCAAACCTTTCCCAATGCTTCCCTTTTTAACGCGATTGGTAACGAACTGGGCGTTTTCTCAAAGCGCTCTTATTCTGTGGATGTGCGCATTGTGGTCTCTATTCGCGAGGAGTTCTTGGGAGAATTATCTGCGTTTGAGGACTTCATGCCGGGGTTGCTGGCGAATTACTATCGTCTCGAGCGGCCCACCATCCAGCAGGCTAGATCAATTATCGTAAATACTGTTCTTATGCCAGGCGATAAAGCCGAGGACAAAATCAGTGCCAACATTGAGCTCTTGCTTGACGATTTGAGCAGAACTGGGGACAAAGAGCATTCCAAACGAAATGTGATCGATCCTCCGTATTTGCAGATCGTTTGCCGCCGCGTATGGGACCGTGAAAACGGGAACGGTAAGTTTCTCTCTTCGTACAAACAAGGAGATGCCGAGGCCGAACTGGAGCGATATACGCGCGAGAAGCTAGTGAAAATGCCCTGGGGTAAAAAGGTCATTTTTAGCAAAGCTCTCGCACACCTTGCCGGTGCGAAGGAGGCTAAGAAGTTCAAGTCCATCGGTGACTTGGCGCGTGAGATTCGCACCAAGGATTTGGAGCTGCTCGAGCAGACCTTGAACGGCCTGAGGGATTCCGACGTGGCGATCTTGGCACTAAAAGGGACGGAATACGGCTTGTATCACGATATGTATGCGCCGCTGCTTTGGAAATGGCGAGAAGAGCAGCTCGGCTCGCAACAAAAGCGAAAAATTGTGTGGTGGTCCGGAGGATTCATTCTCGCAAGCCTAGTTCTTTATGTCCTCCTGGTTGCCCCTTATCTGGAGCTAACAAGTGTGGCTGCGAACGTGGCATCGCCGCGGTATGGTGATCCTGCTGACTATACTGCTGTATTGCGTGAGCGCAACGATCTTTCCCGGCTGTTTTTTTGGCGCCCGAAGGGCGATGCAGTATGGCGAGACTACAACAAGAAATTGGCGACCTTGGCGGCGTTTAACAATGACAATGATGCTGCCGCTTTGTACGAATTGGCTTCGTTGAGTCTGGATGGGAACGCTACAAAAGGTGAAATTCGGAAAGTCGCTGCCTCAGAGCTACAGCTGTTGGCAACTATTCCGGTACCCTCTTCGGATTCGGTGGTGGACGCAATTTTCCACTCTGCTTCTGAGCATGGTCCCGTATACATGCTTGCAGGAACCACTACAGGGCAGTTCATAAGGATACCAGCGCAGGGAATACCGACACGGACGGCCGTCGATCTGAGAAATCAACCTTCTGTCTCCATCAGGTTGTTGTCTCTTGAAGCAGGCGCTGCTGCTCAAGATTCGGCTTTGATTGCCTGGCTTACTCGGCATGACGATAGTTCATCCACTGAGTGTCCGAAAGACCCCGGATCAACCGGGCAATTCGACGTTCATGTTGGGCGTTTCTCTGTGAGTACCGGAAATCTGATTGGCCAGGATGAAGCCCGGATTTGTATGAATTCTTCAACACCTCCACAGCAAAACCAATCCCAAACGACCGACACCTTCAGTCTCCCAGTTGACGTTCTACTAGCGTTTTCACAGTTGCAAGCAGTCTTTGGCCCTGGGCATACCGAGGTTGCGATCAGTGTCGGCAACGACCTATATGTTTCTAGACCGTCAGAGGATCGTGGATCATCACCTGAGCATATCTCCACCGAGGGGGTCGTCCCAGGTGCTTTGCCCAAGATCGAGTTCCTCAATGATCATCGTCTGGCTGTGGCATACAGCGGTATCGTTGGACGCGACGCAACGGGCGGCGTATGTGTCGTGGACACGCTAAAACCCGTTTGCAAACTAGACCGAACCTTTGATCTACCGAGCAAATCGCGGTTCGTAGTGCGGAAAAAGGACAATAGATTACTGCTAAAAAGGAACGGACAGTGGTGTTGGGTGCGGTACGACAATTTTGCGGGCAAGAATCCTGCCGATGACGAGCGGTGTTTCTCAGAACCGACGCACATTTCAGATTTTTCTCCTCAAGGACTCTACGAGGATCCGGACATCAAAAACGATGTTCTGATCGCCGTGGATATCAAGGATCGAATACTGCTACTCACCCCTGATCTTGAGAAAAAAAGCGAAAGTCTCAAAGAACCAAACGTAATGTTATTGGCGAGCTCCGAGCCCAGGACCTCAGCCGATGTGCGCCCGTCACTCGGTCCATTCCGCCGATTCACGGACTCTTCCGTGCAGAACCTTCCGAAGCGTCTCTTCGTTACAGTGGAGGGCGGGACATCACTTCGTGTGTGGGAGGTTCCGCAAACGCCGCTCCCTCCGACAACAATTGTCGGACCGAGTCCGTTTGGTGGACCTCCCGATTGCGATCAAGCGAAACCTGTAACATGTACGTTCCAGCGAAAGGGCTCACCATTCCGACTGAGACTATCAAAGGTGCTCCTCGAGGTGGACGGCGGACAGAGGCCCTGGCAGCCGATGAAACTAACGGATTCCATAAATATCGAACCTCCGAAGGACGGCGGTTTAGTGAGCACGACCGGAAAGCGAGCTTTGGTTTTCGCATCGGATGCCGTTCTGTACGCTTGGCAAGGTGATGATGGCGCCACTAATTCACGCTGTTACAAGTCCGGCCCTGGCCTTCAAGTGGCTTTCGGTCCCGGTGAGGACCGAGTCACATTTCTGAGTGACAAATCAATTAGTGTCCATCAGCCGAAAAAAAAGTGGCCAGACTGTGAAAAGGACGGGGCCAAAGACTTCGCGCCAGGTCCTGAATGGAGGGTACCCGTAGCGCCAGGGTTGAAATTTCTGCAGAACCCCAACAAAGAGGACGGAGTGGTGTTCTACTCGGAGAGGTGGGCACATCGCCTGACTATTGACCCACATAGCGATTGGCCTAACGTCTCCTCGGTCTTTTTCCCGCACGCTGTACTGGGCCAGTTGGAGGAAGTTCCGGAAGATCCGAAGGGAAACCCCCGCGCCGCCGTCCGGTTGCCGGGCCTTCCACAGGATGACCCGAAGTACCGAGAGGCAGAATTTGGAAAGCAAGGCGAAGGGTCAAACACAGCTCGGCGGTTGTGGGGATTGTTTTCGTCCCCCAGGGCGTTGGGTCTATGCGACGACCAAGATTCGAATGACCCTTTGGACTACCCGTTAGTTGAGGGAGAAACAATACCAGGCGATGAGCGAAAGGCGACAGAGAATCAGTCGAACACGACCTGGCACGACGTCATGTGCCAGATCGTCAAACGAACACACACTCGAGTCGGTGAAGTGTCGCCATCACAATAGTCCTCAAAAGTTGATTCCCTTCGCGAACCATTACCGTCCATCGGTCAATCGGTTTCCCGGCGACAGCACTTTCACCCACCGACCGAATCTCCAAACGGTTCTGTGGAACACCTGAGGTCGGGTAACGCAACAGCGACGGTAGACGACCTGCCTCGATAGCAGGTGGTCGGCACAACTACTCGCCGAATTTTCAATGAGTTCCATCGAACTGATTTTCGAGTGTAGATAATTTCGTGGCGCTAAAATCTTCTGATTGGAGGCCCGACTCAAACTCAAAGCACAGCTAAGCGATTGAAAAGATTGGTGGGACGTGACAGGGTTCGAACCTGCGACCCCCGTAATTGGATATAAATTAGTTGCACGCTCGCATAGGAAGATCGTTGTAGTGTGATGAGCGAAGAGGCAATCAAAGCTACGAAATCATCTACATTTAGGCTCCTGTAGCTAAGCCGACCTGTTCAAGAAACCGAATTGCGCCAGCGAGCGATTCTTCTTGAATACTCCAATCAAACTTCTGTGCTTCCCGTTGTAACTCCGTTCGGGACATTTCTTTTCCCTGTTTCGCCAAAATGTAATAGGCTTTCGCTGCGATTGAGAGTTCGAAATAATTTGGATCTCCAGCTCCTTGAATTCTTCGTATTGCCTCCTCCATGGCTTGATATTCTGGAGTACCCAGAAGTGGTTCTACTATCTTCCGACCGTCCTCTGTCAGCCGATAGTCATATCGGCGCATCTCAAAACCACCACTCACTACTCCGAATCCGGTACTCGCTTCCTCTATAAATCCCAAGTTCTTGAGCTGCGTCAGGGCAGCGTCAATTTCCGATGAGTATGGTCCGTAATAATAGGCTTGGTAACCAAAACCGATGTCGATTGCGCCGAGCAGCGAGGCAAAATAGGCCCTCTTTTGAAGCATAGTCCGGCCACGGATCGAACCACCAGATGCATTTATGAGAGCCAACACAATAGTTCGAATGTTTCGCAATGCTCTCCAGCGCGCCTGTCTGCGGCCCAAGGCAATACTAACGTCATCAGCGTTTCAGCGGTCGACAGTTCGAGCAAGTTAGCTAGTTTCTCGGATTTTGGTCAAGCTATTACTGTGGCTGCTCCAGGGGTCACCATCTTCAGCGATGTCCCGGGCGGCGGATACAACGACGGAACGATTGGCGGCCTTGATGTTGGTGTCGCGAGCGGAGCATCGTTCGCTGCGCCATTCGTCTCGGGTGTTGCGGGCCTCATGCTTTCTGTTGATCCAACTCTCACCTCAACCCAGCTCAAGACAATAATTTCAGACACCGCGATCTCTACTGGCAACCGCGATCCAGATCACAATGAAGTCATGTTGACCGATGCCTTCCGCGCCGTCTTGCAGGCCGAAGCATTGTCTAAATCGCTGAATGGCATGCTTTACTCGCAAACTAACGAGAGCTTGAAGACTGATCCGTACATGGTCGGCGCCAACCTGGGCCAGACGGGCCAGGATTTAGGGTCGGGGCTGTCGGGTACACTCACCGATTTCGAGGTGTACCTCGTGTACCCGCCGGTAGGCCCGATTCAGTGGATTTTCGGCCGATCATCTTGCGTAGGGTGTGCTGCGCAGATTCTCGCGGAGCCAACCGTGCAGAGCAATGGCACTCCAGGCATCTACGATTTCGTATTAGCCACGCCGATTACCTTGGATCCTAACTTCTTTTACTTTCTCAATTCGCCGCTCACCGGACCTGGGCCGATCTCATTTGCGTGTGCCGCCGTTGCTGCAGGACAGCTCCCACCACATTTGGGGCACATCTTCGGAGGTACCTGCGGCGGCTCTCTAGGTTTTAACCAGACCGGGTATATGTACTTTGTTTTGAATGGGAGTCTGTAGGTTTGCGATCTGGATGACCCCAACGCTAAAAGCTTCGGGTTTTGCTTGCGTCCGGCTTCAACAGAACGCTTCGCCGCGGAGAAGTTTTTCCTTCTTTGAACCACGCGAACAATTGTTCCCGCTGGTTCAAGAACGCTCAGAACGGGGTATTCACTTGAATATGTTAGAACCGTCGTCAGGCAGCCCTCTCCGTTTCTTCGAGTGATCTAAAAAGTGCCGCAAAGGCTTGAATCTCTTGGACTAGGCGGTTCAAATCCTCTCCCTTGAGGGGTACCGCGTTTGATTTTGGCTCCCTGACTTCACCAAGAGACCTGAAAAGAAGGCTCTTTTCGGCGGTTCTAAATTCGTCATTCACGTATCCGACCGGGAGTAGCAAACGATTGAACCGGGGCCGAAATGCAGGCTCCAAAGCCCGCCAAGTAAGCATGAGTTCCGAAAGCGGTTTCTTAATCTCACCGATCTCACGTAAAACGCCCTTCGAAGTGAGTGACTCGGAATCGAGGGCCGCTTCGATATTTGTCCGTCTCCGCACCAACACGTTCTTTTGCGCTGCGAACTCTTGATCGGTAATTAGACCAGATATTCTGACCTTGATGAGTTCCTGGATTTCGCGCTGCAACCCGTCTAACTCGGCGTCTTTGCGAATTTTCGCTGCTTTGCGCAACCCTTGGCGCTCCTGGGCCACCTGAAGTACAAGATCTCCTATTTTGTCGACAAGCTCCGGTTCCGGTGTGATGGCGTCAAGAAATGCCTCGAATTGTGCATGGAGACGCTCAGCTCGATAACTCTTGTGCTGCAAACAATTTGTATTCGCGCAGCGATAATAGGGATACCGCCGGGAACGGCCACGTGAAACGCCAGCCGTCATGTACAGCTTACAGCCAGGACATCGCACGACTCCTCGCAGCGGAAACTCCGACCGTTCTCTCTGATGCGGTACTGAATAATTTGTTCGACGCCTTCTCTGCTGCACTCGCGCGAATTCATGACGGCTTATCATTGGCACATGCTTCCCTTCATGCTCCTCGCCAGACCAAGGATCGACGAGAATGCCTGCGTAGTATAGGTTTCCAAGGAGATTGTCCAAAGACTGGAGACTCAACGGATACCCTTTCACGGTGCGGACGCCCCTCGCTGTTAATATGCGGCACATTTCGGTCTTGGTATAGGCGCCGGTGGAAAATTCCTTCCATGCTTTTTGGAGAAGGTTGAAGATTGGCTGGGATGGTTCGTCAGGTTGAATCTTTTTCCCGCCGTTTGTAATCGAGCTCTTGTATCCTAGCGGCGGCCTCCAAGGAGAGATTCCCTCTTGGATTTTCCGTCTCATTCCTTGCACCGTTCGCATGGCCCGAATGTCGTTATCGAACTGCGCGAAACCCGCCAGAATGGTTTCCATAAGTTTTCCTTCAGGCTTCGAGTCAATTGGCTCCGTAACTGAAACCACCTCGACACCATATTTTAGGAGAGTCGCCTTGATATTGAAGTGGTCTCCCACATTTCGGGCAAACCGATCCACTTTCCAGACGAGAAGTGTTTGCACCTGCTCTTTGTTCTTCTTGCAGAAGTCGATCAACTCAAGCAGTTGAGCACGGTCAGCAAACTTCGCGGATTCCCCTCGTTCGACGAAAGTCCTTAATATTCTGATGTCGTGTTGCTGTGCATATTCTTGGCAGGCGAGCTCCTGGGATTCAAGACTCGTTCCTTCGATTTGCTCTTTGGACGAAACGCGGCAGTAAATCACGCCGTTCATAAATGTATGTGGTTATGCTCTGATGCGATCTTCAAGAAGTGGATGAATAACGCCTTCTCTCTAAATCTATGGTCTCGCACCGCGATTGTCAAAATCCTCATACTGAGATCGGGCTATTCCTTTGGCGGGGCTTTTCTTCTTGAAATAAATATCCAACAGGAGTTCCGCCATCGTACGCATCTCGTACTGAAGTTGGTGAAGCTCCGCATCAGTGTACTTTTCGGCGAGTGGGCCGAGGAACTGCTTGAATCGTTCTAGGTCGTTCACCAAACAAAGTCTGAGCGCCTAATGGAATCGGTGAAAGGGGCCCCACTCTGCGCGCAGTGCAGGACATATCAACAGTCAAAACCTTGCTTGCCGCGCGAGCCCTTCAGTTAATCTGCATCCTACGCGGAATCCGACGTCTTTGAAACGCCCCTCCACGCGGTACGTTATATATATATTCAGCATGTCGCAGAAGGTTTCGTCACAGGTAGGGCATGGGCCTTTTGAAAACTTCCTCCGCGCGCATCGCAAGAAGGCTGGCTTAAGCCAGCGCGAGGTAGGAATCCTACTTGGATACTTGGACGACGCGGTGGTGTCGCGACACGAGCAATCGACGACTGTGGCACCGCTCGTGAGCGCCATCGGATACGAAATTGTATTCAAAAAGCCGATCTCGGAACTCTTTCCGGGGATACGAGAGTCCGTTGAAAAGAGAATCGAAGCGCAACTACTGCGATTCGAAGAAAGCCTTCAGCAAGAAAGCGGAAAAGGTCGTCGGCGTTCCCAGATCGCCCAGAAGCTCGCATGGGTCTCTGAGCGCCGCAATACCAACGAGGAATAAATGACTAAAGCGCCGCTGCGTCGGGTGCTAACGCTGGATCTGCGTACGCGGAGATTTGGATATGTTGTCTTTGCCGGTCCTCACGTGCTTCTTGATTGGGGTACAAGATCCTACGGAGACGAAGAGCACTCATCACTGGATTGGAGGTTGACGAATCTACAGGCTTCGTTCGCTCCATCGGTCATTCTCGTTCGACTGATCACTAAGCGTCATGGATTTGCTGAGCCGACGATTCGTCGCGGGTTTCGCTCACTTGAAGTCTTTGCCAAACGCATGCTGATTACCGTCAATTTGATCGATCAAGCCAGAATCCGTAGCTTCTTCTCAGGAGAGTCACAGGTCAACAAACACGATATCGCTCAAATGATTGCCAATCGATTTCCAGAACTGTCTTGGCGGCTGCCGCCCGAGCGGAAGCCTTGGCAAAGTGAGCCAACGCGGCAATCAATCTTTGATGCGGCGAGCGTTGGAGTTTTCTATTTCGCGCAACATGCCGAGAATCAAGAAACCGCCATTCGACATTTAGAGTGAGAGCTTTCGTCGGCCTCTCACGTGGCGTAGCCAATTACGGGCCGTCGCGGATCACGAGAGGCCGACGAAAGCGCTCGCTGATTGAGCCTTGCGGAGCCGCCCATAAGGTTGATTCTGAGGGGCTCCAGGGGGCGTGTCGCATTCCGCTCTCAAGGAACATTAGACCGACTGAACTCTCGGTGAGACAATAGTTCTGAAAGTCGTCATATTGCGCTCACGGGCTATTCGCGTGGCCCTAAGGTCTAGCCACATGAAGTCCTCGCCAAGATCGGTACGAGTTCATCAGTGCCAAAACCCAGAGTGTGGCAAAGAATTTGCGAGTCGGAGAGGCGGCAATAAGTATCATTCGGTGCTGTGCGGGCAGCGAATGACCGAGAAGTCGAGATCAGCAATCGCGCGCATCACCCGATATTTCCGCTCGTCACCCACCAAAGAAGTCACAACGGCTCTTCCGGAAGAATTTGCGATTCCTCTCAACGAATTCCTGCAATCGTTGCCAAGCTCACCGGGTAGCCGACTGGCAGTATTTGCCAAAGAGGTTAATGATCTCGATATCCTTATGGAGACGGTAGGACCGGTCGACGCTAGTCTGCGTCGCACGATCCGGACGCGTGCGACGGTGCTGGCAATGGCTATTAGGTTAGCGGAGCCGAGCTGGCCAACAATTAACGACCATCGCTGTATCCTAACCCGTACCCATGAACTACTGCGTGATACTCCCATTGAAGGCATTCTTACGCCGTCCGCGCTTTCCACCCTTTCTGGGCATGCACACGCTGCAGTACGGTTCTTTTTTGACGTGAACGATTTCCCGAACCTAGCTAGGGCTTTAATAGCACTAGCGAACCTCTATCGGGTGGCGGGAATGGAGTTAAAAGGAACGCAGAAATATCTTTGGGCACTCCACATATTGAACGAGCGCTGCAAAACCGATGATTCGATCGTTGCAAGACTTTTGCACGACGCACGATGCTGGCGACTGCGTTTGAGGGGGACGAAGTATATAGATCAAACTGACATTGAAAGGGAGCTCAAAGAGCTATCTCGCTTGGTGGAGCAAGGTGGGCATCCTTGCCTGCGCGTTGCCCATCATCGGGAGATGGCCGGTTTCAGTAGCTATCTCGTCAACAACCCTGAGTTTACGATGCAGTCTTTACTTGAGCTACAGCGATCCCGGAAGGACCTCGTAAATCACACGGATTTCGCGGATTCGACCCTCGTAACACCAGAAATCGAGTTTCTTTTTGAGCATGACAGAGAAGATCGGGCAAAAGACGTGATTCAAAAGCGTTATATCCCACTTTATCTGCGCCATAGGAGCCAATATAACTATGAGCGTATTTGTCGTTGGTCCAAGACCCACCATTTTCAGGTCGCCGTTCCTCCTCCCGCATATGCGGGCGCCCTCTTAGCATACCTACCGCGATACGCGGAACTCGTGTGACTGGTATCGAGGATAAGCGCTTCTTCTGGTAAGAAAAATGGCAGGGTGATCCTAGTCACCCTGCCTCCCAGAAACGCGGGAGGCGTCAACCACAGGGAGGTCCTGTGATTAACACCCGTCGCGCCACCACTGCGCTTACGCGCAGTGCCGCTAAAGTTCGCCCCCAAGTCGCTGATTCTAATGGATCTACGGAACGTAGTTACCCTACAACACCTAGCGAGGCTAGGCAAGCCCGAAGCGCCCCAAGCATCTTGCTGGTCGATAGTGACGCCATTCACGCCCGCCGGTTTGTTCAATGTCTACACGGAAGAGGCGTTCTTATAGAAGAGTGTCAATCGCCAGGAGATGCCTTGAACACATTGGGTCGAAGGGCGGATTGCTACGATCTAGTCGTCGTAAACATCTCTGATTCTTCAAAGCCCTGGGAGCGAATTATCTATGAACTGCAGGAAGCGTCGGCGCAGTCGAGGCGTCAAGAGGGTCCGCTCTTTCTCTGCATATCCTGTTGTCGTAAGCCCCCTCAGATGCAGCTAATGCTTGAGCGGAAGGGAGCGCGCGTTGCGTATGAGGAATGAATTCACAGAGGTTTTAGCAACGGTGGACTTGCTTCTCTTCGAGCGCAAGGCACTCAGAGCGATGGGAGTTCATTTTCGAATTCTTCATCGATTTCGGGCAACTGGTTCTGATTGTGCTCCTGGGGAGGAAGTTACTGCTGCTTACTTGGTTCACCGAGCCAAGGAATTTCGCCTTCCGTTGGGATGCAGTCTACTTCTCCTGTTCGACTACTTATCGCGGCAACGTATGCCTTTGACAGCCGCACAAATTATTAGTGGAATGCGCGCCGACCCCTTTTTCCAGAAGCACGGAGCAAATGCGCCATATAGCGCAAGGAAGAGACGACAACTCAGTCATTCGAGTATCAAAGAATACATGAAACGGCTCCGAGCTGCGCTGGGGCAGACTTTCTGCGATGCGAGATTGCACCTCGATCCTTTGTCCGTGCTTGTCTCCGAAGAAACTCTGTCAAACCAAGCTGGATATCGGCTTAGAGCGAGTTGCGAATGGATTCATATTGATATTCCTTAAAGCCATGGAAGTTACCTGGACCCGGATGCGGTAAGGGCTATCAGCGATTGTTACCGTTTTTGTTGGAGGATGTCCCAGGATTTAGTTGATCTGGACTCATATGCAGACGGCCTTACCAGCGCCCGGACTCCTCCTGGATGGTGCCATCCAAGACACCGAAGTGTGGATGTCCACGCTGACCCTTCATATTCCTCGTCTCTACAATCCCGATGAACATGGCAGGCGCAAGAAATGTGAGCTTTCAAAGCTTAAGCTCACCCTTCGTGAACTGCGGCGTCTTTTTTCTGGCTACTCGGTGCTTAACACTAGAGGGTGGAACCAAGAAGACCGAGTCCGAGATTCTCACTATCGCTTTGAAATGGACTTCGTCCAGACACCCGATCTGCTGGATAGAATACGTTCATGGAGACGGGTTCTTGAGGTCAGATTCGAACAACATGCGATTTACATGAGGTGCTCGGAGTTCACGCGTTGGCTTTGAATTTCACGGGTTCAATGCGCATCAGAATCGCACGGGTAAGACGCCCAATTGAGTATCCCCGAGTTGGTTCTGTGAGGCAATCTTGCAGGACATTACCGCCCACGAATTTCTCTACGGCGATGTAGATCAAAAGACAGAAATCGCAAATAAACCGTTGAAGAAGTTGGTGGACGTGACAGGGTTCGAACCTGCGACCCCCTGCTTGCAAAGCAGGTGCTCTCCCAGCTGAGCTACACGCCCACGTGCCAGAACTGCCATCGATTTTAAGGCATCTGCAACCGTTCGCAAACTCCGAAAAGCTCGCTCCGTGCCCTCTTGTAGCGAATCCGCGTTCTGAGACGGTTTTCCTTGGTACGCAGGATGAGGAGGTTGCCAAAGTACGGGTGTGGCCTGCAAGCTGAGGCGTGCCCGAACTGCCCGATATCGCCGCTTACATCAGCGCGCTCGAAACACGCATCATCGGCCAACCGATTGGGCGCGTGCGACTCGCGAGTCTTTTTTTGCTTCGGACCGTACAGCCGCCGCTTGCGAGCGTCGAGGGCCGCACCGTGCGCGAACTGCGGAGAATCGGCAAGCGAATCGCGATCAGCGTTGATGGTCACCTCTGGTTGGTGCTGCACCTGATGATTGCAGGCAGACTGCACTGGCGGCCGCCCGGAGCGAGGCTGTCGGGCCGGCAAAATCTGGCGGCATTCGATTTCCCCAACGGTTCTCTCGTGCTTACAGAAGCCGGCACTAAACGCCGAGCATCGTTGCACGTCGTCTCCGGCGAAGAAGTCCTGCGCTCCATCGACCCGGGAGGAATCGAAATCTTCTCGAGCGATTTGGCGTCGTTTCGCGACGCGCTGACGGCCGAAAATCGCACGCTCAAGCGGGCTCTCACGGATCCGCGCGTCGTAAGCGGCATCGGCAACGCATATTCGGATGAGAGCCTGCACGCGGCGCAGCTTTCGCCGATTGCGCTCACGCATAAGCTGCAACCGCAGGAATGGGAAAGCTTGTTTGACGCGACGGGCCACACCCTGCGCCTCTGGATCGACCGGCTGCGGGCCGAGGCGGGGGCCGGCTTTCCCGAAAAGGTGACTGCGTTTCGCAAGGGCATGGCTGTTCATGGCCGCTATGGAGAGCCTTGCCCGCGGTGCGGAGAAAAAATTCTGCGGATTCGCTACGCGGACAACGAAACGAACTACTGCGCGCGATGCCAAACCGGCGGCAAGGTTCTCGCGGATCGCGGTTTGTCCAGGCTATTGGGATCGGACTGGCCGCGCACGCTCGAAGAGCTCGAGGCTCTCAAGCGCCGCTAGATCCGAGTGGGATCGCGGGATGCTTAGTCTTGGCGGGGCGGGCGAAAGCCGCCGCGATTGGCTTTGGGTTTGCGAGCGTCCTGATAGACGGCCAGTTCGGCGTCCGTGACGCAGAAACTCATGGTTGGGGGATGATTGGCGTGGGTGTCCAACTCACGATGAAGCCTTAGGGAGCAGATTTCCGGCGCATCCTGGTAGCGCACGCGGTGAGCAACGAAGGCCTCGTTGGCAATGCTCAGGATGTATTGGAGAGGCTCGGTCGCCGATTCACGCACGGCGAAGGTGTACTCGCGAACCAGGGGAGTTACGTGAAATCCGACGTACTGTACGATGATTTGATCGCTCATCTGGCGCTTTCTGACTTCGGTGATGCCGGCGCGGTTGGTTGCGGCCCCGCCGAAGCGGGGCCGCTTTTGCAGCCTGGAGCTAGAGCGCGGAAACGTTCGTAGCCTGGAGTCCCTTCGGACCCGTGGTCACTTCGAATTCAACCGCTTGGCCGTCGTTCAGCGACTTGTATCCCTCCGACTGAATCGCGGAGAAATGCACGAAAACATCGTCGCCGGTCTGGCGCTGGATGAATCCGAAGCCCTTGCTGGCGTTAAACCACTTTACTGTTCCTTGTTCTTTCAACTGTGTGTCTCTTTTCTGTTTGAGCTGTTTGGTGCCGTTTCCAACGCCTCAGGCCAAGAAAAAAGGGCTGCAAGAGTGAACTTGCAGCCCTTCAAGAATGTCTAAAGGTGTTACAAGAGCAACAAACGCGAATTCATATTCTCATACTTTATCGCCGGTGTCCACTGAATTCGCGGGTTACCTCAGCGAAGGCGTTCCACGAGAGAGCGCGCCAAACTATAGGCCGCTCGACGCGACTGCGAGCGATCGGAAATTCTGGAAGCGTGCAACGTCTCGGACTTCTTCCGTCACAACGCTGAATTTGGTCAGCTCGGCCATGCCGAAGGAAGTTGTCATCGCGACATCGGCAGCGTCGCGGCCGGCGGCCATTACGACGCGGCCCACGCGAGGCTCGTTGTGGCGGGCGTCGAATGTCCACCACCTTCCTTCCAAATAGACTTCAAACCACGCGCTGAAATCCATCGGGGCGGGAGCCGCGGGGACGCCAATGTCGCCGAGATAACCGGTGACGTAACGGGCCGGGATGTGCATGCATCGGCAAAACGCGATGGCGAGATGCTGAAAGTCGCGGCAGACGCCGACTCGTTCCGTGTACACGTCGAGGGCCGTCCGGGTGGCGCGAGCAAATTGATATCCGAATTGCACCCGGCCGTGGATCCAATTGACGATCGCCTGCACGCGTCCCCAACCGGGCGCCGTATTGCCAAAGAGTTCTGTCGCAATATTCGAGAGCCGGTCCACTTCGCAATAGCGGCTGCTCATTAAGTAGGTGAGGTTGTCGAACGGCAGCTCGACGACGGGGTGTTGCCGCGCCAGATAATTTACCTCGTCTCTTTCACCCGAATCTTGGATGAGCGTGGAGTTCCAAATGCGCAGTTTCCCCGCGGAGGCGAGAAACCGGGTGGAGCGGTTCCCAAACCGATCGAGATACTGCCCCGTTGCCACCGAGGGTTCAATGCGTAATTCGTCCGGTTCGCGAAGATCCAGCTCTCGAGAGGGATGGACGTTCAGAAGCGCCACAACCGCGACGCTTTGTGGAATATTGAATTCGAGTTCGTAGCCCAGGCGTATCAGCATGGTTTTGAGGGGTGGCGTTCACTGCGGATTTGGCTGGATGGATGAGTCCAGCAACGATCATATCATCTTACTTGCAGGTCCCGGCGTCGGACTCGAAGATAACTGTGGGACTACTAGATCGTCATTGAAGATCAAGCAGGGCCTCGTCAGTAGCGCCCGAGGCCCTGCTCTGCTTTTACGTCCGCACGAGTGCCCAATGATGACCGGGACTACTTGCTGGACGCCTTTGCTGATTCGTTGTGCGGCGCGTTCTTTTGCAGCACGCGGACAAGGTGCTGTCCGGATTCCGGAATCGAAACTTTGCCGCCCAGCACGATTTCCCGCGCCGTGACCTTACGGCCGTAGACATCGGCGCTGGCGTCATCATCGGGGCGAAGACTGGAACCTTCGAGGGAGATGCCGGCAAACAGACCGCGGGAGCGGGAGTAGCTCAGGATCTCCGCGCGCAGTGCGGCATCGGTATCCGCGGAAGCGTCGCGGCCCTTGGGGCCGGCGGCGGCGGAAACATCGGCGCCGAGTTTAACTTTGTTGTCGAGAATCGAGGATGCGCCCCTCTCGTTCATGACCAGCAGAACTAGATCGGTCGCTTCGCCGCCGATTTGAAATCCCACGCTGCCGCCTTCCAGCACATACATCGCCGGCGAGCCCCAGGGACCCTTGAAGTGTTCGCCTGACCGGCAAACCATGGCTCCGCGGCCGTAACTTCCGCCCACGATGAATGCAGCCTTTAGAACGGACGGGAAAACAATAATACATTCTGCTTTTTCGAGCAGCTCCTGCGGGATGTTGTCCGGCACGTCCATCACTTCCTGCATGACGGTTCCGGAATTTTCCAAACGTTCCTGCTCTTTGTTAGCAGCGAATACGGCGGTTGCGGCAAAGAAAATGCACACACCAAAAGTCAATTTACGAAACATCACGAACCTCCACTATCATCGTGCTAGTTGATGAACTTCGATTGGTGCGAATTCACAAATATTGTTCGGGCGGCGGCGTTACGCCTTTTGTTTCGCGCCCATGACGAGCAGCGCGACCCCGCCTAGCAATGCCAATCCCCCGACGATTGGCGGAAGCGGGATGTGCTCCCTGTCGTCCCTCGTGGCGTGAATCGGGCCCACGTCAATCACGTTTTCCTGGTGCGTATAGCTGAATCCCTGGTAGACGAGGGCAAGGATTCCCAGAACCGCGAGCAAAATTCCCAGCATAGAGATCGTTTTCATCTTTCAGCCCTCCAGAATCAAGAAATCACTCTGCGGCCTTGGATGACCCGGATCAGGAACGTAACGATCGCCAGAACCAACAAGATGTGGATGAAGCCGCCCATCGTGTAGGACGTGACGAGCCCGAGAAACCACAAGACAAGCAAAACCACAAAAATTGTCCACAGCATTTTGGTTCTCCTTTCCCACGCGATTCAAATCCCCATATTCGCGTGAGTCTTGCAGCAGCGGCGCCGTGCCTTCAAGGATTGCTAGTCGTGGTCTGGATGGGAGTGGCGCCAATTCCAGTAGTTCGACTGCTCCCTTTTGCTGGACTTCGAGAATTCGCGATTTTTCTTGTGGTTGTTGGTCAGATAGATGCCCCAAGCGTTGTTCTCGCGGTCATCCCAGTTGTGGTAGTCCTTGTGATGGGAATCATAGACTCGGATCTGAACCCCGTCGTCTTTGGCTCCGGGAACGGCCAATATTGCGACTGGCGCAAAAAGGGCGGCAGCCAGCAAGAGCGAACCAATGTAACGATGTGTAAAGCGCATGTGACAATCCTCCAAGAGAACTCTGCGACTTCAGTGGCGGAACGGTGAGAAGTAAAGGAGAGCTTCGTAGCCAGGCTTTCAGCGATGATCCCTGTTTTCCTTATCGATCCGTTTGCAAGGCCATCATGAAGGTTCGGAACGCGGGCGTCTGTGCTCTTTTGCACGTATTGCCAATATTGCGTAATTGCGATCGCCCGTCATCGAATCAAGGAGCAGCTCCCATTGGCTACGGAATCGGTGCGGCACAGGAACCGTAGGCCATGGGGAATGAACTGAGTCCGAGTAACATGCTAGTCTTTGGACGCAGAGGAAGGGGTGCGCGCGTCGCGCCCCCAACGCGCTATGAAGACAACCACCTCACCGAAAACGAAGAAAACCGGCATTTTCAACGCCCAAGCCTTCCTCGACTCCGCAGGGGTATCCAGGACGATTGTGGAGTTCCGAAAGAAGGACACCATCTTCTCCCAGGGCGATGCCTGTAAGAACGTGATGTACATCCAGAAAGGGTCGGTAAAACTCTCCGTCGTCTCCAAAACCGGCAAGGAAGCCGTCGTGGCGATGCTGAAGCCGGGGGACTTTGTCGGCGAGGGCGGGCTGACGGGGCAGGCGGTGCGCGTGGCAACGGCCACGGCAACCGCGCCCTCCACGCTGCTCGTGATCAGTCTTGAAGAGATGACACGCGTGCTGCATGCGGAACACGCCCTCTCAGACCATTTCATCACCTACATGCTGGAACGCAACATTCGGATCGAGGAAGATTTAATCGACCAGCTTTTCAACTCCAGCGAGAAGCGCCTGGCGCGAACGCTCCTCTTGCTCGCCCGGTACGGCAAAAAGGACAAGCCACAATGGGTGCTTCCCAAAATATCGCAGGAGACGCTGGCGGAGATGGTTGGGACCACGCGCTCGCGCGTAAACATGTTCATGAAAAAATTTGAGAAGTTAGGATTCATCGGCTACGAAGGCGGGCTCCAGGTGAACGACTCCCTGCTGAGCGTGGTTCTGCACGACTGAGGAAGGGGTACGGAATCCGCGCCCGCGCGGCCGCGCTGGACCGTAGAAGAGCGAAGCCATGCTCTCACCTTCGAAGGTCGCGGGCGGCCCGACATTGGATGCGGCATTCGAACGCCGGCAAG
>Ga0207018_1011_pt1 | contig 37901 bp, 39 predicted proteins | sample Alteio_BWMinCont_52_FD_153476 | JGI IMG/M metagenome (GOLD analysis project Ga0207018, IMG submission 153476) | Enriched cells from forest soil in Barre Woods Harvard Forest LTER site, Petersham, Massachusetts, United States -... | ecosystem: Environmental > Terrestrial > Soil > Temperate forest >...
GCAAAAAGTCGAATCCAACGGAAAAAGCACAAATTTGGCTCCGAATGGAGTTTTGCAATTCCCTCTTTAGAATAAAAAAATAAATTCTTCCTCTGTGCATCCTCCTCTTCCTCTGTGGCTCTGTGGTGAAAAATTCCAAACAAACCCGTTGGGCATTATTCAAAAATCGTTTAGTATAAAGTTAGAGACTGAAATCATTAGGAGGACTTCTATGTGTGCTATCCGTTTTCTCGTTAAGCTATTTGTGCTCGTTGGGGCTTTGAACTGGGGGCTTGTCGGCTTTTTTAACTACAACCTCGTAGCGCATATTTTCGGCGGCGAATTCTCAGGAGCCACTCGAACAGTTTACGCAATCGTTGGCATCGCAGGTCTTTTGTTCCTATGGTGCTGGCTCAGAAAATGTTGCGCTTCTTGCAATACGTGCGCTTGCAACAAAGGTTCGTGCGGCAGCTGCTCTTGCGGGCCAAACTGCTCTAATTGCTCTTGTGGCAAAAGTTCCTGTGGCAGCTGTACTTGTGGCAAAAACAAGGGCGACTATTGCCCTTGCGTCAAAGGTTCTCCAAGCAATTGCAATTGCGGGCCAAATTGCCCTCGTTGTTCCTGTGGTAGAAAGAAATACGAACAGTAAAAAATGCGCGTTCTTTTGTCGGGTTCCTCCGGATTTATCGGTTCGGAGGTTTTTTCTTTTCTGAAGGCACAGGAACATGAGGTGATCCATCTACGACGAGGAAACCCCACTAGCTCCCCTGATTCCATCTTTTGGGATCCCGATCGCGAAATATTCTCCCACCAATCGTTTGAAAATTTTGATGCAGTGATCCATTTAGCAGGAGAACCCCTCATCGGACTATGGACGGCGAAGAAAAAAGAGCGCATTTTCTCTAGCCGGGTCCAGGGAACGCAATTGTTGACCCGCATTTTCACGGAAATCGCCCATCCTCCCAAAGTATTTATCTGCGCGTCGGCCATTGGGTTTTATGGCGATCGAGGAGAGGAAGAGCTCACCGAAAACAGCGCGATGGGCAAAGGTTTTTTACCCTCCGTCTGCAGCCATTGGGAATTAGCCACGCAAGAAAAGGCGAGTCCTCAGGTAAGAATTGTGAATACGAGGTTTGGCGCCGTTATTGGGCCAGGGGGTGGGATTGTGAAAAAAATGCTCCTTCCGTTTAAATATGGCCTTGGATGTTCGCTTGGCACAGGATCGCAGTGGATGAGTTGGATTGCTTTATCAGATCTCGTTCGGGCAATCGCATTTTGTATGACAAACGACGCGATAGAGGGCCCGGTGAATTGCGTCTCGCCCCATCCCGTGCGTCAAAAGAGATTTGCGCAGCTGTTTGCCAACAGTTTGGCAAGGCCCCTATTCCTTCGCCTCCCGGCCTGGTTGCTGAGAGGCTTGCTGGGACAGATGGCAGAAGAGGTTCTCTTAGCATCGCAACGAGTTATACCTGAAAAATTGCAGCAACATCATTTTTCATTTCTAACCCCAACTTTAGAGGAAGCATTTCGACATGACTATCACGCCCCTAGAAAACACTAACTACGAAGCCATACCCTCTGAATCTTCCCGCGCCCTATTTTGGATATTTACAGGAACTTATGGCTTCGCCACCCTTTTTTACCTGGCAAATTTTTATTCATACGGCATTTCTTTTTCTTATCCATCGATCTTACTGGCCATTACTCTCGCAAGTCCAATTTTTGGATTCGCTTTCATATTGCTAGATGCCTTTCTCTTAAAAATGACGGGCCGACTAGTGGGAGGGAATGCAAACATTCCGTCACTCCAATTCGCGCTTGCCTATTCAAAAGCTCCTTTCGTAATCCTCACCCTCTTATGGATGATTGTTTTAGCGGCAGACCCTGCCTCTGCATTTATCCAAGACGCTTCCAATGGCGCTACCGTTACAATGGTTTTCAGTTTCTTTGGGGTAGCTATCTGGTCTTTCTGTCTCTTAACCAAACATTTAATAAAGCTGCAACAGATTAGCATACTTCGGGCTCTTTGGAATTCTTTCGCGACTTACGTTTTATCATTTTTCGTTTATGCAACCGTATTGTTTATAGCTCGTTATATTTATATTTCTTGGTTTTAATTCACTTTAATTACCGATATGGTAATATTAAATTGAATTAAGTGACTAAGGAATGAAGATGTCTGAGCGCGATTCTTTTAATCCATGGGTGAGCATTTGGACAAAACCTCGCTCCACCATTGCCCGTCTAGCGCAAGAGAGCCCTCCTACTCGAGGTTTGTGGGTACTTGCAGCCATCTATGGATTTTCAGGGCTTCTGAATTTTTTTCAATCGATGTTTCTTGGGAACAGACTAGGACTTAGCCCGATCTTTTTATTGGCGATTATCTTGGGTCCGTTATGGGGCTATGCCAGCTTTTCTGTGTGGAGTTTTTCTGTTTGGTTTACAGGCAGATGGCTCAAAGGAGAGGCTGGTTTTAAGGTGATTCGATTAGCCTACGCCTGGAGCTGCGTACCGTTCATAATCAACGTCCTTTTGTGGTTGATCATGATCTCTGTCTTTGGCCGGATTTTGTTCATGAACTTTACCGAAGGGTACGCCTTTACGCAAGGCGAAGTCGCCTTTTTATTTGTGATTCTCATAGCGCGCATTGCCGTCGGGATTTGGTCATTCATCATCTATTTGAATGCGCTCGCTGAAGTGCAACAATATTCCATTTACCGAGCGATTGGAAACGCTCTTCTCGCGGCTGTTGTGATGGGAGTAGCACTTTGGCTTGTGAGTTTAGTTTTTGCATTAATTTTTAAGATTTAAACCCTAGAGGCCTGTATGAACGTTATGCAACCTGGTAGAATCAAAAAAGTTGGGATCTGGTGCCTAGCTATTTTCTTGTTTGTCTCCCACGTACTTCTGCGCTCGGCATATGCAGGCGAACCTCTCGTGGATAAATGGAAAGAAGTGCAAAGCCGCACAGGTGACTGTCGCATTTCGTTCCCTTCTGTCCCCAAAATGGTGCAGCAATCTCTCAATGTCTCCGACAAAGGGCATAAGCTCCTCTATGATGTGTACTTGGCGCCTCTCAAAGGACAATCTCTCTGTTTACTGTTAGTTGCTACCTATCCATTTCCTCTCAAAGAGGGGCATGAAATCGCAGGCCTTGAAGGGCTGCTCCGAGGGATTGTTGGGAACAATGCGGGAAATAAACTAGTATATGCCAATGTGATCGAGCACCGAGGACATCCCGTCGTCGATTTTCTCGTGCAGTCTCCAACGTCCTTTTTCCGAGGCCAAGCGCTCATGGTAGAAAACAAGCTTTATTTGATCGCTATCGAGGGAAAAGAAGGGGAGTTGGACGAAAATGCCTTCAGTCGGTTTTCTGAGTCATTCTCGTTAACGGCTCCTTAAGCGGAGGGGGCAGCTGGGGGGCTGGAGGCGGTTTGCGGGAATGTCGCGCGGAAGGCTGTTAAATTCGCTCCGGTCTCACTCTCTGGAATTGCAAAGACAACGAGAGCGAATCTGCCCTTGAATTCTGTATCCTCAAGGACTTCCTTGTAGAGCCGGCTGATGACTGCTGGCTCGTTTCCAAACGCAGAAAGGACTAATGAATCGTTGTTATTCATGATTGCTGCACGGAACATAGCCTTCATTTTATTCCTTGTGCCTTCTAGATACTCTTCTTGTGTAAGCGGCTTATTGAATCCCGGTCCCGGCGTGCAATTGTAAGCTGCTGACGAAATAACGTCGGCAGTGAATGCTTCAGGCACTTTGGCATTAGTAGCATCATTATTGAAGAATGTTACTTTCGGAGTTACTATGACTCCGAATGGATGGATTGGATAAAACGATGGGTTTGCTTTCTTAGCAGCCTCTAAACCTTCGTATAAATTAGACCTGAGGCAGAGCTGTTCTTCTTGTCCAGAAGTACCGCCAGCTAAGAAATCTCCTCCAGGAATTGTGTCATTCGCCATATTTAACACCGCTGGGTTGCCATAGTGTTCTTGTACGATTTTTTGGGCCATTTGGGCTGAAGTGAGGGGAACGACAAGAAATTTTGTTTCAAACTTATTCTTATTCTCTCCCAAGGAAGTTGCCAATACCTCAGGTGTCTTTTGGAAAAAGTGTATGAACTCACACAGCTTTTTCGTGGCTGCGGCGTGGTTTGTTTGCGAAATTTTCCGGACATCTTTAGCGACTGCATCTTGCGCTCCATTCGCGGCGTTTGGGTCCTGCGTTTGACTAGGAGTCACAGGTGCTGTGGGAGGTTTGGCTGGTTGAGCCGGTTGCGCTTGTTTAACATTTGTCATTTCACCGTCTTTTTCCGGTCCATCTTCTGGGTGCTTTTCTCGTTTTTTACGCGTGCGTTCATGAATTCTGTCTTGGACAGCAAATATGCTGGGAGGAGACTTCTTAACGCAGTCAGAACCAATCTTGCTCGCCTCTTGTATAAAAGAATCGTCTTCCGCATCAGGGGGGGATGTGAGGAGAAATAAGAGATGATACGTGCCGAGCAAGAACATTAGAGTCAAAGGCAAAACGGTCGCAACTACGGTAAATACGCCTATCACAGGCGCTGCAAAAACGGCCGCAACAACAATGCCTGCAAATACAACAAATGCAGCCACTCGGACAGCTGTTAAGGCGCTGACACCCTTCCATTTCAAACGGCGTAAATGTTCGGTATTTTGCCACTCAACCGAAGCAGGCTTCCATTTATTCGGAGTATGTTGGAGTTGGGGGATCAATGCCGCAATCGGAATTTTGGACAAAACGTACTTAATCTTCTCTATTAACGTAATATCGCTAAAAACCCTATCTTTTTCTGGTTTTTGCTCTGTCTTCTGAGAGGATGGAACGGTAGGTTTTGATACTTTTGACGGCATTGCAATCTCATTGATTTATACATTTATTATACACAAATAAATTGTTTATTTCAATTTTATTATTACAATTAAGTAAATAGACGTAATTCACTGTAATTCAAAGACTTATGAGGGAATTGCATAACTCGCTTCGCGAGCAAAATTTGATGATTTTTTCGTTGGTTCGATTTTTTGCAAAGTGACATATCCTATTGGCCATAGGCACTTTGCAAAAAGTCGAACCCAACGGAAAAAGCGCAAATTTGGCTCCGAATGGAGTTTTGCAATTCCCTCTTATATACCCCAGTTTAGATTGAGGCCTCCATAGGGGGCTCCTCCGAGGTTGGTATAGAGAGAATTCTTTCCATGAGCGTCTTTGATATAAAAGGTTCCGCCCCAGTTGTAGCCAGCATAGGCCTCTAGTTCGAGACGGAGGAAAATCTGGTATTTCACGTTCAATTCTGACCCAAAAGAAGAGTAGGAGAAGATAGAGCGAGGTTGCGGTTCATGCTTGCCAACTCGAAAGCGCTCTTTCAAAGGACGGCCCCGCACAGAAAACTTCCAGTGAGGGTCTATCTTGTATTGCACATAGTATTCGATGGGAAAAGCGAATAAAACAGTCCAATGGTCTGTGGGTGAATAATCGGCTCCAATAATGGGATAAATTTGTTCCCCCCGCATCCCTGAATAACCCAGCGCACCAATATGAAAATTCCACTCCTTATTTATTTCGTGAACACCCCACAGAAGGCCTGAAAAAAGACCGTATAATTGAGGTGTGGAAAAATGTTCCGTATCGAGATTGTACTCAGCTCTCGCGATCCAACGCCATCTTTCTACAGCGGTTGTGTAAAACGTTAGGGAAAAACCGGCAAAGTAAAAATGGTCTTGGTGGAATTTGGGATTTTTTGCCCAATCCATGGTAAATGTATTCCAGTCCACGCGAGGCAAGAAATAAGATTTCATGCTGATTGGAACCAACATGTAAAAAAAGGCGTTTGTTTTTCGATAAAAGAGGCGCCCTCCTTCCTCTGAGTGACTAATATCCGCTCCTCCAACCCGAAGCACATTGCCGCCTAAATGGAGAGGATGAAAGTCCCAATACGAATAAGAATTCATGTCTGTGTCTTCAGCAAAACACAAGGTAGCCGCGCCAATCATAATGGCTAAGGAGGGAATTGTAAAACTCGCTTTGCGAGCAAAATTTGATGATTTTTTCGTTGGTTCGACTTTTTGCAAAGTGACATATCCTTTTGGCCATAGGCACTTTGCAAAAAGTTGAATCCAACAGAAAAAGCACAAATTTGGCTCCGAATGAAGTTTTGTAATTCCCTCCAAGATTCGTTTCATACCGGCGCTCCTGTCATGCGAGAATATTCCATTGCTCGATGGGTTTCATCGAGCTTTTGTAGAACCGTAATAGCTTCTGCGTTGATTGTTTGTTTGGACACAAGAAAGTGATGCATCGCATACTTTGCTACCTGGACAAAGTGGGTCACACAGATAATTTGGCAATGAGCTCCAAGCTCTTGCAGCTTTAGCCCCAAAATGGCAGCCGTTTGACCACCCACATTGCCATCAATTTCATCGAGAATGAGACATTTTTTCTCTTTGAGCGCGATTTTGATGGCGAGCAGCAGACGAGAAAGTTCGCCCCCACTCGCACCATGATCCAATGGCAAAAGAGGCTGGCCTAAATTGGCAGAGAAAAACCACCGAATATCGTCCGCACCCGTAGGAGAGCTTGGTTTGGGGTGAATGTGTATTTCGAGCTTTGCGTCCGGGATATTTAATGCATGCAATTCGGATAATACAGCAACGGTCATTGTTTTCGCCGTGGCAACCCTTGTCGTAGTGAGTTCGCGCTCAAGCATCGCTAGCTCTTCGTCTGCCTTCGCGAGCGAGATTCGCGCCCCGTTAATTTCTTCATCGATTTGTTCTAGACGAGCTAGTCTTGCGCGCAATCTCTCGCGTATGTTGGACGCCTCTTCCTGCGTCCTTGCAAAACGACGTTTAACCGATTCGATTTCGCTGATTCGTTGCTCCACAGTTTCCAGACGCTGTGAGGTGAAATCAAGGCTGGCAAAATAAGAAGCGAGGAAGAGACTTACTTCTTCGAGATTTGCTCGAGCAGATTGCAGCATATTCGTCATCTCTGGCAATTGGAGAGACTCAACCTGTGAAGCAAATCGTTTTAGCATCGGCAAAATCGGATGGGGACCGTCCGAAATAAAATTTCCGATTTCTGCTAGTTTTTCGGCCGATTTTTGGGCCTGTGAGAGAGAAAGATGTGTGGCAGCAAGCTCTTCTTCTTCGTCGCTCTGCCAATTCACCTTATCCAAAAACGCCAGTTGTTCTCGCAGGCGATCCTCTTCGAGCCGAATTTCTTCTCCGACTCTTTGAAGTTCTGCGAGAGCTGTTCGCTTTTCGTGGCAACTTGCAAAAACGGTTGCATACCGCGACAAATCGATTTTCCCAAAAAGATCGAGCAGCTTTCGAAGCTCGTCTGGTTCTGAAAGTTTATAGGCGGCGCCTTGGTCTGCGAGTTCAATCGAATCGCTAAAGAGGGCTCGGAGTTCCCCGAGTGTAATCAGCTCGTCATTGACAAAACATCGGCTTTTGCCCGATCGATGAATTTCCCGGCGAATGTGGAAATTATGAAAATGGCTCGCCTTTGCGTTGGACAAAACGACGTCTGCTTCAACCACCGCTAATTCTCCCCGCTTTCCCACCAATTGGAGATCCGCTCGTTCTCCTAACACCAATCGAAGAGCGGACAAGACAGCCGACTTGCCAGCCCCTGTCTCTCCTGTAAGAATGTTGAGATTAGGCCCAAAGCAAAGAGTCGCTTCTTGAATCAAAATCAAATTCCGAATAGATAGACGTTCAATCATAATTCATTGGCTGTTTTGAAATGCGTCTTGGCTACCTGGCCGAGAGCGGTTTTTCCCTGTTTTTCCACATAAGCCCGAGCAGCTACTTTCACGGCGTTTGAAGCGCCCTTCGGAAATTTCATCCCGTGATCTTCATGCATTTTTTCCAACCCCTCTAAAAAGGCGGCTCTCGCCAAAATTGAAGCGCCAGCAACGACCACATCAGATTCGCCTTTCGTTCGTTGTTCAAGGTGAACATCCAGTTTTTTTTGCGCTACTTGCTTATCGACCAACGATTTGTCAGCGAACTGGTCCAAAATGGCTTCTTTACAACCGGTCTTTTGGCTCAGTTCGCTCAAAGCCGCGGTGTGCGCCCAGGCCATGAGTCGGTTGAGATTTTTGAATTTTGCGTATAGTTCGTTATATTTAAGAGGGAATAACCGAATGACAGTATAGGCAAAATCGGCCCGTATTTTTTTGGCCATTTTCAAAACGGTAGCATCGCTTAAATTCTTACTATCTTGAATGCCCCATTCGATGAGCTGCTTGATCCCAGCTTCGTCGGCATACAAAGCACCGATGCAGAGAGGCCCAAAAAAATCGCCCTTGCCAGCCTCGTCCATGCCAATCCGAGGCATCAAATTCGCGTGCGCTACTGGATGAGTAAATTTGAATTCTTGCAATATCTCAGGCTCCAAATAAAACTCGATGAAAGGATCCATTTCCTTTCCTTGGACGGTGAGTTTGCCCGATTCGTACAAAGTGCAAGAAAGTCCCTTTTTCTTAGCGGAAAAGAGGGTATAAGGGGGCTTGGAAAATTCAAACTCTTGCGCCTTCAGATCAGCGCGCAGCTTCTCTGCAAGCTTGAGGTCGATCGTTGCTGAAAAACAGGAAGTTTTTGCCATGATATCTGAGAATATACTCGTTCCATGCCAAACGTCGCCAGATTTTTTATTTTTTAGAGGGAATTACTGGCTCAATAACTTTGCCCAAAAAAGCGTTGTTTGCTAGTCTTTTAGAAACAATTCCTCAATCCACGCTGACAATTTTACGATTCAATCGCAAATCTGTCAATCGCCTCCTTATCAAGGAGATATGATTTACAGGATTTTGCATATGGAATGAGTAGAGCTAAAAAATTACCCCGATTGCCTCTTATCAAGAGAGCATATATACTCCGGAAAGCCTGTAGGAGGATGTTATGTCAGATGGATTGAAGAAGATGGGCGATAAATTTCGCGCAAAACGCGAAGAAATGAGCCTGAGCTTAAAAGAAATCGAAAATGCCACCTCGATCCGAATTCTCTATTTACAAGCCATCGAAGAAGGAAAGGTCGAACATTTCCTCTCCACCGCTTACGCGCTGGGCTTTATACGGCAGTACGGCAGCTTTCTTGGATTTGATATGGAAAAAATAGCGAAAGAGCATCCTGATGCCTTTCGATTAGCGCCAGAAAAACAAGATTTTGCCTATGGGATTGGAACGCTAGAAATGCGTGGAAGTCCTCATGGAGGAATTCGGTGGATGCCAAACTTATTGTGGGGCGGTGCGATTTTTGTCGTCGGTCTCTGCGCGTATTTTCTCGCAAAAGCCGTAGGTATATTTTAGAGGGAATTGCAAAATTCGCTTCGCGAGCAAAATTTGATGATTTTTTCGTTGATTCGATTTTTTGCAAAGTGACATATCCTCTTGGCCATAGGCACTTTGCAAAAAATCGAATCCAACGGAAAAAGCAAAAATTTGGCTCCGAATGGAGTTTTGCAATTCCCTCTAAATTGAAAGTAGAGTATTGTCTGACAGTATGCTCGAACAGCTAGGCGATTACATCATTCAAAAGCCATTGGGCAAAGGCGCCTTTGGCATTGTCTATTTAGCTACACACCGTTTTATCAAACGGAACTTCGTGCTCAAAGTTCTTCCCTCCGAAATCTCTGCAGATCCGAAATTTTTGCGACGATTCGAAAATGAAGTTTCGAGCATCTCCAATCTCGACCATCCAAACATTGCAAAAATTCATAACGTTTCTTTCGATGCGAATCACGCCTACCTCGTGTTAGATCCTGTGGTCGATGAGTTAGGAGAAACCATGGATCTAGAGCGATTTCTTTGCTTAAAAGGGAAATCTTTCACAGAAGCTGAAATTGCCGCCTTATTAAGGCAGATTGCAACAGCCCTAGACTACGCGCATGAAGCAGGGGTAGCGCACGGAGGCCTCAAACTTTCTAACATTTTGGTGGCTCCTGAAGGCAATAGCGTAAAACTGCTGTTATCTGATTTTGGAATCTCTCGCTTGATTGGCGAAGGAAGAATATTTCTGCGACTTTGCGAAGAAATAGCAAGAGCCTTGATTCCCGAAAGCCATGATGTTCTACAAAATGCCGCAGAGCTTTCTTCGTCTTTTGTCAAAAGCTTTGCTTTTCTAGCTCCTGAACAAAAAAGCGTAAATCCCTCCGACACACAGTTGGATAAATGCGACGCATATGCGTTCGGTCTTTTAACCTACTATTTCCTCATGAACAAAATCCCCGAAGGATGTTTCGATCTTCCTTCTCGCGCATATCCAAATCACTCCCTCAATTGGGACCTTCTCATCAATCGGTGTCTGCAAAACAATCCCAATGTGCGCCCGCAAAAATTGACGATTGCCATGGATGAATATCTCCGCGCACCACGCTCGATGGGCAAAGAAGTATTCTCGTTAGCGGAAATTGAACCAAAGGTTGATAGCGCACTCCAAATGGCCTTTGAGTTTCCGTTGCCTCCAGCTTCCGCGCCTCCTTTGCCCAAGGACATCGAAACAAAGCTAGCTCCAAACTTTACCTTGCAGAACACCGAACTTTTGAAGCCGGTGATTAAACCAGCTCTTATCGCAAGACCTGAATATGAATCGGATCCTGGCGCAGTTTTTCAACGCGATTTGATGGTTTCTCACTACGAGCCCACCAAGGTGGAAATCAAGGAAGTTGAACCCATTTTAACAGAAATGGTCGTGATCCCAGGCGGCCCATATAATCGTGGCAGCAATGAAGGAGCACGGGATGAGATGCCTCGCCATGCGATCTCCTTGTCTGGATTTGCTTTGGATACACATCCCGTGACCAATGAGCAATTTGTGCGGTTCATCCAAGCAATGGGCGGAGAAAAAGACCAAAACAACAATGACATCATTCGTCTCCGCGATGCGCGAATCAAACGAATCGGGGGCAAACTCTCGATTGAATCTGGCTATTGGAAGCATCCGGTTGTTGGCGTGACTTGGTACGGCGCTATGGCGTATGCCCGTTGGATCGGCAAACGGCTCCCCACCGAAGCTGAATGGGAAGCGGCTGCTGGCTGCGGTAGAGAGCAATGTTTATATCCAACAGGGCTGGATATTGAAAAAACCCAGGCCAACTTTTTTAGCGCCGACACAACCCCGGTTATGAGCTATCCACCGAATCCATTCGGGCTCTTTGACATGGCAGGCAATGTGTATGAATGGTGCCAAGACTGGTATGCCTATAACTATTACGACTCCTCGGTCTTAGAACCGGTCAATCCCATGGGCCCGCCGCAAGGCGTTTATCGAGTACTGCGGGGCGGTTGCTGGAAAAGTCTCAAGGAAGATCTTCGAAGTTCCCATCGGCATCGCAACAATCCTGGCGCCGTGAATGGCACCTACGGGTTCCGTTGCGCCGCAGATGTTTCTTAAACCAATAATACTACCGTATGCAATAAAAAAATAAAATACACAGATACGGAATAAAATAAAATCATTCCGAATAGGCACATCAAAGAAAAATTAGTGGCGGTTTTATTTTTTTTAACATTTTATAATATTTAACAGACATAGAATATGAAAACATGAGAATAACACATGGCAATGCAAACAGCAGAAGGCTATAGATTCCAGATGAAAAAATCGGCATTGAGTGTATTTTAATTACGCTATAAAAAAATATAGGAAAAGCGCTAGCAAAAAATAGCAATGCTCCAAAGGTCAGCAGACAATAAAATCTTATCGACAAAAATTTTCTTTTTTTGTATTACAACAACTTATGGATAAAAAGAAAAAATCCCTGTTAATCGATGATTTGCGTAAGCTTTTAACAAAAAAAAGACCTCGCAGGCAAGAAGCTATTTGCTCTGCCCTTGCTAAATTAGGATATGAGATCAATCAAACCAAGGTGTCTCGGCTTCTCCACCAAATTGGAGCCGTAAAAATAAAAAATGAGGATGGCCAAATCGTATACTCTCTTCCTAAAGAACCTGCGCCCCTTTCCCTCAATTCATCAATTCGAGAGTTAATTATAGAAATCCGCTCAAATGAAGCGATGGTCATTCTTTTAACGAGCCCAGGCGCTGCTTCGATGGTTGCTCGTGTGATTGATTATAGCCAATTCGAAACAGCCGTCTTGGGAACGATAGCAGGGGATGATACCATTTTTGTGGCTCCTAGCTCCGTGAAAGAGACCTCCAGGCTTTTAGCAGAAATAAAAAAACGTCTTCTTGAATAATTATTCATTATATTTCTGTTTTTAAGTCATTCATTACCAGTAAATTAATAATATAGTTGAATATAAATTCATTATTTTGTATAATTAATAACGTAAATAAACCAACATAATGAGGATAAAATGAAACTGAAAAATAAAAATAAATTAAAGAGCAATAAATCTTCTCCTAGTAAAAAGACAAAAACCCCGAAAAAGAAAAAGTCAAAGAAGGTGAAAAATGCTTAATCCGATTGAAATGTCGTATTCACAAGCCTTCGTTGGAAAAAAACCGATCATCTTCCATCGAGTTTTGGATCGTCTTCGGCGATCCTAAGCTTAAATCGGATCTTTTCGTAGCTTTTCTCATTGAAGAATGGGGCATTCTTGAAGAAATTGATGAATATTTCGACGAGGACGAAGAGAACTAGTTGCCATTCCCTCGCAACACTCTCCTTGTATTAAAAATATTTTTATATCATGTTGGCCTTGAATAGACAGTCTAGAGAGGCCTTCATGTCTACAGAAAAAAAACGCATTGTTTGGCTACAGAAAAAGGGACTTCGGCGGGTGCTAGGAGTCCGCGATCTTTTCGGCATCGGTTTTGGCGATGTCGGATCGTCAATTTACTATGCTCTAGGCGCTACGGCTCTTTTTGCGTTGGGAGCTACACCTCTCGCTCTCATGATTGCTGGTTTTGTGTTTGTTTGCACAGCGTTCTCTTATGCTGAACTCGCGTCCACTTTTCCAGAACCCGGCGGATCTGCCACCTACACCCGTCATGCTTTCAACGATTTGATCTCTTTTATCGCAGGTTGGGGGCTGCTTTTGGATTATGTCGTCACAATGGCGATTTCTGCATTTACGGTCCCTCCTTACTTCAACGAGTTTATGAAGAGCATGGGACTAGGTTTCGTGAATTCGACCTATATCCATCTTTTGACAGCAGTCGCTCTATTGATAGGGTTGTACTTTATCAATCTGATTGGCATTCGGCAATCGGGACGAGTGACCTTTTTGCTAGCCGTTTTGACAGCGGTATCCCAGCTTGCGGTCATTGTATTTGGACTGATTTTGGTCGTGAATTTCCCTCTTGTTCTCAGTCATATCCGGATTGGAGCTGCGTTTGATTGGTCTCCAAGCTTTAGCGATTTTCTCAAGGGGACCGCGGCTGCGATGGTCGCATACACAGGAATCGAGGCCATTGCGCAACTGGCTGGGGAAACTAAAAAACCGCATATTGCGATCCCTCGTGCCATAAAACTCACCGTGGTCATTTTGATCATCATGTATATAGGCATTATTTTTGTCGGACTATCTGTGATTACGCCAAAGGAACTTGGCACCACATACCTAGACAATCCCCTCATAGGGATTGTCACCCATTTCCCGGGAAGCACCTTTCTCGTTCCTGCTTTTGGCCTAGTAGCCGCCCTGATTTTACTGATTGCTTCCAATGCAGGGTTGCTCGGATGTTCCCGGTTAGCGTTTTCTATGGGGGAGTATTCCCAAGTGCCTTCCTTCTTCTACAAAATTCATAACAAATTTCGTACGCCCTATGTTTCTCTGGCATTTTTTACTATCTTTGGATGCATTATCTTGATTGCAAGTCGGGGAGAAATGCTCTTTCTGGTCGATTTATACAACATTGGCGCGCAGATCGCTTTTTTTTCCACGCACGTTGCGTTGATTGTTCTTCGAATCAAAAAGCCAGACTTATCAAGACCTTACCGCATTCCTCTCAATATTCCTTTAGGACGTAAGAGATCCATCCCTATTTCCGCCGTCATCGGAGCCCTGGCCAGCTTAAGCATATTCGGATTAATCGTCGTCGAGAAACCCGATGGACGTCTTGCGGCAGCTATTTGGATTGCAGCGGGATTGCTCATGTATTGGCTGTATCGACGCAAGAAAAAAATCAACCTACTGGGGAGCTTAGTTGTCGAAAAAGTGAGCGTTCCTGAATACAAAAAAATCTCTTATAAAAACATTTTGGTGGCTGTCCGCGCCGTCGACGAAACCGAATCTCTACAGACGGCTTGTCAACTGGCTCATGCCCACAAAGCCAAATTGACAGCCGTGTTTGTATTAGATATTGCCGATACGTTGCCTATCGATGTACATCTGCCTGAACGGGAAGCAATAGGGGATGCCGCCTTAAAACGGGCAGAGGCTATCGCAAGGGATTACCATCTCAACGTGACTCTTGAACTTGTCCGAGCAAGGTCCATCGAAACAATCGTGAGTCAACTCATTGAAGCGGATAAATTCGATCTTCTTGTCATTGGTACGAGCGCCAAAGAATTCAATGACCACAAGTCGTTTGCCAACGAAGTGAAGAGCATTTTGAGTCATTCGAAGTGCCGGGTGCTTTTTTGCAGATCAAGCCTAAGTAAGTAAAACTTTTATTGAGGAAAGTGACAAGCAACTTTGTGGCCAGAAGTTCCAACTTCCTTGAGTGCGGGCATTTCTTGGGCACAAATGGCCTGCGCTTTGGGACATCTGCTCCGAAAAGGACAGCCAGAGGGGGGATTGAAAGGGGAGGGAGGTTCTCCCAAAATGGGAAAACGGACTCGTTGTCTTTCCAAGATGGGATCCGCGATGGGGATGGAAGCGATTAATAGCTGCGTATACGGGTGCAATGGCGTTGTGAATAGCGAGCCCACAGGCGCCATTTCCACAACAGATCCCAAATACATCACAAGCACTTTGTCAGAAAGCAATCTGACCATCGAAAGATCGTGCGTGATAAATAAGTAGGTGAGTTGCAACTCTTTTTGCAGCCTCTGTAGAAGAGCCGCAATTTGCGCAGCCATCGTCACATCTAATGACGAGAGCGGCTCATCGCAAATGAGAAATTTGGGTCGCAAAGCCAAAGCTCTCGCAATGCCGATTCTCTGTCTTTGGCCTCCGCTAAATTCGTGAGGGAATCTTCGGCGAGCGTTTTGGTGCAAGCCCACTAAATCCAATAATTCTTCTACAACACCCTCGGTTGGTAGTTGATGAATGACAAGCGGCTCACAAATGAGATCTTCGACGGTCATGCGAGGATCGAGCGACGAAAAGGGGTCTTGAAAAATCATTTGGAGACTTTGGCAAATGGATCGATCTCTCGGCGCGTGCGAAATGTCGCGTCCCCCAAAAAAAATTTGCCCTGCACTGGGCTTTTCAAGTCTGACTAAGAGCTTGGCAAGAGTCGATTTTCCACACCCACTTTCGCCGACAAGACCTAGTACTTCTCCCTCAGCAATCTGGAAACTGACCTCTTTGAGGGCTGTGAGTTTTCTTTTGCCCATGGAATAAATTTTCGATACCGATCGCACATCAATCATTTTTTGTTACGCAGTTCCTAAGCAATGATTTCGTGTAGGGATGTTGCGGACGATAGAAAATATCTTCCACATTATTATCCTCGACAATTCTTCCCTCATGCATCACGATAACTCGCTCGCAAATACTTGCGACCGCTCGCAAATCGTGAGTGATGAGAAGAAGGGTCATGTCTAGTTTTTCGGTCAAGTTTTTCAGCAACCAAAGAATCTGCGACGAAATACTCGGATCGAGAGCTGTTGTTGGTTCATCTGCTAAAATGAGCTGCGGGCCACAAGCGAGAGCAATGGCAATAAGCACACGCTGTCTTTGCCCACCGCTTAACGCGTGGGGATATTGCTGCGCGCGCAGTTCTGGCTCGGGAATCCCGACGAGATGCAGCAGTTCAACCGCCCGTTTTTTTGCGGCTTGAGGATCTAAAATGCGATGGTAAATGAGCCCTTCGGCAATTTGTGCCCCAATCTTCATGGTGGGATTGAGAGAGGTCATGGGGTCTTGAAAAATCATCCCGATCTGCCTTCCTCTGACAGAAGATGGAACTACGTTATTGAAAAGCGCGTGGCCTTGTACGATCTGCGCCGAATCGAGTCCTAACAATGCTGTCATTAATGCCGTCTTGCCACACCCTGATTCTCCCACGAGCCCTACTCTTTCTCCGGCGCTGATGTGAAACGAGACGTCTTTCACAGCGCGTATCTTGACGCCTTGCATGGAGTAAGCAACGGAAAAATTTTTTACCTCTAAATTCATCGTCTGAGCCTGGGGTCGAGAGCATCTCGAAGAGCATTCCCGATGAGGTTGAAACAAAGCATCGTAATGGTCAACATTGTAGCTGGAAATAAAAGTCTCCAAGGATAATAGCGCATAGCGCTTAACGCGTCATTGACCATCACGCCCCAGCTAGCAGCCGGCGCTTGAATACCTAACCCTAAAAAGCTTAAAAAGGCCTCGGTAAAAATAGCGCTCGGAATGGTGAGCGTGAGCATGGCAACGATGGGGCCGATCGCATTCGGCAAGATGTGACGCATAACGATGCGTAGCGGCGAGGCGCCAATTACGCGAGCGGCTGCTACGTAATCATTGGCTTTTAGCTGCAATACCTGCGCTCTCGTGATGCGGGCCATGCTGATCCACCCCGTCAACGTCATAGCGATCAGAATCGTCACCACACCACTCCCTCGGATAACAGTCAGAAGGATCACCGTCAGCAAATAGGGGAGAGAGTGCAGAATGTCGCAAATCCGCATCAGCAATTCGTCGACTTTTCCGCCGGCATAAGCGGACACGGAGCCCCAAATGACACCAACGGCGACATCAATCACAGCCGCTGCAATGCCTATCCCTAATGATATTCGGGCTCCCCACCAAATTCGGGTGAACAAATCTCTTCCTAATTCATCCGAGCCAAACCAAAATTCCGCGCACGGAGGGGAATTTTTATGAGAAAGATGAATTTCTGTGTACGGATAAGGAGATGCCCAAGGACCCACAATGGCTAAGACAAAAATGGCTGCTAAAACCCAAAGCGTCGCAAAGGCCAATCGGTTAGACTTAAAGCGAAGAAAGGCGTCTTTCCAATATTTTTCGCCCTGGGGTTGTTCTGGTTCTGGCAAACTCATCAGATCGATTAACGAAACGGAACCAAGAGGCCGCTTTTCGGTATTCAACAAGTCTGATTCATCGATCATTTCCCCTCCAAGAAACTCGAATGCGAGGATCTAACAACGAGTATACGACATCTACCAAAAACACCATGATCATTAAAAACACACAAAAAAAGATGGCAAACCCCATGATCATGGGATAATCCCTCGCATTGATGCTGTGGATCATCCATTGCCCAAGGCCTGGGATCGCGTAGATTTTTTCCACCATGAAACTTCCCGTCATGATTGAGGAAATCACAGGTCCTAAATAAGAGATCACGGGCAAAATGGCGTTTCGAAGTCCATGCGTTAATCCAACGCGAAAAAGTGGCAGCCCCTTCGAGAGAGCGGTTCGTATATAATCTTGCGCCAGAACCTCCACCATGTTGGAACGAACAAGACGCGCGATCACTGCCGTCGGCATCGCTGCCAGCGCTAACATGGGCAATATAACATGCTCAGGACCTCCCCATCTCGCCACGGGAAAAAGAGGAATTTTGATGGCAAATGCGAACTGTAAAAACGTGGACAAAACAAAGTTCGGCACAGAGACAAAAACAGTGGCGAGAAACATCGCTGCATGATCTTGCCATTTAGCTCGTTTAAGAGCGGCCCAAGTCCCCAGCAAAATCCCGGCAGGAATCGAAAGACAAAGAGACAACGCGCCAAGAAGCGCGGAAATGGGAAACCCTTCTCGGATAAATTGTGCCACAGGACGGCCGTGATATGCGATCGATACTCCCAAATCAAAGGTCATAATACCTTTCAAATATTTGCAGTATTGGACCCACAGAGGTTTGTCAAGACCGTAATGGACAAAGAGAGAGCGCATTACCTCTTCGGGAATGATCTTATCGCCGATAAAAGGATCTCCTGGAATAGCGTGCATCAGGCAAAAAGTGCCCGTGATTGCACACCAAAGAGAAAAAAGCAGGATAAAAAATTTTTTTGCTATATACATAGTGGCTTTGGTTGCCCCGCATCATTTATAACTCGACTTTGTACATTTTTGCGATCGAGTTTCGTAATCTATTGATTCAGATTCACTTGCGAATCGCGAAGGGAAGCCTGAAAAGCCCCCTTTCGCGATTCGCAAGTGAATATGGATCAATAGATTGCGGAAATCGATCGCAAAAATGTACAAAGTCGAGTTACAATGCAAGCCGCTTATTTTAGGGTATCATGCTGAATAGAAACGTACGTTTTCAAAATAAATTTCACTTCGTATCGCTAGGTTGCGCGCGCAATTTAGTAGACAGCGAGGTCATGATTGGGATTCTTCTCAAGGCAGGCTTTGAAGCTGTGGCAAATATGTGCGACGCTGACTATCTCGTCGTAAACACCTGCGGCTTTCTCCAATCAGCCCGGCAAGAAGGGATCGATACGATCCGCGAAATGTTTGCCGAAAAAAAACCAACGGCCAAAGTCATTGTCGCAGGTTGCATGGTTCAAAAGCATGGCGCAGAGCTCAAAGCGATCTTTCCCGACATTCATTACCTGCTAGGCTCCGGCGACGTCGAAAAAATTCTCGACGCCATTCAAGCGGGAGAAGCAGGCGAGGCCGTCACATCGGCGAGAAGTTATCTGGAATGGGGCGAAGTTCCCAGAACCATCACCACACCTAAACATTATGCCTACCTGAAAATTGCCGAAGGCTGTAAAAAACGATGCGCTTTTTGCATAATTCCTTTAATCAAAGGTCCTCTTAAGAGCAAAGACGAATCGCGCGTGCTCAAAGAGTTTGGCGCACTCCTTAGCGGCGGCGTGTTTGAAGTCATTTTGATTGCGCAAGACCTGGGCGATTTCGGCAAAGACCGCAAAGAAAAAGGAGCTCTCGCGAAACTGCTCCGTGCGATGCTCCAAGATCCACGCCCTTTCTGGATCCGTCTGCTCTATCTATATCCAGATGAGATTGACGACGAGTTAATTGCCGTCATGAAAAGCGATCCCCGCATTTGTCCTTATCTCGATATGCCTATTCAGCACATCAATAACCGGATGCTCAAAGCGATGCATAGAACCACTTCGAAGGAAGAAATTCTTAGCATCATTGAGAAACTACGCACAGAAATCCCCAATGTATCGATTCGCACGAGTCTGATGGTTGGATTCCCGGGGGAAACAGAAGAAGAATTCCAAGAACTCGTGACTTTTGTCCAAAAGGTACGATTAGATCATATAGGCATTTTTAAATTCTCTCTCGAACAAGAGGCCTATGCTGCGAAACTCGACGGGCAAATCGCCGAAGATGTGAAGCAAAAACGGCATGACACTCTCGCGGCGGCCCAGATGAAAGCAGTGCGCAAACGAGGTCGATCGATGATTGGGAAAAAACTCCAAGCAATCGTCGAAGGATTCCATCCAGACTCTGAGCTTTTGCTCCGAGCAAGACACAATGGCCAGTGTCCGGACATCGATGGCCAGATCATCATCAATGACGGGCGCAAAGTGACCGAATTTGGCAAAATATACGACGTAGAAATCACCGACGTTTCCGATTACGATCTGATTGGGCGTGTCATAGGAGCTCCATGCAACAGTCCCCAGAAAAACAAACTAGCCTTCGCCTAAAAAAAGGCAAAGAAAGGCCCCTCTTGCAAGGGCATCACTGGATTTACTCCGGAGCCGTTGCAGAAAATGCGACCTTAAAGACCGATCTATTTACCCGTGTTTTATCGCATGGTGGGGCGATCATTGGGACGGCTATGTTAGGAGCTCCTGGCAACTCGATTGTTGGGCATATGCTAGGGATTGGAGAAGAAACGATTGAAGAGGCGATCTCGAGGCGCATCAGATCTGCGTTAGCCCTGCGTGCTAGGTTGTTCCATCCCTCCATCACCAACGCTCTGAGACTCATCAACGCTGAAGGCGATGGAATCCCAGGACTGATCGTCGATTCCTATGCGGGAGTCCTTGTTCTTCAAATATCGCATCCTTCCTTAGAAGGAGTTAAGGGGAAAATTGTCGAAGAACTCGTAGCGCAAGCCAAACCTCGAGCGATTTATGAAAAATCGACCTCCTTTCTCCGGAAGAAAGAAGGACTCGACGAAGTGAAAGGTCATTTGTATGGCGACGAGATCTCAGAAGTTGAAATCGTAGAAAACGGTCTTCGTTACTCTGTGAATCTTCTCGACAGCCAAAAAACGGGTCTATTTTTAGACCAACGAGAAATGCGACAAATCGTCCAAGATCTAAGCGCTGGAAAACGGGTTTTAAACTGCTTTGCCTATACAGGGGGATTTTCCATTTCGGCTTTGAAAGGGGGAGCTGCCCACGTAGATAGCGTAGAAACTTCCAAAAAGTGTGAAAGTGCTATTGCCAAGAACATATCCTTAAATGGTCTCCCCTCTGAGCGACACCATTTTTTTGGAGAAGATGCGGTCCGTTTTGTGGTGAGTCAGAAGCTAGATTACGACATAGTGATTTTAGATCCGCCTGCTTTTGCCAAGCAAAAAAGTGCTTTGGATCAAGCCTTTAAAGCCTACAAAGATTTGAACCTGGCAGCCATCAAAAAAATGCCCTCAGGAAGCATTCTTGTGACTTGTTCTTGCTCCTACCATGTGAGCGAAGAGCTCTTTGCCAATATCCTCTTTCGGGCGAGCTTAGAGACTGGCCGCAAAGTCCGGATCATCGGACGCCATGCCATGGCGGCCGACCACCCAATCTCTGTGTTTCACCCCGAGAGTGGGTATCTTAAAGGAGTGGTTCTGCATCTGGATTGACTTTCTCTATATCCCAATAAAGCGATATTCTATTTAAAGATAATGCAACTAGCTAATTCTAAATGAGATATGTAATTTAACGTTTATTGTTTTTTGTCAAATAATTTTAACTAAAATTTTTATTAACAAATTAATTAATTTATTGTATAATAATTATTAAACAAACGAACGGAGTTATTATTATGAGTTCAAGACTAGATTCAATTTTTAAAAGCATCCGAACAAGTCCCTATAGAGGGATAGCGCATTTTATTGCAGGCCCAATCTCGGTTATTGCTCTTGTCGCTCGTGGGATACTAGATACTTGCAATGTATTTCGAAGCCATCCTTCGCATCTAAACCCTAGAAACAGAAATTTGATAAGAAGTTATTTTGTAATGAAGAAGGCAGGGGTTAGCCAAGAGAAGCTCGAGAGCTTTAAGAAAGTTTTAATAGAAAAAATAGGTCTTGTCCTTATCTCATTAATGGGTACTGTAGCATGGGCCGCAGTAGCTTACGGAGTTTTACAATTGGCAGCTGCAAGTTGGGCTGTTTTTAAAACTATTTTAGTATTCGTAGCGGTAACGGGGCTTGCAGGGACTGGAATAATTCCAGCGATTGGATTAGGAGCCCTTGTATTGGGCTTAATAGGTGTTGTAATACATCATTGTTTGTCGCAGAAATCCAAGACAAACGACCGAACAGATACGTACACTATCTTATCTAAAAACACAGTCGCCGGTGCCCCGGAGGACCTCGTTGGCTCCAATTCCAAACACTTAATGGCACGCTCCTCTGAAAACCAGAACAGTGTTAGAGAAGGTTCACTTAGCGCGTCCATAAAACCCATAGAGCAACATGAAATAATTAATAATGACAATGACTGGGATAAGCAATAACTACGTCGATCGGTTAGGTCATCTTTCCAAGCTAGAAGAGCATGTAGGAGCCGATCAAATCCAAGAGAATGTGGGTGTTAGTAAAGAAGCCATTGCAGTCGAGGGCTGGCTTTCGGACCATTTTGCAACAGGAGAGAGAGGAGCCGGATCGTCGAGAGAATCCATCGCTCGGATTGTTTGCGCGTATGCAAACTTGCTGCCTGCCTTAGAACATGTATTTTCACCTTATTACAACATAAATCTATCTTCCCGATTGAGGTCGATTGATGAAGCAGATGTTTTTTTCTTGGGAGAAACTCATGATGTGACAATCGATTCTTCAAGAGTATTAAATGGAAAATTCATTTCTTATCTCGCAGCATTTTATAATTTAGTGATTTTTATAGAGAGTTCCCCATCAATGTGCAGAGTAGATAGAGAACTCGCAAAAAGACATTTTTTCATCGATTCAAAAAATCCGAATCTTTATTTTCTTGGCTGGGATGTCAATGCTGAAATCATGAGTATCTTGCAAAGACTTCGCAAAGAAAATTCCGACTGTTCAAAAGAATATAATGCAAAACATCTCGAAGAACACATGGAATGTGTAAAAAAGCTTGAGATTCTCTCTTCTACAAGTACTCCAGAGCTTTGTTCTATGTACCCAGCAACCTTCTTCAGATATTTGCGAACTATTACGAGATTACCGAAAAGCAGACATCTTAGAAAAAATGATCGAACTCCGTCCTTTACAACACCAAAAAAAACAAAAGTTAAATGAACTAACGCAAGTAATTAAAGCAACTTTTCCCGCAAGAACAGCAGCCATGGTGTCAACACTTACACGTTTTGGCAGCTATATGGCGGAAAAATCCTTGTTACCTATGAAGGTTGTTTTTATTGCGGGTAAGAGGCACGTTAAAGAAGATCCTCGAGATGCAACAATGCCCGAATTTTCCCTGGCTTCGCTCGATTTAGCATTGGAATCTTATCTAGCGGCTCGAATGGTTCCGACGGAAGAAGCTGCTAGACTTGTTGCTAACGATGGAGATTGAATAAATTCAGCCATTTTAGCAAGAATGAGTGTACGAGGCGATCATGGGATACACAGAAATTCAGTCTATTTTAGGCAAGCAAGCAGAACTGCTTTTACAACATCAATGCAAGACAGTCTCTAAAGAACGGCTCCATTTACCGGGACCTGATTGGGTCGATCGCATCTTTGGTCCCAGCGACCGAAAACCTCCCGTGTTGCGCAATTTACAAAGCCTATATAGCCACGGAAGATTGGCAAACACAGGCTATCTATCCATCTTACCTGTGGACCAAGGTATCGAGCATTCAGCGGGCGCCTCCTTCGCGCCAAATCCAGAATATTTCGATCCAGAAAATTTAGTGCGGCTCGCAATTGAGGGAGGCTGCAATGCGATGGCCTCCACTTTGGGCACGCTGGGCTGCGTCGCTCGCAAGTACGCCCATAAAATACCGCTCATTTTGAAATTGAATCACAACGAATTTTTATCGTACCCCAACACCTACGACCAAAGCTTTTTCGCGTCTGTGCAGCAAGCCTTTGAAATGGGTTGTGTAGCAGTTGGCGCCACCATCTACTTCGGTTCTCCGGAGAGTCGCCGGCAAATCTGGGAAGTGAGCCAAGCTTTTGCTAAAGCCCATGAACTCGGCATGGCAACTCTTCTTTGGTGCTATCTCCGCAACAGCGCTTTCAAGGCAGATAAGGATTATCATCTCGCCGCCGATTTAACAGGCCAGGCAAACCATCTAGGCGCTACGATCGAAGCGGATATCGTCAAACAAAAGCTGCCCGAGTGCAATGGGGGCTTTAAAGCGCTCAAGTTTGGCAAGAGCTCGGAACAGATGTATTCCACTCTTTGCAGCGACCATCCGATCGATTTAACGCGCTATCAGGTCGTCAACGGGTACATGGGACGCATTGGTCTCATCAATTCCGGAGGAGCGTCAGGAGAAAATGATTTAACCGAAGCTACCACGACTGCCGTCATTAATAAAAGAGCAGGGGGCATGGGGCTTATTTCCGGTCGAAAGGCCTTCCAAAAGCCCATGCATGAAGGCGTTAAGCTCCTCCACGCAATCCAAGATGTCTATCTCTGCAAGGATGTCACCATTGCGTAAACTCTTTTAATGTTGATTTATCAGCAGTTTATCGGCATAATGAATATATAAGACAAGCCGATATGGAGCGGTGAATATGCCGATAAATTTCAACCCAACCTTTACCATTACTCCCGCTATCGCTAAGCATTTGATGCGCATCGAGGCGCTGAAGGAAAAAGTTTATTTACTCCCTGTAAATCCTTCTGTCTTAGCTTCTTTGCGTGAAACAGCGAAGTTGTACACCACCCACTACTCTACGATGATCGAAGGAAATCGGTTAGGACCCGAGGAGATAAGAAAGGTTATAACACTCGAGGGGCATTTCCCTGGCAGGGAACGAGACGAGCGAGAGGTGAGGGGCTATTACGCTGCGTTAGACCAACTCGAGCAATACGCTGCCCAAAACCATCCTGTGACCGAAACCGTTATCCAGAAACTTCATGCATTGATTATGAGCGATGGCCGTAAAAAGGTAACGCCGACACCTTATAGAGATGGGCAAAATGTGATTCGAGACGGATCTTCGGGGACTATTGTGTACATGCCTCCCGAAGCCAAGGATGTCCCAAGCTTAATGAGACACTTGGTTGTTTGGATTAAAGAAAATGAAGAGCTCCCATGTCCGCTTGTCGCAGCCATTGCTCATTACCAGTTTGCAACGATTCATCCCTATTATGACGGAAATGGTCGGACCGCTAGATTGCTCACCACATTGATTTTGCATTTAGGAAAATATGACTTAAAAGGCCTGTATTCACTCGAGGAATATTATGCGAAAAACTTACTTGGCTATTATCGAGCGATCAGCATTGGTCCATCGCATAATTACTACTTTGGCAGAGCTGAAAGCGATATCACAGATTGGATTGAATACTTTATCGAAGGGATGGCATTTGCTTTTGAAAAAGTCGTTGCGCAAATGGTCGACTCAGAAAGCAAAGGACACAAAGATCAGTCCGATTTACTGCGGACATTAGATTCTAAGCAACGGAAGGCTCTAGAATTATTTAATAAATACGATGTAGTTACAAGTCAGCAGATTGGCGATTTATTTGGTTTTCAGCCAAGAACCAATGCAGCTCTTTGTAAAAAGTGGGTAGAGGTAGGTTTTTTGGAAGTGATCGATTCTTCACGAAAAGCCCGGAAATACAAATTAGCAGAAGCATATCGAGCGTTGTTAAGGAATGAAAGATGGGCTCGAGGGGAGAAAAAAATTTAACAAAAAACAGGCGCCTGCAGAAACGAGGCCAGCTCCTGGGAGAGTCAACACCCAGGCGATGATGAGCTTCTGAGGAACGTCCCATTTGACTGTGTGCATCCCTTTGGCAGAACCAACCCCTGTTATGCTCCCGGCGATCATTTGCGTCGAGCTAATAGGCATTCCCAGAAAGCTCGCGCCAAGTATGACAATAGAGGCAGAAGCTTCTGCCGCAAATCCTTGCATAGTGTCTATTTTAGTGATCTGAAAACCCATCGTTTTAATGATTCGCATGCCTCCAGAGGCCGTCCCAGCGGCCATCGTAACAGCGCAAGCAAAAATAACCCAGATCGGAATTTGGGGAGTGACAATAACCCCACCTGCAAGAAGCCCCAACGTAATAATCCCCATGCTTTTTTGCGCATCATTAAGACCATGAGCCAAGGCAACAAAGCAAGCTGAGCCGATTTGCAAATGTCGGAAAATAGAAAGCTCGTGCGCTACGGAGTCCTTTCGACAGAGAAATTGGAGAAATTTCATGAGCAGATAACTCAAAGCAAACCCTAAGAGGGGAGATATAACCATTGGGATGAGCACTTTGGTTAAAACGCCCCCCCACAGCACTTTTTGCGTATGGGGATTTGCGAGAGCAGACCCAAGAAGGCCTCCCACTAAAGCGTAGGACGAACTGCTGGGAATCCCGTAGAACCAGGTGAGAAGATTCCAAATAATCGCTCCAATCACGGCCGCCAAAACGATGATTTGCGTGGCAGCTTGAGAATCTATGAGGCCCGAGGTAATTGTTTGGGCGACGCCACTGATTTGGGTGGCTCCCAGAAAATTTAATACCCCTGCCATCACAATGGCTGATACAGGCGCTAAGACCCTCGTAGCGATGACTGTGGAAACAACATTGGCCGCATCATGAAATCCATTCGTATAATCGAATAGAAGGCCCAAAACGACAATGAGTATGACGATGATCTCCATAGCTTCGTCATAACCGATAGATGATAAAAAGTATAAACACTTTTGGAAAAGGGGGGAATCCTGTATCTTCTCTCTTTGCATCAATCAACAAGAAGGAGTCTCTATGCGAAACTTACCTAGAAAAATTCTTTCCTTTTTTGCGCTATGTTTCATATGCTGGTCCCAATCATCTTTTACTGAGGAGACAAAGACTATGAAAAAACCAGTGGTTGTATTTGAAACAAATCTTGGAGCGATCGAACTAACACTTATGCCTGAAGTAGCTCCCAAAGCCTGCCAAAACATCCTTGGCCTGATCGAAAAAAAATACTATGACGGCATTTCCTTTCACCGTGTGATCAATAAATTTATGATCCAAGGAGGAGATCCAACAGGCACTGGCGCCGGCGGACAATCGCTCTGGGGAAAACCTTTTGCCAACGAATGCAAACCCGATGTTCGCTTTGACAGACCAGGTCTATTGGGCATGGCCAATGCGGGACCTAATACCAATGGAAGTCAATTTTTCATCACAACTGTTCCAACCCCTTGGCTCAATAACCTCCATACAATTTTTGCTGAAGTAACGGCAGGTATGGATGTCGTGCACGCCATCGAGAAAACAAAAACTACCCAAGACCGCCCTGTCACCGCTGTAAAGATTATAAAAGCGTACGTGAAAGAGTAAGGGCATGGAGCAACACGTTGACCTGTATTCAGTGCTCATTGCAGCCGTTTTGTATACGATCATTTTCGTTTGCTGGTATTCCAAGTGGCTCTTCGGATCCACTTGGATCAAGTACAGTCAATTAAAGCAGAAGAATTGGTGGAGGAATCTCTTTTGGAACTTCCTCCTCGGCTTAGGATTGGCCTATTTCCTAGCTTTTTTTGACGCATCTTTACAAGTAACATCTGTTGGAGATGCCATGTTTTCCTCCCTTTGCCTATGGCTAGGCTTCGTACTTCCCACACAACTATTCGCAGTCATCTGGCACAAGAAATCTGTACGAGTATTTTTTATTGAGACAAGCGGCCTGCTTCTATCTCTCCTCGTCATGGGTGGAATCATAGGAGCTTGAACAGATCTAATGCCTTCCATTAAAAAAGTTTTAATCATCACCTCTTCGGGTGGCGGTGGCCTGTTGCAAGCTGCCAACGCCAAAGAGCAGGAAATTCTTGCCCAGGATCCAACGATTCAGGTGATCCAACGGGATGTGATGAAAGACTGGATGTGGTCCAAATTTGGCACATTCTGCGTAAATCAATGGAACAAAGCGCAACTGCGCGGAGATGTGAGAGCGCAGGTTTTTTTGGGCACCTCTTCTGTATTTGCAGAATATTTATTCTGGTTGCCTATGTTCTATTATTCGCTCAAAACATTTTTGCAAGAAGATATCGATCGAGTCCTAGATACTCAGGTGATGGGCACCTCAGCTACGATTAAAGCGCTCCGTTTATTCAATCGAGTCAAAAAGAAGCATGTCGTTCTCGAAAAAGTTCTCGTCGATTTACCCACAAAAAAAGCGACCCATTTTTTCAAACCCATTCGCCAATTGAACGGGAAAGATCGGCAACTGCTTCGCCTGATCACCATCGCTCCGATGTTAGAAAAGGAACAAACGGCCGAGCAATTTTGGCAACAACATTGCAAATTGAATGACACCCATTTGCAATACGAAGATTATTTTGTCCGCAGGGCCTTCGCAAGCTACCGAGGACTCGAGCGGAAAGCAGAACCTTTTGCCCTCAAAACCCGTTTTCAAAACCTCGATGAATTGGAATGCATTCTCCAGTCAATCGAGCGGGGAAAAACGCCCTACGAAGTGGGCAATGGGGAAATTCGATTCGTCATTGATCCAAAGGCCCTTGTGTTTACCATTCTCTTAGGCTCTCAACCAGCCAATAACGCCACATTGAATTACGTACTAAAGTGTTTGCAAATCAACGGAAAAACCCCTGTAACCATATTTGTGTTTTGTTCTAAACACGAGAGGGGTCAAGCCTCTCTCCTTCGCAAAGTATCAGAAGCGGTTCATCAATGCGATGCTTATCCAACAAATCTTACCATCGTCCCTATGTCATTCCAAAATGATGATGTCATCGCTCCCTTATTTTTTCGCAGCGACATGACCTGCACGAGATCAGGCGGTCAAACGGCCATGGAACTAATGAGCGTTTCGACGGGTGAAATCTGGATCCATTCGGAAGCAAAACTACAGAACGCTCCTCTGACAGAAGAAGAGCTGCTCGCAGGAATTCCGGGTTGGGAGTCGGCAAATGCGGCCTATTTACAGCATGTAAGAGGCGCTAAAATCGTCACAACAGATACGTTTGGCCCTCTGGTTAAGTCACTAGTACCTAGTTAACGAAGTTTTTGCCGTTTTGGCTAGCGTGAAAGCTGCCTCAAATCGACGATCGAAAAGTGGGTTATATTGAGGGAATTGCAAAACTCCATTCGGAGCCAAATTTGTGCTTTTTCCGTTGGATTCGACTTTTTGCAAAGTGCCTATGGCCAAGAGGATATGTCACTTTGCAAAAAATCGAACCAACGAAAAAATCATCAAATTTTGCTCGCGAAGCGAGTTTTGCAATTCCCTCTATTCTCTATACTACCCACTTTTCGATCGTCGATTTCAGGCGCTTTGACACAGCCAAAACGGAAAAAACTTCGTTAACTAGGTACTGGTATCCCAGCAAGATGTTTAACTAAATTGTTCCAATTTTTGTTTCTAACATCTATTTGAATTGCGGCAAGCTTCGCACCTTGTGCCAGTTCACTCAAGTACATTTCCAGATTCCCCTTTTTTGCTTCCGCATCGAGCTTATCAGTGAAAGATGGGGTGGTGCTGTTTTTATAGGACATAAAACTTAAGTGCTTAAACGTATCACTAAAAATAGCTTGAATATGCGCAATGCCTTGTGGAGTGCTGCAGGCTATGCTCAGAAATTTGAGAGGATGAATGTCTCGAATAGCTGCCCCGAGATTCGATAAGTTCGTTTGTTCGTTCCACAATATGCTTGTCTTGCTCTTAGTTCCTAAAGTAGTGAGGAGCTGGTTAATCTGACCTACTTGCGTCTCAGTACAGGGGAGCCTTGCTAGCGTTGGGTAAGCTATTGGAGCAGGCACGGCAACTGTGGTAGGCGTTGCGAGCGGAGAGGATGGGCTGCTGGAGGTAGTTACGCCCATAGTAGGCGAAGATAATTCCATAGGCTGAGGCATTGGCTGAGGATTTTCTGCAGTTGTCGCGGAAGACTGACGCATCTCAGGTGCAGGGATTGCTTCTTCCATCGCTTGAGAAGGAGTCTCCTCAGCAACAATGCTTCCTCGATCAGGAAGGGGAGGCGCGTTATCCAATACCGGCGTAGAAACAATTTCCAGAGCCCCATTTTCACCCGACCTCACAAGAATGGGAGGCGCATTCGGAAGCGGGCCAGCTACCCAATTAGCTAGGGATAGGCACACATTCGCCACAGAGCGAACCAGATTGATGAAGAAGTCTAGGATTAAGGCAAAAGGGATCATCACAACACGGATTACTTTTTCCACTATATCGAGAAGACAACGAGGGAGCGGAGGAGACGTCTTGACGCACTCCAACGCATCCATCTGCAAAGGATAGGTCTGGTATCGTTGCACAAAAGGTGTGTTGATCATCCTCCAGTACCTCCAATGAGATGTCGCACAAGTCCTTCCCAATTCAAAGATTGAATGTAGGGGTGTAGCTGTCCTTCGGGCACATTGACTTCTTTCGCAAAATCTGCAAGAAAAGGAACCAATTTCCCCTTCTCCAATTGTCGCATCATCCCTGGGGTTAATCCTTCCACAAACTCCGTTCGTTTGAAGTAGTCTTCAAATATTTTCCCCATGCAAGCCTTTAAATGCGGGTTGCTAAAAATGACACCGAGAAATTTCAGAGGATGCACATGCTCGAGTGCAACGCCGATTGCTTTGAGCGTATTTTGATGATTGAACAAGAGACTGATTTTTCCATTTTCAGCCATGGTCGTAATTAAGTCGTGAATGTTTGCCCTGTCCGTAGGTGAGCATACCAAATCGCTATACGTTTCTTGGGGAGCCACTTTCGTCGGGATCTTTATGATCGCCGCAAGGGAAGGCGGAAGCTTTTTCTTTGCAAAATAAACAAATGGTTTAGGTACAGGTAAGTCATGCATGGTTCCACCAAAAATTTTTGCTACGATCGTACCACATTCAAAATTTACCTACAACTTCACAACCAATGCGGTGAGATCTGAGGAAGCTTGAGTTTATCTAGAAGAATTTGCAATACTCAACGCTTCATGCGAAAAATCTTCTGTCTCCTAGCTCTTATTGGCTTTTGCTTAGGCGTGGGAAAGGTGTGGTATTGGCGCACAAACGGCTTTAGTGTCTCCAGGTTGCATGGGTGGACGCAAACTCTGGAAGGGGTTTGGTGGGACGAAGAAGCAGAAAGCGTCATTGCGCAAGATTTCCATTATCTAGGCCGTGGACGCCAAGCGTTTGCTTTTGTTAGCGAAGATGGCAAGTACGTCATCAAATTTCCTCGGGGCGATATCTTTAAAATCCCCTTTTGGCTACGCGCTTTGCCCTTCGAACAGAGAAGACAGCGGCAAATCATGCGCAAAACTGCTCGAGAGCAGTGCGTCTTACAAAGCGCTCGTTTAGCCATGGAAGAGCTTAAAGATGCCACAGCCCTCATCGCCATGAATTTTTCTCCGAATGCCCAACATGAAAAACTACAAAACAAATCGGTTCGCATCATCGATCAAGCGGGTAGATCGTTACACATTCCCTTATGCACCACCTATTTTATCCTCCAGCGCAAAAAGCGTCTCTTTCAAGATGTCATTGAGGAGGCTGCAGCGAAAGAGGGTCTCATAGGCGTAGAGAAAGTATTAGACGATTTGTTCGCGAATATTCTGGAACGAACGAGGAAAGGAATTCTCAATCGCGATGGGTCGTTTTTACGCAATTATGGATTCGATGAAAAAGGAGCCTATCAAACGGATGTAGGAAGCTTTTATAAAGTGGAAAATGAATCGATGCAGGCCGTGTATTTGCGATCCATGGAACTTAGCGTCAGACCCATCCGTAGATGGATGAAAAAAAAACATCCGAAATGGGTAGAGATCCTCGATCGGAAACGAGAGCTTGTACTCAACCTTGGTCCTCAATCTTCGAACCGAACACCTGATTCAGTAAGCTGGACTTTCCACGCAGACGATGTGCGATCTAAAAACTCTTGAAAGTTTCTTGTGAAAATTTGGATCTCTTCCTCCCGAAGACTTTTTTCCTCTAACCTTGCATTCATAGCATAGTTCCCAAAATCCCATTCAATGGCCGTTTCTCCAAGAAATCCAAAATTTTCCCCCATTTTTTTATCCAAATTGCAAATATTTCTAGAAGCTCGTTCTTGCACGAGAGAGACGAAGGAATTGGCTAGCCGCAAGTATTTTTCTTTATCCTTTTCTCGAATGGCCTCTGCAAACGTTTGCGAAACAGATACTCCTTTCTTTTGAATGGCAAAGCGGCACTGGTTCAAATCCACGGGGATTTTTCGGCCCATGCGATTCACGAGATAGGTAGAAGTGGGCAGATCTTTGGTTGCATTGAGATGGATGTACTGCAGGCCCGTTAAATCAGGCGCTTTGGTGTATGCCAATTTGCAGGCCCCAAAAAGCAATTGGATTTTTTGTTCAGCCGTACGTCTGTCTCGTCGTTTGAGAAAATTTTTTCGAATAAATTGTCTCCATGGATGTATCTTTGGGGAGGCACGAAAGAGTTTGATCACATATTGGCCATTTTCACTTTCAAACACAAAGGCCTGCGCGCCTCTTCCTAAATAGAAAAAAGGCCTTGCAAGGAGAGAACTGAGTAAGGACTTAAGTTCGGGGGTAGGAGACTCTGATTCCCAAGCAGGGTTGAATGGCACATTGATCATTGTCTTGGCGAGGCGAAAAGAACCGTTGGCTTGCTCAATCCAGCAAGGCAAGTAGATCATTGCGGCAGAAAAAACAAGAGCCAATAACGTTTTTTTCATAAAAAAATAATCCTCTCAGAAAGATTGACCGGCCAATCGGGGGCTATGTCATCCAAAAATCGTTGCAAGCTCTGTGTAAAAAGCTGTATTTCTTGTTCTCGGAAGAACCGGTCGTGGAAATCTGGGTTATGATAATACCGTCCAAAATCCCATTCGATGGCCGTTTCTCCCACAAATCCGAAATTATACCATATCGTTCGGTCCGAGTTCCCGATGTTTTTTAGCGTACGCTCTTCCAAAAGAGAAACAAACGCGCGCGATAATCTCTGGAATTTAGCCTGATCATTGGCTTGGACCGCCTCCAGGAAACTTGTGCCAATCGGTCGCCCTTTTTTTTGGAGAACAAAACGGCATTGGTTCAAATCAATCGCAATTTTTCTCTTCATTCCATTGATGAAGAGGGTTTTCGGCAACAAGTCTTTTGTGGCATTGAGATGCATATAGACAAGGCCCGTTAATTCAGGGACTTTCGTATAGGCTAATTGGCACGCAGAAAAAAGAGCAGGGATTTTTTCTACAACACTTCTTTTCTCTCTTTTCCCCAATATATAATGGCGCAAATAATGGTTCCAAGAATGGGGTCTAGGAGAGCCGCGAAAAACTTTCAGCACAAATTGGTCATCCTCACTGGCAAAAACATACGCTTGAGCCCCCCGGCTTACATAAGAAAAAGGGTGCGATAAAACAGCGCACACTTCGGGGGAGGGGGCCCGAGATTCCCAGGCGGAATTGAAGGGAAGTTCGATCACAATTTTAGCAGGACGGAAGGCTCCATTGGCCCTTTCCACGAAAAAGGGGAGGGAGAGCATGGCTACTGACAAACTGAGGATCCCAAAAACTTTTCTTAACCGATATAACATGGCACTATGGTATGCGTGGAGTATGAATCTGTCAAAGTAATGGCTAAATCTATGTGGACGCGTTGGACGCAATTCTGGACTGAGGGACTTTGGAATTTCCGCCTCGAAGAAACTTTCGGGTGGAGGAGGGGTTTTTATCGCTGGCTACGAATTATCTCGCTGTCCATTAGAGGTTTCATCACAGACCGATGCATTCTGAGAGCCTCCTCGCTGACGTATTACACGTTGATGTCCGTAGTTCCTGTGCTGACGATCTTTTTTGCGATAGCTCGTGGGTTCGGAGTCCAGGAAGCTCTTCGCGAAACTTTATTGGAAAAATTTCAAGACCAGCAAACAGCCATTTTAGAAATCATCGCATTTGCGGAAAAGCTTCTCGATCAAACACGAGGCAGCCTCATTGCGGGCATTGGAGCCGTGCTCTTATTTTGGACAGCCATTCAACTTCTAAGCAGTATTGAAGAAGCGTTAAATCACATTTGGGATATTCATAAAACACGCTCTTTTCGCCGCATGTTTAGCGAATATTTTTCGTGGCTTTTCATAGCCCCTTTCCTATTCGTATTATCCAATAGTGCGGCCGTACTCATCCTACGACATGCTGAACAATGGATTGGACACTTAAAATTCTTATTTTTTATCATCCAACTTACTCCCTATGTCCTTTTTTGGCTTCTATTCAGCTGTCTGTATTATTTTCTTCCCAACACCAAGGTACGTTATTCTTCCGCCTTCATAGGGGGTGTCGTAGCCGGCACGCTCTATTTTATTGCCCAGTGGGGCTACATCTATTTTCAGATCGGCGTCAGCCGCTATGGCGCAATTTATGGAAGTTTTGCCGCTCTCCCTCTTTTTCTCATCTGGGTTCAAGTCAGTTGGTTCCTCCTCTTGTTTGGCGCTGAGATGAGTTATGCCCATCAAATGGTAGACACGCACGAATTTGAAAGCGCTGCCAAACGAGCAAGCCCTAACGCTCACAAAGTCATAAGTTTGTGGATCCTTCATTTGGCGATCAAACAATTTCGAGAAAAGGGGAAAGCGATTACATTGCCTTGGCTCATACGGTATTGTCGCATTCCAGATTCTTTGGCCCTATCCATTCTCAATCGTCTGTGTGAAGCGAGGTTACTCATAGAAATGCGAGAAGATAAGTCCTATCTCCCAGGCAGATCGACCGAGAACCTTCGCATTGCGGACGCCCTAGACGCCATCGAATCACAGGGAACCTCCTCCTCGGAGCTTCCCTTTTTTCGGGCCAAGCAACTAGAACCCTTTGAAAACGCCTTGGGGAGCTTCCAAGCGCTAGTGGAGAAAGCCGATGCCAATCGATTGCTCTCGGAAATGTGAAAAGATGGTATCCTAGATGGCTATGCAAATCGACCGGGTGGCTCCTGTTTCAAAAGCCGTAATAACTCTTTTGTCCACCTCTGTTTTTAGCGCAGCCTTCAGCGCAGCCCTGCATTCCCATTGGGACGCTATTTCTTACATAACTCTGGCCGTTTCAATGACTTTGGGATTTTGCGCCCTTCTTAAAATCCTCAATAATGCCGCCAGTAAATTTTTCTTTGCGAGAATTGTCCACTGGGTTCATGCGATATTTTTTGAGGTGTTGGCTTTTGTGGGGGTGATTATCCTGAGACTTTTGGGTTTTCTAAAAAAACTCTTACCAACCAAAACGGGAAGCAAACGCCCTGACACGCCGATTCTCCTCGTCCATGGCTATTGCAACAATAGCTCTGTTTGGACCTATATACGATGGCGCCTGGAGCAAGACACAAAAAGCCCCATTTATGCGATCAATTTGGGCTATCCTTTCCATTCGATGCATGAATACGCCACAAAAGTCATCACCCTTGCTAACGAAATCCGCAAGGAAACTGGTAGCTCGCAAATTATTTTGATGGGCCATTCGATGGGAGGACTCATCACTTCCATTGTCGCTATGCAAGATCCGCTCGGCATCTCATCGGTGTTTACCATTGGATCTCCTCTATGGGGCACACACCTGGCAAGAGTCGGCTACGGGCCAAACGCTCGAGAAATGCAACGAAGCTCTCCATTACTTATGGAGTTACATGAGAAGTTGAGGAAAAAAAACCAGATTCGATTTTATCACATTGGCACTAAAACCGACCAACTCATAATGCCCTACAGTTCTTCTATGCTAGGCACCTGTCCCGATCGAGAGTTTCTCTTTGAGGATATTGGTCACGCCTCGTTGCTTTTTTCCCCGAGAGTCGCTGGGTTGTTAGCGCATTGGTTACAAGAGGCCATTAAGAGTTGATACCATCTGTTCGATACTCTGTTCGATTCGGGAACCCCATTCACACCCCAACAAAAGCTCATAATCTTTGAGAGCCTGACTAATATTTCCTTGCTCTATCGCAAGACGAGCTCTCTGCAAGACGACCCAAAGACCACGTTGAGTTTCAGGTGATATAGAATCCTCCATTTGCCTTGCTTTAATGAGAATATTTGCAAGGTTGTGCTCGCGTGGCGCTTTTTGAATTGGTGGAGGGTTATCCATGTCAATGCGTTCAAAATGTCGAGGATCAAAGTAACGGCTAAAATTGTGACCAAAACCATAAGTAAATACAATGTTTGGGTTGTCAATTTTTGTTGTGTTTAAAAATGTACGCACCTCATCAACTAATGCCTGTTCACGTTGATCAAACAGCAGAGGCGCAAGTTGCTGACTGTAAACGTCACAATTGCCGCGCCTAAACTCTTGTTGGATCTGCATGCTTATCGATGCTTGCTTTTCTGGAGATATTGCACGATGAACTGCATGTATCTTTCCTAAATAATGCAGAGTGAGTGCAGCTCCTAATATTACAAAGCACTGTTTTTGGAATTCATTTAATGTTTCCAAATCTGAGGAATTCCAACCCTGGAATGTCCGTTGAACACTTGCGACATCCTGAGGTAGCTTGTGAAGTAGATTTTGATGTTCAGAAGTTTCTGTTTGCGATTCTCGAAAAACAATGGCATTGGGGTGCTGCAGAAGATATTGAGCAACTGCCTTTTGGGAAGCCCACACGCATTGCATCTCTTCTGGATTATTTGCGTTTTCGGAACGATAATGGAGTTGCGCAAGATGCACGATGCGAGGTGTGGAGAGTTGCATCAATCTAGTTGTAGTTCCTTGATTTGTAGGCATTGGATTGAGAGCCGCTAAAGCTGAGGATTGCCTTCTATTGTATGCGTAGATACCACCTACTATGGCAATTACAGCGGCACCTCCAAACGTAACAGCACTGATAACGGGATGCTCTTGAATCTTTTGCCGGATTACAGGGCATGAGAAATAGCCAGAAATACTCATCATTTTTCCTTAATTATTTTTATTTGTTTATACTATTAATTATAAATAAACTAATATTAAATTACAGTATTTATTTTAAAAATGTTAGTATTAAATAGAATGCCCGCTTTCTATCAATCACAAGTCATTTATAATCAATGATTAGCGGACTTTGTTGTGACACTCGATGTTCCACTTTTTTCTGGCTCATAGAGCAAGCGAGGCAAACGTAAATTGATCTGAACGACGAAGCCCATAGACTCCATATTTTCTATACCAATAAAAAATATCCGCTATTACTTGCAATTTAGAAGAAGATTCTCCAGCTTTGATCCCTTGTTGGAATGCATCGGAAAAGGTGTAAAAAGCCTGTGTGGAAAGTCCTGCATTTTGCAATTCAAAAGCATTGAGTAATTTTTGAGAATATTCTTGTCTTAAAGTGGAAGTACCATCAGCAAAAATATTTGTCCCGAGAAAAAAAATAAAAAAAATGATTTTGTTCATAAGTTACCTAAAAGCTGTTGGGATGGAAAACAGATAAAGAATCGACATCACATAAAAACAAACAAAAAACAAAAAGATAAACAAAGAAAAATAGTGTGTTTTTTTCTGGTTTCGCCATTTCTGAAATAAAACTAGTGTATTTGGTATTAGCACATAAACCAATAAAAAAACAAGAATTAGAAAGATAACGGTTCTTTCGTATCCATATGTGACATAACGCTCTAATTGTAGAGTTGCACGAATTGATGCTAAATATACCGTTGAGAACATTGAAAAAGCTGCGAAGCTAAAGACGATAAAGCCAGAAAAATCTATTGTTTTTTTTCTGTGTTGCCAGGTGTTGTAATGATAAATTGCTCTGGGAACGAAAAGACATAACGCAATTGCTATCATTCCAAGAGAAAGTGCGCACTGAGCCAACAAAATATAGCAGAGAAAGTCGTCCATATCAGCATCTTACATTCAAAACTCCCTAATGATAAAATAAACATTTTATTTATTCAAGAAGGCGTTTTCAGGAACGGGTATATACCCCTTCCGGTTGAATGGCACCCTAAAAGACTACATTCAAAGCCTCTCAAATCGAACAAAAAATCGGGGTCAATATTGAATTAATATTAACCCCGATTTTTTGTTCGATTTGAGAGAGCTTTCAATGCAGTCCTTTAGGGTGCGATTCAACCGGAAGGGGTATATACCGAATTTAGCTCAGGAATCGTCTTTTACTTCTAACGTTCCCAGCAGTAGAGAACATTGGCGATGCATAGGGGATAGTAGATATTTTTGAAGGCCTTCTCAAACTCAGCATCTCCTAGAAAAACAGTCTCCTTGCCTCCAAACTCCGCTTGGTGCGCGGGAGGAATCAAAATCCCCGTTTCTTTCATTTCCGCTTCCAGAAACCTGTCGTGAAACTGCACCTGGCCATTGTCGAATTCCACGACCACAAAGCCTGTTTTCGTATTGATTAACTTCATTGCATCTCCCTGCGAGCATGCCAGCATCGATACACCCGCACTAATTAAAATGGCACAATAAATAAAATTCTTAAACCAATTTTTCATGGATTTTTGACAACTGCTTGTTGATGACATTGGCAATCAAGTGTTTGGATTGAGGAAAATTGACAATGGTCTTGCGTTTCCCGAAATGAATGGGCAATTGA
>Ga0207018_1012_pt1 | contig 37261 bp, 27 predicted proteins | sample Alteio_BWMinCont_52_FD_153476 | JGI IMG/M metagenome (GOLD analysis project Ga0207018, IMG submission 153476) | Enriched cells from forest soil in Barre Woods Harvard Forest LTER site, Petersham, Massachusetts, United States -... | ecosystem: Environmental > Terrestrial > Soil > Temperate forest >...
AAGGTTCTTCACTAATCCTCCAACCTGCAGAATAGCCGGGGAAAAAGCCAAACCTATGACCCGGCGGAAAATAATTAGACCCGTCATCACGGAAAGTAAACTCTGCCAGATACTTTCCTTTATAATCGTAAGCAAGCCTTCCTACTATTCCTTCTGTTTGTACAGGATTAGTACCACTATTATAACTACTACCTATCTGACCATTTCCGGAACCGGCATACAGGAGATTAGTCGGAATAGTTATATTCCTTTGCGCAAAGAAATTATCACCTTGTGATTGGCCTTGTTCATATAACAATAAGGCTGTTACATTATGAACCTTGCTAAAAGTATTGGCATAATTAAGTGAAATCTGGCTTAATACAGAAGTATTACTACCGTATGAACGATTTAAAGCAGGCGGTTGCGCTGTTGCAGTAACCGGTGAAGCTTTATAGGTACTGTCAGCTGCGTTAAAGGAATATAAATTATACTGCAAACTAGCGCTTGTATTATCGTCTACAGTATATCCAATACTATACATACCTCTTGCTTTCAATCCTTTTATACCTGGTATATCATATTCTAAGTTAGCCTGAGCCTGAATATTTTTTTCAGTAAATTTTTTATACCCAACTTTTGAAGGGTCAATTACTGCAACAGGGTTTACGTTGTCGGGCATTATATTTAAGTAAGCCGGATTGTTGTTGGCATATATCTGGTTGATAGGAATCTGGTTCCAGGCATATTTAAATATTGTCCAGAGATCCTGGTATGGTTGATTTTTTTCATCACCATAACCCGATAATAATACCTGTGCTCTTAACCTGTCATTAATTTTTGCGCTTACGTTAGAGCGAAAATTCCACCTGTCATAATCAAGCGAATTTGTTTTCAGTAAACCGTCCTGTTTCATATACCCAAGATTAATAAATGCACTAACCTTATCTGAGCCACCGGATATATTAATATTATGCTGGACCTGGGGCGCTGTTTTATTAAAGGTTGCATCTATCCAATCTGCTCCTACTGCCGTTCCCTGTATCCAAGGCAATATGTTGGCGTATGTGTAAACAGGAGGAGCATTAGCTATAAAGTTAGTACCAAAGTCACGTTTTGCCTTCTCATTGGTTAGCAACATATAATCAACGGCACCAACTCCCTGCGGCATACCCAAAAACTGCTGCCATGCCTGGTTAAAGGAATAGCTGATATCAAATTTTCCATTTTTATTAGCCCCTTTTTTAGTTGTAATCAGTATTACTCCATTACCGCCGTTGACACCATAAGGAGCAGCTGCTGCATCTTTTAGCACAGAAATACTTTCAATTTCATTGGGATCCATTCTTTCAAAGCTTCCGCCATTGGGAATCCCATCAATAACAATTAGTGGTGGAGCTCCATAGCCACGAATGTCAAATGAATTTGCATAGGCTCCGGGCTCAGCTGTTTCCTGTGTCATGCGCAAACCGGGAATTTTGCCGGTAAGCATATTGAGCGTGTTTTCATTTTTAGTTGTAGACATTTCGCTGCCTTTAAGTGTAGATACTGACCCGGTAAGGTTGATTTTCTTTTGAGTTCCATAAGCTACCACTACCACTTCCCCTAAATCTTTTCCACCGGAATTCATGGTAATATTAATATTAATAACAGGCCGGTTGTTTATTTTTTGCACTACATCTAGAAAGCCTACATAGGAAAATGTAATATCTTTTATATTAGCAGTAACAGTAATGATAAACTCACCGCTCCCATTAGTAGCAGTGGCTATTTTACTTGCCCCCGATCCGGCTGTTACTGTTACGCCAACCAATGGAGAACCATCCTTTGAATCTGTAACTTTTCCTTTAATTGTTTTCTGCTGTGCCAGCACACAAATGGGGAAGAGCAATACTAATAGCAGCAGACGGTATATTTTTTTCATATTTCAAGTTAATTTTAAATGATTATCGTTTGAATCAATAAAATGAGAATTATTTAAGAGTGTTTTAGCTTAAAGAATTATTTACTCTATATTTTATATATTGGTAGAAATAGCTATGTACCTGCATCCAATAAATAAATTAAAAATGATTAAATAGCATAAGAAGATTGACAAGCTGAAACTGAGTGGATTGCAGAACATTACAAGAATCTCATTCCAAAAGTAGTTTGAGTATGACTTTGTCAGAACAAAGCAATCAGTTTAATTGAAGCAAAATAACTAAAATTGTGTTAATTCTTTTATTAAAATCTAATTAAAATGATATTAATTTCAAACTTCCCTTGGTTTTCATTGATATTAAGTAGGTAGAATTAATTTTTAGATGATTTTAATAGTTTAAAACTTAATATTTCTTCTTTTCTTCAGTTATTTTTTTATGTATTCAATTTCTCCTGTAGATGTTATATATCCAAAATCTGCTTTTCTATAAGAAGGAGATATTACCATATCCACCAGTTTCCCATTTTTTACTTTCCCCTGAACGGTGGTTTTATAAGGTGCGTTCAGTTTAAAATCAGCGTTCCATTCTTTTGGCCATGCGGGCAATAAAATTATCTTTTTGCCGTAAACCTGTATCAGCATTTGTTGTAATCCATTTTCACCATTCCCTCCATTATCCTCGTCGGGTAAATAATCATTGCCCCTATCCCAAAAAGAAGGAAATTTTAAATCAGAAGCTTTTCTGGAAAGATTAAAAGCCACATATTCTTTTGCAATATTTGTTAGACCAAGCATAGCAGCCTGGATAGGATCCTGTACCCAACAGCCTTTGTCTTTATACCGGCGGCCATTAAAAGTATTTTTTGCCAATTGCAAATCAGGCTTACCTAAGCCATATAGTCGAAAAGGATAAATGGAATACAATTCTGGGTTTTCAGCATTGTGCGATTGTACAGTCTGTGGTCCTGTATATGGAAGTAATACCTGTATGTCATTTTTGATACCAATAGGTAGCTCAGGTAATTCTGATTGAAATCTTTTCCATTCATTTCGTTGATCCGTAGTCGTTATACTGTCCGGCAATGCTATCAATCTTTGAATGACCGCATGTAAACCGGCAATATCAGGTGCAGGATTGTGTACTTTCCAAAACATTTCGATAGAATTATCAGGATCTAACAATAATTTTCCCAACGAATCTCTTCTAAAATGTTTATCGAAAAATAAGATACCATTTGATGCAACAGGAAGTAAAATATTTTTCGCAAAATTTTCATCCCCGGTATATTCGTAGTAATCAAGCATCATCATGCTTAATTCCAAAACAGGAGTAAAGTAGTGGCCCGTCCAGTTTTCCTTTACTTCAGGGCCCATATACAAAAGTCCGCCCCAAAAAGGAGATGTTTCAGCAAAGTAAACTCCCTCATGATTATAGAATTGTTTTACTTGTTGGGCATTAGCCGTGAGCATAGCGGCATACATTTTAAACAGTGGCATCATTATATCAAAATCTCCTGCCATCAACCTTGGCCAATACATAGCCCTGGTATTTTGAAACCAATATTGACCACCCCATTCTCTGAAATCAGCATCCATGGGAGTTATCGCCTGGTTTCCATCTCTTCCATTATAATCAGGATTATCAACCGTAAAAATGGAACCATTGAATTTAATTGGGTAAGCGCCTCTGCCTGCACAGGCTGTAACATAACGTTGAAAGATATACCCTTGAGTAGTTTTAAATGCAGTACTATCGCCATCTATAAATATCCAGCTTCGATGCCAGAAATCATTCCACCATTTATAATGAGCTTTGCGTGCTGTTTCAATATTTATTTTATTGACATTGATTATTTGTTCTTCATTTCCTTTTACCCAATCATCTTCATGGTTTATCTGTTTTGTATATGGATAAATTGAGATGACCTGATTAGTAGCAGCATGAACAGATTGAAGCGTTATAGTATTAGTATTCACTAACCCTTTAGCATTAATAGTTGCGCCAAATACTATATTCCGTATGTGTGGGTCAGCACTTATTGAATTTCGATGACACCATTGTATGCTGTTTATCTTATTTAATATCGTGTCCCCAGAACCGTTAGTACGCCAATCTTCCAGTTGCACTTTCAAAGAAACGGGTTGCCCGCTTTTTTGTTCAATATGGACGACCGGGTTGTTGGCATCTACCCAAATTTTAAAACTTACTGCACTTTTGCCAATCCCTTCCTTTATTAATATTTTACTTTCACGTAATTTTAATACCTGCCTGAAATAGCTCCCTTCTTTAAACCGATTAGGGCTAACGGAGATACGAACCAATGCCAATTTCATCAACACGCCACCTTCTTTCATCCACGGCCCCCTTTCTTTTGTTTCTTCACCCCACGCATCTGTCTTGGAAATATAAAAAATCAAATCACCATTGGCTTCTACCCAAACATTCAACCCTATATCTCCATTACCTATTGGCATAGATTGATAAGATGTTGGCCCGGGAGTATTCCAAACTATATTATACTTATTGAGCTTTGAAGCAATATCAACCGTTTGCCCAAAAATATTTGTAATATCTATTAAAAAGAAAATTAAAAATATCTGCTTCATGAAATTATAAGACTTGCATTTTTAATTACGAACAGGTTTTTTATCAGTATATCCCTGTATACCGTGAAACCAATTAGCCGCCTGCCCGGCTAGCCACAAATAATAATCACTTTTTAAGCTATCATCAATCTCAACAAAAACACCTCGGGGATTTAATGGCAGGTAACTTTTTGTAACACATTTAAAAATAGATGTTCCTTCATTCATTTCATCGAACATAGCAATGTAAAGCATCTGGGCGCCTGCATCTTTTGCGCCTGACACTTGTTGCCAAAAAAAATTCCCATTTTCTCTATCAATGGCCCGTGCATTTGGGCCATTCATATTTCGCCAGGAAAAACCGGGGAATGCCAACGGAACATAATCAACATTATGCTCTTTACACCAGGCAATATCATCTTTTATATGTTGCTGAAATGCAGGATATTTTTTCAAATCATAACGACCCACAAACCACGGCGCCACAATAGCACATTTTTTTATTAATGTATGAAGGCTATCATTCTTTATAGCATCGAAACCAAAATCTCTCCAATAAGTAGGTACACCTAACATTACACTATATCCTCTTTTGTTTAACCCATCAATAATTATATCAGCTTCTTTAAATCCATATTTTCTACCATCATCAAAACCTACACCCCATATTGTTACCAAAGGTTTGCCGTTATGGTGCAGATAGGTGGGAGATATTATACTATCCTTATTTAATAAGCCATACTTCTTATTCAGTTCATCAATATCATTTAATACTAAAGAAACATCTGCAGGATTCATCCCACTCAGATCATACATAATGCAAATCGCCCTGCCATTCTTTTTTGCAGCCTGCATGGCATTTTCCAATACCGTATTAAAATGTTTTTTACCGCTTGCATTTCTTATTTCGGCAACAAAACGTTGCATGAATACACCATCGATTCCATAATCTTTCATCCATTTGAAATGCAGATCGACAGTGCTTTTATCATAAGCGCTGAACACCGTTGCTGTTTTACTATTGCTAAACTTAAAATCAGTCGGATATTGCTTTTCATATTCGGTCATATCAGGCCATAGATCAATTTCACATGAACCGGGAGCAAATACCCCACGCCGTTGAAAGTGGTGCCACATACGGCCGGCACCATCCGTTGAGGTATTGAACCAGCCCTGGTAGCCAGCCATTACCAATCCTTTATAAGTAGGGTATTTATAGCCGTTAGTAGTGTCCTGTGCATATACATATCCTGTTATCAATACACTAATAATAAATAGTACACATTTCCTACTTTTCATTGTTATTCGATTTTTAAAGTTGTGGCCAACCGTGTATCATTGCTTGAACTACCAGCCTCAATTGAATAAACTCCTTTATATACTTCATAATCATCCTTCGTTATATTGAACTGCCGCAATGATTGTGTTGCAACATCAATAGAAATAGTTTTTGTTTCATTTGCTTTTACAGGAACCCGTACAAACCCGATCAATGTTTTAACAGGCCTGAATTGTTGCATTGTAAATGCAGAAGCATATAACTGCATCACTTCTTCCCCATCAATAGCAGATGTATTTTTAACGGTAATGGATACACTAATTGAATCTTTTTGCAGTGCTTTATTTTTTGATAATGCAATTGTTTGATATTGAAATGTTGAATAACTCAATCCATATCCAAAAGGATAAAGCGGTATCCCTGTAAAATAGCGATAGGTTCTTCCTTGCATGTTATAATCTTCGAATGCAGGCAGATCATTCACCGATCTATAAAAAGTAACCGGAAGGCGGCCTGCGGGATTGTATTTCCCAAACAATATATCTGCAACTGCACTGCCGGCATTTTGTCCGGGATACCAGGTTTCAATAATTCCGTCTAGGTTTTCATTTTCCCAATTCAAAGACAATGCACTACCGTTTGTTAATAGCAATATCACTTTTTTACCGCTTGCTTTTAAAGCTTTCAACGCATTGAGTTGTACATCAGGTAAATCCAATGTTGTTCTATCACCATGAAAAAACCCTTTCTTAACTATCGGGCCTTCTTCGCCTTCAACACCTGGAGATAACCCACCACAAAAAATTACCACATCAGCAGTTGCACAATCTTTTACCAATAAAGCAATGCTGTCTTTTTCATTGGCATCATTGATATAATCTTTATCAGGTACATTGATATAATCATTTGTAATAACAGAAGTATTACTTCCAACAAAGTTTTTTATTCCATTTAAAAAAGTTATTGGATTGGAAGCATCTCCATTATAATTCCCCCGCAACACAGATGTTTCATTTGCAAAAGGGCCAACAACAGCAATTGTTTTAATTGATCCTGATAAAGGCAACAGGCCTTCTTTATTTTGCAACAGTACAATACTTTTTAATGTAGCCAGTTTAGAAAGCTCATTATGTTGCGGACTGTTGTTTTCACTAAAAGGAATATTCTTATAGGCAACTAAATTCTTATCATCAAACATTCCCAATTTAAACAATGCCAATAATAATCTTGAAACAGAAACATTAATTTGTTGTTCTGTTATCTCTCCTTTTGCAACTGCTTCTTCCAATGAAATATATTCACTACCACAAGTAAGGTCGCATCCTGCTTTTACTGCAAATGCAGCAGCTTGCGATTCTGTTTCAGCATATTTATGCCCCCTGAAAATATCCGTTATTGCTCCGCAGTCTGATACAACATATCCTTTAAAACCCCATCGTTGCCGCAACATAGTATCCAACAAAAAAGCATTGGCACATGCCGGCACACCATCAACCCTGTTATAAGCGCCCATAATAGAATATACTTTACCGTTAGTTACCAAACTTTCAAATGCCGGCAAATACGTATCAAACATATCTTGTTTATTCACAACCGCATTAAACCAATGCCTGTTATATTCACTTCCACTATGCACTGCAAAATGTTTAGCCGTTGCGATCACTTTAAAATATTTAGGATCGTTACCCTGCAAACCTTTTACATACGCTACACCTGTTTGAGAAGTAAGGAATGGATCTTCTCCATACGTTTCCTGCCCCCTGCCCCAACGTGGGTCTCTAAAAATATTGATGTTCGGAGTCCAGAAAGTAAGGCCCTGGTAAATATTACGTTCCCCTTTGCGGATATGTTCTTCATGCTTTGCCCTTGCTTCCGTAGAAACAGCATTACCAATTTGATTCATCAATGGCAGATCCCACATGGAAGCTAACCCAATTGCCTGTGGAAAAACTGTTGCAATGCCATCACGGGCAACACCATGCAAACATTCGTTCCACCAATTATATGCAGGAATACCAAGACGTGGGATTGAATCGGAATTATTTTGCATCAGGGAAATCTTTTCCTTCAATGTAAGCCTGCTAACCAAGTCATTTACTCTTTGCTCAAAAGAAAGTGATGGATCTTGAAAAGGATATTTGTATGCTGCTTTTTGTGCCTGCAATGTTGTTAAAAATAGTAATAAGAATATTATCAGTAACAAATTCCCTTTAACTATTAGATATAGAAATGTATTTCGCATATCGTTTATTTTACTTCAATACTTCCTTTTAAACGAATATCATCTGATGAACTTCCTATCATTATTTTAAATTCGCCGGGTTCAACTACATATTGCATTTCTCTGTTCCAAATTGACAAAGCATCTTTTATATTCAACTTAAAAATAATCTCCTTTGTTTCATTTGGCTGTAAGTCAATACGACTAAATGCCTTCAATACTTTTACAGGAGTAGTAACACTTGCTACAACATCTCTGACATATAATTGCGCTACTTCAGTTCCAAAAACTTTCCCTGTATTGGTAATTTTTAATTTTACTTCAATCGTAGTATCAGCAATAACAGGGATTGAAGGTAATTGCAAATCTGAATAGTGAAATGTTGTATAACTTAATCCATAGCCGAAGCAAAATAGCGACGAATCTTTTTCATCAACATATTTATGATATGATGTTGGTTTATGACTATAGTAAAAAGGTATTTGCCCAACCGATCTGGGGAAAGTAACAGGAAGTTTACCCGATGGATTTATATTTCCCAATAAAACGTCTGCCAATGCCAGTCCACTTTTTTCGCCGCCAAACCATCCTTCAATAATAGCCGGTATATTTTCGGCAACCCAATTAATACACAAAGCCCGTCCATTCATTAATACTACCACAACGGGTTTACCTGTTTGTTGAATAATCTTAATCAAATTAAGTTGGTCATCACTCAAATTCAAATTAGCCCGATCCCTTCCTTCACCTATTTCCAACAGATCTTCTCCCAGAACAACTATTGCTACATCTGATCTTTTTACTAATTTAGCTGCAGTACTCAATGCTTCTTCATTATTGGTTTTGGAAATACCTGCAGCATAATTAATCTTAATACTTTTATCTGCTCTTTGATGCAATCCTGTTAAAAGTGAAATAGCTGTATCTTCTGTATTAGAGTATCCCCCAAGATAATTGCTCTGCGCCATTGGCCCAATGAGCGCAATACTACTTATATTTTTTAATGGCAAAATATTGCCTTCATTTTTTAATAAACAAATACTTTGTTGCGCTGCTTTTAAAGCTATTTGCTGATGTGCCGGACTATTTTTTTCTTTAGACCATAACGTAGTATCTATATAAGGCTTATCAAATAAACCTAATCGGAATTTCACTCGCAAAACATCACTAACGGTGCTGTCTAAACGAGTCGATGTGATCATTTTATTTTGCAATGCAGAATCAATTGAATGAAGAAATTCTGCATGACCAAAATCATAGAACTGCATATTCAACCCGGCATTTAGTGTTTGCGCCAATGCATCTGTACAGCTTTTAGCTATCTGATGGTTTTCCAATGATAATTTAATAGCCCCAAGATCTGATAATACAAATCCTTTAAATCCCCACTCTTTGCGCAGCACATCTGTCAATAACCATTTATTATCTACCATTGGTATACCATCTATTTCATGATACGCAGCCATAATACCCCAGGCATTGCCTTGCTTTACAGCTTTTTCAAATGTTGGCAGATATACGCTTCTTATCTCACGCAAACCAATGTTTACAGGAGTTGTATTGCTACCTGCCTCAGGGATGCCATGAACAGCAAAATGTTTTGGCTCACTTATCACTGCATCTGCACGACTTATATTTCCACCCTGCAAACCTTTTACCATTGCCAAACCTATTTCAGAGACCAGGTAAGTGTCCTCGCCATAAGTTTCTTCCATTCTTCCCCAACGTGGGTCTCTTGCAATATCCAACAAAGGACCTAAAATCATGTTGGTTCCATCAGCTCTTGTTTCAGTAGCTATTGAACGAGCTACTATATAGATCAATGAAGTGTCCCATGTTGCAGAAAGCGCCAATGGTATGGGAAAACTTGTACTCCCCTTTCCTAAATAACCATGTAAACCTTCTTCAATAAACATTACAGGAATGCCCAGACGAGAATGAGTAATAACATATTGCTGTACTTTATTAGAAAGTGAAGGATAAGCCGGATAAAAATCATGAATGGAACCTATGGAATAATTGCCTAATGTTTTTGATATCATGGCTGTATCATAAACAGTTGCTTCGTGAGACTGTCCCATTGGTGAAATATCCCAGCCCCGGTACATATCTAGTTGTTTTATTTTTTCCTCTGTGGTCAGTCTGGATAGAAGGTCCTGCACTCTTTCTTCAACAGGCAAGGAACTGTTTTTGTATGCCTGGGAAAAACTCTTATTTACATAAATATTCAGTGTTACAAAAATGCTACAAGCTAATAATAAGAATTTCATATTGCATGCAAGGTTTAATAAATTAAATTTTAGGAGCTTTTATCTGAGCTATGGAATGGGTTGGCAAACAATTCCAGATGTAATAAACAAAGCAGTGTCTAATAAACACTATAAATTATTATTAATGCCTAATTAATTCTCATTTTCATATGATAGAATGGTGAGCAGAAAAAAAAACAGCTATTTCAAAATATCCGTAAAGGAAACAGGGAAATCTTCCCCGTAGGATTTTCGATATTCTTTGGCAAAACGCTCATAGGTGCTTTTGGCAATAGAGTGCCGCCCTAATTTATCAAGTGTCTTGCACTTAAAATGAAGTGCATCTTCGTTGAGAGAATCAAAATTAAAGATACAATTTGCAACTTCTATAATATACTCAGCATCCTTTTCAGGATTTAGATTTTTGTTTTCTTCCAGCAATTCATCGATGATCTTGTTACTTAAATCGGCTTTAATATCATCCAGCCATATATATTCAGCTTGTTTAAGGAATGCCCCTCTTGATACAAAATAAAGCATCTTGGACAAATATTCACGGCCATGTTCATTTGGATACATTGACCTAAGTTGCAGCAGGTCAGCCAGATCAATGCTTACTTTTTTACTATCATATTCACATTCCCATCGCTCACCATTTTTTATAATATGGATATCGCTTATTTTACTTAAAATACTTTTTAACCTTACTATATTAACTGATAAATTGTTTTTTGCATTTTTACCTGTTTTATTTTCCCAGAAAATATCATTAAGCTTTTCAGATGTAATTCCTTTGCTACTCCTAAGTGTATTAAGCAGGATTACAAGAAACAATTCTTTTAATAATGGTGAAAATTGTTTACTAATATCATTTCCCTCTGAATCAATGATCTCAAAATTTCCTAATAAATAGATATGAATGCTATTCTCTCTTTCACTTACAAATTCAGGGGCTTCAAACATTTTCTTATCTTTTATAAACACACGGCTATTGGTAATTACTTCAGATGAAAGAAGTAGGTTTTCTGAATGAGCATTATCTTCCCTATTTACAAATACCGCTTTTATTTTTTTATTTTTTACAAAAAACCAATAAACTAACAGCACCGCCAAAACGAAAATGATTGCAAGAACTATTATTTTTGTTGCAAAATGTTGTTCAGCAGGTGCTTCCATCCCCGGAAGCAATGGGGGGAATGCTATGTTATAAATCTTTACTGTTGTTTGTTTTCCCAGATCAACCAATTGTGTTACAGCAATTAATTGTTTTGTAGTTGCACTATAAAACAGATCTGCATCTGAAACCACATCATGAAAAGCATACGGAATAGATGTTGCCAAAAACTTGTATTGCGGTGAAAGCAATGAGCCTTTCATTAACTGAAGTTTTGTATCATACTTGCTTTTATCAAAACATAACGCATAATAACAATTGTTTACTGAGTCCACTACCATTGAACCGGCAAAAACAAAAGAAGTATCAGGTTCTTTGAGTGTATATAATTTTTTAAAAGAACGGGTTTGTAAATTAAAATCCACCAGATCGTACAAATGCCCAGGATTTAAAACCTGGTCACCACTTGTGCTTCCATAACCACCAATGATGTATATATGATTACCTGCTCTTCCTGCTGCAGCAAGATATCTTGGAATAAAGTAATCTCCGCTTACTGTAATATCTTCCCATTTTTTAGTATTGAAATCATAACGCTGTACCTGGTTCTTATATTTCATTTGCCCATATCCACCAAATATGTACAAAGCATTTTCTTCTTTAACAAAAACACGATTGGTATGTCCATATTCGGTATTAGCAACAGAATCAATTTTATTGTTCCATGTAAAATCCGTTGGAGAATAGCCTGACATCGCTTTGATATCTATATAAAAATTATACAGCTTCTTTTCTGAAGTATTATATATTGATTGATTCCCCTGAAACAACCTGTACGAATTGGATAAAGTAGAAGAAACGTTTGTTGTTACGTCGCTAATACCTAAACGAAAAACTGAATCGTTACCTACAACATATAAATTATCAGCATCTGCATCGTAAGCAACACTGGCATCACCCTTTACATCAATTGTTTGCAGTAATTGCCAGTTTTTATGAAGATCTTCCGTCCAAACAGGATTGTAAACAGTAGCTTCCTGATTGCCTATAGAATCATAAATAATATTACCTGCGGGATTATTTTTTAGTGTCCATAAATATTTCAGCTCGTTATCTTCCTTAATAGAGATATTTCTCATTACCATCGGAGGTTCATCCGTAGTAGAAAACTCCGGAGAACGGTTGGTGCCGAATAATATTTTAAAACATTTATCCTTAAAAGAAATTCTAACTGTTTTATATAATACATCATTAATGTAACAGGCAAGTGAGTCCTGCATTAAATGATAACGAACTTTGGTCCATTTTTTAAAAAGCGCTTCGGGTTCCAATGAAAAATTAATATTGGTAAATACTCCACCTGAAATTGTGTTAAATACCTTATCTTTTTCATTATAAAGCAGATCAATATTTTGCCCGCTGGTATTGATCATCCTAAAGACATAGCCGAAATATATAGAGCGATTGGGAATAAAATAAAATTCAAAAGCCAGATCCATATCTTTTGAAAAACATATAGGGTTATCATTACCTATTTCAATCCCTGTTCGTTTCTCCTGGGGAACATTAAATGAGTTAAATGTAAGGCCATAATTTTCCTGAGCATATGAATAGCACGTAAACAAAAAGAATATGATGAGGCAAACGGCACTTTTACGCATAGGCAATCTAAAATTTATGCAGTATAAATAACCGCTATTGTTAGATTTTAGTTTTGTTGACAGTCATAAATAGAACCGTCACAACTGTCCAAAGTTATTGTAAAATAATAACTTAGAGATACTGAAAAACACATCTCATTTATAAATAAATCTTTATTTCTTTTCCTTTATAATTCACTGTTTTAGAATACCCTTCACTAGTGATTCCTTCGCCATTTTTTTCATCCACCAATATGATATTGAAGTTTCTTGATTGCAACATATTAATGAAGCTGCCTTTTCTTTTTCCGATTGTCAATATTCTTTTTTCATTATTCCATAAAATATCTATAGTACTAAATTTTCTTTTTTTATAATTAAAAGATTCACCTTCGTCCTCATACAATTGGAATTTACCATCAGCGCCTGCATAAATTCTTAACTTAATTGGATCTTCTTGTTTTTCATCTGCATATTGCATCAATGGGCCCCACGGAAGAATACTTCCTGCCCGTATATATAAAGGAATGTGTTCAATAGGTGCATCAGTAGAAACAGTTTGTCCACCAACAAATTTATTTCCTGTCCAGAAATCTATCCAATTCGTTCCTTTAGGTAAATAAACTTCTCTCTTAACAACACCTGAATCTGTAACAGGTGCTACTAAAAAAGCAGGACCATACATAAATTCATCTTTTATATCCAATACATTACTATCATTTGAAAAATCAAAAGCAAGTAATCGCATGGGTGTATATTGTTCATTGGTAACTTTTGCCGCTAATGAATAAATATATGGGAGCAATCGGTATCGCAAGTCATCATAATCTTTACAAATTGCTTCAGCCTTATCACCATAAGCCCACAATTCATTTGGCAAGCCATCCTTGTTGCCGCTAATGCGGTGGCCATGCGAACGAAATATCGGGCAGAACATTCCATATTGCCACCATCGAACATATAGTTCTCTATATGCTTCACTGTTAGGATCGCCACCATCATAACCTCCTACATCTGTTGTCCAGTAAGGAATGCCGGACGTAGTAAAATTAAGGCCTGCTATAACTTGTGTTTTTAATTCTTCAAAAGTAGTTTTAATATCACCAGACCATACTACCGTACCATAATGTTGTTGCGAAACCCAACCGGAACGTGTAATAATGTAAGGCCTTTTGTCTGGATGTGCCTGCAACAACCTTTTGTAAAAATTAGAAGAATGATATAGTGAATAAAGATTACGTACTTGCTTTGCCGGACCTAAATATGTATTCGTTTTTAAAAATGTTTCTGTAACATCGGGCTCAGGCCCATCTAAAAACCATCCATCAATACCCAAGTTCATTAAACTATCATTTGCAAGTTTCCAGTACATCGCTGCTGCTTTTGGATTAAACGGATCGTAAATGGTAGCTCCGTTAAAAATAGTTGCGCCATTGAGCAAACAATTATTTTCTTTTAAAACTTTATAATTATGAGTAATTGAATCAAATGCTGGCCATATTGTTACAATGGCTTTAGTATTATAACGATGAAAAGTATCCATCATTTTTTTAGGTTCGGGAAAAAATGTTTCATCAAAATGATGAGAACCCATTCCATATTTTCCCCAAAAAAAATAATCGATAAAAATAGAATTCATTGGTATTTTTTCTGTCCGCATTCTTTTTACTATATCTATTGCTTCCTGCTGTGAAACATAGCGGTTACGGCTTTGATGATAACCCAATGCCCATTTAGGTATTAATGGAGCATCGCCGGTAAGTTTCCTGTATTGTTGAACGATGCTATCTAATTTATTACCAAAAAATACAAAAAAGTTTGTAGCAGTACCTTCATCTGATTGAAAAGACATGCCTGTACTATCATCTTTAAATATCGTTCTGGATGCGTTATCCCAAAACATTCCCCAACCATTTGTCGAGAGTATAACGGGGATGCATACCTGCGTATTAAACTGTACAAGCTCACGTGTTTTTCCACGAAGGTTGAGATAGTTATCCCTATATTGCCCTAGTCCATAAAGTGCTTCCGCCGCTGTGAGCCTAAAATTATCTTTTATATTTAATTGCTTATCTAAAATCGGATTACGTCCTGCGTCAGGAAACTCTTCTAATATTCTTCGGCCCTGTTGATCGTAAAAAGAAATCCCACTATTCGACTTATTAATATGAATGGAATAGAAAGATGTTTTTAATATAACTACACTTTTTGTTTCGTTAATATCAAAATGTATTAAAGGTTGTAGTGGGTTTACTACTCCATAATTTTTTAGTCCTTCCAGTCCGTTTGCATCACCAAATTTTATTTGTATTGTCCTGTTTAAATAAGGCACAAGTTCGAGTATTCCGCCTTGGGTATAAATATTTAAGGTATTCTTTTTCTTTTGCCATTTAATAATTTTCAACAAGTGATTATCTTGCCCTTTACTTTGTAAATGCATGAGTGTAAGAAAAAATAAGCTACAAAATATTATCCTGAAATTATAATAACTATGTTGCATATACGATTGAGTTGATCCTCTATAAGGATCAGCACCAGAACTAATTTTGATTAGTCGTACCATTTTTATTTTAAAAGTTCATTTAGCATATTGGTTAATAATCGTCCGGCAATCGGGTCTGTCAATGCTTTATCCAGTAACAAGGTTGAAACAATTGCTGTGCCTCCATTCTTTATTTCTACTATTGGAAAACCTTTTATTGTTTCCATGTATTGTCTACGTTGTTCCATTTCCCCGTTGATGTATCCGTGTATTTTTATATGAGACGCAAGAGCTTCTACATCAGGGCTACGGTTAATTTTAAGAGATGTATTGCACACAACCGGCTCTTCTCTTTTATTATTATTAAAGTATCGTATCTGAAGAGAGGGTATTTCGTCAAATACTGATGATTCGGGAATTTCAGGATTGGCAATATCACCCTCTTCATCTGTAATCCAACCTGTAATATATTCAGGAAAGATAGCTTTGGAAGCAGCTTCAGAATTTAATAATAAAACTTTAACGCCACCCATTACCATATCTCTGATTTGCTGAATCTCTTTGTCAGAGCAATTCTTAGCTAGATCCAAACCTGAAAAAACATACAAATCAGCGGGTATTTTGACTGCCTCATTTACAGAAGACACTAATTTGTTCTGAATATTCAGATAACTGAAAACAGGTTTCATATTATTAAAATCAACCAGAACTATTTCCTTTTTTTTGTCTGATGTGAACTGGCTCCAACTCTTTTTAGCAAGAAGAATACTATATTCATTATCCGCAATTAATTTATTATTTTTAGTAAGCTCTAATATCAGTCTGGCATCTGTTACATTGGTTGGCAGAGATAGCGGAATATTGATTTCCGGGAACAACCATTGCCGTCCATAATATTGTACGGAAGGAACATTCATTCCACCTGAGGCGAATTTTTCGTTACTGCCGGATACGAGTTTCCATGTTAGAACAGTTTCAGACAGCTCTTTACCATTTTCCTGGTCATTGACAATGCATATATGCACAGGTAATTTCTCACCAGCATAAAAATGCCGGCCCCAAAGTTCTGCACTTACTAATACCGGGCTTAAAGCTCTCTTCATTGCATAATAAATTGGATACGGCTCTATCTTTTGGGGGTCATATACATTTTTAAACCACGTAAGCAAAGCAAAATGAAGAATACCCGATGCCTGCTCATTGGATCTGCGTAAAGCTTCTGCCAGTTCACCGGTAATAAATGATTGCACTTCCAAAAAGTTGGCGGGGTCTGCATTTTCATAAGCAAGATTACCTACAAGTGATTGCGGGTTTTGATGGATGATGGTATAAAAGCGGGTAGCATGCCCGGTTTCATTGTTAGGATAACCAGTTGACATTTCCTGGCTTATCAGCGGCCTGCCTTCATTTTTATTTTCTTTTTGAAACTCACCCTTGAATTGCCTGAACAATGAATGATCATACCAATTGATATAAGCATGCACATCATCTATATCGCCATCATCGATATCAGTAAAAAAAGATTCACCAAATTTTTTTGCGTTTCTTTTATAGTTTGAATCAAAAACAACCGGACGTGTGCTATCGACCTTTCGTATTCTTTTTACAACATCCGAAATGATCTTCATTTTTATTTTCGCTCTTTCGAAATCCGGATCGTTGTCGTAAAATTTCATTTCATTATTTATTGTCCACATTAATAATGAAGGATGATTCCGATATTTTTTTAATAAAGCCAAATATTCATCTGCCCATAAATTTATTAAGCTACTATCGGGCATTGATGTACTAAGCATCAGCCATGGCCAGGTGCCTTCAAAGCTTACACCAATTCCATTGCGGTCTGCAGCATCCATCCATAGTTCATTCCATGGTGAAGTATGTGTACGGGTAACTTCTATATTCCCCCGCTTCATGATTTGAAAAAAACTGTCTGTAAGCTCTTTATTGTTTGGTTCTAACGCAAACGGTGTATGATTAGCACCACGTAACCAATAACGTTTTCCATTCAGCCATAAATAACCATCCTTCGATTTAAATGTGCGAAAGCCGGATGTGATAGTGATTGCATCCCATTCTTTATTCCCTGATACAATATGAAAAGTAAAATCATAAAGGTTAGGAGATTGAGGGCTCCATAGTTTCGGTTTTAGATTTTTTATAGCATAAGAAAATGTTTTTTCTTCACCGGATTTTATTTCACTGTTTATAAGAGACTGTGTATTTATTAAAACTGCTCCTGTTTTTTTATCTTTTATCTCTGTAGTTATATAAAATGCAGATGCTTTGCTATCGTTATTCTTTACCGTTACATCAAACTGTACTCCTGTAAGATTGGGTTTAATAAATGCGTCCTGCAGTTTTACACGATTGGTAATAATCAATCGAACAGGTTGCCATATACCAGCAGGATCGCCGTTGTAAAACCCATGTGCAATATCTTTAAGCATTTTATTGGTCACTTCCACGCTTACTGCAACATCTATTACTTTACCTGCATCTTTAATATTGTTTACATAATCACGAGTTACTTTTACTACTACTAAATTTTTACCGGGTTTGAAAAATGATTTTCCATCTATACGCATTTCACCAAACATTCCTGTATGTCCTCCTGCTTTTTCACCATTAATCCATACTTCGGCTACTTTTGAAACAGCATCAAAAACCAATTCAGTATTTTTTTCTGTAATATTTTCGGGTAATTCAATCCATTGCCGATACCATGCAAAGCTTGTTTTTTTATAATCAAATGTATAAGCTTCACAGCGGTCTGTTTCCATCTTGAAATAAGTATCAGAAACTCCCTTGCTTTGGATGCCGAAAGTTTCACCATGAAGCCAGATGCGAATGGGATTCCAGAAACTGGGTACAGTCATTACATGCCAATCATCATCCTTTATCCTTGGAGAAGTAGCCATATCCTGCTCACTTAATTGATAACCGGGCATAAACAACCATTGGCCATTTAATGAAATCTCTGTTCTCCCGGCTGCAAGATTTTTAACCTGCAATGCATGATAAGCTGCTCTTTCAGTTATACGTTTTTTTTCTTTGTCGATAATTGTAGTTGTATCTGCATATTCTTTAATTTCTTTATTAAAGTTTTGTCCTGATAGTTTATTTACCAATAAATCTTTATACTCGGTTTTAAGCCATCCACCGCCTAGTGTGATCTTACCAGAAGGTGCAAGATTGCTATTCGTATCTGCAACATCAATGCGAGGTAAGTTTTCATTGTTTAAAAATACCTGGAAACGGTTGCGGTTAACCAGGATTCTAAAGTTGTACCATTCGCCGGTCTTAGGCTTAAAGTCAAGCATCCGCAGACCTAAGAATTCATCTGTGCCCATATACCCCATGCGGGCAAAGTATAAACTGTTCTGATTGCCACCTCTAAAGCCTAAAACATAGCGATCATCGGTATTATAGGCTCTGAAACCAGCCCATATCTGCACTTGTTTTTCTGTCAATGGTGTTCTTGCACTGAACTTTATTTCATAATCCGTCCAGCTTTCTTCGCCAAATAAAGCATAAGCATCTTTTGTTAACAACACTCCATTTTCAATGCTACAAATCCCTTTACCTTTTATTGAATATTTTAAATTAAAAAGACCGGTACTTTCTTTGGAACCATAGGCAGGCTGTGCTTTTAGTGCGCTGCACATTAATATCAGGGAAGCAATGACGTACAGGATATACAAAAAAGATTTACACAGCATACATTAATCAATTGGAGTTAAAGTAATATAGTCAATGTTTGTATTCCCATTCACTCCTATCAGCTTTATGGTATTATTTTTTCCCGGACTAAGGTGAACTGTAAAGTAAGTATGCCCCTTAAAATTCTCTGTATCACCGGTTGGTAATGAATTCAGGTATGAACAATCAATACCGTTAACTACTAATTTTATTCTTGAATAAGATGTCCCGGAGTGATATATATTAATTGTAACTCTCCCTTTTCGTTTTGCCTTAATATTTTTAAACTCGATATATGAATCAGCTAAATCCATGTTTGTAACATATTTGCTACCGGAGGCAGATGTGTCATTAACAATGGTTGCTTTACCTCCCATTGTTGCATTCTCGGCTTCATACTTTACTGCGTTTTTTGTGCTGATCACTTTTGTTCCAACTGAAGCTACTCCGGATTTAGTCTGCTCAACCATTTGCATTGTACCGTCATCATTGAAATTTACAATGTCAACACATATCGATCTTAAATTTCCTTTACCGGTATTTGAAAGTGCTTTATTATGATAAAATGCATACCACTTTCCTTTAAATTCAACAATAGACCCCTGGTCTGTATCACAACCTGTAGGGCCTAAGTAGATACCACGGTATGTCCATGGTCCTAAAGGACTAGAACCAGTAGCATACCTTAATTGATTTTCCCGGGGATTATTGTCAGCATAGGTCAAATAGTAAATGCCATTTCTTTTAAATACCCAGGTTGCTTCATGAAAATCTACCAATCCATTAATCTCCTGCATTTCTCCGTCTATTTCCATCATGTTATCCTTTAATTTACCACCGTGGCAAACGCCGCCTCCACCATAATAGAAATAAGCCTTCCCATCTGTATCAACAAATACACAAGGATCAATCATCGCATTTGCACTTAGTCCTTTGATATATCCCGCCGGTTTAAAATCGCTGGCCGGCTTTTTACTTGTGGCCATCCCTATTTTCCAGGATTTATTCCAGTCGGTACCGGCAGGATGAGGAAAATAGAAATAATAAATTCCATTCTTGTAAACACAATCCGGTGCCCACATGAATCCCCCTTCTTTTCGGCCCCAGGAAACCTGGTTTGCATTCAATATTTCGCCTTCATCTCTCCAGTTAACCATATCATCTGTAGAAAACACATGGTACCTATCCATTAAATCGCAACCTTTTGCAGGATCTATATCATGTGATGGATATACATATAGCCTGCCATCGGCCCAAACATGAGCTGAAGGATCGGCTGTATAAATGCTGGTTATAAAAGGGTTTTGAGAAAAACAATTTTGAGAAAACAAGATCGATAAACAATAAAATAGCCTCGTAGCCATATAATTTCCTTTTTAAAAATATTTTCTTGAAACCATAGCTGGCTGTGCTTTTAAAGTGCTGCACATTAATACCAGTGAAACACCACTGTATTAATGTACAAGAAGATCCTATACATCTATGCAATCATTTTTTATATAAACAAGCAAACCAATCCTGGTGTAAAGTTGCTCAATGCAAGCTATTATATTCCAGAGAATGATCACCAATAGACGAAAGGGGCACTTCTTTTTTCTTCTTCCAAATACTTTCAATTTCTTCCAGTGTTTTACCTTTTGTTTCAGGTACTAATTTCCATATAAAGATGGCAGAAAGAACAGACATTATTCCGTATATCCAATAGGCAAACCCGTGATGAAATTTTTCAGTAAGCGCTACATTATCATTCATCATAGGAAATGTAAATGACACTATCCAATTGGCTATCCATTGTGCTGCTACAGCAATGGACATAGCGCCACGTATACTGTTCGGAAAAATCTCTGCCAGCAATACCCAACATACCGGCCCCCAGCTTAACGCAAATGAAGCTGTATAAATGAGCATAAACACTAGTGCGCCTATCCCGATATTTTGCGAATAAAAGGAAAACCCAAGTGCAATCATACTTACAGCCATTCCAACAGATCCGATAATCATCAATGGTTTGCGGCCAAATTTGTCCACGGTAAATATCGCAAGTACAGTAAACACAAGATTTACAACTCCTATAATAATTGTTTGCAATAAAGAGGAATCGGTAGAGGCACCCATATTTCTGAAAATATTCCCTGCATAATATAAAACTACATTAATTCCAACGAATTGCTGGAACACGGAAAGCAACACACCTATTATAATCAGTAGTGATCCATACGATAACCAAGGGCGACTGGTTTCATGCAATGTGCTTTTAATGGAATCAAGCACCAAAGAAGCATTTTCTTTGCCGCCGACCTTCTCCAAAACTTTTAATGCTTTTGCATCTTGCCCTTTCATAGCAAGGTACCTGGGTGTTTCCGGAATAAAAAACAATAAAAGAAAAAATATACCTGCAGGAATAACACCTGAGAAAAACATCCAGCGCCAGCCTTCCGTTATAAGCCACTGTTCATCGCCCTTTCCGGCTATTATATAATTCACAAAATAAATAACCAGCATACCAAAGATGATAGCGAACTGGTTAAACGAAACCAATTTGCCGCGAATTTTTGCAGGTGCAATTTCTGCGATATACATTGGAGAGATCATAGAAGCAAGGCCAACACCAATACCGCCAATGATACGATATATTACAAACGAGTAAACATCCAATATACCAAAAATATTAAAAGCTTCGGGCTTCCATGCACCAATAGCTGAAAGTAAAAATGCAATGGCTGCAATGAACAAACCATTTTTTCTTCCAATACTTTTAGATATCATACCTGCTGCGGCACCACCAATAATACAACCAATCAATGCACTGGATATTACAAAACCTTTGATAGAGTCAGCTGACTCTTTTACTGCTTCAGCTATTGAAGGAATTTGTTGATGCAAAAAATAATATGACCAACCAGCAGTCAATGCTATTACAACAAGATTAACTATCATACCTTTTTTACGGCCAAATAACCTTGTCAGCAGAATGCAAACTATTATAACAACAATAAATAAAACAATTACCATCAACTCCCTGTACTGGGTAATTAATGACGTTGTCAACGAAGTGTAGTTTTCAGGCAGCAGCATTGGCGCAATAAAATATTCTACCAATGATTTTTCTGCACCATTTACTACTGCAGTATCGTATCCAAACAATAAGCCGCCGAGTGTTGCTACCAACGTAAGCAGAACAATATAAAAGTTGCTGTTTTTTTCTATTCCGGCAGCGTTGCTTTGCCCGCCCGTATTAATAAATGCCATGTTGTACTGTTTATTTGGTTTAGATGTATTGATTAATGATGTTTTCAAAATATTCCTGCCTTCCACTGATCACTTTTGGTTCTCCATTTTTTATTGCATAATCTCTTAGATCTTCCAGAGAAAGCTTTCCTGCTTCAAAATCTTTACCGGAGGCTGTTTCGAAAGAAGCATATCTTTCTTTTCTTAATTTTTTATATTCAGATTTTTGTAAAATATTATTTGCAATAATTAATGAACGTGCAAAAGAATCCATGCCACCAATATGAGCATAAAATAAATCAGCAGCATCCGTTGAGTTTCTTCTGATCTTCGCATCGAAGTTGATACCACCACCTTTAAAACCATCTGCTTCCAGTACAATCAGCAGTGTTTCTACAAGCTCATTTATATTATTAGGAAATTGATCAGTATCCCATCCATTTTGATAATCGCCTCTGTTAGCATCCATTGAACCTAATAAACCTGCATCTGCAGCAACCTGCAGTTCATGCTGAAATGTATGCCCGGCAAGTGTTGCATGATTCACTTCCAGATTCAATTTAAAATCATTCATTAAATCAAACTGACGCAAAAAACTTATAACTGTTGCTGCATCATAATCATATTGATGCTTTGATGGTTCACATGGCTTCGGCTCTATAAAAAATGTTCCTTTAAAACCTTGCTTGCGTGCATAATCTTTTGCTGTATGTAAAAATCGTGCAAGATGTTCTTGCTCTTTTTTCATGTTTGTATTTAATAAAGACATGTAACCTTCTCTTCCACCCCAGAAAACATAGTTTTCTCCCGATAATTTTATTGTTGCATCCAGCGCAGCTTTCACTTGTGCACCAGCATGTGCCAATACATGAAAATCAGGATTGGTAGCAGCGCCATTCATATAACGCACATGAGAAAAAAGATTTGCTGTTCCCCATAAAAGTTTTACACCGCTTGCTTTTTGTTTTTCCAAAGCATAATCAGTAATAGCATTTAAACGTTTTTCATTTTCAGCAATATCATTGGTGTAATCAACTAAATCAACATCATGAAAACAATAAAAAGGCAACGAGAGCTTTGTGATAAATTCAAACGCAGCATCCATTTTATCCTTTGCACGCTGCACTGCATCTGTACTGCTATCCCATGGAAAAAAATGTGTAGGCCCACCAAAAGGGTCTGCTCCACTACCATTGAATGAATGCCAGTAAGCACATGCAAAACGAAACCAATCTTTCATTGTTTTACCTGCTACCTCTTTTGTTTCTTCGTACCAGCGGAACGCAAACGGATTACTCGTTTCAAGGCCTTCGTATTTTATTTGACCGATACCTTTAAAATATTCTTTTTCGCCTTTAACTACTGACATGATTTTTATTTTTTTAATTGAATAATTTATTTTGAATGATTAAGATGAAGTTCTAATAGCGTTTTCCAGTTTTCATATACTTTGTTATATGCAGCTACCTTAGCTGCATCAGGATGAATAATTTCCAACAATTCAAGCTTGGTAAATGCATCCTGTGGTTTTTCATAGATACCTAAACCTATGCCTGCGCCCAACGCTGCACCAACACTTCCATCGGTATCATATAATTCCAGGGTAAGCCCGGTACTGTTCACAAAAGCTTCTTCAAACACTTTGCTTAGGAACATATTTGTTTTTCCTGCTTTAACCATTTTTGTTTGCATACCATTTTCACGCATAATATCCAGTCCATAGCGAAATGAAAATGCAATCCCTTCCTGTACTGATCTAAACAAATGTGCTTTAGTATGTCCATTTAGATTGATCTCAGAAAAAAGAGCGCCGACCTGTTTGTTGGACAACATACGTTCTGCGCCATTACCAAAAGGAAGAAACAACAAGCCATCTGCACCAATTGAAACTGAAGCAGCCATTTCATTCATTTGCGGATAAGTTATTTTCTCATCAACAATATTTTTTATCCAACGGTTACTGATACCTGCTCCATTAATGCAAAGCAATACACCCAGCCTGTTATTTTCTTTTGTATGATTAACATGCGCAAAAGTGTTTATACGTGATAACTTATCATACACCAATGAATTTGCTACTGCATAAATTACACCACTCGTTCCTGCAGTAGTAGCTATTTCGCCAGGTTCCAGGACACTCAATGATAACGCATTGTTAGGCTGGTCTCCTGCTTTATAAGTTACAGGTATACCTTCCGGTAAGTTTAGTTCTTCTGCAATGTCTTTAGTAATATGACCATGTGGAGAAAACAATGTTTTTAATTCGGGAAATAATTTTTTATCAAATTCAAAAACATGCAAAATATCTTCGGATAATTGTTGATTTTTAAAATCCCAGAAAACTCCTTCTGATAGCATAGAAATGGTAGATGTAATATTCCCCGTCATTTTCATGGCAATAAAATCGCCCGGCAACATTATCTTATCTATTTTACCGTAAACTTCCGGTTCATTTTCTTTTACCCATGCAAGTTTGGAAGCCGTAAAATTTCCCGGAAAATTTAATAATTGTGATAAGCATTTCTCTGCTCCGATAGCAGTTAATCCTTTTGACGCCTGTGTTTCGGTTCGACTATCGCACCAGATAATTGCATCTCTCAAAATATCCTGGTTATTATCTACTATTACCAATCCATGCATCTGGTAAGAAATACCAATAGCTTTAATATCTGAAGGATTGTATAATTTTTTTGAATGTGCTTTTTTAATGGCTTCCTTTACATCATTCCACCATTGTAAAGGTGATTGTTCTGCCCAGCCAGCTTTAGGAGATCTTATTTCACGCTCTGAATCTTCCGGAAAAATAATGGATACTATTTTTCTCTGTGAGGCCACATCAACAACAGACACTTTAACGGAAGATGTTCCTACATCGATCCCAAGCAAAAGTCCCGCAGGAATAGCTTTTCCGGCTTTATTCATTTGGCAATAATTCTATTTACAAGCAAAATCTGAAATGCTAAAGTAACGAATCTTTCTAAAATTGCAATCGATTGCAATTTTTTCTTTTTTAGGCTTGCATTTTTTATTTTGTCTCAATATTGTGAATTTATTCTGTTATTAAAAATAACCTATACAGTTTCCAAAACTTTAAAATATTTTTGATTATGGACAGAGAAGTGACAATATACGATATTGCTAAAAAACTTAAAATATCTGCTACAACTGTCAGCCGAGGGCTTAATAACAATTCTGTTATTAATAGTAAGACAAGAGAAAAAATTCACCAGACTGCAAAAGAATTAGGTTACAGGCATAATACACTGGCAAGCAGTCTAAGAAAAAATCAATCTAAAACAATTGGCGTGTTACTGCATGAGGTGAATAGTAATTTTTCAACCTCCGTACTGGCAGGCATTGAAAAGATAGCCACAGCAGAACAATATGATCTGTTAATTGCGCATTCTGCAGAGGATTACACAAAGGAAAAAGCGAATGCAAAGAATCTTTTAAGCAAACGTATAGACGGATTAATTGTTTCACTTGCCCTGAATACAGAAGATGTTCATCATTTCGATCCCTTTTTTGAAAGAAAGATACCGGTTGTTTTTTTTGACCGTGTGATCAATAATGTCAAATGTACCAAGGTGGTCATTGATAATTTTAAATGCGGGTATGATGCCACCAAACACCTAGTTAGCCAGGGATATAAAAGAATTGCACATATAACAGCTAACCTTACACGAAATGTTTATAACGACCGTTTTGAAGGCTATAAAAAAGCCTTACAAGATAAAAAAATACCTTTCAGGGATGAATTGGTAAAAATATGCAGCTTAGATAAAGAAGCTACTATTATAACTGTGGAACAATTATTAAAATTAAAGCCTGATGCTTTTTTTATTACCAACGATTTTGCTGCTGCCGTGTGTATCAATCTCCTTCATACAAAAAAGATAAAAACCCCGAAAGATATTGCTGTTTTTGGTTTTAATAATGATGTATTGAGCGACCTGGTAACACCCAAACTTTCTACTATTGATTATCCCGGTATGCAAATGGGAGAAGTTGCAGCAAAAGAATTGATCAAACAATTGAAATCTTCCAATAAGAAAACAAAAAGCAAAACCATCACTATCCCTTCTACTTTAATTATAAGAGAGTCGACTGTAAAAACATTAAAGTAGATCAAATTGAAATACTGTTGTGCTTCTATATTCATCTTCAGGCAATAACATCGTTTTCGGAAAATGTGGCTGATTAGGAGAATCGGGGAAATGCTGTGTTTCCAGGCACACAGCAGTACGGCAATCATCATTATTACCTTCAGCAATTATATTACTTCCATCCATAAAATTACCGGTATATAATTGAAGTCCGGGCTCGGTTGTAAATATTTTCATTTGAATAGAACTTATGTCCCCAATAAGTATAGCTGCATGTGATAGTACATCAGAACTCTTATTCAAAACAAAATTATGGTCATACCCTTTCCCGTATTTCAATTGCATATCATTATTTTTTATCTTTTCCCCTATCTTCTTAAAAGTCCTGAAATCAAGAGCTGAATGGTTTACAGTTTTTATCTCTCCTGTAGGTATCAATGTTTCATTAACCGGGGTATAATTATCAGCATTAACAGTTAAGGAATGATTTAAGATAGTACCTGAACCTGCGCCATTCAAATTAAAATATGGATGAGCTGTAAGATTGATAACAGTCGGCTTATCGGTAACCGCTATAAATTCTATACGCATAACATTATCATCAGTTAGTGTATAGCTAACCGTTACTTCTACATTTCCGGGGTAACCCTCTTCTCCATCTTTTGATTGATACTTTAATAATATACTGTTATCATTTATTTCCATTACTTCCCAAACAACAGCATGAAAGCCATTTGTACCACCATGCAAATGATTGTTACCATTATTTACATCAAGCTGATATGCTGTTTCATTTATCTTAAATTTACCTTCGGCAATTCTATTGGCATACCTCCCAATAACAGCACCATAATAAATTGCTGAAGGTTTTTTATATGAATCGACAGCGTCAAACCCCAAAATAATATTTACAGAGCTTTTATCTTTTTGGGGGATCATCATGTTCACCCATCTGGCTCCATAATTGGTAATAGTTGCCTGTAATTTATTTTTATTTTTTATTGTATAAAAACTACCGTTTTGCATAATTGATTATTGAACGCTTGGAGGAGGATACTCAGAGACCGCTTTCTTGTAGTTAAGTTTTTTATTTTTGCCTATTGCATATTGAATGCCTCCGAGCAAATGTTTTAAAAAAAGTGAGTCATTATACGATTCATCTGTATGTCCTAATGCAGTATAGAAGGCGCGTCCGCCATCATAGTTATGATACCATGCCATTGGATGATAATCTCCATTCGCTCCACCTTTATAACTTTTCTCATCAATGGTAATTAATACTTTTACATCTTTATTAAGTTGCTTAAAATTATACCATTCATCTTTCCTGGTCCACATATTCGGTAAATATTTAGTAGCAGGATGAGACTTGTTTTGTATTATCAACTTCGCTTCCTGTTGTGGCGGATGGCTTAAAAAATAAGCTCCCACAAGCTTATGATACCATTCCCAATCGTATTCAGCATCACATGCGGCATGTACGCCTACATAACCGCCACCAGCCTGTATATAACGTTCAAAGGCTATACGCTGAATGGCATTGAACAATGTTCCTGTAGTACTTAAAAAAATTACAGAGGCATATTTAGATAAACTATCATCATTAAAGTAAGTGGCATCTGTTGTTGTATTTACATCAAAATTATTTTCTGCGCACAGCTTTTGAATAGCTGCAATTCCTTTGGGTATTGATTCATGATGAAAGCCTGCAGTTTTACCGAATACCAATACTCTTGGTTTATAATATTTATCCCATGCTGAAAATAAACAAACAGAAATAAGCATCAGGAAAAAACAAAGCCATTTTTTCATATCGCAAATATTGATTGTAAACTTAAATATTCTTTAAACAATAATTACAAAGGATTAATTTTAAAATATGTTTGACAACATCTATAAATACATTTATCGGATTCTAATTATCATTTTTATATTACCGGCAAGTAACAATCACTCCTTTTCTCAAACGTTACCCAACTCAAAACCAACAACCATCTGCAATCCATTAAATCTTAGTTACCGTTTTTGTCTCGATACACCTTCAAGAAGAGAAGCTGCAGACCCCACTGTTATTAATTTTAAGAATGAATACTATTTATTCGCATCAAAGTCAGGCGGCTACTGGCATTCAACTGACCTGATCCAATGGAATCTTATAACTACTAATGATCTACCACTGGAAGATTATGCACCTACTGCAGTTGTTATCGATGATACTGTTTATTTCATGGCATCATCCGGTAAACAAGGTAGTAAGATCTATAAAACTGCTGATCCTAAATCAGGAAAATGGCAGGTAGCTAATACTACATTCCCTATTTCATTAACAGACCCTGACTTGTTTTTTGATGATGACCATCTTTACCTGTATTATGGTTGCTCTAATGTAAATCCTATTTATGCAATTGAGCTGGACAGGAAAACATTGATGCCGATTGGAGTACCCATTGCATGCTTTAACAGTAACAAAGAAACTTATGGTTGGGAACGGCCCGGAGATTATAACGATAAAGCTGATGCACCATGGATTGAAGGTGCATGGATGACAAAATACAGCGGCAAGTATTATCTGCAGTATGCAGCCCCCGGTACACAATTCAAAAGTTATTGCGATGGAATGTATATAGCTGATAAACCGCTAGGGCCATTTCGCCTTGCAGATAACAACCCCTTTTCATCAAAACCGGAAGGCTTTATTTCGGGAGCAGGCCATAGCAGCCTTTTTAAAGATAATTATGGCAATTACTGGCAAATATCAACTATTACTATTTCTGTAAAACATATGTTTGAAAGGCGGCTTGCTTTATTCCCGGCATTCTTTGATACTACCAATAACGTATATGCTTATACGAAGTTTGGAGACTTTCCATTCATAGTTCCAAAAAAGAAAATAATATCGCCTGCCGAACTATCGCCTCATTGGATGTTGCTTTCTTACGAAAAACCAGTAACGGTTTCTTCAGTATTGGCAGGGCACCCTGCAACTGATGCTGTTGATGAAGATATACGTACATATTGGAGCGCAGCCTCCGGCAATACCAATGAATGGATAAGCATAGACCTGCAAAAGAAATGTACCGTTAATGCTGCACAGTTGAATTTTGCGGAACAAGGCACTAAAATATATGGACGAACTGAAGATATCCATTACCGTTATAAACTGGAATACAGCAACGATAATAAAACCTGGAAGATTCTTACTGATAAATCATTGAACAAAGAAGATGCGCCTCATGATTATATGGAACTTGGTGTTCCTGTAAAGGCCCGTTATTGGAAAATAATTAATATTCATACAGCAGGTGGAAATTTTGCTGTATCAGGCTTCAGGATTTTTGGAACCACCGGTGGTGTGTTACCACAAAAAGTAGCTGATATACATGTAATCCGTGATATCACAGACCCATGTATAGTTAAGCTGCAATGGGCGAAAGACAAAACAGCAACAGGTTATAATATCAGGTATGGATCAGCGCCTAATAAATTATACCATACTTATCAAGTATTCAACAAGGACTCATTGATAATAAGAAACCTTAACAAAGGCAAGAGGTATTATTTTACAATTGAAAGTTTCAATGAAGATGGTGTACAGGAGGGTACAAAAACAGTTTTTATAAAATAGGTAACTACTCACAACTATACCAAGATAATATCTTAAAAATATTTTACTTGCTTATTATTTATTGTCCAATCATTTTTATTATACTGTTTCCCGGTAACGAATTATCAGGAGGCAATGTTCACCTTTACCCGGGTAGTAAAATACAGAAATCAATATCAGGAAAGAATAGAACATTTAATAAGATATCTTTACGGACTTGAATTAAATAAAACAGGTCAAATGAAATGTTAATAGTTTGATTATGAAAATTAACAATAGGAATATAATGTAAATCCTTACTTTGTATAATTAAGATCAAAACACTTTTGGCATTTGTATTGTATTAATTATTAATTAAAGTACATTTAAAGTAATTATACTTAAATTGAATCAGCCATGAATAAAAAACTATTTCTGATTATTATTATCTGTGTATTAACTACTCAATTACAAGCGCAGTCATCCAACATTGATACGGTAGCTATTTCAATTCTTGACAACATGAGCGTTATGATTGGTGAAATGACATCTTGCAGCGTTACCGTTAATGCAAATTATGATGTTCATAACCAGGAATTGGGCCTTATTAAACGTTCTAATGAATCGCAGGTATATTTGGAGGGGCCCGATAAATTACTTATCAGGTCAGAAGGAGATAAAGGGAGCCGAGCTTTTTATTATAATGGTAAAACACTTATTTATTATTCTCCCGATAAGAACCAGTTTGCACAAATAGAAACACTGCCTACCATTGTGAGCATGATTGATACCGTGAGCAAAACGTATGGTATAGATTTTCCCGCGGCAGATTTCCTATATCCAACTTTTGTTGATGATATATTAGCCGATACAAAAAACTTAGTTTATCTCGGTATTACTAAAGTGGATGGTAAAGAATGTTTTCATATTGCAGGAACAACTGAGGATAAAACTTTCCAGTTCTGGATATCAAATGATGCCTATTCCCTGCCAGTGAAAGTGGTGATAGTATATACTAAAAAAGAACTGGACCCACAATATGAAGCAGTCCTTTCCGACTGGAAAATAAATCCAGTTTTTCCTGATGCTTTATTTGAATTTAAAGCTCCACCAAAAGTTAAGAAGATCAAATTTGTTCCTGTTTCTAAAAAATAATACATTATAATTATAATATTCTGTTATGATAGTTCCTTATAAAATAAAATTTTCAGTTGTTATTTATATATTATTAATAGCTGCAGTAAATATACCTCAAACAATTTTTGCACAGCGATTTAGCCATCCTTCTATGGGAGGTGGCGGTGGTGGTATGAGTCATTCTGCACCGGCAATGAGCCGTCCTCAGTCTTCACCTTCTTTTAATCGTCCCGTAGCACAACCACAACCTCAAAGCAGGAGTATTAATGGTGGTAGTCAGAATTTTGGCAATCATAATTTTAACCGCAATACTACTGTAAATGTCGCTCCACGTCCTGTTGCCCCACATCCTATTGCTCCTAACCCTACAACTGTTCGTCCTATTGAAAATACAACAGCAAATATGCATAGGAATAATAATGTTCGAGAAAATGTAAATGTGTACCATCCGGGTAATGTGCAATATCATCCTTATTCTTACCATCCCTACCATCCTTATCATTGGGGCCCTTCATGGCATCCGGTAGGTTTCTTTGCAGCATCACTGGCAGCAAATGCTTTTTTCTTTTCGCTTGCCAACCAACAGTACTATTATGATGATGGCGTTTATTACCAACCTGCAACAGGCGGTTACAATGTTGTCTCTGCTCCCATAGGAGCCATTGTAAGTTCGTTACCTGATGGATATGAAACGGTTCAAGTAGGTGATAATTATTTTTATTATTACGGAGGCACTTTTTATATTGGTGTTGATCAGGGCTATCAGGTAGTAGTTGCACCAATAGGGGCAATAGTAACTGATATTCCGGACGGAGCCACCCAACAGGATATTAATGGAGAAAGCTATCTTGTTTATAACAATACATACTATGAACCTGTTTCACAAAATGGCGAGGATGCGTATGAAGTAGTACAGGTTAATTAGAAGAATAGTTGCGTTTATAAAATTTAGTTTCGCTTCAATATATATCCTTCAATCAAATTCCTTGTAAGTCTTTTTTTCTCTTTATTTATCCAGATACATAATACTAATATGGACTAGGTTGGTAAACGAATTTAATTAGCTACGCAGACAAACAGCATTCCAATTCCGCTGAGGTTGCTTAAGTAATTAAGAGCAACACAAGATAAAAAGAATTTTTATTCTTATAAGAGAACAATTAGTAAACCTATTATTGGAAGACAACGAAAAACCTATATTTGCATCAACTATAATTTTAATTTTTGAAGCACCTTACGCATTTCTCTCAATTGCCGTATTGTTTTTAATATCCTGTTCAAAAAGTTCTACTTCACCTGCACCTAGTACTACAGCCGTATTTAGCAATTAAAGGATGTAAAAATTGAACATGAGTTAACACCAGTAAAACAAAAAAGTGGGAAGGTTGTATTTGCATGGGCAATAGAAAAAAATATTGATTCCCAAAAAGTAAAAAGCAAAACATTTTTTTTAGAATGGCCTCCAAAGTTTGGCGACTTACAGAGGAGAATAGTTTAGTTATGATATTTCTGAGAAAAAAATTAATTATGCTCAGTTCCACTTCATAGAAGAATTAAAGAATAAATTGTAAAGTAAATAAGGGGAAATTATAATAAAAATATATTTCCCATAAATAAGAATAAAGAACTCAACATTCTTATTGGCAAAAGAATGAGTAAAAGGATTGCAAAAAATAATATTGTAGTTATAATATTGAGCAACATAACTAAATCTTAACGTGTAATTGAACAAATTATTATACGTAGAATAGTCTAAATTTCCCCTAAACAAGAGTGATTTGACTGGGAAGACAAATTATGAAAGCTAAATTGATTGATTTGTAAGTAATAGACTTCTTTATCAGAAGGATGGATCAAAAGGATGGTATAACAATATCGGCGAGGTAATGATTAAGCTCTTCTGATGATGCATCAAAGCAATTTATTCCAATTAATTTCTCTTCTTTAACATCAATAATTTTTTCTACAAAAAAGTAATTCACTTGGTATAAAATATACAGGCAGGAATTCTTGAAATTTGTGCTAACCGGCACAGCATACTCAAAAATAACATATTTCCTTCCTTCCTCATTTAAAGTAGCAAAATCGACTAAATTCATTTTTGATAGGGTTGACATACAAAATTAAACGCCGGTACATATAATATATTGCGTATTTTAATGAATTCTTAACCATAAAGCATGCGGACTTACGTGTTTTATGAAATTAATAATGTTATCTGTCTATTTCCGGGCATAAATTTTGTTGTAACTTCCTCATTAAATTTCTCATAATGAAATTTCAACTTAATCAAACAGTAATTCTTTTAGATACACAATATAAACCTGCTGGCAATGCTATTATCCGCAATCATGATGAGGAGTCGAAACACTTTGAGGTTGACTATAAATATCCGGATAGTGAGAAAGTAGAACAAATCTGGGTGCCGGTAGAAAGATTAATTATTAGTAAGGAGATTGATTATAACAAAATAATTGCAACTCCATTGTGATCACTTAAATTTTTATCATTGTTCCAGGTTTCAATTTTTATTTTCTTATTACCAGTTAATTTTTACCTTCCTTAGTATAATAGTAATTATCTCTAAAGAAAGTGTTTAAATCTCCACAGTGTATGCTCTCATACAACGGTAAGCATTTACCGGGTTCTTAAATGGATAGTTGGTTAGTTTGAATTACGGATTAATTATTGCTGAATTACCGTACCTGAAGTTGTTGTTGTGGTTGTACCATTTGAAACGGTAACATTAGTAAAAGTAGCTTTTAACTTACCACCAGAAATTATCAGGTTAACATTGTCACCAGCTTTGCTTGTTGAAGAATAAATCACACTTGCATTATTTGCATAGGTTTGTACATTTATTGAGCAATCATTGCTATTGGCAGCATCAGATACTGTATATGTACCATTGGTAGCAGGATGTGAATAGAAAGTCACAGTAATAGAATTTCCAGCTGCATCTGCGCTGGTTAAAATGCCTAAACCAGAAGATGTATTATAGCTCGTAGCAAGCCCATTATAAGTAGTTCCTTTTAAAGTCCATTGACTTGAAGTAGCTGTAGTAGCGCCTGAGCTGGAACTACTTTTACTACAACCATAAAAGGTAATGAAAGTAATAGCAATTAATGCTAATAAAAATAAATTCTTCATGTTGATAGTTTTTGGCTAAGATTTTTTTCGTACTACAATATAATTAATTTATACGATTAAAAAGTCTATTGCCATTCAGTTGACATTAAAAGGAGTAAATAAGAAAAAATAAAGCCCCAGTATTTCTGCCAGAGCTTTTAATTATGATAACTTCCTCCACTCCCAAACCCTTTATTTATTTTTTAAACTTAATATAAAATACCAATGAATAAGAGTTAATACTGTCGAGGATTCTAATTTTAATTTTTTTCTTTCTGAAATTATAATTTTTTTTATTTATACTACTCTTTCGGTTATATGCCTCTAAAATAGCACTGAATCATCATTAAACGAAAATTACAGGATAACACGAGAATTATCAGAAGAAATTTCCTGTGAATTCACAGGAAATCATGTAAAATCTTCGGATATCTCAATAAATAAATGTATCAGGGGAAAATCACCACTCATTTAAACAAGTCCTAGCGTATGTAGAAGTATCAGTTAGTGGCATTCAAATTTTCCACACAATAATCACAGACAAATAATGTACCATTCCACCTACGTTCTTCTGCGTTTTTATGACTATGTTCTTTAAAATCTATTTGACGATTACATCGGGGACATCGCATCATTAGTGGGCCGGAATTTGGATTATCAAATTGTTTTTGAATTTCAATTACATTTTCAAGTTCTTTGTGAATCATCTTATTTAATGAAGCAATTTTTTTATCGCTTAAGAGTTTAATTCTTTTAGAATTGTTTTTATTTGTTTGCATGGCATTGAAATAAATTCGATTAATAAAAAACTCTTAATTACGCAGACAAAAAGCAGTCCAATTCCGCTAAGGTTGCCTGAGTAATTAAGAGCAACAATAAAGATAAAAAGAATTTTTATTCTTCCCGTTTCTTCTTGTTATTTGAAGTACTTCGCTCCCTTATTTCTTGAGCCTGTTACCTTGCTTGTTTCAAAGTAACTGGCTTTTGTTTGGATAATTTCTTCATGTTTAACTTTGCCAGTTCCTGAAATGATATATTCGTTTTCATTATTTATCTCTTTGTTTTTTATTATTAGCTATACTATTATTTCTAACCCTTTGCGCTTGTTTCCTTATTTCTTCTAAAGTAACAGGGCGTTGTCTAGCTAAGTTTTTCATTCCTAACCTTGCTCTTTCTTCAAATGTTAGAATTTTTTGTTTTAGCTTTTTCATTTTGTAAATCTATATAAATAATCATGGTGGAACAACTGCCCAGATTTATTTACGGATGTTGAAAGCAATTTTTAATAGAGCTATTAAAGAAGAATTGATCTCCAATAAAAATTATCCATTCAAGAACTTTAAATCAGGCAGGTCAACCAAAAGTAAAGAAGTATTATATCCAGAGGATATTAAAAAATTATGGGAATATAAAACAGTAGGCGTAAGAGAAGCAAGAGCCAAAGATTATTTTTTCTTTAGCTATCTATGCAATGGCATGAACTTTAAGGATATTGTTTATTTAAAATACTCCAACATAAAAGGCGATATGCTAAGTTTTATAAGATCAAAAACAAGGCTTACCAGCAGGATGTCAAAAGAAATAAAAGTTTATCTGCATCCAGAAGCTAAAGCAATCATTGAACGACTTAGGTAATAAGCCAGCAACATCTGACACTTATATATTCCCTGTTATAAATGGAAGGAATGATTATGCTGCAATGGAGACAGCAAGAAAGAGGCATAGAGGTGTAATAAACAAGATGCTAACCAAAATTGAAAAGAAATTAGGTTTTAATGTTCATCTATGCATGGGGATTGGAAGGCATTCTTTCTCAACATCATTAAAATTATCTGGTACTCCTGTTTCTTTTATCTCTGAAGCTATGGGACATAGCAATTCTGCAACTACTGAGCATTATATGAAGACATTGCCAGATGCTAAGTATAAAATGATAAGTGATTCGTTGTTGGCTTTTGGATAAATAAATTGCTCAAAGAAATATTAAGTCTGAACTTACTAGTATTCAAATACTTTATCTTGGAATGTTTGGGTATGTAATAGCCCAATCGCTCTTTCACCATAAAGGACTTAGTTCTTTTAATGTATCTCCAGTTTGACTAAATAATTTTAATGTAAAAAGTAAACTAACCATTATATTAGCAAAACATTTATTCTGTCAATAAGTACTACATAACTTTGGAAATAAGTTATATAATTCACACGCTCTTTTGTATTATACCCAGAAGGACTGAGATAACAGCTAAAACTAGTAAAATATGTATTATTCCGCCTGCAGCATAACCTAAAAAACCTATTAACCAGCCGATTACCAATAATACTGCAACGATATAAAGAATGCTTCTCATAAAATGCGTATTTACTAAAAGAAAAAATCTCAACAAATGTGCCAAATAGGGAAGCTATAAAAATGAAGCAGGGACTAAAAAATTGTTGTTGGCGTTTGGATAAGGGTTACTTACAAATAGAAAAAAATAACTCAGAAACAAGAGGAAAGAAAAATAATAACCAACTTCGTTTATTTTTTAAAAGGTAGTTGTGTATCAGTCTCCAATGTTAGCAGTAGTCATTTCGTTTGCATGTTTATTTTTTTAGGCTTTTTTTTGTCTATAAGTTTAGTTTCTCCTTTCACTTCTATACTCTGCTTAACTTTTTTGAATACGGCATAAATAGCCATTGCGTGTCCATGCCCGAGTTCAAAATCTTCTTTTAGCCATTTTATTATTTCACCTGCTTTCACAGTAGGTTTCAATTCCCCGTTTTTTAAAAATCCCTTTTTTTCAGCTAGTTTTTTAAAGTCTTCGGCACTTTTACCTGTTTTGGCTTTAATGTTGTCTATATATGCTTGAAATGACATAATAAATTTAGTTTTTTTTAAACAATTAGTTTTTTATCTGTTTTT
>Ga0207018_1013_pt1 | contig 36797 bp, 36 predicted proteins | sample Alteio_BWMinCont_52_FD_153476 | JGI IMG/M metagenome (GOLD analysis project Ga0207018, IMG submission 153476) | Enriched cells from forest soil in Barre Woods Harvard Forest LTER site, Petersham, Massachusetts, United States -... | ecosystem: Environmental > Terrestrial > Soil > Temperate forest >...
AAGAAAATAAATTTAAACAATTTATGGAATTAATTGCAGGTCTTGACTTTGTGCAAATAGCAAAACTTGAAGAAGGTGATTTAAAAGAAGATGTAATTAGCAACATAAAAAATGGAATTGAAGAAGTAAATCAATTTAAAAAAGGCAACTTAAAAACTACTTCGGCTAAAGCCTTTTTGAAGGAGCTATAAGGTTGAACTTTCGAACAATTTTAAGAAGGAAGCAAAACGATTAATTAAAAAATATCCATCTTTAATCAAAGAACTTGAGCAACTTTTTAACGAGCTTGCTGAAAAACCTTCTATCGGTATATCCTTGGGGAATAATATTTATAAAATTCGTTTGAGTATTGTTTCGAAAGGCAGAGGCAAATCAGGTGGTGCAAGAGTAATGTCATTTGTACAAGTGTTTGAAGAAACTGTTTTGCTTTTCTCCATTTATGACAAAGGTGAAAAATCTTCCATATCAGATGCAGAAATCAAAAGTCTAATTGAAAAAGGACTAATTTGAAGAAATAAATTCAGATTAAGAACTCAATTCACCACGAGTTCCACTTCTCTCAAGCCCATCAACTCTCGGATTAAATCATTGCTGGGCTGTAGTTTGTACTTGTCAACTACAGTGGTTACACTCATGTTTTCAAGTGGTTCTGTAAATTGCAACTTAATAGGAACACTTCCGGCATGTGTCGTAAATATGTGATTTAGACGCTCACTTAAATCTTCATTAATATCCTCAAGATTAACTTTAATGGTTAATTTTTTTGTTGCTTTTTCCGCCAGTTCTGCGAGAAAAAATACATCACTCCAGCTTGTTTCTATCTCGGTGCTTCCATGGAAACGAGGTTTTCGTTCACCTTTTAATACAATCAATTTCCCTTCCTGCAACAAATGCTGATACTTTAGAAATTCATTTGACCTCCAGAACCTTATCTCTGTTGTACCGCTAAAATCTTCAAGGGTCACAATTCCATAATCATTATTGTTCTTGTCCTTTTTTAGTTTCTGCAGTTTTGCACCTATAATTCTACAATTTTTAAATAAAACATGTAGAAATCAGCTATCGTTCAATAATGATTTGAATCACTACTTATTTACATTCACCTTTCCACTTGCGGCTAAATTTCCATCTTCATTAATTATATTTACAAAATAGATGCCATCACTTTTTAAGGTACCTGGTTCAATTTGTATATTTATATTACCTGATCCGGAAACATTTTGAGTACTGATTGCTTGACCAATAGAATTTACGATGCTCAATTTCCACGGTGCTGCTGTTGCTTTATAGAATTGGCAATTGATTACTGATTGTGTTGGATTTGGGTACAAATTGAAATTTGTAATACTTGGTTCATAGATATTGATTCCGCTTTTTACGCTATCCGTGCTGTATTGTATGTTGGCTGGCGCTACATATTTATCATCTGGACCAAAGTCAATACTTAATAATGGTATAAACCTGTTACCTGCATAAAAGTATTCTGAATAATCAGTTGTAGTTTGCCCTTGTGATGCTCCAAAAAAAGCGAGTAATAACGGATTCGGTTGGGCATTGTTGATAAAGATGCTGTCAATGGTAACAGTCTTACGCCTTATTAAAAGAACCGGGTATCCAATACTTTGTTTATTAGGAGAGGGAATCTTCAGCATCCCCCATCCGGCTATTGAGTCATGAGTTGTTGAATATATTTTCCCATAACTAGGGGCATTTTTAAGTCCAAATGATTTTACTGTTAAGAAGAATGATGAACTGTCTGTAAAATTATTGTCCCAAATATTTTTAAAAGTTGAGGGTAAAGAAACCAGGGTTTGAGGGGCACTTAGTGCATTAGTTTGATCCGGAATAAAAACGCTGTCAGTTTTACTGATATGGTACACCTGGTGATTTGTATAATTCCCATACCAGTAAATGCCATTTATATCTTCACCATATACTTTATTACTTACAATGCTTACAGATGAGGTAAGTTGTTGAAGAGCACCAGTGTCCACTAAAGCTGCCTTCGGAAATGCAGAATTCGCATTTGGAATGAAAGAAGCTGATATATCTGCACCACCTGTTAGAGAAGAATAATCCCAAACCTGGTTTTGCCCTACTGTTGGAGCTGTAACGCTCGCAGCACTTGCGGTATGTAATCCTATAATGGTATGACTGGTTGGGAAAGGTATAGTGGATTGGCTTAATTGTATTTGTGCATTAGAATAACACAAAGTAAAAATAGCCATCATTGTAAGTATTGGTTTTTTCATAATCTCTAAAATTTATTTTTTAACACAGGTATTACTTCTTTATCGTCAATTTTATGTCGCAATTTAATTACAGTTTAGCATATAGTTTACTAAATAGCTTTTGAATATTGAACCTTTGCTTTCTTTTATCTTAAAACTACTATTTTCTTTGATATTATTTTCTGACCATTTTCGTCAATCACATTTATAAAATAAATCCCATTTTCATTCAAGTTATTTTCTGACTGTATTTCAAGATCACCCTCTCCGGAAATAGTTTTAGTATTGATTTGTTGCCCAAGTGAATTGATTACTAATAGTTTCCATGGATATGGACTGGATTTTGTAAACCGGCAATTGATAATTCCATTAGTTGGATTTGGATATATATTTAAGTCTTCAAAATTATTCTCTGTTAAAGTTAATCCGCTTTTTATACTATCAGTTGTATATAGAATATTTACTGGAGTTGTATATGTACTGTCTGTCCCATAACTTATTGCCATCATTGGGTTTGCATATCCTGCTCTATAAAAGAATTGCTCATAAGTTGTGGTTTTAAATCCCTGGTTAATTCCTAAAGCGGTCAGATATATTGGGTTAGGCACTTTCTTGTTAATATAGATACTATCAATGGTTATTGTCTTACGTTTTAATAGTAAAACATTATAAGAAATACTTGCTTTATCAGATGAGGGCAAACGAAGAGAACCCCACCCCATAACCGTGTCTTTTACAGCAAAATATGTATATTTCGTTCCCTGTGCCTTTTTGTATCCTTCACTTGTTACGGTAATGGTAAAATTTAATTTTCTAACTGAATTTCTTTTATGAACTGATTTAGCAATAGTAGGGAAAGTAATGATATTAGTCCTGCAATAATCGGCTTGCTTCGGAACATATAGACTGTCATTCTGATTAGTAAAATAATTATAAAGACTAAAATTTTGTCCGGGAATAAAAGTTCCTGCCTGGTATATGGAAACAGTATCCTCATCATATACATAATTCGAAGGAATCATGCAATCACTTGTGAGTTGTTCAAATTCTCCAGTAGTTGCAACGGCAACATTAGTACTTGTGAAATTGATAAAAGGATTTGATAAATAATTTATATCTGCGTTAGAACTAAAAACAAGGTTGGAATAATTCCAGGCATGGTTTGTATCGGCCTTCGGAGCCGTGAATTTCGAAAGTGTCGCAGAATTGTAGTGAGCTATACCGGCAATTAATTGAGTATTTGCAGAAGTAAGTACAATTGATTTTTGTGCTTGAACAGGACAAAAAAAGCCCCCCATTGTAAAAACAAATAGTAGAAATATTCTCATACGCCTATAAGTACCTTTCAGCAAATATAATGGATTTCAATTGAAAACATTAATTGAAAATTAATATTGGTATTTGTTTTAGCTTCAAGTTTATGTATTTTGCCATCTGATATTATAGAAGAAATGAATAAAAACCGTCTGGAGGCTTTTAGCGATGGTGTATTTGCTATTGTGATAACATTGTTGGTTCTGGATATAAGGATACCAAAAGTGGATTATGCCCATTTATGGGATGCCATTATCGCTATTATGCCGAAGATCATATCCTATGTTTATAGTTTTTTTATAATCGGCATCTATTGGGTTTCCCACCATAATATTACCCGATGGATTACAGCAATTGATAGGACTATCATTTGGCTAAATATAACATTGCTTTTGTTTGTTGGGTTTATTCCATTTCCAACATCTCTTATGGGTGAGTATCCTTTTCAAAAAATTCCTATTGTTTTATATGGATTAACTTTGTTGGCCAGCAATCTTACCGGATACCTAACCTGGCGGTATGTATCTAAAAACAATCGCTTCCTGGATCCAAATATCCCTGAGAAAGAGATCAGAGGTATCAATATGAGTTTTTTATTTGTAAATCTCTTTTATGTAATAGCCATTGGTGTATCTTTTGTGAATCCTTATTTAAGTTATATCATGTTCTTAAGCGTAGTTGCGTACCTCGTTATTTTCAGGAGTAAGGAACATAAGCAGCATAAATCAAAAATAACTTAGCACAAATTTTGAGTTTCAGGCTCATTGTCAAAATTGATAAGGTGTTTTTATTGTAAGATGCGTATTAATTCATACATTTGATAGGATTTTAAGTACGCAAAGAGATGAAAAATAGCCTTCCAATTCTTCTTTTATTATTTGTACTTATAACATCTTGTTCAAAACAGGCTTCTGAACCTGATAACAATGATCATAAATCAAATCTTGGAATTATTGTTACTGATTTTAATAAAATACCCGTTGTTGGTGCAACAGTGAATTTATATTTAACTCAAATGGACTATGACAGTGATAAGAATGTTTTTATCTCAGCAAAAACTGATAGTACAGGATTGGCATTTTTTCCGGGAAAGAATACACAAGGTTATTTTTTAAGAATTTTTAAGACAGATGGATGCTGGTCAAGCATGTTTTCCGAATTTTACTTTTTCAGTGGCGTTGGCCCTGACGGATATTCTAGTAATTTTCCTATCACTATTCATCAAATAGGTACTGTGAATTTTAAAAACAATTCACCTTATCCTTATGATATATTTATTAACGGTAATTTGTTTTACACTCTTGATTTAGGTTATTCTGTAAGCACGGTCCAAAAGGCTGATGATCTTATTTTTGAACTCAAACAAGCAAGAGGATTCACGACAAATCCTATTGATCAGAAATTTACTAAGACGCTTGCACCTTGCACTAATTTAATTATAAATATGCCTTGAATGAAAATAATTAATTATATATCAGACAGAATAGGACCAGATAGAATGTAAAAATGAGAAATATCATCATTCTTATTATTTTCGTGTTGGCGACAATGTCATCTTGTGAAGAGAAAATAGTTGTGCCCAAAGTGGTAGCTTGTTTTATAATTTTTCCGGATTTGCCTGCTGATACACCCGTTACAGACTTAAATTTCACTTTTGATATAACTTGTACCCAAAATGCTACCAAACGTGACTTTTTCTTGGATGGGAGTAAAATGCCTTTGGATAATTCATGGTTTTATGAAGGACGCCACGCAGTTGTTGGAAATCATACTGTTTTATTAGTTGCAAGCAATGAAAATAGCATTGACTCAATGAGGAAGTCATTCCATGTAACTGCAACAAAACCAAAAGCTTGCTTTAGTTCGACTTCTCCTTATATGGGCGACACATATTTCCCTGTTAATAGTTTGGTTACCTTTGATGCAGGGTGTTCTTATCATCAAGACACAACGAAATACAATTGGGTAATTGATGATATTAATGGGGCAATAAAGGCAACTGGGAGGTTTATTACTCATAAATGGATTCATGCTGGCCATTACAATGTAAAATTATCCGTTATAAACCCAAGCCAAACCCTAATACATGATACCAATGCACAGATAACAATACATTAACACGAATATATAGAAATGCAAAATTCTTTTTTAGGTCATTATACTGTAAAACTAAAAGTGTATAATCCAAGCAATGCCATTTCAGACACTTCTATCATTTAAATAAATATCCATAGTTAGTCAGATTTTAAACTTAAGTGTATGAAAAGGCTATCCAAATTTTTGCTCCTATGCTTTATTCTTATGGCACCTGCTTTCTTTTCTTGTGAAGGTGGTGATGATGGTGGTGGGCCTTGTACCGATCCAATTAGGGATTATCCTTTTGCTGCTTCCTCCAGTATATGGCTGCTGAAACCTCTTAAAGTTGGTGATACCATGATATTTAAAGTATGCTACAGAGCAGACAGGAGTTCAAATTATGTGTACCGGAAAGATGAAAATTTTATAATAAAGGATACCATACTAAAGAAAATACAGACTTGGAATACCCAAACCTATAACTGTAACGACCAGATGATTATTCATACTTTGTTTGCAGATATTACAGGACCTGAGAGTTTTACATGCCAATTATCAAGCGATGGAGTGTTTGGAATTGGTCTTAGAGGAAAAACTTTCAACAAGAGTAGTGACCAATATCTCAACCATCAATCGGAATGGGATGATAGTTTATTTATTGGCGGGAAAGAATATTATAGTGTAACAAGATGCAAAGGACTTAATCCTGGTCAGCCTTCATATACTGACAGCAGCTATATGTTTTATAACCAGGAATATGGGATATTAAAATTTATCATTAATGATACTTTGATTTATCAAAGATATTTGCATTGATTGAGTTTTAAATTATAATAAAAATTAAATGACAGTCATTTCTGTACTTTCATTTTAATAGACATTGTACCTATACCTGAAGAATTGGCTCCAGGACTGATCGACAGTATTTTCACAAGTCCAATTTTTCCGCCATCTGTAATAAATCCTATAATCATATTTTTCTCTAAAAATGTAGTGGATAGTGGTTTATCTATAGCAAACCGTTCATTTCCGTAGGCCGATTCAAGATCAACAGCGGTTTTTATTATATCAAAATCATTGGCATACGTACTAAAAAATCGCGTGGTATGTCTCGTCTGCCAGTGCACGACCCCGAGGTCTACCTGGTCTGCATGAAGCCCATAAGAGTTGTCTGCAGGCGCAGCAAGTGTCGCAAGTGTATGGACGCCAATTAAAAACCCAAAATCAATATCTGATGAATGTAATTTTGCGTCGGTTTCATTATACACGACAGATAATGCTGTCGATAGAAAAGATCCGATATTTGCATTTGCATAATTTCCCAATACTATTGAGTCATAGACATTCAAACTTGGCTCAGGGGGGCCGGGAACATTTATTGTTGCCTGCGCTTTTGTTTCTCCCTCAGAACCATTTGCAGTAATAAATAAGGTCAACTGGCCGATAAAGCCGGGAGGGATCGTAAAGCCAAAAGTGAAATTAAATTTCTTTTCTCCAATATATTTATCAAAGTATTTAAGACTTACATTGTGCGTTTCCATAGTAGCATAAAAATCACTTATACTGGTACTGTCTGCTACAAGAATTTTAAAAGATAAGGAATCGCCTGGTTTTGCAGTAATGCTGCTTGGTGTAACTATTATAGCCGTGCCTTTTGCACCCATATCGGACTTGGCACAGCCATTTCCCAAAACAGAAACAATGAGAACAAATAAAAGATTTACTAAAGGCTTGCGCATCTTGAATATATTATAAGAGAGGCTTTAATTTATCAAATATCAGAAAAAATAGTAACATTATGACAAATGGATGATCGGAAAAATCTCAAATATTAGCAAAGCGTCAAATTTCCCTTGATTTCTAATAACTTCCCCAATACTTTCTCAAAAACCATTCAGCGGACATTAATGCGAGAAGGATGAAAAAGAGAATTTTAAAATCTATCAGATCTTTAAAATCTGTCTGCATATAAGCCAGTGGTTGTATATCGTCCCGTTTTTTAAGAAGGTCTGGCAGTAAAGCAAGATCTTTGGGATATATCATTTTACCACCCTGTTGATGCGCAATATTGTACAGTAATTGATGGTTTGCAACGGTCTCCAAATATTCCAGGTCAACTTTTTTAACTATAAATTCTCCTGATAGCGTGTATGGACTTTCCCCAATTTTGGTTTGAGCAAAATAGGTGTAGCTCCCTGAAGGCAAATAACCGGCATCAAGCGAATACCCATTCCCCCGGGGCTGGAAATTATAATCGAATACTTTTCCATTTTCATCCTTGATGCTCATTTTTACAAGAGCGTCTTTTATAGGGTCAAAACTCTTGTTATATACTTCTGCATCAAAGGTTATTTTTTCATCTTCAAAAAACATATTTTTTGCAGGTCGCACCCTGAAAAGACGATTGTCAGTTTTAGCTGATAAGTATTGTATTGTTTTGTCAATGATCTCATCGCTGGCTTTATGGTTTTGGTTGGCAGCATAGTCAAACATAAACCATTTCCAGATTCCTTCTCCACAAAGCACACCTATCTTTTGTTTGGTATTTGACGTAAAATAGAGAAGTGGCATGGTCGTTTTTACCCTTCCTATTTGTTGAAAAAGAGCAATATTCTGCCTGTCACTCATATTATATTCGCCAAAAGGCGCCAAAAGTGGAGGCCAATTCTGCATTGCTTTTGCGAGATCTGGTGAAAAAGTAAATAATCCAAATTGGGGGTTGATTGCTCCTCCCATTTCACTGAGCCTACTGCTTTGCTCATTGATTTTAAGACCGGCATCAAGAGAATTAAAAACATTGATAGAACTTTGGCTTCCTAAAATATACCAGACAGGTACCTGTGCTTCCTTCAAAGCCGCAATCAATTGAGAAGCACTGTTCCCCGAACCCGGTAATTGATGGAGAATTGCCAGCTGATAATTTTTTAGTTTAGCCGGACTGTTACCAACATCTTTTAAAAAATCTTCATAAGAATAGGCATTCACTTCATAAAAAGAGTTTCGCTCTATAGCGCTTTTAATTGCGGATACATCCGGATGAGGATCGTTTGCTACCAGTAAAACCTTCTTTTTGCTGTCAAGTACATCAATAAAAAGGTCATAGCTATTATTTACATAGCTAATTTCTCCCGGTAAATGGCTCAGTTCTATATGATAATGTTGAAGACCGGGATTATTTGCTTCGATTTTGACCGGTATTTCTGTGTAGAAATTATTGCCACTTATTTTTACGGGCTGTGTAAATAGTTCTTTGCCTCTATTTGATACAGTCAGATTTACATCGTGTCCGGAGTAGCCTTTGGCACGCATTTGTACCTGGAGTGGAAAGAAGTTTCCAGAGTAGACAACCTGGTTATACAATACATTTTTAATTACAACGTCCTTTTGAGGTTGCGTATCACCTAGTGCAACAGTATAAAATGGAGCATTAATTTTTTGAGCGCTTATTAGTGGATCCTGACCTTCATTATATATCCCATCAGTAAGAGTAATTACTGCCCCAATATTCTGGTTGTAGAAAGTATTATATAGCTTGTCATACAGTCCGCTAAGATTGGTTTGTTTTTCTTTGTAGTTAAGGTTAAAATTATCTTTAATATCTCCTCCAAAAGTAAAAGTCCGAACATCATATTTGCCTTCAAGATCTGAAGCAAGTTTTTGAACTTCAGCAGGTAGCTTTGTCCTGTAATAAGCTGAATCCTTGTTTAATAATATTGATTGAGAATTATCAGCGGCAATAATTATAACGGGCTTTTCTACTTTTTTGAACAAGCTTTTAATAACCGGCGAAAGCAATAGAAAACTTAATATACTTACCGTTGAAAACCTTAGCAATGCCAATAACCAAACTGGCCATGCAAAGGCAAATTCTTTTTGAGAAATAGAATTTTTCTGATAACTAAAATAAGCAACAGCGCCGCCTGCCAAAAAGCAGAAAACAATAAAAAACCATGGATAGTCAGTGAGAAGTGAAAATTTCAAAGTGTCCTTTTTCGTTTGGAATAAGTAATTCTATAAAACAAGCAATTTAAGCCTGATATTGTTAAAGGCAAAATGTTTTTATATGCGGTGCGCAATTTTCAAGCCAAATTGATGATGGTTAGCGAGGACGCCAACCAAAGAGAAATTGGGAGTTGCAGTTCCCTTTTCACGAGTTGGTGTCTCACCAACTCGAACTGTGCAAAAAAGTTGACTCGCTTCCCATCCGACATTTTCACCTATTTTTGCATCCACACATCATTTCTATATGAAGAAAATTATAAATCTATTATTGCTTATTGGCTTTATTGTATTGAGCATTAATGTACTTGCCCAGGACAAAATGCTAACCATGGAAGATGCTATTTTAAAGGCAAATACCACCCTGGCCCCAGAGAATTTACAAAACCTTACATGGATACCTAACAGTAATTCATATAGTTATATTGTTAAGAAAAATGGTGTTGATTATTTGGTAATGGGCACTGTAAATAGACCTGGACGTGATACTTCATTTTCTGCAGCAATTTTTAAAGATATCCATAAAGAAATGTCAGCCAAGAAAATACCAGCAATTACCTGGCTGTCAAGAGATAGTTTTTACTTTACTTTCGAAAATAATAACAGTATCAGCTATGAGATTTATCATATCAACTCAAAAAAAACAACTAATACAAATATAATACCTGTAAATGCCGGAAATGAAGAAGCTGAAAATAAGACACTTTCAGTTGCATATACTTATAAAAATAACTTGTACGTTTCGACGAGAACAAAGCAGCAAATAAAAATCACAAATGACAATGAATCAGGCAATGACATCGTAAATGGAGAAGCCGCCCACCGCAAAGAATTTGGCATTGAAAAAGGTATTTTTTGGTCACCAAAAGGAAGTGCATTAGCATTTTATCATATAGACCAATCCAAAGTAACCAATTACCCGCTGGTTAATATCAACGAAAGACCTGCAAAAGATTCTTTGATTAAGTATCCAATGGCTGGCAATACCAGCCAAAATGTAACAGTTGGTGTATATAATGTTTATGCAAAAAAATTGGTTTACCTAAAAACGGGAGAGCCTTATGAGCAGTATCTTACAAATATTACCTGGAGCCCGGATGAAAAATATATTTATATCCAGGTACTTAACAGGGGCCAAAACCATCTATGGATGAATAAATATGATGCTGGAACAGGGAATTTCGTTAAAACACTGTTTGAAGAGAAGGATGACAAATATGTAGAACCACTTGATAATATTATTTTTATGCCTAATAATCAAAATCAATTCTTATACCTCAGTCAGCGGGATGGTTACAGGCATTTCTACTTATATGATACTGAAGTTAACTTAATCAGGCAGGTAACAAAAGGTAATTGGGTAGTGACGGCATTTATAGGGATTGATCAAAGCGGTAAACATTTATATTATACTTCAACTCAGGAAGGTCCTACAGATAGACAGGCATATAGAATTGATATAAAATCAGGAGTCACCAAAAAAATATCCTACCGTGAAGGCATGCATACAACCCAGGCTAATGATGCATGTACTTATTTTATTGATAGATACAGTAACCCGACTACCCCGCGTGAAATTAATATCATAGATCCTGAAGCTGTAAATGTTGAACACTTATTATCAGCACCTAATCCTTTATCAGACTATAAAATAGGACAAACTAAAATATTCACCATTCAGGATCATAGTAATAAAACCGATCTGTATTGCAGGATGATTTTGCCTCCTGATTTTAGTCCATTTAAAAAATATCCTGTCGTTGTTTATGTTTACGGCGGTCCTCATTTGCAGCTGATTTCCAATTCATGGCTAGGCGGGAGTAACCTATGGATGCAGCTAATGGCTGAAAAAGGGTATATCGTATTTACAATGGATAATAGGGGGACTTATTATAGGGGGAAAGATTTTGAGCAGGCAACATTCAGGAACCTAGGCGATGAAGAATTAAAAGACCAGATATGGGGTGTTAACTATTTGAAACATCTTGATTATGTTGACACAAGCCGGATTGGCGTACATGGATGGAGCTTCGGGGGCTTTATGACCACTTCTTTGATGACCCGATATCCCGGAACCTTTAAAGTTGCTGTCGCTGGCGGCCCTGTCATTGATTGGAAATATTATGAAGTTATGTACACTGAGCGCTACATGGATACCCCCCAGGAAAACCCGGAAGGATATGATAAAGCAAATGTGTTGAATTATGTCAAGAATTTGAAAGGAAGGCTAATGGTTATACATGGCACAGTAGATGATGTTGTAGTATGGCAGCACAGCTTAATGTTTATTAAAAAATGCGTAGATGAAGGCAAACCTGTGGATTATTTTGTTTATCCTGGTCATCCTCACAATGTTTTAGGGAAAGACAGAGTACACCTGATGAACAAAGTGACACAGTATTTTGAAGATTTTTTGAAATAAAAAGGGGTCAGGAATAAGGGGAAAGTTCACATTTGCTTATACAATTCCAGTTGAAGATTCAAATATTTCTATTAGATCGATTTGACAGTACTATATCAAGAATATTGTAATAAAAAAAACGATTCTGTTTTTAGGCAGAATCGTTTAATAATAAAGCTATTAATTCTTTGTCTAGCCTGCTATTATTTTATCTGTGATCATCATGTCCATGATCATCGCCCCTATGCTCATCATGGTGTTCACCTCTTGGCGCTATAATAATCTTAGCATCGTGATGATGCCTGTGATGCCTATAATGCCTATGATGATCTTCATGCCTGCCATCCCCAGTGTGCAGGATAACAGTTTGAGCAGATAAGCTTACTGAAAATAATAGAGCAAAGATTGCACCTAAAAATGTTTTAATTTTCATTTGTTGTATTATAAATAATGAATCTGAATTGAATTCATTACCATACAACGAAAATTAGTGATAATTGTTTAAATTACTATTTATCAACATTTTTGAAGTAATATTCTCTATCTATGATCATCATGATGGTCATCATGATGATCATCATGGCGCACATCTTTAGGCGGAACTCTTCTATGATGACGTCTTGGAGGAGGGGGTTTGTGAAAAGTAGGTTTACGTTCATCGCGTTTTTTATCACCTTCATGATGATCGCGATCCTGGGCGAATACCGCTATGGCAAAGAAAAGAGCCATGCATGTGCTGACAAGTGTTTTCATTTTCATTTTGTTGTTTTATTGTTTCTAGAAATTAATACCGATTGATTCTTTCGATCCAAAATTAAATTACTGCTTCTGCTCTGAGCCGGGTTTAATAAAATGTCTTCTGCGATGTTTGGTAAATCTCGTATCTTTACCATTTACCATCACCCTTTTATCCCACATTGTTTTTTCATGTTTCCTTTTGGATTCAGGCTTTTTTTTGTCCTGGGCCGATAGAGTAAAAGAAAATACGATTTGTAGAAATAATGCAAACAGGAATTTAATTTTCATAAGAAATGGTTTTACATTACTTACAAAGCTAATAGACTTTTTCAATAATTTGTATTTTCTGCATACAAACCTTATATTGAATATGAACACTATTCAATAAACGACGAATAAATTATTTATGATTAACTTAATATTATTGAGCCTCTTTACTTATTTGACCCGTAAGTCTCATAAGGTTCAACTCTGAATTTTTGGCGCTGTATATTGCTGTAAATAAATTGGTATAGGCATTTACATATCCAAGTTGAGCTGTTCTATAATCGATCATGTTTATCTTACCAATTTTATAACTTTCGGTAGCAATATCAAGATTTTCGACCGCAAATTTTAGGTTATCTTTTACAAGTTTTATTAATGTGTTATTAGTAATATAATCTTCAAAAGAACTTGCTAACTGCGTATTGATAACTTGTACTGTTTGGTCATAAGATAAGTCTGCATTTTCCGAATTAATTTTGGCGTTTGCAATATTCGTCCTTATCGTACCTCCTTCAAAAATATTCCACCTTGCTGAAGCGCCATAGTTAAGCCCAACAGCCTGGTTGATAAGTACGAATCCAGCCTGTGCAACCGAATTACTAAAGTTATATCTTGATGATAAAGCAATAGAAGGATATGAATAACTTTTAGCTTGTTTTATACCAGCCAAGGCGGCATTTTTTTGTTCATTTAATGCCAGTATTTGATTGTTTTGCTGTAATGCCAGGTTTTGAAGAGTTGCATAACTAAAAATTGGTTGCAACGTAATTGTATCACCAACTATAAAATCATTGGTATCTTTTATACCAATGAAATATTTTAAATTTTCTTTAGATTTTTTCAATGATACCATCTGTTTTAGAAGAAGTGTACTATCTGCATTCAGATCAACTTTTGATTGGAGATAATCAAGTTTAGATGCTGAACCAATATCAAATTTTGTTTTGGCAACTTCTAATTTAGCGCTTGAAATTTTTATCGATTCATTTTGCAATTTTATGAGCTGTTGTATTCTCACAATACTATAATAAGCTGATATAATAGAGTCTGAACTTATTTCAACCTGGTTTCTATAGAAAAGCATTCCTGCCCTGTCAAATGCAGATAATTGTTCCTTATTGCCAAACATAAGAAACCCATTGAAAATTGTCCAGTCCAGTTCAATACCGGCAGAGATATTTGATGTTTGTGCGTTATTTTTAATTTGTTCAGCACCGGTTGAATAGTGTTGATTAATATTTTGTACACTTTGATTAATACCTCCATCCGCTTCAAGCGTGGGCAAATATCCAGCCGTGCCAATGTTATCATTGTTCTTACTTATTTGTGCCTGATTTCGAATTATTTTGATATCGAAGTTATTCTTTAATCCAGTTTGCAGCGCATCATTCAGCGTAAGTACTTTTTGAGCATATATCCCTGAAAGTGAAAATATCAGGATGAATATTGCTAAAATATTTCTTCTCATTTTATAATATATATTGGTATCTGTCAAATACAAATTAGAAATCACTATTAAATAATTTAATTAAGCGTCACTATTTCTTTTACTGTTTTTTCATGTGAAATCTGTGGATCATCTTTGTCCTCATTTTCATCAATAACATTAAATTTCTTAGGAGCCAGGTAGGTATATATGGCGGGGATTACAAATAATGTAAGTATAAGTGAAAATATTAATCCGCCAATAACGGCTATACCCATTGGCGCGCGACTTTTAGCTCCGGCACCAAGAGCGAGAGCAATTGGAAGTGCACCCAACACGGTTGCAAGGCTGGTCATTAATATCGGTCTGAGCCTCGAAGTTGCTGCCTCAAGCACGGCTGTCCTTTTTTCTAAACCATGTTCTCTTTGCTGATTGGCAAATTCAACGATTAATATACCATTTTTAGTCACCAGTCCAATTAAGACGATAATACCTATTTCACTAAATATGTTTAGGGTTTGGTTAAAATACCAAAGCGTTAATAATGCGCCTGCCAAGGCCATAGGCACGGTGAGCATGATAATGAACGGATCAATAAAGCTTTCGAATTGCCCGGCAAGTACCAGGTATATTAATCCCAGCGCTAATAGAAACGCAAATAGTATATTTCCGGAGCTTTCAGCATAGTCTCGTGAAGCGCCAAATAGAGAAGTGGTAAAAGTATTATCTAAAACCTTTTTTGATATGGCATTCATAGCATCTATTCCATCTCCAATCGTTTTTCCTGGCGCTAATCCTGCAGATACGGTAGCAGATTCATATCTGTTGAAGTGAAATAATTGAGGCGGACTACTTTGTTCAACAACTTTTACAACATTGTCAAGTTGTATTGGGTCACCGGTAGCAGAGCGAACGTAAATAGATTTTAAATCAATGGGTTCATCTCTATTTGCACGGTCAAATTGTCCTATTACCTGGTATTGTTTTCCAGCCATGGTAAAATATCCAAACCTGTTTCCAGAAAAGGCTAATTGAAGGGTTTGTCCAATATCCATTACGGATATTCCCAATTCTTTTGCTTTAGCTCTGTCAATGTTTACAATTAATTCAGGCTTATTAAATTTGAGGTTCACATCTGTCCCCTGGAAAGTTGGATTCTTATTGACCTCATCCATAAATTTAGGAAGGTATTCCTGTAGTTTCTGAAAATTTGCTGCCTGAACCACGAATTGAACCGGTAAACTTGTTTTAGCCGCTGTGCCAACGCTGATCGTTTGTTCCTGGATAACAAAAGCTTTGGCCCCCGGCATATTCCTGAGATTTTTGGAAATATAATTTGCTATTTCTTGCTGGCTGCGTTTTCTTTCGTTTGGTGGGCCTAAAACTATTCTTCCATATCCTGTATTTACAGCTCCTGTACCGGCAAAACCCGGAGCTGTAATGGTTAATGCTATTTTCTTTTCTGGCACTGAATCCACAATAAAATTAGAAAAGCTGTCCATAAAATTATTCATAAATTCATAGGAAGAGCCTTCTGGCGCTGTTGCCGAAACCCTTAATAGGCTCCTGTCGTCAAGAGGCGAGAGTTCCGATGGTAAAAATTTGCCAATTAAAATTATGATTGCTACAGATATTCCTATCACTAGCCATGAAAGCCAGCGCCTGTTTAAAAACTTATCCAGTGCGTTGTGATAACTGTCTGTCATCCAAACAAAAAATGGCTCTGTCTTTTCGTAAAACTTTGTATGTTTTTGATTTTTACGAATCAACTTCACGTTAAGCATTGGCGTAAGTGACAAAGAAACAAAGGCTGAAATAAGAACGGCCCCGGCCACCACCACTCCAAATTCCCTGAATAATCTGCCTGTAAAACCTTTAAGAAATATAATGGGTAGAAATACCGCTGCGAGTGTTATGGAGGTTGATATTACGGCGAAAAATATTTCATTGGAACCTTTGAATGCCGCCTGCCGGACAGACATCCCTTGTTCCACTTTTTTATAAATATTCTCCGTGACGACTATACCATCATCAACCACCAGGCCGGTGGCTAAAACAATGGCAAGCAGGGTAAGGATATTGATTGAAAAGCCACATATATACATTATAAAAAATGCGCCAATAAGTGAAACCGGAATATCTATCAAAGGCCTGAAAGCTATTAATGCATCACGGAAAAATAAAAATATAATAATTACTACAAGCGCAAAAGCAATGAGCAGAGTCTCTTTTACTTCTGAAACTGATTGTTTAATAAATTTTGTATTGTCAAGCGCGATGTCAACTTTAATATCCGGTGGCAGGCTTTTCTTGATTTTATCCAACCTTTTGTAAAATTCATCAGCAATTTCAATATAATTTGCACCAGGTTGCGGAACAAGTCCAAGCCCAATCATTGGTACGCCAGATTCTTTAAGAATTGTCTCCTCCTGTTCAGCTCCCAAAGATGCATAACCAATATCTTTAAGCTTTACTACATTATCCCCTGACGATTTGATAATAAGATTGTTGAAATCCTCTTCTGTGTATAATCTGCCAATAGTTCTTACAGTAAGTTCAGTATTATTTCCTTCAATTTTACCGGCTGGCAATTCGACATTTTGGTTATTAAGGGCCGTTTGAACATCTAATGGAGTTAGACCATAAGAGGACAGTTTTTTAGGATCCATCCACAAGCGCATGGCATATTTCTTTTGTCCCCAAACTTGAATACTACTTACGCCTGGAATGGTCTGAAGTCCCTCAACTAATACGTTTTCAGCATAGTCATCCACCTGCATTTGGTTTCGTGTATCGCTTTGTACTGTGATTGCCAATATTGCATCAGAATTGGCATCGGCTTTAGTTACAACAGGTGGGGCATCAATATCTGTTGGAAGAAGACCCGAAGCTTGCGCAACTTTATCCCTAACGTCATTTGCCGCCGTTTCAAGATCTGCACCAAGGTTAAATTCTACAGTTATAGTACTGGCTCCCAATGCACTGGCAGAAGATATGCATCGTATTCCATCAATACCATTGATGGATTTCTCCAAAGGCTCAGTGATTTGAGATTCTATTACGTCAGCATTTGCACCGGTGTAAGTAGTCTTAACGGTTATTATTGGAGGGTCAACGGAAGGATATTCGCGAACCCCTAAATAACTGTATCCCAGAATTCCAAATACAACTATTGTTATTGACATAACAGTTGCCAGAACGGGCCTTTTTATTGAGACGGAGGATAGACTCATAGTTGTTAGTTTTCGTTTATCGTTGTTCGTTTATCGTTGTTCGTTGTTGAAAATGAAGGCTCATTGATGTTTTTTATTTGGTATTATCAAGGCTTTTAAAATAATTTATGAATCCGTTTAATAACATTTTACTTTTGTTGAGTTGCTCTAAACATGAATTAAGTGAAGATTGACTAACATAATCCAAATCTAAACAAAGAAAAAGTTGAGTTTCCAGTTCATATATAGAACCTCTTGAAATATAAAAAAAATGAATTGAATCTTTTCTATGTTGCCTACCACATCCTTCAGCGATATTTGACGGGATAGATACAGCACACCTTCTGATTTGATTCGTTAAACCATATTTTTCATATTCAGGAAGAACCTTTGTCTCATCGTAAATTAGTTTCACTAATTTTCTTGAATTTAGCCAAACATCAAGTTCTTTATATTCCATATTTATGATTTTACACAACGTTAAACGATCAACGAACAACGTTCAACGATTATCTACTTCTTTATACTTTTTATTTTCAAATTACTCCCAGGTTTTAACATCATAATGCCAGTGGTTATTACCGTATCGCCGGGATGCAAACCACTGGTTATCTCAATAGTTGTATCATTTCTCAAGCCGGTTTCAATTGGCACAATCATGCCTTTCCCATTTTTGCTAATATATACCTGCTGACCTTTTAAGACCGGTATTACGGCCTGGGTAGGAATCAGGATTGCATTGTTGATTTGTTTTAATGTCAATTCTACATTTGCGAATGAGCCGGGCAATACTTTTTCATCCTGGTTTGGACAAATAGCGCGAACTAAAAGACTCCTTGTTGCAAGGTCTATTTTTGGTTCAATAGCAAATATTTTTGCATGAAATATATCTTTGGATCCTTGTATTGTAAACATAACAGGATCACCAACTCTCACTACATTCATATACTTTTCAGGTACTGAAAAATCAATTTTAACAGGCTCTATCTCCTGGATGGCAGCAATCTTAACAGCGGGTGTAATGTAACTTCCTTCACTCACACTTTTAAGACCAATAATACCATTGTAATTTGATCTTATTTCAGTTTTTGCAATTTGGGCATCCAGAAGTGCAATATCTGCTTTGGCCTGATCAACTATGCTCACACTTTGATCATATTCTTGTTGACTGATCCCTTGTTTTTCAAAGAGCTTTTTGTTACGCTCTGCCGTTTCTTTATCAATTTTTAATGCCGCTTTTGCTTTGGAGAGCTGTGCCTGCAGATCGGCGTCATTTATCTTTACAAGCAGTTCACCCTTTTTTACTTTACCACCTTCTTTGAAGTAAATATTGGTAATTTTTCCCGAAATCTCGCTAAATAATTGCTCTTCATTGTTAGCTGATACCGTACCGCTGCTTACAATTTTATTATCAAGCATTTCAGGCGAAACTATATATGCATTAACCTGCGAGCTCATTTTTTTCATGGCTTCCGCAGAGGGTGCAGCATTTTTACTAGCTTCAGATTGTGAGGTACTTATTTTGTTATAAACCAAATATCCTAACAGTAGAATTGCAAGTGCAGTGATAATTATTGTTCTTAGTTTCATTCAGGACTTTATTTAACTTTTTTGAGTGTACTCGTTACTTTATTAGCCGGTTGCCTTGATATATTATCGTAAACCAACCAAAGCCATTTATAAAATTGTTCTTTTTGAGCCGCATCCATTCCTTTTGTTGCTTCACTATTTAACTCGTTAATGCCTTTATGCAAATCAGGCATAAGACTTTTGGCTTTATCAGTAAGTGTAATAAGGTGTTCCCGGCGGTCATTCGGGTTTTCGGTTCGTTTTACAAAACCCTTGTTTGCCAGATAATCTATCCTTTTCACCATACTTGCTTTATCGAAATGTAGCTGGTCGCACAGTGATTGTTGACAACAATTTTTTCCAGAGTATCCTTCAATAGTAATTAAAATGGAATAATAGTTTTCAATACCCAGGTGCTCCAGTTTCTTGGTAAGGGCGCCAAAATATGATTTAGTGAGAAGATTTAAAAACCTTCCGAGAGGCAAATCACTGTTCCAAATAGTAGATTCAGGCATGATCAAATAAAGAGAAAGAATTAAAACTGTTTACCTATTAAATAGTTTGCAAAGCTAACTAATATTATGCCGTTGTAAGTTAATGAAAGGTTAAACGTACATCAGATTTCAGTTTTATACTAATCAATTGTTATCAACAACTAATTTTAAATCATTCCCCCAACCGCTCTTTCAAATCCAACCTATACTTCCTTGCTGTATCTTTTGCAATATCATAGCCGGCATCAGCATGGCGGATAACACCCATGGCAGGGTCGTTGCGCAATACCCTTCTTAATCTTACTTCTGCTTCCGGAGTGCCATCAGCCAGGATAACCATACCTGCATGTATAGAATAACCTATACCGACACCACCACCATGGTGTACACTGACCCATGTGGCTCCGCCAGCGGTATTTATTAATGCGTTTAATATAGGCCAATCAGCTATAGCGTCAGAACCATCCAACATTGCCTCCGTTTCCCGGTTTGGTGATGCTACCGATCCAGTATCAAGATGATCGCGTCCTATTACAATCGGAGCCTTTACTTTTCCCTCTTTTACAAGATTGTTGAAAGCAACTCCTGCTTTCTCCCTGTCTCCTTGTCCGAGCCAGCATATACGAGCCGGCAAGCCTTGAAAAGCAATTCTTTCCTGCGCCATTTTTATCCAGCGTGCAAGAGCATGATCCTCAGGGAAAAGTTTTAAAATTGTTTCGTCTGTTACTTTTATGTCATTAGGATCACCGGACAATGCTGCCCAACGGAACGGCCCTTTCCCTTCACAAAATAATGGACGGATGTAGGCAGGTACAAATCCAGGGAAATCAAAAGCGTTTTCTACACCTGCTTCTTTTGCCCTGCCTCGAATGTTATTGCCATAATCAAATGTAACAGATCCTCTTTTTTGGAGCTCTATCATTAATCTCACATGTTTTGCCATGCTATCGTAGGCCAGTTCAATATATTTATCAGGATTCTGTTCGCGAAGGACATTGCCCTCGGCAACACTTAAGCCTTGTGGTAGATAGCCATTAAGAGGATCATGTGCTGAAGTTTGATCCGTAAGCATATCGGGTAATATATTCCTGGAAATAATCCGCTCAAGCAGGTCAACTATATTGCATTCTACACCTATTGAGAGCGCTTCTTTATTATGTTTAGCTTCAAGGGCACGATCTATAGCTTCATCAATATCATTGATTTGAATGTCTAAATATCGAGTTTCAATTCTCTTTTTTATCCGCCAGTCTTCCACTTCCGCAATTAGCGCAACACCTTCATTCATAGTTACTGCTAATGGTTGAGCGCCACCCATACCCCCAAGACCTGCAGATACTGTCAATGTTCCTTTTAAACTGCCATTGAAATCTTTCCTGGCTGCGGCAGCGAATGTTTCGTAGGTGCCTTGAACAATGCCCTGGCTGCCAATATATATCCAGCTTCCGGCAGTCATCTGGCCGTACATTGTTAATCCTTTGGCTTCCAGTTCCCTGAAATAATCAAAGGTCGCCCACTTAGGAACCAGCATGGCATTGGATATCACAACCCTTGGTGCATTGGGATGTGTGGGTAAAATACCTACTGCTTTGCCTGATTGTATAATTAAAGTTTCATCATTTTCAAGGTCTTTAAGCGCTTTAAGTATTAAAAACAAAGCATCTTTGTTACGGGCGGCCTTGCCTGAGCCACCATATACAATAAGTTCTTCGGGTTTTTCCGCTACTTCCTTATCCAGATTATTTAAAAGCATTCGATAGGCGGCTTCCTGTTGCCAGCCTTTGCAAATGAGCGTAGTACCTGTTGGCGCTTTCAATTTACTGAGGTCTAATTCCTCAATAGTATTATAGATTTGGTTCATAGTGCAAAGATAGGAATCAGTCGTCAGTCGTAAGTCATCAGTCGTGAGTAAAAATGCATTGAACTTTCTTATTTAGAATATAGTTTTCTTGGCATTGCAAATGTGAGCATGTTATTTTTTGCAATTATTTTCTTTTCTTTGTAATAAACAATGCATAAGCAAATACTTTTTTGTTTTTCTTTTTTTATCGTACTCGGAATAATTATCCCATTTTCAAATTATGCTCAAAATTTGAAAATAAAATCAGATACTCGATTAGTTCAGAACAATTATAAAAGTATTCAAAGTTCTGAAGTTTCGAAAAGCATTTTTACAATAAAAGCAAGTAATGGAATTACTTACAATGCAGTTCAGAATTATTCAGATTATAATTTTTTAACTGAACCCTCTACAATACTAGGCCCCGGCACTCCACATGATGCCATATTCTGCCGATTCGAAAATACACTTTGGAAAAAGTTTGATATCGGCATCAGGCTTCGGGTTGAGAATCCTCCTAAAGATTATTGATCATTATTTAATAGATCATTTCCTCAAGTTTATCCTTTCAAAAAAGCAAGCGCTAGTGCCCATGCTTCTTTGGCTGCTTTAGGATTGTATGCAGGTTTGGCATCACAAAAAAATCCATGATCGGCATATGATATTTCAACATTCATGTATGGCTTATCAGCTTTTTTCATTTCTTCAACTACGGTCGCAATTTGTTCAGGAAGAATATGTTTATCCAGGCCTCCCCAAAAACAAAGCATTGGGCCATGTAAATTTGGCGCCCAGTTGGCCGCATGGGGCGCTATACCACCTCCATAGTAAGACACTGCACATTTTAATGGCAAAATTGAGTTTGCAAGAAAGGACATACGACCACCCATGCAATAACCTGTTGAAGATATTTCATCCTCAATCACACCTTTGTTATTTTTCAACCAATTATAGGCTGCAATAATATCGGCCTTATTATCATCAATTGTTAAGGACTGTATGTGAGGCATTACCGAAGCAAAATCAGTATATGCAATTTCAAAACCCGGAGCAGCGGTGCGATGAAATAATTCCGGAGCAATCGCTATATATCCTTCATTGGCAAATCGATCTGCAACGCTTCTTATATGTGAATTCACTCCAAATGCTTCCTGAAAAACAAGTAGTCCTGGGAATGGCCCATCACCTTCTGGCATAGCAATATATACTTGCATATTTGTTTCATCTGAAACTGGCAGGGTAACGAATTGTGTTTGAATTGACATAGTTTTTTAGATAAATTATTTTTCAAAAGTAGTGATTTGGTAAAGAGCGAATATTACATAAATAATAAAAAAACAGCCATGGTTTAGATACCATGGCTGCCCAAAGTCACAAATGGACTTTTATATATTAAAGGTGTTTATTTATTAATAAATGTATACCCTTGGTCTGCACCTGTCATAGTAGTGCAACCTTTCATATCTGCGATGTTCTCTCCAATCACGTCTATCCCAATGTCTTTCACGTTCTCTCCATTCATGTCTGTCACGATCATGATCCCGGCCCCAACTTTTAACATCCGCCTTTGCATTAAAGACACATAAAATTGTAAGTATTATACCAAGTCCTGTTGCAAAAATTGTTTTTTTCATCGTTTTATGCTTTAAAATGTTCATTTTAAACATCTATATCCATTAGTGTGCCAAAGTAAAAATTATATATATTAATTTTATTAAATAATTGATTAATAGTACTTTATTATATTATAATTATTAAATAAAGTAACGAAAATGCTTTAAATGTCTCAAACGTAATATTAGTAACGTTATTAAGAAAGATTGGTAACTGAAGCTTTGATAATACAGGCTATCTTTACCGCTTAGGTAATTTTTATGAAGATTCTTGAAGAAAATGACTGCTTACGCTTCTGGGAAGAGGATCATATTATTTGTTATACTTATAAGCAACCTGTTGTAGATCTGAAAATTGCTAAGGACAGTGTGTTAATGAGATATCGGGTTACCAATAATCAGCCTTGCCTGGTTTTTGGCGATTTAGAAAATGTTAAATCTGTAACACGAGAAGCAAGAGACTATTATACATGCGAAGATGCAGAAAATTTAGTAACGGCAGCTGCGGTTCTTACTCCAACAATTATCACAAAAATTATTGCCACCTTCTTTTTGAATTTTAATAAACCTAAAGTTCCATTTAAAATGTTTTCGTCAAAAGAAAAAGCTTTTGAATGGTTGCTGGAGTTTAAAGATAGGATTAACTAGAAATTGATCCTTTCCAATATTGCACTTTTTTATAGATTTTTCTAATCTTCTGTATTTCTGATTAGATTTTATTTGAGTAAATAATGCGTTTTTATATTATTGAATGCGTATTTAATAAAAAATAAATTTTAATAAAAAAAGTTTTATAAACAAAGTGCATTTTAGAACGTTTTTGTCTTTAGAATGTATAGTATTATTGGTTGGTACTCGTTCTATTCTTTATTGCTTGACGACTTATATATTGAAATTAATATGAGTAGTAAAATTTTAAATAAAAATCATGTCATTACTCTTGATGAAAATGATTCATTTTTTGTTTGGGAAGAGGATAATGTTATATGCTACGTATATAAAAATCCTATAGTTGACCTGGAGACTGCAAAAATCAATGTTGCGATGAAGTATAAAATTTCTAATAATATTCCACGGCTGTGGTATGCAGATATGATCAATGTAAGATCAATTACAAAAAGTGCAAGAGATTATTATGCATCAAATGATTCTGAAGACCTTGTCATAGGTGCTGCAGTTCTTGCTTCATCAGCTATCTCAAAAATTATTGCGACATTCTTCCTGAATTTCAATAAACCAAAAACGCCGCTCAAAATTTTTACAAGTAAAGAAAAAGCTTTTGAATGGTTAAAGAATTTACAAAAAGTAAATCAAAATTGAATTATTCGATGGTTTGGTTTATCTCGTTTTAGTCATATCCTCAGGTGTGCAAATAGTATAATCCGCTAATCCCATAGATTCTTTATCAAGCGTACTTATTTGTGATTGTTCAACACTCGAAATACTTAATATCTTTAAATGTAGGTCTGAATATTTTAGATACATAACAATACCGCTGCCATTATTAGAATGGTAAGCACCATTATAATGCATGAAGGTTTTTCCTCTCCTATAGTTTTTGAGAATAAAATAAGCCATTGTTGCGTCTTTTATGGCTTGTGCTTTTGCAATGTTTATACCACTATGGCCCATTCCCATCGAGCCGTTAATGAGATCTTTATAACATTTAAGAGTTGAATCAAATGGAATCGGCAAAGGAGCGACCCATTTTCTGGCTTCAGTAGTAATAATACTATCCAGAAATTCAAGGCCTTTGGATGCAACAATACTGGCATATCGTCTTGGAATATTGGTCGCTATAAATGGAATTTTACTAGTTTTAGCAAATTCGACCAGGGGACTATAATCTGTAATATAATTAGGCCATAGACGGGCATTTTCCTTGAAGCCATTTTCCTTAATATAGCCTTTAAGATATTCATCGAGGCTTACCTGGTTGTCTGCTTCAAACATTTCTGCACCGAGTACCAGGTTTTCTTTTTTATCATTATACAAGTCTTTTGTAAGTTCAAGCTCCAGCCAATGGCAGATTGGATTATCATGTAGTTCACCAAACATTACTATATCAGCTTTTTTTGCATCATTAAAAAGTTTGTTATAGCTTGTTTCATTTCCTTTCGCATCAAAGATTTTGTAAGCTGCTTTGTCAGAAGTCAAGGCCACAAATAAAAAAAATATTAGGATTATTCGTAATATAAAATTCATCTTTACAATATAAATGTTGATTGGACAAATGTAAGAAAATCAATTGGGATAGGATATGTACTAATATTGTTAGTATTCTTATTTGAAACGTTTTAATCTTAATCTTGGTTTGTAAAAAAGTATTACCTTTGGTTCGTATCGAAATAAGATACATGGGGGAGTAAATTTTTAGTTTTGCGTTATTTTACAAATTCCCAAAACATTTCTTAGAATCATCCGACTGTAAACATTCTCGTGATTCCTTGAAAAATATTTATTTTTCAAATTGGTTTCTCATTGAATGATATAGTTTTACGATGATAAATAACATAATAATTAATGATCCTGTTTTTGTAAAGCCTGCTCTCTATAATAGGTTCGACAGGTTTTGGATCAAACTTCTAGCTGATGAGCGCGATTTGCCATTTGTACATTTGGCATTGAAAATAACACTTACGCTAATTCCTTTAGCAATATTATTGTACCTTCCGTTACCGCATTTAATTTGGTGGCCGATTGCTGGGTTGTATTTTATTTACAACCTGTTATTTATGAGTGGCCCATACACGCTGATGCTACATTGCACCAGCCACAGGCCATTTTTTAAAAATGATCACAAGTTATTAAACGAATATATTCCTTGGGTATTAGGGCCGTTTTTTGGACATAGCCCCGGTACTTATTATAGCCATCATATGGGTATGCATCATGCCGAAAACAACCTTGAAGAGGACTTGAGTAGTACTATGATGTATCAAAGAGATAGTTTCGGAGATTTTATGAAATATTTTGGCGCATTCTTTTTTGGCGTAATTGTTTCACTTGCTAATTATCATCATTTTAGAAAAAGATTAAAAATGAGGAATAAAGTTTTGCGTGGAGAATTGATATTTATTGCTTTTTGTGCTGGTCTTATGTTTATAAGTGTACCGGCCACGATTGTTGTGTTTATTGTGCCACTTGTTTTAACACGGTTTATTATGATGATTGGGAACTGGTCACAACATTCATTCGTGGATTTTGATGAACCAGGCAATTGTTATAAAAACAGCATTACTTGTGTGAATACTTCGTATAATGTGCAATGCTTCAATGATGGGTATCACATTAATCACCACTTGAAACCGACTATGCATTATACTCAGTACCCGGAACATTTTAAGGCTACGATTTCAGAATTTGGAAAGAATAAGGCATTAGTATTTGATGGAATACATTACCTGCATATATGGTTTTATTTGATGACCAAAAATTACAAAAAGCTCGCTGAACATATTGTTAATATTGATAACACATTTGCAAATCCTGAAGAAGCTATTGCACTTTTGAAAAGCAGGACGCGAAAAATGGAGCTCAGAGGAATTACAGCTAAGAACTATAAGGCAAAAGTAGCGGTGGCTTAAGTATAATTTCGAGCCATTAAAATTCCCAACGCCGCTTCTATAATCAAAAAAAATTAAGATAGGTTTTCGTGTTTTGCTGGCAATCAGCTTTGCACGCATCCTGAGTGCTATTATACAAGCAAACCAAGGTCACTAAGAATTAACCCAAAGGTTTTGCTCGATAAAACCTGTGTTGTTGAAGTGAGGAAGAAGGCCAGGCTAAAACAATCAAGAATGCGAGTGAGCCATATTGGATTGAGAAGGAACTTTGTTCTTTTCTTTTTCCAGTATGGAATCAAGATTGTATTTTCCTGAGAGATGGCCTGCGAAACCTGAAAGTTTTGCCGACCTTGTCTTGATCTTCTCAAGATGCCTCTTAACGAGGGTAAGTTTGCTGAGGTTTTCCATAAAGATTCCTTGATATTGGAATAATAAGCCGCTAAGGTATTTCAGTTTTTTGTCAATGTCAACATGTTATCAAAAACTTAACATTAACTTAACATTGGAATTATATAGTTTATTATCAATCATTTAAAACGCAATTATCAATAGATTAAGCGAATGTAACTTCTGCATATTTTATTGTTTTACCCTCCTCCAGGTACGTGTTCTCATAAGTTGTGCGAATGGAAGTTATATCATCTAAAAGCTCACTCTTATAAAGGTTATTAGTATGTCTTAACAATCTTAGCCCTTGGTTTTGTTCAAAGCTCTCAACTGCCCATTCAAATAATTTATCATTGTCCGTTTTGAAATGAATTGATCCTCCAGATTTGAGAATTTGCCTGTACAAATTTAAAAATCTTTCTGAAACCAATCTTTTAGGTGCATGACTCGGTTTGGGATGCGGATCAGGAAAAGTAACCCAAATCTCTGACACCTCCCCTTGTTCAAAATAGTCAGTTATAGTTTCTATTAGAGTTCTTATGAAGGCGCCATTTGACATTTCCTCTTCTTCAAAAGTTTTAGCGCCACGCCACAATCTTGGAGCTTTTATATCAAGTCCGATAAAATTTCTTTCCGGAAAGCGCCTTCCGAGTTCAACAGTGTATTCTCCTCTCCCACATCCGACTTCAATCGTTATCGGATTATCATTTTTAAAAAATACTTCGTTCCATTTTCCCTTTATTCCATCGGCGGCAAGAAATACATTTGACAATGCATATAATTCTGCTGCCCGCTCCATCTTTTTTCCTCTTGTCATGTTCTTGGGTTGGTGCGGTGAACACGTATGTTCACTTCTTCAATCTATTTTTAATTTTTGCGCGAATTTCGGGAAATAATGTTTCCCAAAAGCATTCATGTTTCAAAGAGACCGAATAATATTCCAAACTTGGTTGGGACAAAAAACAGGATTGTCACAATAATTGTATTTGGCAATGAAGTATATCTAACCCTTATTGTTTGCCTTTATGGGCAATTTCTTCAATGGCATTTACCAATATATCTAATTCCCGGATTGAAGTATAAACATTTGGCGTAACTCTTACACCGTGTATATTACCCAGTTCCCAGTTCGTCGGTGAGGTGTGAATTTTATACTTACTTAATAAAGCCCCTTCAACTTCTCCTGGAGTCATACCATCAATATTAAATAAAGCCAGGGCGCAACTGAATTCCGGTTTTAAGGATGTCGCCATTTTAACGCCCGGTATTTTAATTGCTTTTTCAGCCCAATAATTCTTTAAAAATCTCAATCGTGCTTCTTTTCTTTTGGCTCCAATAGTATAATGAAAATCTACTGCAGTACTTATCGCCATTTCAGACGGAAAAGACCTTGTACCTAAGCTCTCGAACTTCCTTATATCTTCGCTATTTGGATTGTCATTACCCAATAAAGGCCAAATGTTTTTGATCTTGTCTTTCTTGATATATAGCATGCCGCTACCGAATGGAGCACAAAGCCATTTGTGAAGACTGGTGCCAAAGTAATCACATTCCAGGTCAGGAATATTGTATTCAAGATGAACAAAAGTATGCGCGCCATCTACCAGTACTTCAATTCCTCTTTCATGTGCCTTGCGGGCTATCGCTTTCGCAGGTAATATCTGTCCGTTCCAGTTGATCATGTGAGTGATGTGTACTAGCTTGGTTCTATCTGTAAAAGCAGAAGTAAATTGTTTTACAAGATAGTTTTCATCATCGCTTGGCAATTGCAGATCAAGCCAAACCAACTTAATTCCATCGCGTTTTTCACGCTGTTTCCAGGCATTTATCATATTGGGATAGTCTTGCTTGGTAAGCACTACTTCATCTCCGGCTTTTAAGTTTAATCCAAATATTACGGTATTCAAAGCCTCAGTTGTATTTCGATTTATGGCAATCTCATCGGCGCTAACCCCGGCGAGAGTCGAAAGTTTAGTTCGAAGGGGTTCACGTCCCTGGTCAAGAATTCGCCACATATAATAAGATGGGCCTTCATTACACATCGCAAGGTATTTTTCATGCATTTCCTGTACCACTCTCGGCTGCGGACTTACGCCACCATTATTCAAATTAATAGGCGTATTGGATACGGTATAGCTTTCCTTCACCCAATTCCAAAAATCATCATCATTCATATTTGTATCCATTGCACCGGGAATATTATGTTGAAGAAAGTCCGCAAAACTCATGTCTTTGCCAAATGCCGGGGCAACCAGGCCGGCCAATGTTAATCCGCCTGCAATAGTGCCTGCCTGTTTTACAAATGTTCTCCTGTCTGCCATTAGATTTAAATTGAGTTAATTTGTTATTAAGTAATCGCCTCGCAACGAAATAGCAATTGTATAAATTTTATTAATTCATCTTCACACTGCCAAATCACCAAATTACTTATTCAGCAATTTTTTATTATTTCGCGATAAAAGTACGGCTTTTTGGGAAATGTATTGAGAATTAGGAAAAAAGGATATTCATTTTATTGTTTTGCAATTAAGTATAATCGATCTGCAATACTGTCATCTAAAGGAACCTATCTAATGTATTCAGAGTTATACCAAAATTAATGTAAATTTGCATTATATCAAACTCCTATAGGAATGCTATCCATTAACGAAGCCTTAAACAAAATCATGGAAATGGATTTCGCGACCCGCGAAATGTTATTAGAAATTTTACAAAAAAGGCAGGCAGAAGAAAGGCGTAAAGAAATAGCCAGGCACGGCAGGCAAGCAAAAGCAGCTTTTGATTCAGGAAAAACAGAAGCTATCTCGGCCACCGAATTAATTAAGAGGTTAAATACGCTCTAATTATAGTGCCCAAAAGAAAATTAGTTCTTTCCAGGTCATTTGAGAAAGCATTCTTAAAAATGCTTAACAAAAAACCACATTTAGTTTCTTCTATTAAACAATCAATAATTAAACTGGAAGAAGATGCTTTTTTCTCTTCAATAAAAACACATAAATTAAGTGGCAATCTATTAGGTTATTACGCGTGTTCATGTGGATATGACTGTAGAATTGTGTTTTCAATTGAAAAAGACAAAATAACCCTGGAAGAGGTCATACTTCTTATTGATATTGGCACCCATGATGAAGTTTATTAGAATGATTCTTGCAAATGTCACTTCGCAGAAACGAATAGAAATAAGTCTTCAGGAATTTGCTATTGACCAAATCCCCCTGCCTCTTTGGAAGGGGGAATCCTGTAAATCAACCGTTTCTATATTTCGAATGTTTTGGTAAATCGTTGCCAAGTTCTTTATCTCGCTTCTCAATACTCACTTCTCAATACTCACTACACAATCTTAATCCCATACTTATCAAGCAATCCACCCAACCCATGAACTGAAAAACTAGCCTTTTTGAGATTATTAAGTTCCGGCTCTATACTGAAGTTGTAAGCAGTTGTAAAGTTAGCTGCCGAGATATCCGTTTTATTAAAAATAGTACCCGAAAGATCACACTCATCAAATAAGGAACCTGAAAGATTTGCCTGGCTAAAGTTGGCATCTTTCATGGAGCATTTCATAAATTTAGTTTTGGGCATTTTACGGTTCATAAAAGAAGCATAGTCGAGTTGGCAAGATTCGAACTGAACGCTAAACAGAAAGTCGCGACACTCACTGAAAATAACACCCATTATTTTGCAGTCTTTAAATATGGCATTGCTTAAAGTGGTGTCAGGTAATTTCATTAAAGACAAATTACAACTTATGAACGTACAATCCAGGAACTTATTTCCCGAAAATCTACTATTACTGAAATCACATTGCTTAAAAATACAACTTTGAAACTCTTCCCCTTCCACACGCTTTTCAGCATAGCTGATATTGGTGAAGGTTTGGTCATCGTGGGTGATGAGGGACATTATTACTTTAATTTAGGGCAAAGGTAATGGTTAGAGATTTTATGTGGCTATGATTTAAAGGGGTCGAATTCGACTCCTTTGAAAAGTGTGAAATTATGGGATTACAGTTTTAAAGGTAACGAATTCCTAACCTTTAATAATTAGGCCGGAATAACGTAAAAATTTACAGCACTTTTAATTGCTCTCATGTTCTTAAATATTGCTTAATTTTCGGCCAATAAAATTTAATTGTGATAGAATCTACTTTCATATTTATGTTATGACAAAAAATACAACTTTAATAGTCCAAGGTACTCCAATCAACATCATTCGGGAAAATGATGAAGATTATATCTCATTAACAGACATGCTTAAAGCTAAAGATGGGGATTTCTTCATTTCTGACTGGTTAAGAAATAGGAATACTGTGGAGTTCCTTGGTATTTGGGAAGGTATATATAACACAGGTTTTAATTATGGCGAATTCGCCACAATTAAAAGTCAGGCTGGCCTCAATAGTTATAAACTAAGCGTTAAAGAATGGGTGGAAAAAACAAATGCAATTGGTTTGAAAGCTACAGCGGGAAGGTATGGAGGCACCTATGCCCACAAAGACATTGCATTTGAATTTGGGATGTGGATAAGCGCTGAATTCAAAATATATCTGATAAAAGAATTCCAAAGACTAAAAGAGGACGAAAACCAAAGACTACAATCCGGCTGGAACCTGCAACGTACCCTCTCCAAAATAAACTACCGGATACATACCGATGCCATAAAAGAAAAACTGATTCCGGCAAAATTAACCAAAGAACAAATTAACTATGTATATGCAAGCGAAGCCGATATGTTAAATATGGCCTTATTTGGAATGACCGCTAAAATATGGCGAGAGACTAATATTGGCAAAGAAGGAAATATCCGTGACTATGCAAGCATTGAACAACTCGTAGTACTCTCTAACCTTGAAAGCATTAATTCAATTTTCATACACCAGGGATTAAACCAACCCCAAAGATTAACCCAACTTAATGATATAGCAGTTAAGCAAATGCATTCGCTTCTAGGGAATTTGAATGTTGGGAAGTTGAATGGATGATAAGTAGTTAGCTATCTTATATAATTATAATATATCACCAAGAAACTTCGTAAATCTGCACTTTATTATTTTTCATAATTACAAAATAAAAATTTTTATCACTTTTTTGTGCAACTCTTATTCCATCAGCATAGTCTTCTATTGGCACATCTCTTGGATAAGCTAAAAAATTCTTGTCAAATTTGACAAAATATTTATTCTTTGAATACTTATTATAAATCCAAAGACCTTTTTCCTTTTCTCCTATCCAAGTAAATTGTTTACTAGACGCTGATATTAAAGTTATTTCATCCTCTTTAAAATCAAACTTCAATTCGCCAATCAATTTAGAAAAGTTCTTTGTATAAATGTATAACGCTTGAGACGAGCCATACCCATTAGTTAAAGCTAAGGTGTCATTATATAATATAAGTATTTCCCACGCGACTTCTTCATTTTCAACGTATAATTGCTTTTTATTATAACCTTGTAGTTGAAAAAAACCTTCATGATCAAAAACATAAATCGAATGATCACTAAAAACCACATAGTTACTAATATTATGATCAAATTGGGGAAATACCTTAAATGTATTTTCATTTGAACGACTAAATACATAAATAAAGCGACGTGCGCCAATAAATATTGAATCTCCTTTAACATAAAATCCAGTTGTGCCAGCATGTTCATTATAAAAAGAATCATGCATGAATTTTGAAATTCTATCAAGTCTTTCAGTTTTTTTAGTTTTAAAATTATAAATGTTTAATTCACCCCAAAAATTGAACATAAAGAGTTCATCATTTTGATAAAATATGCTTTGCGGGAAAGCTGAATTCATTTTCTTGTCATTTTTAGGAAAGTAAGGATTTTTTCCAATTTCATATTCCTTTACTAAAACCACATTTGCTGTAATTGTATCTGATTTTTCATTGGATTTTATTATAGGGTTAGGATTATTTTGGACACAAGTTGCAAAATTCTTATTGTAGTTAATGAATGTATTTTTAATTACTCCATTACAAATAAAATAACAAAATAAAATATTGATTATTAAAATATTAGAAACACGATTATTCATATTTTTCATATTAAGAATCAAATATACTTGACCTTTTCTTTAATATAACCCATATTCGATTAGGCAATTTAGATGTTTTAGGAATATGAATTGCACTTTGAGTATTGTTTGCTATTACCCGAACTGTACCCAGCCCACTTTTCTTTATATATCAATTCCCCCAGATTTTTCGCGAGGCTCAAAATGACGGGCATCCAAAAATTAAATCTCCATTATTTTTTCATGATCCTTATCTACCAATGCTCCGTTTTCAGAGATTATTGTAAATTTAGCGTTTGAAACTATAAAATAATTTTAGAATATGGAAAATACAACCCAAGAAGTTGTTGAAGAGAAGTGTCCGGTAACCGGGGCAACTGCTTCATCTGCAAATCATAGTAGGGCGGCCAGAGGTACCCGGAATACGGATTGGTGGCCAAATCAGTTGAGACTAAATATCCTGCGCCAGCATTCCTCTCTATCCAACCCTATGGATCCCAACTTTAACTATGCTGAGGAATTTAAGTCATTAGATCTGAAGACCGTAAAACAAGATATTTATAAGGTAATGACCACATCCCAGGACTGGTGGCCTGCTGATTATGGTCATTACGGTCCATTCTTTATCCGTATGGCCTGGCATAGCGCAGGCACCTATCGTACGCTTGACGGCAGAGGTGGTGGTGGAGCAGGTATGCAACGGTTTGCACCATTAAACAGCTGGCCTGACAATGCGAACCTAGATAAAGCCCGTTTATTATTATGGCCTGTAAAAAAGAAATATGGTAAAAAATTATCCTGGGGAGATTTGATGATCCTGGCAGGAAACTGTGCCTTAGAGTCCATGGGATTTAAGACTTTCGGATTTGGTGGTGGGCGTGCAGATGTTTGGGAACCACAGGAAGATGTTTATTGGGGCAGTGAACGCGAATGGCTTGGCGACAAACGATATTCAGGTGAGCGGGATCTTGAGAAGCCATTAGGGGCAGTACAAATGGGATTAATATATGTGAATCCGCAAGGGCCAAACGGCAATCCTGATCCATTGGCTGCTGCTCGTGATATTAGGGAAACATTCGCGCGCATGGCGATGGATGACAAAGAAACGGTAGCTTTAATTGCAGGCGGACACACCTTTGGCAAAACACATGGTGCCGGAGATGCCGATAAATATATTAGTAAAGAACCGGCAGCGGCCAACATTGAAGAGCAAGGCCTGGGCTGGAAAAACTCCTTAGATACAGGATATGGCGTTAATACAATAACGAGCGGTTTGGAAGGTGCCTGGACAACCACACCAACTAAATGGAGCAATAACTTTTTCCAGAACCTGTTCGGATACGAGTGGGAACTAACCAAGAGCCCTGCCGGTGCATTTCAATGGAAACCAAAGGGTGGTGCGGGCGCCGATACAGTGCCTGATGCGCATGATCCTTCCAAGCATCATGCACCTACCATGTTAACAACCGATCTCGCTTTAAGATTGGATCCGATTTATGAACCGATTTCTAAAAATTATTACGAAAACCCGGATCAGTTTGCAGATGCATTTGCCCGTGCATGGTTTAAATTAACGCATCGTGATATGGGACCACGTTCCCGCTATATTGGCCCTGAAGTTCCCGCTGAAGAATTAATCTGGCAGGATCCTGTTCCCGCCGTTACCCATCCATTAATTGATTCAAATGATATTGAATCCTTAAAATCGCAGATACTTGCTTCGGGGCTTTCCGTTTCTGAATTAGTATCTACGGCCTGGGCTTCTGCATCCACTTTTAGGGGATCGGATAAGAGAGGAGGTGCCAATGGGGCTCGTATTCGTTTGGCACCTCAAAAGTACTGGCAGGTAAATAATACGGCTCAGTTATCTAAAGTGTTAGATATCCTTGAGGGTATTCAAAAGATATTCAATGCTTCACAAACTAATGGCAGGCGGGTTTCTATGGCAGACCTGATTGTTTTAGGAGGAAGTGCAGGTATTGAAAAAGCGGCAAAAAGTGGAGGTCACAATTTAACAGTTCCGTTTACTCCTGGCCGTACCGATGCAACGCAAGAGCAAACAGATGTCGAATCATTCGCTGTCCTTGAGCCTGCTGCAGATGGTTTTCGGAATTACAATAAAAACCATTCTGCCATTGCGGCAGAAGAAATATTGATTGATAAAGCGCAATTACTGACACTTACAGCCCCGGAATTGACAGTGCTTGTGGGTGGTATGCGCGTATTAAATACCAACTTTGACCAATCTAAATTAGGTGTATTTACAGATCGGCCAGAAGCATTAAGCAATGACTTTTTTACAAATCTTATTGATTTAAATACAACATGGAAAGCAAGTTCTGCATCCCAGGATCTATTTGAAGGAAGTGACCGTAAGACAGGTCAAACAAAGTGGACAGGTACTAGAGTTGATCTTATATTTGGTTCAAATTCTGAGCTTCGTGCACTTGCTGAGGTATATGCTTGTGAAGATGCTAAGGATACTTTTGTAAATGATTTTGTTGCCGCATGGACTAAAGTCATGAATCTTGATCGATTTGATTTGGTGTAAATTTTTAATAAACTGCCGGATACTTTTCGGCAGTTTATTAACTATACATTTAAAAAAATCTGTCTTATGGGCTGTTTTAAATTAAAAACATGTCCGTGTATATTAACGACTTAAAGCTTCATGAAAATAATTTCTACGGCGGTTCTTTTGGGTGCTACGCTGCTGGCAATTCCAATTATAACTTATTATTTCGGAACAGCTTTAGGAGACTTGGAGTGGAAAGCCATTCATACCCTAATGTGGATAGCTTTAGGTTTTATAGCCTATTGCTTTATTGTAGGGGAACTGACCCACAATAATAGCCAGGTAGATAAACTATGGAGCATTATACCGGTAATATATGTATGGATTGTTGCCTGGTATGGTGATTTTTCTCCCAGGTTAGTTGTAATGGCTGTACTGGTAACTCTTTGGGGAATAAGGCTTACTACAAATTTTGCCATGAAGGGGCCTATCATTGGAAATTTTGGGCAGGTGAAGAAGACTATCGATGGCAAGTATTGCGGCAGAAACCAGAGTTCAATCCGAGATGGAAATGGACCTTGTTTAATCTTCTTTTTATATGTGGCTACCAAAATACGCTTATTTTACTTTTTACATTACCTGCCATCATTGCACTGCAAAATATTAGCGTACCAATGGGTATAATAGACTATGTCGCAGGAGGATTAATGCTTCTATTCCTGATATATGAAACCATCGCAGATATACAGCAATGGAAATTTCAAAGCAAAAAACATATAATGATCAAAGGCGGAGAAACCCTTACCGGGGACTTTGCGAAAGGATTTTTAGACAAAGGGTTATGGGCATACAGTCGTCATCCAAATTATTTTGCAGAACAGGCTATCTGGGTATGTTTTTACCTGTTTAGTATCGCCGCAAGCAGACAGTGGTTTAACTGGAGTATCACAGGATGTCTGCTACTAATAGTATTATTCCAAGGCAGTTCCAGTTTCAGCGAAGAGATTAGTGCAGGCAAATATCCTGAATATAAGAATTATCAAAAGAGGGTTTCTCGTTTTATTCCATTCGGATATAGAAAATAACAACATCTGCTCTCATACTTTATAATCATTTTATATTCAATAAT